>Ga0315534_1000559_pt1 | contig 25919 bp, 23 predicted proteins | sample SalMarSW160240MG_FD_203094 | JGI IMG/M metagenome (GOLD analysis project Ga0315534, IMG submission 203094) | Salt marsh sediment microbial communities from the Plum Island Ecosystem LTER, Massachusetts, United States - Salt Marsh Sediment SW1602-40 ...
CGTACCAGCCAAAGAATGGTGGTAGAGGCTCGGCGCCGCCGTGCCCTCACGCGTATGGATAAAACGCAACCTGTATGCTATAGATACCCTGATCTATAGCCCAGTAGGGGCGCACCGCGATGCGCCCCTGCTTTGACCAGCTATGTGATTCTTCGGAAGTGAATGAAGGTTCAATGGCGATGAAAGCTTAGCAAATCGCCCTGCATAAGCAGGGCGATTTAGAAGATATGCGCCAGGCGGAGAGGGTGGGATTCGAACCCACGGTGGCCCGGATGGACCACAACGGTTTTCGAGACCGCCCCGTTCAACCACTCCGGCACCTCTCCGGGAGGCCCCATTATAACCGCGAGTATTTCAGAGTTCCACGCGCTCGCCCATCTCTGGGTAATGTATGTTCTCGATCCCGGCTTCCCTCAATTTCTCCGTCAGCGCCATGGCTGGTTTGCTCTCGCCATGGACCAGAAAGACCCCGCGTAGCGTTCCGGCAGAAGCCTTTGCATATTCGAGCAGGAAGGGTTGATCGGCGTGGGCTGAGAGACCATTGATGTTCGCCACTTCAGCCTTGACTTTATATTCCTCGCCGAAGATGCGCACGGTCTTCTCCCCTTCAAGCAGCCGCCGCCCAAGGGTGTAGGGTGCCATCCACGAGGTGATCAGGATCGTGTTGCGTGGATCGTGGATGTTGTTGCGCAGGTGGTGCAGGATGCGTCCGACCTCGGCCATGCCTGAGGCGGAGATGATGATCACCGGGGTTTTAATCCCGTTGATCGCCTTGCTCTCCTCGACCGAGCGCGTGTAGGTGAGCAGATCGAAGCCCAGCGCCGCGCCGTTGGGATCATCATGCATGAACTGGGTCGCTTCCATGTCAAAGCACTCTGGATGCTCGCGGAAGATGTCGGTCACGTTGACCGCCAGCGGGCTGTCGACGAAGACCGGTATCTGCGGGATCTCGTGGCGGTTGATCATCTGATGCAGGTAGTAGACCAGCGCCTGTGTTCGGCCGACGGCGAAGGCGGGGATGATGATCTTCCCACCGCGGGCGGCCGTGCGGGAAACGACTTCCTGCAGCGCTTCGTAGGCCCGAGGCGGTTCATCGTGTGAGCGGTCCCCATACGTGCTCTCAAGGATCAGGTAATCGATATCGTGCGGCATGACCGGATCGCGGACGATCGGCATCAGCCGGCGTCCGATGTCGCCGGAAAACATCAACCGCACCTGGCGTCCATTTTCCTCGAGCTCGAGCACCACCGCTGCTGACCCAAGGATGTGCCCCGCCTCTACCAGCCGCGCTTGAACGCCGGGAATGGGCTCCCAGGCCGTGTCATACTGGCGGTAGACAAGCTGCCGGGCAGACCGGGCCGCATCTTCCGCGGTATAGAGTGGCTCGATTGGGGGTTCACCCTTCCTCGCCCGGCGTTTATTGACAAACTCGGCGTCGGACTCCTGGATATGTCCTGAATCGCGGGTCATGATGTCGGTCAGGTGGGCGGTCGCATTGGTGGCGAAGATCGGGCCGGCGTACCCCTGCTTGACCATATTTGGCAGGTTGCCAGAGTGGTCGATATGCGCATGGGAGAGGATCACGCCATCGATCGTCGTCACGTCAAAAGGAAAGTTCTGGTTGCGCTCATAGGTTTCCTTGCGCCGGCCCTGGTAGAGCCCACAATCGAGCAGCAGGCGTTTTCCATTCAAGCCGATTAGATGCCTTGAACCCGTGACGGTTTGGGCTGCCCCATGGAAGGTGATTTGCATCGATGCCTCTATTCAAGATTCAGAAAGTGTTTTCAGGATATCACGGCCGTATGTCTGGAAACGCCATTCCAGGGGTGCCATTCGCTTCTGCAGCTGGCCAAGGTTCTTGGGGGGATCCTGTGCAAGACTGAGCATCAGATCACGTGGCAGGATTAAATCTGATTCAAGCTTGCGCTTGCGTGCCACTTTTTTCCGCCACTCGCGCAGTGCCTCAAAGCGGAGCTGGGCATGCTCGTCCAGGCCGCGCATGCGCGGCCTGCGAGGCGGCGGGGCTTTCAGGCCGCGTTCAACCGCCTTTAATAGTTTCGTTCCATAGCGCTGGGTAAGTTTCCTTGGCGCACCCTGAACCTCGCTCAGGGATGTTCCATCCCCGGGCTTTGCGCGAGCTATCGCCATCAGGACCTGATCCCCCATGATCTTGAAAGGAGGGCGGTCTAGGCGGCGAGCTTCCTGATCGCGGAAGAGATAGAGTTCGCGCAGGATGGCCATTTGCTGTCGAGAAAGGTCGCGGGCGTGGGTAATGCGCCAGAAGCCAAACGGATCGAAACCATTCTCCCACTGGGGCGGATCGCTCATGTGCCGGCAAAGCTCCTGACACTCATCCCAGCGTCCCATCTCCTCCAACCCCTGTACAAGTGTTTCTCTTAGTGGCAGCAGGAAGTGGGAGTCCAATCGGGCGTAATCAAGCATCTCCTGACTGAGTGGTCGTTGCCCCCAGTTGGCGCGTTGGAAGCGCTTGTTGACCTTCACTCCGAACACCTGCTCGATCAGGTCACCGAGCCCGGATTTGGGCCAGCCTAGAGTCCGGCTGGCGACGCGCGTATCGAGCAAGTTTTGCACACGAAAATCGAAATCGCGGGCCAAGCAGAGTACATCGTATTCGGCACCGTGCAGGACCTTCTCGATAGCAACATCGCGCAGGATCGGATCGAGCGAGCTGAGATCCTTCAGTATGAGCGGATCGACGAGGTAATCGGCGTCCGGTATCGAGAACTGGATCAGGCAGACCTGTTCCTGGTAAGCAAACAGGCTGTTTGACTCTGTGTCGAGCGCCAGGCGCGGTTCTCTTCTAAGCCTCCGGACCATGTCCGCCAACGTATCGGTAGTCTGAATCAGGATCGGTGCTTGCAAGGTGAGGTCCTCCATGGCCTCCTATTATACCGACCTGGCGGGCTGCGATGGATAATCTCAGACCAAAATTAGCCGAATTTGACAGTCCTGGTTACCTATGTTACAAATAGCGCGGTGTCCTGGGGTCAAGCTGCATCCCCTGCGCTTACGCCCTGAACAATCCTACTAAGCCGAAGGAGTGCATCGATGACCGAGGCGGTTGCTCAGGCGCCGGTTGAACTGGGTGTCACCAATCGATTGCCGCTGAGCCGCCGGGAATTCCTTAATTACATGTGGGCTATGTCGATGGCGGTCTTCATGGCCGGTTCAGATGGTGCGGCGGTCTGGTTCCTTTCTCCCCGATTTCAAGCAGGTGAATTTGGCGGGGTCTTCACTATCTCCGTCATCGATCTGCCTGCACCCGACTCCCCACCCAAGGAGTTTCCACAGGGGCGATTCTGGCTCTCTTACATTGGGCCAGCAACGGTTTCTGATCCACGCCAGCCCACGGACTACCCACTCCAGGTTGGTCATCTTTGGAGGGCTTGCGCTCCTGGTTGTTGCAGCGCTGGTCCTATACTATCGCAGGGCCTAGCATGAAAGCAGCCATCCAAAAAATCATCTTGGTCGTACTCTTGGCAGGGCTGGCGATAATCCCAGTCCAGGCGCAGGACGAAACCGCGCTCGAAAGCCTCGAGATCGCGATCTGGCCTGAATATGATCGCCCAAGTGCACTTGTCATCTACCTTGCACGTCTCGATTCAAGTGTTGAACTCCCGGCGGTCGTCGAGCTTCCGATCCCGGCCGGCGTAGGCGAGCCGCATGCCGTCGCGGCCTGGTATCCTGATGGATCTCTGGATGACCGTGTCACCTGGACGCGAACGGTTACAGGCGATATCGCCACGATCAGGGTTGAGACGGAGACGAGCGGGGTGTGGCTCGAATTCTACACACCGCTTGAGATGGTAGCGGCAGCGACGAATTTCCGTTTTGTATGGCTAGGCGGTCTAGCGATAAATTCGCTGAGTTACGAGGTCAAGCATCCCCTCGGCGCCAGCCAGATGCAGATTTCGCCGGCAGGGGAGACCCTCACCGCCGAGGATGGATACGTCTATACACGCACCGAGCTCGGGGCCCAGGGAGCTGCTGATACGGTCGCGATCGAACTCAGCTACAACCGCCCAGCCCGGCCGGAAATCCAGCCCGCGGTTCCCTATGCTGGCAATCCGGCGCTGGAACGTCTTGATGTCGGTATTTGGCCGGAGTACGATCAGCCGCAGGCGCTCGTGATCCTCGAGGGACAGCTGCCTGCCGATTTGCCTCTACCGGCGAAAATCGCCCTCCCCATTCCGCCCGAGGTAGGTGATCCTTTTGCCGTTGCCCAGGTAGGTCAAGGTAACCAACTCCTGGTCGCGCCCTTCGAACGGGAGATCATCGGGGACTGGGCCTGGGTGGTTGTCGAGACCGAATCCACTGTCTTCCAGGTCGAGTACTACACTCCACTGGTGATCGAAGACCAGGTGCGCAGTTTTTCGTATTACTGGCCGGGCGGGATCCGGCTGGGCGAGCTTACCTATGGGATCCAGCATCCAACCGGGGTGGAGTCCATGCGGGTACTGCCTCCCGGGGGCGTAAGCGTGGAGCAGGACGGGCTCTCCTATACCAGCGCCAGCCTTGGAGCGCAGGCCGTTGACGACACCGCGCTCATCTCGTTCGAGTACAGTAAAACCAGCGATGTCCTCACCGTTGATGCGCCTCAGTCATCCATCGACCGCCCAGACACGACCACCGGCGGCACGCCCAATTTCTCCGTACAATTCCCCTATATCCTGGGGGGCTTTGGAGCAATTCTGGTTCTGGTAGGTGTGCTCCTGTTTATCCGAACTCGGCGCGAGGATCGCATACCACCAAAGCGGGTGCGCAAGCGCGCGACCGGCGAAACCAGGACCGAGGACCGTTCCCGAGACATGGATGTCTCTTCGGTCTACTGCCATGTATGTGGCACACAGTCCGGGGCAAGCGATATCTTTTGCCGCCGCTGCGGGGCCGAACTACGCAAGTAGCCTACCAGTCCCAACCATCCTGAAAGAGCCTCCCGCCCGCAAAGAGCGGTATTCTATCCATCCGCAAACGGATTTCCTTCCATTACGACTCGTAATGCGGGATGTTACACTCAGGAAGGATTGGAGCCGCTAATGGACAGCTTCCAGATCGCCCTTATCTTCTTTGTCTACGGCCTGGCGTTCTTTAGCATGGGCCTGGCGACAGCGCTTGAAGCGGGACGGGCGACGGATAGGCGGCTGAGCCGCGCACTGCGTTTCCTTGGGATCTTCGGACTTCTACACGGGTTGCACGAATGGGTCGAGATGTTCGAGATCCTCGGGCTGCTTCCCGGCGTCCGGGCCGCCCCGATCGCCTTCCTCTCCGGCCGAGTTTTCATGCTCGCCCTTTCATTTCCCCCGCTGGCTGCATTCGGTCTGGCGATGGCGAGCACCGAGGAGAGCCGGCGCCACTGGGATATTCTGATCCCACTGGGGCTCGTGCTCGTCTGGGGAATCGGGTTACTCATCATCAGCAGGCGGCTCGACCTGGAGGAAGCGCTCTACGTGGGTGATGTATGGGCGCGATACACCCTGGCCATCCCGTCTTCGCTCCTGGCCGCGTCAGGTTTGGTCCTGCAGTGCAGGCGGTTCCAGCGCGAGGAGCTCTCCTATTTTGGTCGATCTTGTCTCTGGGCGGCGATCGCCTTCGCCATATACGGTGCAATTGGACAGCTATTTGTGAGCAAGACCAGCCTGCCGCCCTCCACGGTGATCAATCAGGAACTATTCCTGACCTGGTTTGGCTTTCCGGTTCAACTGCTGCGGGCGGCGATGGCCGTGGTTGCAGCCATCTTCATCCTGCGTCTGCTGCGCGCGTTCGAACAGCAAGTGCAGCGCAAATTAGCGGATCTGCAGTTATCGAAGCTGCAGGAATCCCAGCGCCGGGAGGCGCTGCGCGGTGAGTTGTTCAAACATATCGTTGCTGCCCAGGAGGCCGAGCGCCAGCGCATCGCGCTCGAGCTGCACGACGAGACCGGGCAATCCCTGACCGCGATCGGAATGGGGCTACACGGGCTGGAGAGTGCTCTCAAGACGAATGAAGAACGTGGGCGGTCCAACCTGCGACACTTAGAGCAGCTTGTGACCCACTCGATTGACGAACTACAGCGAATTATCTCCGATTTGAGACCCTCTCACCTGGATGACCTGGGACTGCCAGCAGCCTTGCGCTGGTATGCCGGCGAGATCAAGGAAAGAACCGGGCTCGAAGTCAATGTAAGCTTCGAAGGTGAGCCGGTGACAATCCCTTCCGCCGTAAAAACGACTCTTTTCCGTGTCGCCCAGGAAGCTTTAACAAATGTCGTCAAGCACGCCAATGCAAGTGCGGTTTGCTTGAGCCTCACTTACCTTGAACATGGCGTCCACATGCGAGTCGTCGATGACGGCTGCGGGTTTGATGTTGATAGGATCCAGACGCAGGAACGATCCTGGGGTTTGATCGGCATGCAAGAGCGCTCGAGCCTGCTGGGAGGCGAGTTCCGCCTGATCTCCCGGCCGCAGGAAGGGACGACGGTCGAGGTGGATATTCCATACCAACCAGAAAGGGTGGCAGAGCATGAAGATTCGGTTGCTGCTGGTGGATGACCATGCCGTGGTGCGGTCGGGCTTGCGCATGCTGCTCGACGACCAGGATGATGTTGAAATCGTCGGCGAAGCTGGGACCTCACAGGAAGCATTACGACGCGTCAGCGAGGACAAGCCAGACGTGGTCGTGATGGATATTGGACTGCCGGATGAATCCGGGATCATCGCCACCCGGCAGATCAAAGAAATTCACCCGGAGATCGCCATCGTGGCGTTGACAATCCACGAGGACGAGGAATACTTTTTCAAAATGCTGGAGGCTGGGGCAAGCGGGTATGTTCCAAAGAGAGCCGCTTCGGAAGAACTGCTAACCGCGATCCGCCTGGCGGCGGTGGGTGAGGTATACCTCTACCCTTCTCTGGCAAAACTGCTGGTGAAGGACTACTTGAGTCAGGATGATGACCTGCGCGGCAGCCGGGTGCTGAACGGGTTGACCGAACGCGAGCAGGAGGTGCTGGCGCACCTGGCTGACGGCGCCAGCAATCAGGAGATCGGGGATACGCTCCAGATCAGCCCGAAGACGGTTGCCCGGCACAGGGAGAACATCATGCGCAAGCTCAACCTGCACTCCCGCACCGAACTGGTGAAATACGCCATCCGGAAAGGCATCATCTCGGCCTGACTGAGCCCGCCTATAGGGACTCATAAATGCGGGGCACCCTGTTTCCTGGGTGCCCCGCATATTATTACGCAGTGTAGGTTATCGTGAGGACCGATTAGTTGTTGTTGCTGGTCTCCATGTTCAGGTGGCTGCGTGTAATCCAGAGCAGCGCAAGGATGAGCGCCATTCCCACCAGCATCCCGACCAGTTCTGGCCAGCGGGCGGAAGCCTCGGCCAAGAAGAGCCGGGAATTGACCTGGAGCAAGTCCAGCAGCCCGAGCATCCAGGTGGCCAGGTATTCATCTAGGATGGCCACGACAGCGAGAGCGAGCACGGCGGGGACAACGGAAAGCACGAGGATCAGGCCAATTACATGCAGAGCATTAGTAACCCTGTACATCCTCACCTCCTGAGGTACTCGAAGAGAGACAGCCTCATCTTAACCATAACTGCTCGACCCAAGATCGTCTATAGGTGGCATGAAGGATTATTGGGATGGGGTAGCCTACCCATGGATCTCAGGAAGTAAAGAAGAAAAGTGCCGGGCAGGGTACTCTGCCTGGCTCTTTATATTGATGGAATTCCCAACTGCTAGGGTCGAACGAGGCCTGTGATGCTTCCACCGACACCCTCGATGCTGTCGTACAGGAGCTGCGTGATGTATTTCGGGTTGTGCGAGAAAGCGCCCGGGTCCATGGTTGCGAAGTGGAAGTTGTATGCAGCCTTCATCAGGACAGGCGTCCAGGCGCGGTAGGCCTCTCCGGCTGCGTTGAAGAAGTAGGGATCCTGCCCGGCGCGATAGATGAGATGATTTCCGGTCCAAGTGGCGTAGGCTTGGATCGCGTCTAGAAGCTTAAAGCGAAGCGTCTCGACCTCGCGTGCGAGGCCCTCGGTTGTGAGCCCATCGCCGTCGTAGTCGATGGTCGAGATGCGCAGCTTGGTCTGGAGATCCTCCGGGCTCTCGATTCCAGGATGACATGCAGCACAGGTCTCGATTTTCACCCTCAGTTCGTGGGCATCATGACAAGAGGTGCAGGCGCCGAAGCCTGGACTGTGGCGGAAGCGGCCGGCATAGACGCGGCCGGGATATTCATAGCCGCCGGATGCTTCGCTCCCGTACACAACCGCTCCAGCCGGGAGGTAATGTGCGCTGATGAACTCGAGCGCCGGGCTGATGCCGTTAGGGGCGAGGCTTTTGAACGCAAGCTCGAGCACAGACCCGGAGGCAAGCCCCTGGTGGCACTCCAGGCAGATTGAGTCGGTTCCAAGGCCGGTGAGCCTCACTCCGGAAGGCATGATCACAGAGTCCAGGGTCTCGGCAACACCGTTATGGCAAGCTATACAGTCGATGCCAGGGCCAGGCTCAACCGGAGCATCGACGATGCCGGGCAGCGAACCGTCGGCGCCCAGGTAGTCAAGCAACCCGACCGAACTGTGGCACTTGGCGCAAGGAGGTGGAATTTGAGCGGGCGCAGCATCGTCCCAGTAGCGGAACGCGAGCGCATCACCATCCGCATGGGCTGAGGCCTGCCAGTCTGCGAAGAAAGGCGGGAGGCTGGTTGGGGTGACCGATGGGATGAATGTGGGCGTGTTGGAGGGGGAAGGCGCCAGCGTGGTGGCGATGGGCGGGGTCGAAGTGGCGTGCGATTCGGGAGCAGCACATCCAGCCAGCATGAGCAGGCATCCTGATAGGATAAGCAAGTAAATCAACTTGCCCATTCTCATTCGATAGTTCTCCTCGACCCCTAGTTCCGTCCAGTCTTTCAAAGTGTGGCACCTTGGGATCACCAAAGGTGATAGGCATTAAGATCATGCAAAGAGACGGCGGGCCATCCTTTCATCCCGAAAAGAGGTTCGTTCAGCGCCCGGGGATTGTATTCCGGAAATGGGCCCTTCTCAAGCCTGCTTCGTAAACCAACCTACCACCTGACGATCATCATCAGCAGCTCGGTAATTACCGAACGAAAAGCAAACAGGGCTACCGTAAGGTAGCCCTGTCGTTACAGCTATGTTTCGTGATGCGTGGTGCTTACTTTCCGAAAGCAGCCAAACTCGCATCGAGCAAGGCACGGGTATAGGCCGCGTTGTGGACGCCCAGGCTCTTGTCCTCATGGGCGATGAAGATCCAGTTCCACAGCGCTTCGGCTTCGGCTGCCGGATAGGTACCAACAACCTGCACCCCTTCAGCCGTGAGCATACCCTTGGCGACCAGGGCTGCCTGGAGCGTATCCAGCTTCTCCTGGACCTCGGTCTGCGTGCCGTTGATGTCGAAATCTGTCGTGCCGGAGTGGCACGCTTGGCAGGCGGCGACACTCGGTTCGAAGGAGTGGTTGGCGCCTTCGCCCATGTGGCAGCTGACGCATGTATCTTCCACCAGCGTGGCATGCGAACTTGGGGTGCCTTCAACGCCACCACCAGCGACACCTAGCATCATTGCGGCTTGTGGTCCATGGTGCGGGCCCCAGTGTGTGCTATCGACTTCGATCATGCCATCGACTGCCTCACTGATGGGGCTGAGCGGCTGATGGCAGCTGGCGCACAGGTTTCCTTCACCACCATCAAAGGTGGCACCTTCGACGGTAAAGATCGCTACCGGAGCCGTGGTCTCCAGCGCCCAGTCTTCACCGGTGTAGGTGGTGTGGATGGCGTGGCAGGTGCGGCAGTCCTGGCGGGTGGGATCGGGATCACCAGCTTCAACCTCGTTCGCGTTCAGCCCGGCAGCAACCCGGATGCTAAATGCGCCACCGGAGTGACAGCCAGCGCAGCTGGCGCTGATGCCGCGCACATAAGCCTCACCGGTTCCATGTACGGATTCGGCCCAGGCTGTTTCCTTGCCGGTGATCAGCGAGGTGTCATTATGGCACGAGGTGCAGGAGAGATCCGCGGCCATCGCGGGCTCACCTGCTGGTCCTGTCGGTCCCTGCGGTCCAGCCGGGCCTGCGGGGCCTGCTGGACCAGGCGCACCGGCCGCACCGGCGCACGCGGCCAGGATCAAGGCCAGCATGCCCAGCAGTCCGATGGCGAGAATTCTTCGTGAGTTCATAGATGCATTCTCCTCATAAAAATGTTTGGCATTCTCAACAATCAGTATAGGTAGCTACGGTCTCTGTGTCCTCCTCCTTTCCATCAACCGGTCCGGTGTGATTTCGATCGATGGAGTTGAAGGCGCTCGAGCGGCATTCAACTCAGCCTAGATGAACCGGTTTTGTTGATGAGCACGACACCAAGCTGAATTTGGAATCTACGACCCTGTCCGAGCAAGGATGTCATGCAGAAATTGTTGTGCACATAAACAACACGTGAGAGAGGGCCACCCTCACTGGGCTCTATCATCCCTGCTTTACCGAATTCAGTTTAGTGCGACAAATCACATACACATAGGATAAATGTAATTGATAACCCATGCAAGTGTGGGTGAATCACCCCATTGGGCTTTGGGCACCCACTTTACGTTACACGAGGCCGGGTTTGAGCCCGGCCTCGTGATGGTGGTGAGGACCATCGTGCCCGGGCTAGTTATCCGGAGTCCCGGCGTTGATCCAATCCACGATGAGCCGCACCCGGGAAGCCGGGAGCAGGCCACCAGGCGGCATGATCCCGCCCTGGGTCTGCGTGCCAAGCATCTTCTGCGCCAGCAGGCTTGCCCCCGCATCGCCCGCGATCACCACCGGAGCATTGTTTCCGCTTTGCATCACGGAAGTGTAGGAGCTAGCATCCCAGCCGCCGAAGTTCCCGTGACACCCCGAACAGGAAGACTCAAAGAGCGGCAGGATGTCGGCCTGGAAGGAAGGGGTTGTAGTGGAGGTACTCGCGGCACCACTCTCGGCCAGCCCACGGATGTGGGCCACCAGCTGTTGGATCTGGTCACTGGTCAGGATCTCGCCCCAAGCGATCATTGGCGTAGCGGGATGCCCCTGGCTGATCGAATCGAAGATCTGCTGGTCTGTATTCGCATCCTGAAACACGGGCGCACGCAGCGCCGGACCGATTCCACCCTGGCCTTGGTCCCCATGGCATTGTGAGCAAAAATCCGCAAAGATCTCATCTGCGCTGACGGCCACAGACGCCTGTGGCACTTCAGGAGGTAGGTCGACCGGCGGATTGGCCTGCCAGGAGCGTAAAAAGGCGACGATAGCGTCGACCTGATCATCCTCGAGCGGACCGCCGTAGGTGGTGCCGAAGGGCGACATGCCGAAGTTCGGCTGACCCTGAGTAATGATCGAACGCAACGTGATGTCATCGCGTGTGCGCAAGTACTCGGCCGAGCTGATCGGCGCAATGACGTCGCCAGCACGGGCCGGGTTCGGCCCGCCCTCGCCAAAATCCCCGTGACAGCTCGTACAGTATTGGGCGAAGAGATCCTGCCCGACCTCGGTCGAAGTGCCGCGCGCCGCGCTCTCGGTATAGCTCACCAGAGCATCGAGTTGGGCGGTGGTCAGGATGTCTCCCCATACCGGCATCGTCTCATGAGAGCCGCCGGTGGAGATCGTTGCCAGCGCCTGTTCTACATCCGGGCTGCTTGGCACGCGGTCACCATGGCACTCGGTGCAGTACTGGCTGAAGAGCGTTTCCCCACCGGGGATATTAAGTGGATCGACGACAAATTCGGCCAGGGTCTGCAGTTGGTCTGTGCTCAAACGTTCACGCCAGGGTGGCATGTCGAGGTGCAGCCCACCGCGGCTGATCACATTCCGCAACTCAGCCGTGCTGCCGCTGAAGGCGACGGACCGACCATGGCAGGAGGCGCAGTTCACGGTAAAGAGCCGTTGGCCGTCGGGGGCGATCAGGAAATTGAGCAGCGCGGTGCGTGCCTGTTCATCCAGCGCGTCTGAGAAGGCAGACGGTTCGAGATCGGCGTGGGGCGGGTAAGCGAGGCCGCTTTCGATCGCCGTGCGCAGATCCAGTGGATCGCTGGAGACGAGCTCATCGACCTGGTGGCAGGCGCCACAGTTATGGGCGAAAACCCTGCTCCCGTCCGGAGAAAGGATGAACCCGGCCAGCGCATCGATCTGGTCACTGGTCAAATCCGCACTCCAGGCCGGCATGCCACCCTCATGCCGCCCCTGGGCGATGATTTCGTGCAGGTTCGTGCCCGGCGCAACCTCGATCGCAGCGCCATGACAGCCAGCACAGTTTTCGGCGTAGAGCACAGCGGTCGTGTCACCTGGTAGCCCTTCTGAGGGAGGCGGCGCCTCGAGCACCGATAAAACGGTGAGAACAATGATCCCCACGAACCCGAGCGAAGTGATGCCGATCACCCAGGGCCGACTAAAGGGGGCTCGTTTCGGGCCGCGATCCAGGAACGGGAGCACAGCCAGCAGCAGGATTGCAAGCGTGGGGATGACGATGACCCCGATCACCTCCAGCGAGCCCGGGAAGTACTTTAGCAGCTGGAAGAGAAAGAGGAAGTACCACTCCGGTCGCGGCGTGTAGGATGTATCACCTGGATTGGCGCGTTCTTCCAGCGGTGCGCCGACGAAGTACGCCAGCCCAACCAGGATCAGGAAGACCAGCAGCGCAACGAACGCGTCCTTGACCAACAAATCTGGGAAGAAGGGGACGCCGTGCTCCTTTTCCTTCTTGTACTGTTCCAGGTAGCTTTGTTTCTGTCGCTCATCCATGGCTCACTCCTGCTCTTTCTTAGGTACAGAACTGATGCCGTTGCGGATGACGAGGAAAAGATGAACCCCGAGGATCACAAGCAGTGCAGCCGGCAGGAACCAGACATGCACGCCGAAGAAGCGTGCCAGCGTTATGGCAGTGAGCTCCGAGCCGCCGCGCATGATGCGCAGGATACTTTCGCCGATGACCGGCGTCACTTCGGCGATACGCGTGCCGACCGTCGTGGCCCAGAACGCTTTCTGATCCCAGGGCAGCAGATAGCCGGTGAAGCCAAACCCGATCACGGTAACCAACAGCCCGATGCCGGTGAACCAGGTCACCTCGCGCGGGTATTTATAGGCTCCGTAGAAAATGACACGCAGCATGTGCAGCACGGTCAGCACGACCATGACGCTGGCGCCCCAATGATGCAGGCCGCGTATTAGCCACCCGGCCGGCACCTGCGTGGTGATGTACTGCACGCTGTCGTAGGCCTGATCGGGGGAGGGGACGTAGTAGATGGTGAGCAGGATGCCGGTGACCATCTGGTTTAAGGCGACAAAAAGCGTGGCGCTGCCCAGCGTATATAACCAGTTCACCTTCGGCATCTTACGCAGGAAGATGGCGCTCCAGACGGCACGCCATCCCAGCCTTTGATCGAGCCATTCGCCAACACGGGTTGCCATCTCAAGCCTCCTTCAGGAAGAGCTGCTCGCCCTCGACCTTGACCTGGAAGCGGTCGAGTGGTCGCGGCGGAGGACCGGAGACAACGTTCCCTTCCTTGTCGAAGACGCCGTTGTGGCAGGGACAGAAAAAGCTCTGCTGTTCAGCGATCCAGCGCACCCGGCACCCGAGGTGGCTGCACACGTTGGACATGGCGATGTACGTACGCCCGTCCTCGGTGAAGACGTATGCAGAGACTTCCTCCTGGTTGACGATCCAGCCTGTGGTCCGTTCGATGTTGGCCTTGAAGAGTGTGGGGGTGCCCAACTCGATCTTGGAGGGCGAACCGATCGGGATCCATTCCTGGCTTGTTTCTTTTTTCAGAGCGGGGCCAACGATGTAAGCTATGGCCGGGATCCCGATCCCGGCGCCGATCAGGGCGCCGATGGCCCAGGTGATCAGACTGAGAAAATCACGGCGCTGGACTTGTGCTTCTTCACTCATCCTACTCCTCCAACGTACTTGGCGTGATGCCGTTCAAACCCTATTTTACCCTTCAGGGGCCCCAGCTTCGATCCAACTTTTCAGCAGATCCAATTCCTGAGGGTCCAGCTGGGCAAAATGCGGCGCCTGCGTCGTCTGTTTGATGATGGCCAGGCTGGCATCCGGATCGCCAGGCACGAATGCTGCTCCACTTAACCCCCCGGCCAGCGCGCCAGCGTAGGTGGACAGATTGAGCCCGGATAGGCCGCCTACGCCGTGGCAGGTCACACAGCGTGCCTCAAATAGAGATCCAATGCTGCCATTGAAGGCCAGCGGTTGATCAACAGTTGGTTCCGGTTCTGGCAGCGACAAAGCCCGGATCTGCGACTGAAGCAGCTCGCGCAGACCGGGCGCATCGAAACCGGCGAACTCCCAGACATTCCCATGGCAGGCGCTGTTCGAGCAGAACGAACTGTTGTCGACGCCGCCCGGGTTGTCGGTTGTATGGCAGTTGCTGCAGGACGGATCAAAGACGTCATGGTGGAGCGTGATCCAATTCGGATTGCGGTGCGAATCGGGCTCAGGGCCACGGCTGATTTCGATCTCGGCGACGAAGTCTGACGGCCCGGAAACGACCGGGATCGAATGACACAGGTTGCATTCGAGGCGGATTGCTTGCTGGTTCGCATCGAGGTGTTTCCCATCATGGCAGCGGAAACAGCCTGGCGAGTCCTTGTGGCCAACGTTCGTTGGGTGGCTGTTCCAATCGGCTTTCTGCTCGGGGTAGACGCTGGTCCGATAGGAGTCCTGTAAAATCCGAACGGCCTCTCCCACCAGGTCGGAAGATTCAGCGTAAAACTCGGGGTAGTTGACGCGGTAGTAATCCTGCAGACCGGCGATGCCGTTCAGTGCCAGATCGACGGTCGTGTATTTGGCGCTAAAGACCTCAACCGCTTTCAAGCGGATCTCCGGGATATCGGTCGAGATTTGCTGCCGGGCGAGGAGCTGATCCAAAAGATCGACTGGCTGCAGGATCAGGTGCGTGATGCGGTTGTGGCAGGTGATGCAGTCCATCTGCTTCAGGTCTTCGGAATTGATCGATGCGGGATCGATCTGCGAATCGATCGACATGTATTCGGTTACGCTTCCGTCGTTTTCGACCACCTACACATAGGGGATATCCTGTTCTTCTGGATCCGTAGGAAGGTAGTAGACCTGATTGAGGATGTGCCAGTGGATGCCGCGTCCGAGGCCTTCACGCTCCGATCCGCCGCCGGTCTTGAGCGTTAGGTAGATGCTGATTGGTGTGTTGCCCCGATCGGTTTCGAAACGGTGAATCTCGAGTAGCGTGTCGCTGGAGAATTTCTCCGGGAAATGGCAGCGTTCACAGGTTTCACGTGCCGGCCGCAGGTCACCGGCCCGGATCGGAAACTTATAGGTCTTGAACATGGTGGCAAAGACGTGCTTCAGGTCGCCAGCCTTACGCGTGACGCGCGTGGCGATGAACCCGCGACCGATGTGACATTCGACACACTCGATGCGGGCGTGGGGTGAGGTCAGGTAGGATGTGTACTCAGGCGGCATCGTGTGGCAGCTTGTGCCGCAGAATTCAGGGGAGTTGGTGTAATCCCAGGCGACGGGAACGAGCAGCAAGATGGCAATCGTCAAGGCCCCTAACACAAGATAAGGCCGGAGGCGGACGCTGATTGGCGTATCCGCAGGCGGAAAGAAGAATCCTCGTAGGCGAGCTCCGAAACGACGAAGCATGGTTCATCATCCTCTGTAGATTGGCGATTGGGAACTATGCGCCCGGGAAACTACTCGGGGGCGCCGGCTTCGATCCAAGCGATGACCTGCTCAATCTCAGCCGCGGTCAGCTGGCCCGGATGCCCCCCGGCTTGCTGGACCGTGATCAGCAGGCTTTCCCCGGGTGAGCCAGGCACGATCGCTGGTCCATCCGTCCCTCCCTGCAGGGCCTGCTGGTAAGTTGCTAAGGATAACCCACCCACGGACGTCTGGCCATGGCAAGTTCCACAGCGGTTGCGGAACAGGTTGTCAAAGCCACCCGTCCAGGCCTCACCCTGGAACACAGCAGCTGTAGGGGTTGGTGGGAGCGTGGGTGAGGGTTGCGGGACGCGCGTGACGAAAATCGGGGCTGTTTCGCCCTGTGGGATTGTCTTGATGCTGGTCTGCTCGAAAGAAACGAAGGCCACCAGACCGGCGAGCATAAGTGCGGTGAATACCGAAGCAACCGGGAAGAAGATGCGCCGTCGCCGTTGGAGGACTTGTGGGTCCGGCCCGCGCCTCGCATGGCCCGATTCTAGGTATTCCAGCTCGGCCGGGTGCTCATCTTCCATCTCCTCACGTGTCAGGTAGCCGGTGAACATACTGCGGTTGAAATGGCGCAGATGGACATGGTAAAAGTGCCAGAGCACGATCGCCAGGACGGCCAGGATGGCCTCACCGCCGTGGGCGGCTTTCGCCGCCGGGATGATCTGCCCGGGCAGGAAGCGGGCTGTGCCGATCGGGTTCCACATCATGAAACCGGTGATGGCCATAATCACCGTTCCCCAGACCACCGCCAGGTACTCCATCTTTTCGGCGTAGGAATAGCGCCCGTAGAGCGCTTTTTCCTTGCGGGCGCCGAGATAGGCCATCACATCCTGGTAGAGATCCTTGAAATCTTCGAAGCTGGGCAGCATGGTCCAGGAGACACGCTTGACCCAGGTCCGATATGCCAGTGCCATGATGTGGTAAATGGTCACGAGCATCAGCACCACCGAAGACGAGCGGTGGATCACACGCACGACCTCGATCCCGCCGAATAAGCGGAAGAATCCGATGCTGAGCTGCGCATCAGCGAACTTCTGGGGGAGTCCGGTGATGGCCAGGATGGTGAAGGAGGTCAGCATCATCAGGTGCTCGATGCGCTTGGAGAGCTCAAAGCGTAGGAAGCGTTTCTTTTCTTCCTCTACAGGATTCTGCATCGGGGCTGATACGGGCAACTCACTCACGACCCATCCTCCGGGGCAGACTGCGGCTCGCCAGCTTCCTTATCCGATGCTGTGTCGGGCGCTGACCCCAGCACCGGATGCAAGCCAGTCTCGCTGGCCTGCTCCTGCATATCCTCTATCGGACGCTTTGCCGCGCGTCGCTTGCGCAGCTGCCAAGTAACGTCCATTACGACCAGGATTCCCATGCCGCCGAGCAAGCCGGGGATGAAGATGCTGTAGAACAGATTTACGTAATACACGGTCGGGTTGTTTTCTGGGGAAGGGATGTAGTGAGAGAGCCAGGCGTCCGAGAAATTGCTGGTGGCGTCCGGGTGGCACACCTGGCAGCGGGCCAGCAAGTTCTGGCGAAATTCCAGGCCGCCAGCCGGGTCCGACACGCTCTTGATATCGTGGATCCCGTGGCAGTCGTAGCAGACGGCTTTGTTGGTGGGCGCGTCAGGTGAGACTTTGCTGAATATCTCGACGGTTGTACCGTGGAAATCGGCGACGTAAGTGTTCAGTACCTGGGTCGAAATGCCGTACTTATCCATAATGCTGGCGTCGGTATGGCAGTTGGCGCATATGCTGGGGGAGAGCAAACGGAACTGTGCGGTCGTGGGATCCTCGATGTTGTGAACGCCGTGGCAGTTAATACAGGTTGGAACATCGAGGTTGCCGTCATTGATGAGTGCATCACCGTGGACGCTGGTCAGATACTTTCCGTAGATTGCGTTGTGGCACTTGGCGCAGGTGATGGGAATATGCAATCTGGCATCAGGCAGCAGATCGCCCGTGCTGGGATCGATTAGCTGGCGGGTGTCGTGTGCTCCGTGGCAATCGGTGCAGATGGCAGCTTCGCGGTTGCCTTGATCCAGTGCGCGTTGATGGACGCTATCTAGAGTGCGTTCGTACTGGCCAGAGTGGCAGTGGAAGCACGAGTCGTACAGTTGGAGCGCCAGGTCGCGGCGGTCGCTGGCCGTGAATTCTGGATGTGGATAACCATCCAGGTCGGTGTGGCACTGAACACAGGCATAGCCCTTGGACCCGTGGATCGACTGATTGAATTCGTTGGGATCGATATATGCCGAAAAGCTTTCGCCGTTTTCAAGGGTAAGACTTACGCCGGGAACGGCATGGCATTCGAGGCAGGAATCGTTGCTCACGCCGGCCTGGGTGAGGGGTGTCGCGCCCACGTTGGACACGGAGATGGTCGATGCAAGCGCAGCAACGAGGATGGCCGCGCCGAAAAGGATCAAGCCGAGTGGGCGTCGGCTCACGCCCCTTCTCCAGGTGGTGATTCGTTTACCTCGGGTGTCAATCGCTGATACTCCCGCTGGTGATATTCGTGCATTTCTCGTTCGCTCAGGCGGCCCGTGAAGATACTCAGGTTGAGACGTTCGATGTGGACATGATAGGAATGCCACATGAGGACAAAGATCGCGGCCGCGATCGCCTCGGCGCTGTGGGCCAATTTAGCGGCAGGGATGATACCTCCTGGGAAGATCCTGGTAAAGGTGATTGGGAACCAGATCACAAGGCCTGAGCCGATCATGATCAAAGTTCCGAAAATAAAGAACCAATAGGTGAATTTCTGTTCGAAGGTGAATTTTCCGAACGATGGTTTATTACGATCCAGGGAGAATAAGTAGCGCAGCATGGCGTAGGCATCGCGAACGTCCTGCCAGGTAGGGAGCATCGCCCCGTTCAGACGGCGTTGGAACAATCGCATAAGGGCTCGGCCGAGATGGTAAACAGTTTCGGCAATCAAGATCAGCGCAGCGATGTGGTGGATGGTCTGGATCAGCTCGAGCCGCTCAGGTGTGGAGAGCAGGTATTGGCTCCAATTAGCGGCGCGGTATTTCTGCGGCAGCCCGGTCAGGAGCAAAACCATGAAGCTGAGAAGGAAGAGTGCATGCTGCCAGCGCTCTCCTGCTGAAAAGCGTGCGAAGGTTCGCTCGCTGCGGACCCGGGTAGAGGTAGGTTCCATCGATCTTTCGCTATCGTTCATGGCAAATTCCTTCGCACACGCTCGACAGTACCCCGGATGATCCTCAAGAACACATAGCCTGCTGCCAGGATCAAGACAAAGGGCACGAAGGACGAGTAGAAGACTTCGGTGTAGAACACGAAGGGTGTGCGCTCGAGGCTGATCTCGTTATGGCCGGTCCAGGCTCCAGTCCAATTGGGGCCAGCGTCCGGGTGGCATTTCTGGCAGGTGGCCAGCAGGTTGGAGGGGTTGACGCTTGAATTCGGGTCGCTGGCCGGGAGGATATTGTGTACGCTGTGGCAGTCAGTGCACACCGCGCTCTCATGCCAGATGGTCGGCCAGTTGGCCTTGTATACCTGCACATCAACGCCGTGCCAGGAGATCGAGTAGAGACTGTATACATCGGTCTTATAGCCGTACTTGCCCATACGCTCCGGATCGGCATGGCATCCCGCACACAGCTCGGGGGAATCGATGCGGAATTGAGCCGTACGGGGGTCTTGAATATTGTGCACTCCGTGGCAGTCCGTGCATACGGGAACATCGTGATTGTCCTGCTCGATTAAGGCAGAGCCGTGGATGCTTTGCTTATATTCGATCAGGATTTCAGCGTGGCATTGTCCGCAGGTTTCGGAGATCAATGCGCGCGGTTTGTCGGGCAGCTGGGTGTAGTGGGCTCCATGACAATCTTCGCATATGGGTGCACCTAATTCACCACTAACCGCCACCTCAGCGTGAATGCTGTCTAGGGTGTTCGCGTAATTGCTGGCGTGACAGGTGCGGCAGGTGAGGTAGAAAGCGCGCGAGAGCTCCCGCCGGTTGTCATACTCAATCTCGGGGTGGGGATAACCTTGGATATCGGGGTGGCAGGAATCGCAGCTGATCCCGATGGTCTCATGGACCGAGTCAGCCAACCGGTTGGCATCGATGAAGAGCGGCAAGAGCTCACCATCCGGGAGGGTATGTTCGAGATCCGGATCTCCGTGGCAGCTCAGGCATGCCTCTTCCTGGATTCCCGGGCCTGCGGCGGCATCCGCCTGCCAGCTACCGCTGGCAAGCATTACGCCGAGCAGTGCCAGGCTCAGTACGAGCATTACTTTAATGTGATGGGGTCCTCGTTTTATCGTCAACGAGACCTCCTTCAGGCTTGGGTGCATGGGTAATGTCGCCATCGCCGTTGTTATCGTTGATCCAACCCCATTTGCGCAGGTAATGCGAGATCACAAGCATGATCACCAGCGGCACCAGGCAACGGCCGATAAACATCAGCGTCACAATGAACGGGTTGGCGATCGTGTCATCCATACGAGCTGCCTCCCTGGTGACCGGGGTGGGAAAAGGCGAAGCCGCACTGCTTGAGTGCGGCTATCTTCACCTTAAGCCGGGTCTTTGTCAACCAACCACTTTCGATTCATCCGACGTTTCAAAGATCGGGAGGAAGCGTGTCGCCAGCGTGAAAACCAGGAAGATGTACCCGACCACACCCAACGCCACACCCCACTCGACCAGTGCCGGGGAATAGGCCTGAGCAGGGAGCACATATTCAATCCCGGGTGAATACGATACCGGCACGATCAAACCTGAAACGGTTATATTCCAGCGGTTGATGAGGATGCCAGCTGCCGCCGACAGCGCGCCGAAGACAAGCAGAACGGGTCTGCGGTTGAAGCGCGGCATCAGGAAGATCAATACCGGAACCAGGAGCCCGAAGAAAACTTCTCCGACCCAGAACCAGAAACCGTATGCAGAGAACAGGCTCAAAGTTCGGAAGGCTCGTTCCGAGCCCGGCGTTGCGCCGTAGTAGGTCACCGCCAGCAGGTCCCAGAATTTGATATAGGCGTAAACCAGCAGCGCCAGCCCGCTGAAGCGGGCGATCGTGCGCAGCAGGTCATGTGCGATGATACGCTTGCCGCTTACCCACTCCAGGATATAGGCCGCTGCCATCGTGACCGCTGGACCCACGGCGATGGCGGAGACGATGAACATGATCGGCATGCTGGGTTTGAACCAGATCGGGCGGGCCTTGATGATGCCGTAGGTCGCACCGAGCGAGGATTGGTGCAGGAGCGAAATCAGCAGTCCGGCGACGGCCAGCACCGGGGCGACCTTGTGCAGTTGGTGCCCGAAGCGCCGTAATCCTGGGCGGTCCTTAAACAAGCGTGATTCGGCGATCACCGGGGCGAACTCGACCAGCATGATCGTCAGATAAAGCGTGATGCACCAGGTGATCTCCCATAGGACCGAGTGAATGTTCCAGTACACCCACGGGTGCCAGAAACGGTCCGGGCGGCCGATGTCTATGACCAGCGTCAAGAGTGCCGAGGTGTAGCCGGTCACACCCACCAGAACGGCCAGGCGTATGATGGAACGAAAACGTTTGATGCCGAAAATGTACACTACCGCGGACAGCGTGAACGCTCCCGCTCCGAGGGCGATGGAGGAAAGGTCGATCGTGATCCACAATCCCCACGGCACACCATTCGATAGGTTTGTTACGACCAGGCCTTCTTTGAAAACGATCACGGCCGAGGTGAGGCCGATCAGGAGCAGCAAGCCGATCAGGGCGAACCAGGAGAGGGTTCCGGGCGTGAATTCGAAGCGGCGCTTGCGCAAGGTTATGCTGGCCATTGCTACGCCTCCTCGCCCACGGGGATGTAGTAGACGCTGCCCTCGGTCCCAAGTTCATCCCGCAGTCGGATCGTTGGATAGCGGGCAAGGACTTCAGATACCGGGCTGTTCGGGTCGTTGAGATCCCCAAAGGTCCTGGCCCCAACCGGACATACGTTGACGCAAGCCGGGGTCGCTTCACGGGCCTCGCCCGGTGTTTGTCCTCGTTCCAGTGCAGCGTCGATCCGATGGACGCAGAAAGTGCATTTTTCGACCACGCCGCGTGGACGGCGCTCGACCTCCGGTACGCCCCAGGTGGGCACGAACTCATTCTCCTCTGCACGTGGTTCCCAGTTGAACTTACGGGCGTCGAAGGGACAGGCCACCTCGCAGTAGCGGCAGCCGATGCAGCGATCGTAATCCATGATTACCAACCCATCCTCGCGCACATAGGTCGCCTTCACCGGGCAGACCTCGACGCAGGGCGCGTGCTGGCAGTGTAAACATGGCCGGCTGAAGTAAAACCTCTGGCCGTTGGCGGTTCGGTCTTCCACGACGATATTCCACGGTTTGTCGGGTGCAACGTCGTTCACCGCCGAACACGCCCGCAGGCAGTATTCACACCCGATGCACTTGTTCAGGTCGATCGCCATCCCCCAGTGGTGCACGCCAGTCGGAGTGTGAGTGTCTTCATCAGGCGAGATTTGCTGCCGCTTCAGGTTTGAGAAGGGAGAGAGCGGTCCGGTCGTAACCAGGTAGGCTGCAACCGATGAACCGACCGCTGTGGCGGCGATCTTGGTGAAATCGCGCCGGGTCAGTTTTACCCTAGCTTTCGTCTTCGGCCGTTTCATCCTCATCTCCTTCAATGTCAACCAACTCAAGGTTGCGGCTCACGATCCAGGCCGCAACGGCGCCGGTCGCCAAACCGACGATCGCACCCTGTGCAAGACCGGTATAAAGACGCACGCTGGCGCGACCCTCGAGGTCCCCGATCTGTTGTTCCTGTTCCTGCACCAGTTGACGCAGTTGATCCGTATCGAGGTCCTTCAGCGTTTGAACCTCACCGGAGAGCTCAAGAATTACATCGCGAGTATGAACGGTATCCTGGTGGCAGCCGATGCAGGCTTCCGATCCAACGGTAAACGTATGGCCGGTCGGGACGAGTCCCTGGATCGGATCCTCGGTGCGCGGGCTGGTGTACATATGGCAGTTGCTGCATTCGAGACCCGCATTGGCATGTGAACCATGTGTGAATGAATCCCCGTTGTCTTTATGGCAGTTTGAGCACAGGCCAGTGATCGAATCAGACAATGGCTGCTGGGCGTGTGGATCATGGCATGACTGGCATTCGATCCCGGCTGCATGGTGTGGGCTGGCCAGCCATTCGTCGGTGGTGGTCTTGTGGCAGGTCGCGCACAGCTCGTGATCCGGTGACACCGGCATAGGTTCAGCCGGATGCCCCTGCCGGAATGGCCCGTGGCAGGATTCGCAGGTCACGCCTTCGAAGGCATACGTACTTTGTGCGGCGTCGTAACCGGTCGTGTGGCATTCGAGGCAGGTGAACTGGCTGCCCAGTTCACTCCAGTCCTTCTGGAAGATCGGGGACGAGAAAGCCTGGGCATGCCGGGAGGTTGCCCATTTTTGGTGCACCTCGTCATGGCAGATGGCGCATGTTTCCGGTCCGGCGTAGGTTCCTTCCTGAGGGGATGGTTTTGGGGCGGGCGAAGCCGCAGCCGGTACAGCCATGCCACTTGCCGCGCCGATCGCCAGGCTCAGCGTGAATACGGCAGCGAAGGCGATCACGCTGCGCTGGCTCCGGAAAAATACAAGACTTTTCATGCGTGTACTCCCTGTGCTCATTCCACCTGTTCAATCTTCCACCGTGGGTAGTTCAGCCCACGTTGATCTAGTGGAATCGGCCCATTATCAATATGAATGAATGCTATCTCGCGGATGTGCCCGGAGACAGTACTGCTGTTCCTTGATGAATTGTGATGTTAATCACCTTTCGGGCAAAGACTATCTTACTTCTGTGTATTATGCTAAAGCCGGTTTGCGTAGAACTGGGATTGGCAAAACGGATATAAGTAGTACACACGATTGTTGGGATCCGACAGCACGTGGCCCCTGTATCGAATCAAGGGGGACAAGATTCATCCGCCATTAATGCTCTTGTGCCAAAATGCTCAAGGTGTCACAGACGCAGTCAATTCGATCCACCGCTGACGACCAGTAAACCAAACCTGATACAATATCGCCGATTTGGGCGCGGCGGTTCGATGCTGCCGCGCATGGAGGAAGGTATGACCAATCTATCGACAACGCCCAAAGCCGGGCGGGCCAAGTTCCTGGTGGGTGGCTTATTGATTGTGGCGGCGGTCGTATACCTGATCGCCTCCTCGACTCAGGCCTCAGCCCAGTACTACCTCACGATCGACGAACTGAAGGCGCGTGGGGACGAGGTGAGCGACCGTGATATCAAAATCTCAGGCGCGGTCGATGGTGAGACCATCTCGTATGACGCCCAGTCGCTGACGTTGAAGTTCACCATTGCCAATGTCCCCGCCGATCTGGATGAGATCGAAGAAGAGGGGGGGCTTGCGGAAGTGCTGCATAATGCTGTGATGGATCCGACAGCCAGCCGTTTGAACGTCGTCTATGAGGGACCGATGCCGGATCTGCTGCGGGATGAAGCGCAGGCGATTGTCACCGGCCGCCTTGATTCCGATGGTGTGTTCCATGCCTACGAGCTGCTGTTGAAGTGCCCGACGCGCTACGAGGAAGAGATCCCGCTCCAATCAGAGCAGGGTTAAGCGAACGGGATTGTTCAGCATGGAAGCGATGCGTGTTTTCCGGCACCGTGCTGGTATCACTTAAAGGTAGAGCAGGAGGAGCGAGCTTGTGATTGCCAATTTCGGGTATTTCGCACTGATCATCACCTTTATCACGGCTTTATATGGCGTAGGCGTTGCTGCATACGGCGCCACCCAGCATAAACCGGCCTACGTCGAAAGCGCCCGACGGGCGATGCTCCTGACCTGGCCGCTGATCACGCTCGCCGCCCTGGCGCTCATCACGCTGCTCATCAATGGCCACTACGAGATCCGCTACGTTGCCTCGGTCACCAGTTCGACCATGCCGACCTACCTCAAAGTGACCGCCCTGTGGGGCGGCCAGGAGGGCTCGCTGGTCTTCTGGGCATGGCTGATGTCAGCCTTTGCCAGTGCTGCCAGCTTACGCAAATGGCAGCGCGATCGCGAGATGCTACCCTGGATCGTGGTTGTTACGATGATCACACTGGCTTTCTTCCTCTCGCTCGTGATCTTCTTTGAGAATCCATTTGCGCGCTTGTGGCTCACGACCGATGGGCAGCAGGTGGGTGCGATGCTGCAGCCAGCCGGCGCGCGGGCGCTTTTCCCAGCCGATGGCCAGGGCCTGAACCCCCTGCTGCGGCACCCGGGCATGGTCATCCATCCACCCATGCTCTACCTGGGTTTCGTGTCTTTTGTCATCCCCTACGCCTTTGCCATGGCTGCCTTGATCACCAAGCGCAGCGATGATCGCTGGATCCGCATCACCCGGCGCTGGACCCTGGTAGCCTGGCTTTTCCTTTCACTAGGCCTGATCCTGGGTGGACGCTGGGCTTACGATGTGCTCGGATGGGGTGGATACTGGGGTTGGGACCCGGTCGAGATTGCGGCATTCATGCCCTGGTTGACAGGCACGGCCTTCTTGCACTCGGTCATGGTGCAGGAGAAGAAAGGCATGCTCAAGCACTGGAACATGATATTGATCATCCTCACCTACGCCCTGGTCATCTTCGGCACCTTCCTGACCCGATCGGGTGTGCTCTCTTCAGTTCATGCCTTCGCCCAGTCGGCGATCGGGCCGCTGTTCTTCCTTTTCATTGGCGTGACCTCGATCACGTCGCTGCTGCTGCTTGGCCGGCGCTGGTCGATCCTAAAGAGCGAAAATCAACTCGGCTCAATGTTCTCGCGCGAAGCGCTCTTCCTGCTCAACAACCTGCTCTTCATGGGCATCCTGGCTGTGTGCTTCTGGGGTGTTATATTCCCACTCATCTCAGAGCTCGTCACCGGTGCAAAGGTCACGGTTGGACCTCCCTTCTATGAACGCGCCACGAGCCCGCTCTGGCTGGGATTGCTGCTCTTAATGGGCGTCGCCCCGCTCTCAGCCTATGCGAGCAGCACGATCAAGACTATCGGCAGGGCAGTCTGGAAGCCGGCGCTGGTTTCACTCATCGTCCCGATCGCTTTGGTCGTAGGGGGCTACACCAATATCGGCGCGATCCTTGGCTACTGGCTGGCGGCGTTTGTAGCGGTGGTGACCTTGTATGAATTCTGGCGCGGGTCGATAGCCCGCAGCCGCCGACATGCAGAGAGCCTGCCGCTGGCATTTTGGAGATTGGCTGGGCGCAA
>Ga0315534_1000561_pt1 | contig 25854 bp, 25 predicted proteins | sample SalMarSW160240MG_FD_203094 | JGI IMG/M metagenome (GOLD analysis project Ga0315534, IMG submission 203094) | Salt marsh sediment microbial communities from the Plum Island Ecosystem LTER, Massachusetts, United States - Salt Marsh Sediment SW1602-40 ...
AACCACCGCAACGCCCATCAACCAAGGCAGACTGGCAATTCACAACCAAAACTGCCCGTGTCAAACTTAAACACCTATACCCTTCAATCTAGCTGAATCAACCGACTAGCCACAACTGACACGCTCAGCTCTCTGCGTTCGCCCGATGAATTGCCTACCACGGTCCACGCGCACCATCCATTTGGTGATCTGAGCGCAGGCGCACATATCCACACGACGCGCGCTCGCCCGCGGAGCCCGGAAGTACGGAACATGGGTGGGGAGCGCGCTTCGTCGGGCGGGGGGCGTGCGTGTGCGGGGAAGGACCCAACACATGCGGGTGTGACGTGGTGTCGTTGACGCAGGGAAAGACGCAGGTCGGTCCACGCGCGCGTCGCACGGCGTTAGATCACGAGACGGGGCGGACGAGCCAGTGAACGGGTCACATCTCTCTATGTCTATGATCTCTGTCAGGGGATGTGAGGGCACGTCGTGCCACGCCCACGCCACGCCGCTCACAGGGGAGTCGGTCTCTTGCAGGCACCCACGCCACAGCGGCAATGCGTAGGCACGGGGAGCCAGGTGATCATCGCAGAAAGGGCTCAGCCTAAATTCGCGCGTGCACACATATTGAATGCGTGCACGTCAAAACTGCCGTATTTTCAATTGTCATGACGCGTCCTTGGCCGACGCGTCGTTGGCCGTTCCCTCGGCCGGCGATGGCTCCTCACCCTGCGTTCGGTCGCGCCCGGCCAAATGCCCAATCACCGCGCCCCCTACAGTGCCGACGACGGTTCCTAAGCCAGGAATAATACTTCCAGCAGCCGCCCCTGCGGCGGCACCGCTCAATGTCGGATTGCGTTTGGCCCATGCCTTTGTCTTATCCCACCATGACGGGGCAGATGCAGATTCATCGCTCATGTCTTGAACCCTTGTTGTCGCTTTGAGCGATTATGAGCGAATAAGTGGCTTCGGTCTACGTCGCTTGTTCCACGGGAGCACGGCCGAAATCACCGATCCGCTGCACATGCTCTATCGTGCTAGCCACGGGCCGTTCCGTTGCAGCGTAAGGTGCGAAGGACCGAGAAGGCGCCACGGGCTTTTCCGTCGCAGTGTCCATCGCATCATTTTTCCGAGCCCATGATCCTTGCGAGCTTGCGCTCGATCGCCGGCATCACGTCGGTCGAGACGCCACGGTGGAAAGCGCGCTTCGTCCCGCGCCTTCTCTCCTAAAGAAGCCCGGTCAGCCCAATCGCCGCGGCCGCAGCAAGCGCGATTAAAGGATTTCTTCGCGTCCAATAGGTCACGGCGAAGGCGGCGGCGGTAACGGCGACGGCGACCCAGCTCCGGTCTGCGGCGCGCGCGATAATCAAGGCGGTCGCGGCAAACAGACCGACCGTCACCGGCACCAACCCCGCCTCGATGGCGACGAGCCAGCGCCGTTGGCGGTAGCGGTCGAACACCCTCGCGACAAAGCAGGCGAGCACCGCGGTCGGCGCGCACATCGCGGCCATGGCGATGATGGCGCCGAGCGGTCCTGCCGCTTGTTGGCCGATCAGCGCCGCAATCATCACATTGGGCCCGGGCGCCGCCTGCGAGAGTGCAAAGAGTTCGCCAAACTGCTGGTCGGTCACCCAATGCTGGAGGTCGACGGCTTGGCGTTGAATTTCCGGGATGACGGCGTTCGCCCCGCCAATGGCGAGCAGCGACAGGAGCGCGAACTGCACGACCAGCGCGAGGAGGACATCTCCGCCCGCTTTCATCGGCGAACCCACAACGCTAATGCAATGCTGAGGGGCGCGGCAATCGCAAGCACAGGCAGAAGCGGCAGGCGAAGAATCCCGATCGCGATGAAGACTGCTACGGCCACCAGCGGCTCCGGGCCGATGCGTTTCTTCACAAGCGGCTCGGCCATGCGCGCGGCGGTCGCAATCATGAGGCCGGCAACCCCGGCCGCGAGGCCGGCGAGACCCCCGCTAATGCCGGGTGACGCGCCGTAGCGCGTATAAAGCATGCCCACTGCGATCATCAGCACGACCGGTGGGGCGGTCAGCGCCAAGACCGCGGCGATCGACCCTACGACGCCGTGCAATCTCAGGCCGAAAACGGCCGTCATGTTGACGACGTTGGGCCCCGGGATGAAATGGCAGACAGCGAACAGCCGGTTGAACTCATCCGCGGTCATCCACCGCTTTTCCTCGACCAGCATGCGCCGCGCCCATGGCAGCACGCCGCCAAAGGCAAAGAGCGACACCCTCGCCAGGGCAAACATCAATTCGATAAGTGAAGGACGCACAGGGGCCGGCGGCGACCCGCCTTCCTGCGTGCTTGGCGGATAACTTTGTTCGGGATTTTCCGCGGGGCCTGGCGCGGACATAGTGCGCAGCCATAGCGTGGCTCGCTCGGCTCCGCCAGTCGCCTCGTCGCGCGGCCTTGGCGATCGATCTATTCCGGCGCGAACGTTCCCTCTCACGCGCGCCGATCTGGCGAAATCGCCGGCCCCCGCTTACCTTAGGCATGAAGGAGGGCTGGGCTTGCTGTGCGAGATCTGGCCCGCGTCTTCAATGTCGCATTTTCTGCGAAACCCTTGCCTTGGCCGGACTACATCAATCACGGACACCTCGTTGGCTTCTCCTCGCGGCAAATCTTGCCCGCCCCTCCCCTCGAAAGACGACCTCCTCGCCTTCATAGCAGCGCAGGACGGCCGGGTCGGCACGCGAGAGCTTGCCCGCGCCTTCGGCCTCAAGAACGCCGACCGGGCGAGCCTGAAAGCGATGCTTAGGGAGCTCGCCGACGAAGGCCGCATCGAACGCCGCCGTAAGAAGCTGCACCCGGCCGGCGCGCTTCCGCCGGTCGTGCTCGCAGACATCACCGGTCGCGACGCCGACGGCGAATTGATTGCGGTTCCCACCGAATGGGACGAGGAGGCGTACGGGAAGGCGCCGAAAATCCGCGTGCATGTGCCGCGGCGGGCGCGCCCCGGCGAGACGCCGGGAGTTGGCGATCGCGCGCTCCTGCGGACCGAGGAAACCGCCGAGGCGGACGGCGGCATCCGCCATCGCGGGCGTCCCATCAAGGTGATCGACCGCGCCAAGCATCGGGCGCTTGGCGTGTTCCGCAGCTTGCCCGACGGCGGCGGCCGTTTGGTCCCGGTCGAGAAGCGGAGCCTCGGGCGCGAACTCAGCATCCGCCCCGGCGACACGCTGGACGCCGAGGAAGGCGATCTCGTCGCGGTCGAGGTGAGTCGGCACGGGCGATTCGGCCAGCCGGTGGCCAAGGTGCGGGAACGGCTCGGCTCGCTCGCGAGCGAGCGCACGGTCAGCCTGATCGCAATCCACGCCCATGGAATCCCTCACGTTTTTTCGCGTGCGGCGCTTCACGAAGCGGAGGCGGCCAAGCATGCGACCTTGGACGGGCGCGAGGACTGGCGTGAGGTCCCGTTCGTCACCATCGATCCGATCGACGCCAAGGATCACGACGACGCCGTGTTCGCGCGGCCGGACACCGACCCGGCCAATCCCGGCGGCTTTGTCGTGAACGTGGCGATCGCCGACGTCGCCGCCTATGTGCGCCCCGGCTCGGCGCTCGATCGCGAGGCGCTGGCGCGCGGGAATTCGGTCTACTTCCCCGACCGGGTGGTGCCGATGCTGCCCGAACGCATCTCCAACGATCTGTGCTCGCTCAAGCCGGACGAAGACCGTCCGGCTCTGGTCGCTCGCATTGCCATCGATGCACAGGGCCGCAAGCGCAGCCACGCCTTCCATCGCGTGCTGATGCGCTCGATTGCGCGCCTGCACTACGCGCAGGCGCAGGCCGCCATCGAGGACCAACCGGATGCGACCACCGAACCGCTGCTGCCCCTCGTCCTCGAGCCGCTCTATGCCGCCTATCAGGCGCTCAAGCGCGCGCGCGACGACCGCGGCCCGCTCGATCTCGATCTGCCGGAACGGAAAATTCTGCTCAAGCCCGACTTCACCGTCGAGCGGGTGATCACGCCTCAACGGCTCGATTCGCACCGGCTGATCGAGGAGTTCATGATCCTTGCCAATGTCGCCGCGGCCGAAGCGATCGAACGCGCGCGCACGCCCCTCGTCTATCGCGTGCATGACGAGCCGACGATCGACAAGCTCCATGCGCTGCGCGAGTTTCTGGCCAGCTTAGGCATTTCGCTGCCGAAGGCCGGCGCGCTCCGCCCGGAGCAGTTCAACCGCGTCCTTGCGCGCGTTAAGGGTCGCGACGTCGAGAATCTCGTCAACGAGGTGGTGCTGCGCAGCCAGGCGCAGGCCGAGTATTCGGCGGAGAATTACGGACACTTCGGCCTCAATCTGCGCCGCTATGCCCATTTCACCTCGCCGATCCGCCGCTACGCCGATCTTGTCGTGCATCGCGCCCTGATCCACGCACTGCGGCTCGGCCGCGATGGACTGCCCGGACACGAGGACGCGCAGTCGCTCGGCGAAATTGCGGCCCGCATCTCGGCCTGCGAGCGCCGGGCCATGGCGGCCGAGCGGGAGACGGTCGACCGCTTGATCGCTCACCATCTCGCCGACCGCGTCGGCGCGACCTTCGAGGGGCATATCGGCGGGATGACGCGTTCGGGCTTGTTCGTGAAGCTCGACGAGACCGGGGCCGACGGCTTCGTTCCCGCCGCCACGCTCGGCCGGGACTATTTCCGCTATCACGAAGCGCAGCACGCCCTTGTCGGCGACGCGAGCGGCGAAGCGTATCGCTTGGGAGACCCGGTGACGGTCCGGCTGGTCGAAGCGGCGCCGGTCGCAGGCGCTTTACGCTTCGAGATTCTGTCGGAAGGGCGCATTGACACGAAGCCGCGTTCTTCCGGCCGATCACGCGCGCGGGAGCGCCGGTCATCGCGGTTCCGCACCCGGTGACCCGCGGCTTCCCTTTTGCCTGCAACGCTACTCGCCTTGGCATTCAACACCGACGAAATATCCTGTATTGAACGCGCATGCCGAACGATCCCGCCGCCAACGCAGACGCCGCCACAGCGCCACTTGCCGAAACTGCGCCCGATCATGATCAGGCGGAAGACCTTGCCCGCCGCCTGACCGACGAGCTCAACCGCTTCGACCGCGACATGTCGCATCCGAACTCGCAGCCGCGCGACGCCGCGACGCTGATCGTGATCGACCGTTCGGGCGACGCTCCAAAGGTGCTGCTCGGACTGCGGCACCAGCGGCATAAGTTCTTGCCGGGAAAATTCGTATTTCCCGGCGGACGGGTCGAGGTCTCCGACCGCAGCGTCACGGCCGCAACCGAGCTCGATCCGCGGGTCACCGCCCGGCTGATGAAGCAAACGCGGCGGCCGAGCGCCGCCAAGTCGCGCGCTTTCGCGATCGCGGCGATCCGCGAGACGTTCGAGGAGACTGGGCTCATCCTCGGTCCCACCGCGGGCGTCAACGCGGCCGGATACGATGGGGTCCCCGTGAGCTTCGCGAGCGCAGGCGTGCGCCCCGACCTTGCCGCGATGCATTTCATCGCGCGCGCCATCACCCCGCCGCGGCGCACGCGGCGCTTCGACACCCGTTTCTTTTCCCTCGACGCCGAAACCATCTCCGGAAAGGTCGAAGGGATCGTCGGCCCCGATGCCGAACTGATCGAACTGGTCTGGCTGCCGCTGACCGAAGCCGAGCGGCTCGACATGCCACCGATCACCAAGGCCGTGCTCGCCGAGCTCGAGCACCGCATCGCGGGCGGTTTCACCCACGACCTGCCGGTCCCGTTTTATCGATGGATCGGCCGCGGCTTCACTCGCTCGCTGCTGTGACCGCGAATGCATGCAAATGGCCGGGAGGCGGCCGGTTTCTTGACTTTCCGGGCTTGCCCATTACGTTGCCGGCAACTCTGCACGCGATCGATTTGAAGGACAGCGCCCCATGGCGAAGACAACCACCATTAAGGTCAAGCTCGTCTCGAGCGCTGACACCGGCTACTTCTATGTGACCAAGAAAAACACCCGCACCCAGACGGAGAAGCTGGCGAAGAAAAAATACGACCCGGTCGCAAAGAAGCACGTCGAATTTCGCGAAGGAAAGATCAAGTAACGCTTTCGCGGAGGCGTCGCAGCGCAGCCGGCGGTGGGTTCCCGCCGCGCTTGATCGCGAGCAATCCCGAAAAGTCGCAGACTTTTGCGATTATGTCGTGCGTTCACACCCGCGCGGCCGACCGGGCGGGGTCCATGCCATACTCGCCATAGGCGAATACCGCGCAGGATGGCCGGCAGGGAGCGGTGTTACGAGGAGGCCACTCTCACCGCTCCCGTGCCGGCCAAACCCCACGGACCCAGGAGATGCGGCGGACCTGAGCATTCCGTAGGGTTAACCCGATTAGGCCTACAGGTGGCCCGGATCGGCTATTTCGTCGCGGAACTTCGATTTTAAAAAATTTATCGCAAGCGCTCAGGAAATCAACAGATTTTGGCCGCCCAGGTGTAAGCGCAGGCCTTCACCAACCACAGGATATGAACGGGGGCCGCCAGCCCGGCGCTTGGCTAGCCCAACCTTTGGCGTCTGGGATCACGCCGCGTCGGCGACTACCCGATTGCGGCCATCGCGCTGGGCGCGATAAAGCGCCTCGTCCGCCCGTTTGAGCAGCTTGGCCGGGGTATCGTCGGGCCCTGTCAGTCCGGAAATCCCGACCGAAACGGTCACCTCGACCGGCTGACCAGCGGCTTGAATTTGGAATGGCTCGGACGCGATGCGTCGGCAAAGCCGCTCCGCCGCCTTCGCGGCCACGGCCCTATTGGCGCCAGGCATCAACACGACGAAATCTTCCCCGCCGGACCGGCAGGCGAGATCAACGCCGCGAATGGACCTGCGCAGCCTTCCTGCGAATTCGCGCAGAACATCGTCGCCGGCGTCGCGGCCGTAGTCGTCGTTGATCGCCTTGAAGAAGTCGATGTCGAGCGCAAGCACCGCCAGCGACTTACCGTTGGCGACCGCGTGATCGACCAACGTGGCGAGGTGCCGTTCCATATACGGCCCGTTGTTCAAGGCAGTCAGCGGGTCGGCGATCGCCGGCTCGAGCAAATGCTGCCCGCGGTCGCGCAGACGTTCGGCATAGCGCTTCTTGCGCACCTGAATGCGTGCGCGCGCCATCAGCTCGTTGTCGTCGACCGGATGGAAGACAAAATCATTCACGCCGATCTCAAGACTGCGGGCAAGCCGCACCGGATTTTCGTCGGGCTCGACGAGCGCCAAAATCTGGACATGCCGCGTCCGCTCAAGCAAGCGAAGCTGACTGCAGATTCTGAGCCCGTCACAAGCTTCGAGCGCAAGCGACGTAATGACCAAGTCGTAGTTCCCTGGGGCGGCGCGAAACAGAGCTTCGTTCCCATTCGGCTCGACATCGACCCTGTGCTCGCGCCCAAGTATCGCGGCAATGCGATCGGAAGAATCCGTGCGATCCTCGACCAGGAGGACGTGGCCGTCATGGTCGGTCTCCGCCGTCTGCTCAGCCGCGGGGCCCTCGATTCCGATCTCCCGCGACGTGAGCGCCCGCATGCGCAATTCGTCGGTCATCATTCTGAGGCGCACGAGCGAGCGCACGCGCGCAACGAGCGCAGCGTCGGAGATGGGTTGGGTGAGGATTTCGTCGGCGCCGGCTTCGAGGCCGCGAATCAGATCGGACGGTTGATCGGGCGCCGTCACCATGATCACGGGGACATGCTGCGTCGCCTCATTCGATTTCAGACGTCGACATAGCGAAAAGCCGTCCATGTCCGGCATCGTCGGCTCGATTAGAACGATGTCGCATTGACCCTGTCCGCAGATCGCGAGGGTTTCAGCTCCGGACAAAGCGACGAGAACATCAAAATACGCCGCCGATAGCCGCGCTTCGATCGGCTTGACGCTGGCGCGCGTGTTGGCCGCGACCAGGATGCGAGCGCTCATGCGGGCTTCACCTCGCAGCTATCCGAGAAACTGGCGGATCGTCTCGATGAACTTGCCGACCGAGATCGGCTTGGAGAGATAGGCTTCGCACCCTCCGTCGCGGATCCGCTCTTCATCGCCCTTCATCGCAAACGCCGTTACCGCGACGACCGGAATCGACTTCAATTCCGCGTCGTCCTTCAGCCATCTGGTCACTTCGAGGCCAGAAATCTCGGGCAACTGGATGTCCATCAGAATCAGATCGGGATGATGCTGGCGCGCGAGGTCGAGCACTTCGATACCGTTGCGCGTCTCCACGGTGCGATAGCCGTGCGCCTCCAACAGGTCATGGAATAGCTTCATGTTGAGCTCGTTGTCTTCCACGATCAGCACGGTCTTCGCCATCGTAATCCCCATGCGGCCATAGACCCGCTACGCTGCACAGCAGCAATCGCTGCACAGGTTAGAGGGCATTCCTCCCGGAAACGCAAATATCGTTAGTTCACAAACCATTTCTTTTGATTGCTAACGCTGAACGATAGCCGAAACACCGTACCGCCGTTTTCCCTTTCCTGGTCGCAGCTCTGACCCTCTTGCAAGAGTCGGGCCGCGACAGCCGTTCCTAAGTCTTGGGATGCGTCACGGTCGTGCGGGTTCAATTGATACGCTTCATGGACAGGGGCGGCTCGGATTCATTTCGAGTTGCGACATCTCGCCGGAAACAGCGAAGTCGCCGTAGTCGAGTGTAAGCGCGCGCGAAACGCCATTCTCGTACATCTGGAAGCTGATCGCATAGACCGGCATCTGCTCCCCGCGCGCCGCCGCGCGATCGAAATAGCTGATGGTCACTGGCCAGCGCTTAAGACCTGCGAGCGCCGCTTGGCCGGCGGTCGCGTCGGTCGGGGGCGCCTCGTTTGGTTCGATCTCGCGTCCGATTACCGTCAAAGTGTTGTAGACGCGCTCACCGTTCTCCGAGCCGTCATAGACCGGAAGCTCGAGAATGGTCTCGCCCGCTCGCGCCGCCTCGATGATGCGCCGCATGTGCTCGGTCGGGAACACGACATTCGTTTCGATATCAAACGTCGCTTGTTTCGGTTTGGTGAGCGCAACGGCGACTTTGCCGTCGCGACGCTCGGCCCGGCCATCGACGCTGCTCGCCATCTTGTCGTTGACGTAATTCTGCGAATTAAAACGAAAATCCTTGCCCGCGCCATCCTCCCAGGTCGAGGCGCGCAAGTCGCTCAGCGCCACCTTGCCTTCCCCGGAGTCTAGCTCCGATACCTGGCGGAACTGCAGCACATAGCCCTCGCAGGCATTGCCCGAGAAGTCGTAGAGGATGCGTCCGCGCACCGATTGCAGCCCGCGCTTGCCGTAGGCGCGCAGAAGCTTGAGATCATAGACTGCGCGGTGGGAGGCGAGCGGGGTCGTAGCGTTCGCAACCGCCAACGGACCCGCCGCGACGGTCACCACTGCGGCGAACAATGCAGCGCCGGCCGTGCCGAGAAACCCAATCGCCCTGCCGCGCATTAACATTCTCCTACCCCGCCACCCCGAATCTCGACGCATTTTCGCCGGGCCGAAGATATGAAGAGCGTCCGGCTCCCGCAACCGGCAATGATCCCGCCCCATTGCACGCCGACACCCGATCGGCCAAGACTCGGACGCATCGTCATCAGCCGCGAGGAGGGCGACATGGCCGGAATGGTGGAGAAAAAGCTTGCCGAACTTGGGATCAAGCTGCCGACGCCCGCTTCTCCCATTGCGACCTATGTCGGTTTCGTTCAAACGGGCTCGCTCTTGTTCGTGTCCGGGCAACTGTGCCTTGCCGACGGCCGACTGGTCGCCGCCGGGCAGCTCGGCGTTGCGGTTTCGATCGAGGACGGTCAGGCCGCCGCACGCGCCTGCGCCATCAACCTCCTCGCACAGGTCAAGGCTGCGCTCGGCGATCTCGACCGCGTGGTGCGCGTGGTGCGGCTCAACGGCTTCATCAATTCAGCTCCGAGCTTTATTGATGGGCCGAAGGTCATGAACGGCGCCTCCGATCTCGTCGTTGAGGTCTTCGGTGACAAGGGGCGGCACACTCGCACGACGGTTGGGGTCGCCGTGCTGCCGAATAACGCCGCGGTCGAGGTGGACGGCATTTTCGAGGTGGCGTGATGGCGTGCGCCAGGCGCGGCCCATCCCGGACGGCACGCCTCCCCGCGACGCGGGGAGAATGAAAGCGCCCAGGTATATTGTCGGTTCAGATGACGTACTCGGATTGGCTGACCGCACGACCGATCGCGCATCGCGGCCTGCATGATGCAGAACGCGGCGTGGTCGAAAATACATCGTCGGCCGCCGCAGCCGCGCTTCAGGCGGGCTACGCCATCGAGGTCGACCTGCAGCGCAGCGCCGATGGCGAGGCCATGGTCTTCCACGATCGCGTCCTCGACCGCCTGACTGAAGCAAGCGGCTTGGCCCGGGACTTCACAGCGGCCGAACTCAAGCGAATCGCCTTCAAAGACACCGCCGACCGAATGATGACGCTCGGCGAGCTCGTCGATCTTGTCGACGGGCGCACGACCCTCGTGTTCGAACTCAAGAGCCGCTTCGACGGCGACATCGCAATCGCCATGCGCGCCGCCGCGGTGCTGCGCGGCCATGCCGGACCGGTCGCCGCCATGTCGTTCGATCCCCGGCTCGTGGCTGAGCTCGCCTGGCGCGCGCCAAGCCTGGTGCGCGGGCTTGCCGCGCGGCGCCGTCGCAAATCGACGGGCGTCGAGGCTGAGCGATCGGGCGCGGCACAAACGCGCAGTGGCGCGCTTATCCTCGAAGTCATGCGCGCCCGCCCCCATTTTGTCGCTTGTCGCCAACAGGATCTTGCCACGGCGCCCGCGCTGGTCGCGCGCCGTCTGTTTCGCCTGCCGGTCCTCGCGTGGACGGTGCGTTCCGAAACGGAGCGGCGCGGCGCGCTCCGCCACGCGGACCAGGTGATCTTCGAGGGGTTCAGGCCGCCAGTGCAATCGCGTTTGCGCTAATATGAAGACTGAATGAAATCGAACGAAACGCACATCCGCGCCGTACCCGCGATCAGCGAGATTGCGGCGCGGTCATGGGATGCCTGCGCCAATCCGGGCCGAGGCGCCGACGTGCGGTCGCCGGCATCGCCGTTCCATCCGTTCGTGAGCCACGCCTTCTTGTCGGCGCTCGAGCTGTCGCGCTCGGCCACCGCGAGAACCGGCTGGCAACCGCAGCACCTCGTGCTCGAATGGGCGGACGGATCGATCGCCGGGGTCGCCCCCTGCTATCTCAAGTCCCATTCGCGCGGCGAATACGTGTTCGACCATGGCTGGGCGGAAGCCTATGAGCGCGCGGGCGGCCGGTATTATCCGAAACTTCAGGTGTCCGTCCCATTCACCCCGGTGACCGGCCGACGGCTATTGGTGCCGCCGGGACCAGACGAAGCGAGCGCTCAAACGGCGCTGATGGAAGCGCTCGTCGAACTCGCCCGGCTGCGCGACGCCTCCTCCGTTCATATGACCTTCCTGACCGAGCCGGAATGGCGGATCGCCGCCGAGCATGGATTCCTGCAGCGCACGGACCAGCAGTTTCATTGGGAGAACAATGGGTACGCCACCTTCGACGACTTCCTTGCCGCGCTTTCGGCGCGCAAACGCAAGGCGATCCGGCGCGAGCGACGGGAGGCGGTCGAGCACGGCATCGACATTTCGTGGCTGACCGGGTCGGACCTCACCGAAGGCGTGTGGGACCTGTTCTTCGCCTTCTACATGGAAACCGGCTCGCGTAAATGGGGCAGGCCGTATCTGACGCGCGACTTCTTCTCGCGCATCGGCCAAAGCATGGCCGACGATATCCTGCTGGTAATTGCGAAACGAGGCGGGCGCACCATCGCCGGCGCGCTCAATTTCAAGAGTTCCGATACGCTTTATGGTCGTCATTGGGGCGCGATCGAACACCACGCCTGCCTGCATTTCGAGCTGTGCTATTACCAAGCGATCGAATACGCGATTGCGCACAAGCTGGCGCGGGTGGAAGCGGGCGCGCAGGGTGAGCACAAGATTTCACGCGGCTATCTACCGACCACCACCTATTCGGCCCATTACATCGTCGATCGGGGATTGCGCCGCGCGGTCGCCGATTATCTCAAACACGAGCGCGCCTATGTGGAGGCGGCCGGCCGCGAATTGGCCGAGGCGAGCCCTTTCCGGAAAGACCTCGCCGTCGAGGTCGAGTAGCCGCGCCTTGACGGGCCGCCATTCCGCCTGCGACAGATATTCCTCTTTGAGAATGGACCGAGAGGCGGCCATGGCCAGCTACGACCCCACCAACGTGTTCGCCAAAATCCTCCGCGGCGAGCTCCCCTGCCACAAGGTCTACGAGGACGACAAGGTCTTCGCCTTCCTCGACATCATGCCGCGTTCGCTCGGTCACACCTTGGTGATCCCGAAAAAGCTTGTCCGCAACATTTTTGATGTTTCGCCCGAGGATCTCACCCATGTTCACAAAGTGACGCAGCGGATCGCCAAAGCGGCAATGAAAGCCTTCAGCGCCGACGGAATCACCATCCACCAGTTCAACGAGTCGGCCGGCGGACAGGTCGTGTTCCACCTGCACGTACACGTTCTGCCGCGCCACCAGGGCGAGCCGCTCAAGCCCGCGGCGACCTTCACCGAGGAACCCGCCGTGCTCGCCGACCAGGCGGAAAAACTCGCGGCCGCCATCGCCGAAGGGTGACGGACGGACTTTACGTCCCGCGCTGCTAGACTCACAGCCTGGTCGTTCCACCCTCACCCGCAGAGGTCATGCTCCGCGAAGGCGGAGCATCCAGTAATCACGGTGAACGTTAGTGTTTACTGGATCGCCCGCTTGCGCGGGCGACGACGGGAAAAGATTGCGTCGATTCCACATCAATTCATCCCGCTCTCACCGCTGGCGGCTGACCTCTCCACGCCCCCCGGAGAGGTTGCCCGGCTTCAGCCGCCGGTGCGCAGCGCGTCGGTGATGGCGCGGGTGTTGTAGCGCATCATGTCGATATAGGTCGTTGCCGGGCCGCCGGGCGGGGACAGAGCATCGGAATAAAGCGTGCCAATAACCGTTGCGCCCGTATCCTGTGCAATGCGGTCCAGGAGACGATTGCTCGAGATGTTTTCGACAAAGAACGCTTTGATCTTTTCCTTCTTGATCTGCTGAATCAGCCGGGCGATGTCACGCGCACTTGGCTCGGCATCCTCGCTCATCCCCTGCGCCCCGAGGAATTCCACATCGTAGGCATTGCCGTAATAGTCGAAGGCTTCATGCGAGGTGATTACCCGCCGGCGCGGTTTCGGAATATCGGCCCAGGCCGCCCGGATGTCACGGTCAAGCGCGTCGAGCTGTTTGAGGTAATTCTCGGCGTTTCGCTCATAAGCCGCCTTGTTGGCGGGATCGACGCCGCTCAGCGCATCGCGGATATTTGCGATATAGATTTTCACATTGCCGACATCCTGCCACGCGTGCGGATCGTAACGGCCATGCCCGCCCTCGTCATGACCATGCTCATGCCCCGCGAGCGCCTGCACTCCATTGGAGGCGACAAGCCGCGCGCCACGATAACCGGCGGCTTTCGCGAGCCGGTCCGCCCAGCCTTCGAGGCCGAGTCCGTTGATCACCACGAGCTTCGCGTCGGAGAACTTGCGCGAGTCGGCCGGTGACGGCTGGAAATTATGCATGTCGACGTTCGGCCCGACGAGAAGATCGACATCGACATGGTCGCCGCCGACTTCTCGGACGAGATCGCCGAGGATCGAGAAGCTCGCCAGCACCTTCACCTTCTCGGCGGCCTGCGCCGAAGCGAGTGTCACGGCAAACATCAAGGCGCCGGCCAGCGCCGCCATGAATCCGGATTGCGATTTCACTCTCATCGACGTCCTTCCTTTCGGTTACTCCGCCTCACCTCTCCGCCCATTCTATATGTTATAACATAACGTCTTCGCTCAAAGTCAATCCGCAAAAGCGCGCGGCGGCCAGCACTGGCGCACTGATTGCTCACCCGTAACGCCGCTGGCGCAAAAGAGTGCGGCGCGGGCTAACCGAGAGCCGCGGTCGCTGACGGATTCGCGACTCAGCAAAAGCAATTGACCTGGACTCGACCGATCTCCGGAGCGAATTCCGTTCCAATGGAATCGGAATTCGCTCCCGTTCTCCGTTGGTGGTCGCATTTTCTGGGGCGAACCGGTTTCCACTTCGCCGGAAAATGCTCTAGCCGTCATCGCCCGCGAAAGCGGCGATCCCAATAAACGCAAATGTTCTCAGTGATTACTGGATGCCCCGCCTCCGCGACGCCTCCGCGAGGCATGACGAGGGTAAGGGCAATCTGCAATCAACCCGATTCAATGAGTCCAGGGGTTGCGCCGCGTGTAAGCAAAGTTATCGGAGTAAGCGATGACGCGCCGGCTCGGTTCGTTCGGTTCTTCCACTTCGTAGGGAATCCGGTGTCGCTCGCAGTAGGCGATCGCTTCTTCTTTCGTCTCGAAGCGCAGATGAATCTGTTGGCGCATGTCGCTCGAGCTGGTCCAGCCCATCAGCGGCTCGATTTCGAGCGGTTCGCTCGGCTCGTATTCGAGCTCCCAGTTTTTCGTCCGCGCCTTGCCGGATTGCATGGCGGTTTTGGCGGGCTTGTAGATGCGAGCAAGCATGTCGGCCTCGGACCCTCGGAGCTCGGTTTCCCCTGTCAGATTCATGTTAGAATTGCAGGGACGAAACCGAGCTGAATCAATCGTTTCTCTGGTCGGGGCAGCAGGATTTGAACCTGCGACCTGGAGTACCCAAAACTCCCGCGCTACCAGGCTGCGCTATGCCCCGCTGGACCGGCGGAAGGACCCGTCCGGGCCTTCGAATACACGCTTCATCCGCAGCCAGCAACCAGACGCCCGGACGAAAACGGTTCGATGGCCGGCCCGCAATCTTGGTGGCAATCGGTTTATGCTCGCCCCGAAAGCGGGCGTTCACCGGCCGGAAAAGATTGGGTGTCCGATCCGGTCGCCCGGCGCGATGCCGAACTTTTTCGCGGTGCCGCCGGGAACTTCAAGCACCGCGCGCACCGGCCCTCCGGAAGGGATGATTCGGTCGGACAAAGGCTCCGTTCGTTCGGCAATGCGCAATATTCGCCCGTCGCCCTGGATGAAGATCATGTCGAGCGAAATGTAAGTGTTGTGCATCCACATCGCGACCGGCTCTTCGCGCTGGAAATCGAACAGCATGCCGTGCTCTTCCGGCAATTTCCGCCGGTACATCAAGCCACGCGCGCGCGTTTCATCATCGGCTGCGACTTCGACCGAGAACACGCGCACCCCGTTTCGCGTGGCGATTTCCACGACTTTCGGGTCGCTTGCAGACGCCGCGACGGCCCCGAGAACGATGGTCCAGAGCAGAGCAAGGATCGCGTGATTGAACGCCAGACGCCGCATCATCGGGGGCCTCGTCGCATGTCGAACGCTTCTGAGTGCGGATTATTCTCGCCGAGAAGGAGGGACCGCGCGCAGCCGGGAATGCCAATCAGTGCGAAGCGAGTGCGTGGGGGCCGCCGTCCGGCCGCACCTCAGCCGCCATCAGCCCCTTCGGACCCGGTCCGAACCGAACAAGAACGGTTTGCCCCGGACGAAGTTCCGTAATGCCGTAGCGGCGCAATGTCTCCATATGCACAAAAATGTCCGGCGTGCCTTCGCCGCGCGTCAGAAAGCCGAAGCCGCGCAGCCGGTTGAACCACTTCACGACGGCGCGCTCGAGCCCGCTGGTCACGGTCACCGAGACATGGGTGCGGGGCGGCGGCATCTGCGCGGGATGCACCGCTGTCGATTCGTCCATCGAGACAATGCGGAAGGCCTGCATACCCTTGGGGCGCGCCAGCGCTTCGCATACGACGCGCGCGCCCTCATAGGCGGTCTGATAGCCGTCGCGCCGCAAACAGGTGACATGCAGAAGCACGTCCGCCATGCCATTGTCGGGCACGATGAAGCCGTAACCTTTCGCCACGTCGAACCACTTGATCACGCCGGTCACTTCGACGACCGGCGCGCCCGGCTCTTCGGCGAGACCGCCAAGCGCTTCCTCACTGTAAGCCAGGGTGGGTCCCCGGGACCCGAGGTCATCAGACTCGAATTCGTCCGTCGCCATGAGGACGTACGCCGCCGCATCTGGCGCCTCTTGGCGGGCGCTTAAAACGAATCTTCCATCATAAACATATCGACGCGCGCTCCGATGGGAAACAGGAAAATGCGGACGGGCAATCCAAAGTTTGCCGACTGTGCAGAAACCTGACGTAGATGTTGAGAAATCGAATCAAATTAATGTGCAATGAATGGTTCTAATACGCCGCCAATGTCCTCGCGGAGGACGAGGTCGGCGACGGTGTCGAACTCGGTAGGCTCCCTGTTAATAATTACGAGTCGCGCGCCGGCCCGCTTGGCCAGGAGCGGCATGCCGGCGGCCGGCCATACCACCAGCGACGATCCGATCGCGAGGAAAAGATCGCAGTCGCGCGTCAGCGCTTCCGCGCGCCGCAGCGCGGCATCCGGCATTGGCTGGCCGAATGAAATCGTCGCGGTCTTGATATGTCCGCCGCAAGCGCAGTCGGGGGCGCGGCCGCCGCTCGCGACAAAGCGCGCTTGCACCCAAGTGAGTTCGTAGCGCCGCTCACATTGGAGGCAGAGCGCATAAGTCGTATTACCGTGCAGTTCGATGACATCGTCGGCGTCGATGCCCGACGCCTGATGGAGATTGTCGATGTTCTGGGTCACGACCGCTGGCGCCTTGCCGGCGCGATAGAGGCTTGCGATCGCACGATGGCCGCGGCCGGGCCTGGCCGCCGCGAACCGTTCTTCCATGGCGAACCGCCGCCGCCACGATTCGTCACGCATCTCCTGGCTCGCAAGGAACTCGTCGAACGGGATCGGGCGAAGCTTCGACCACAGGCCTCCGGGCGAGCGGAAATCAGGAATGCCGGTTTCGGTCGAGACTCCAGCGCCGGTGAACGGCAAGACGACGCGCGCGGATTCGAGAAGCTGCGCCAGCCTCCGCCGGCTTGTCTCAATGTCGGATGCGATCATATATGCCCTTCCGGAGAAGGCGCGCCGCAGCGCCACCCATCGTCTTTTGCGAGGTTCTCATGAGATATCTGCATACCATGTTGCGCGTCCGCAACCTCGACGCCGCGCTCGATTTCTTCTCCAACAAGCTGGGGCTCGAGGAGGTGCGCCGGATCGACAGCGACAAGGGCCGTTACACCCTCGTCTTTCTCGCTGCCCCCGAGGACAAATCGCTGCTCTCCGCAAGCCGCGGACGTCCGGCGCCGCTGGTCGAGCTCACCTATAATTGGGACACGGAAGATTATGGCGAAGCACGCTATTTCGGCCACCTCGCTTTCGAAGTCGACGATATCTACAGGACCTGTGACCGGCTGATGAAAGCGGGCGTAACCGTCAACCGCCCGCCGCGCGACGGAGTCATGGCCTTCGTGCGCTCGCCCGACAATCAATCGGTCGAGCTCCTGCAGAAGGGCGACCCCTTGCCGGCGCAAGAGCCGTGGAAATCGATGCCGAACACCGGCCATTGGTGACGGCGGGCGGCCCTGCCCGATCGGTCTCTAGAGCGAATTCCGTTCCGGTGGAATCGGAATTCGCTCTTGTTTTCCTTTAGTGGCCGCATTTTCTGCGGCGAACCGGTCCCCACTTCGCCGGAAAATGCTCTAACCTCCGGCTTCCGGAATCTACGCCGTTACGGCCGCGCCTGTGGACACGGCGCCGGCCGATGACGGTCCGAACCGGCGATAGCTGTCAGGCCATCTTGCCGATAATGGTTTTCATTTCCGTTTCCGAGAATGCGCGCAGAGTCTGAGTGCGCACATTGCCGCGCGTCCCGAGGCTCAAGCTAAGGGCCGTCATGGTTACATCGTCCGGCGCCTCTACGATCGTAACGGCGTCGTATTGGCCAAGCGTCCAGAAGATTTCTGTCACCGTCGCGCCGTGTTTCTTCGCCTCCTGCTTGAATGCATCCGCCCTTTTTGTGCTTTCCTTCGCGTTCTTGACGCCCTGTTCGGTGAAGCTCATCAGCATGACATAGGTCGCCATCGCAAATCCTCCCTTGAATGCCTGCGCTTGTTCGGCTTTCGCGCAGGTCGTGCCGAAAGGATATCACAAAAACGCTGGATGGGCCGGATGGCGCAGGATAACGGAAGGGCGACGCACCGCCGAGAAAATCACCTGATGAGAGCGGTCGCCTCGCGAAAGCGCGGATGCTCCGCCGTCCCGAGCCACTCAAAGACCACCATCTCGGTGGTGACGATGTCGGCGCCGTGGCGTTCCATCCGCCGGATCGCCGCCTCCTTGCTTTCCTCACGCCGCGAGCCGATCGCGTCGCGCGCGACATAGACACGCCGGCCGGCATCGAGCAAGCTGAGCACGGTTTGCAGCACGCAGACATGCGCCTCGCACCCGGTGACGACAACCTCCGGCCGGTCCGCAAGCATCTCGGCGAAGCCCGCCGCGCGGCTGGCGTCAAACGTCATCTTGTGCGCAACGGGTCCGTTCGCGCGCGAGGCGAGCTCAGGCACCGTCGCGCCGAGGCCTTTGACATTCTGTTCGGTGAAAAGAACGGGCACGCCGAGCATCTGCGCGACGCCGAGCAGGCGGCCGGCATTGGCGATCGCCGCCGCGGCGCCGTCGATCGCCGGCATCAGCTTGGCCTGGAAATCGATCATCAACAGCGTCGCGCTGTTGTGGTTCATGCTCGGCATGGTTCGTCCTTACCTGCTCGCTCGATCCGACCTGGCCGGCCTGTCCATACTTAGCTCAGCCCACGCGTGGTTCCGGCGTAACTTATCAATACTTATAGCATGGCAAAGCCTGCTCGGTCCGCTACCCTGCAGCTTCCCGTCCGGCGCAAAACAGAGGAGATGCAACATGCGATACGACTACAAAAGCGCGCTGATCGTCGGCGCCGGTGCAGGCCTGAGCGCGTCGCTTGCCCGCCTCCTCCATCGCGAAGCCGGCATGCGCATCGGCCTTGCCGCGCGCTCGGTCGGCAAGCTCGACGCGCTTGTCGCGGAAACCGGCGCCGTCGCCATTGCTTGCGACGCCACCCAGCCCGCCGATGTCGACGCCTTGTTCAAGACGATGGAGCGCCGCCTCGACGGGCCGCCCGATGTCGTCGTCTACAATGCGAGCGCGCGGGGGCGCGGCCCGTTCGTCGATCTCGACAGCGAAACGGTCGCTCAAGCCCTTGCGGTCAGCGCGTTCGGCGGTTTCCTCGTCGCGCAGCGCGCAGCCCGCCGGATGTGTGCGCAGGGACGCGGCGCCATTCTGTTCACCGGCGCGTCGGCAAGCGTAAAGGGCTATGCGCAATCCGCGGCCTTCGCCATGGGCAAGTTTGCGCAACGCGGGCTTGCACAAAGCCTCGCCCGAGAGCTTTCGCCGCAAGGCGTCCATGTCGCCCACTTCGTCATCGACGGCGCGATCCGCAATCCCGGCCGTACGGAGCCGCCCGACGCGCCCGACTCCATGCTCAATCCCGACGCGATCGCACGCGCCTATCTCGATGTGTTGCGGCAGGACCGCAGCGCATGGACCTGGGAGATCGAGCTGCGCCCCTGGGTCGAACGCTTCTGAGTCCTTGTCTTTCGGAATGAACTTCCGTGAGAGCCATTCACGCCCGCTCGGCGCAAATGCGGCGCGGATGGGTGAAGATCTCGAACCCGTCATCGCGGGCCACCGCGACCAGGGTGACGCCGGCGCGCTCGGCAGTGCGGATGGCGAGCGCGGTCGGCGCGGAGATTGCGACGATGATGGAGGCGCCGAGCACGGCCGCCTTGTGCACCATGTCCACCGAGACGCGACTGGTCAGCATCACGATGCCGGTCGCGCCGGCGATATCGCGGCGCGCGAGGTCGCCGATCAGCTTGTCGAGCGCATTATGCCGTCCGACATCCTCGCGCACGGACACCATTCCGCTGCCGGGAACGAAGAAGCCAGCCGCATGCACGGCCCGCGTCGCCCCGTTCAGCATCTGCGCCGACACGAGTGCTGACAAGGCCGTCATGATCGTCTGGTGCGTAACGGCGATCCCATCGGACACTTGTCGGACCGCGGGCAACGCGGCAGCGAGACTCTCAATCCCGCACAGGCCGCAGCCGGTCGGCCCGGTCAAGCGACGCCGGCGGTCGAAGAAGGTCGCGGCTTGCACAGGCGCAAGCCACATCCGCAGCTCGAGGCCCGCATCGTGCGAGATGACATCGAGGCTTGTAACATCGGCCGGATGCCTGATCACTCCCTCGGCCAAGCTGAATCCGATGGCGTAATCGACAAGGTCGGCCGGAGTCGCCATCATCACGGCATAGGACGTGCCGTTGTAAGTGAGGGCGACCGGCGTCTCCTCGGGAACGCTGCGGATACGGCGCTCCGCGCTGCCGCCGCGCTGTGCGATGCAAGGAGCGCTGCCTGCCGCAGCCGGAAGCTCGCGGGCGCGGCTATCCAAAGAATGTTCGTCCTCATCGAGGATGCTCGCCGGAGCCATCACCCCGCACTCCTGTTCACAAGCGAGCGCTACGCCGGCCATCGCACAATCCCCATTCAAGACGGCACGATGACGTGGCTCGGTCCCTGCCCCCGCACCGGCGTATGCTGGAGGATGGGCCCGCGCAGGTAAGCGGCGCGCGTGATCAGCATGAATTTCAAGCCCCACCCGGTCACCACGGCCAACAGCCCGCCAAGCGCGGCCGAGCGCCAGCCGATGAGCGCAAGCGCCAGGAATATGATCGAGGCAAGCCGCCCCGCGCTCAGCACGTTCTCTGCCGGCAGCGAGAACCACGCGAGCGTTCCAGCCGGGGCCTTCGACTGGATCAGACCGCGGCGATAGATTTCGCGCACGACCTCGCGGAATATGCCGGCCAATAACGCGGCGGCAATCATCACCGCGGACGGCTTGGCGATGACGAAATAGAGGCCGGTCCCCTCGGCCAGGCCGGTCGCCACGATCAGCAGGGGCAGCTCCTTCTGGCACCAGGCCGGAATGCCGCGCGAAGCGTGCAACATGCGGGCTTGGCAATAGAGATATCCCGCCGCGAACAAAGCGGCGAGCAAGACGAAGCGAGAATCGAGGAACAGCGCGGCGGCGCCCGCGGCCATCAGCGGCGGTCCGAGCAACGCCTCGCGGGTCATCCATGAGGTGCGCGGGTGGAAGAACACGTTGATCGCCCGCCACGGCCGGCCGATCTCGAACCAAACGAACAGGAGGCCGAGGCCGACGAAGCCCAGCCCCACGACAAGCGCGAGCATTGACGGAGCGCCGGTCGCCCAAGCTAGCGCAGCAGCGACCACGAGCCCGGTGCCGGTGCCGCCGCCGCTGAAATTGCCGACCGCACGCCAGTCCCAATAGCGCTGGAGGTTCGCATTGACGATCTGTCTCATGGCGCGCCTCGCTCGTAATGATTTGAACTCGCAGCCCTCTCCCGAACTCTCCCCCGCTTGCGGGGGAGGGAGTCGCGCGAAAGCGCGACGGGTGGGGGCAGTTCGTACGCACCGAGTTCGAAGGCGTGAGATGTCATAACGTGCCCCGATCCCACAGGTAGTAGAAGCCGGGCGAAGTCCCCGCTTCCTCATGCATGCGGAACGACTTGTTCTCAGCCAGCAGCCGCGCGACCGTGCTGTCCGGGTCTTCGATATCGCCGAACACGAGCGCGCCGGAGATGCAGCTGTTGACGCAGACCGGCGTCGCTTCGGGGTCCCGCCCCGGCGTCTTACCGGCGGCGCGGCCGGCGTCGATGCGATCAGCGCAGAACGTGCACTTGGTGGCGACGCCGACCTTGCGCTCATCGAACTGCGCGCGCTCGACCGTGCTCGGCTCGTCGCCGAAGGCGAACTCGGCGGTATCCACCTTGAACCGCGCTTCATAGGGACACGCGACGGCGCAATAGGCGCAGCCGATGCAGAGATCGTAATCGATGGTGACGATGCCGTCGTCGCGCTGTCCGGTCGCCGTCGTCGGGCAGACATGCATGCAAGGCGGATCGGCGCAATGCTGGCAGCCCGTCGGAACGAAGATGCGGTTGACGTTGGGGTACTCGCCGACCTCGATGTCGAGCACGCGCCGCCATTGGACGCCGGGCGGCGTTGCGTTCGCCTCCTTGCAGGCGGCGGTGCAGGTTTGGCAGCCGACGCAGCGGCGCAGGTCGGCGATCATCACATAGCGGGTCATGACACGGCCCTCGCTTTCGGGCCGTCAACCTTGCGCACGGATACGCGCACGAGGTCGGCGCCGGAGCCGGTCGCGTCGGTCAGCTCCAGCGACAGCGGCACCACCGTGTTGAGGGACGGGAAGTTCAAATCCTTGGCGAACGGCGTCTTCCAATGGTCGTTCTGACCCGGGATGACGACCGTGTCGGGATGGCAGCCTTGCACCAACTCGGCCCGCCCACGCGTTGCGCCGATCAGCGAGCAGACCTCGACCCAGTCTCCCGACGCGATGCCCAGGCGTTTGCCCGTATTCGCGTTGATGATGACGTTGCCGAGACCGCGCAGATTCTTGCCGACCTCGTACATCAGCGGAATGCCGGAATTGTTGCCGGCCGAATAGGTCATGGTCTTGGTGGTGATCGCCCACAGCGGATAGTCCGCGGGCTTGCCGCCCATCGATTCGACCGCGCGCGTCCAGCGGCCCGGCACGTCGTGCCATTCCGGCAGCGGCTGGTACTCGCTGAGTTGGTCGTCCCACCAATGCACGCCGTGCTCATGCAAACGGCGGCGCAGCTCCTCGCCGGTCCGCATCAGCCGTTCCTGGTAGGGCAGTTCGAACCGCAGGCCCTGGGCGACGAAGCTCGGGTAGAGATACCAATCCGTGCGCTTGAACGGGACGACGAAGAGGCCGTGCTCCTTGAGCCAGGCGAGGTCCTTGATGTCCTTGCCGTCAGTGAGTTCGGCGGTGGTCGCCTTGCAGACCGCGTCCCAGATGGTGTCGACATCGTGCGCCTGATCGACGGCAAGCGAGAAATCCCATTTCTCGGTCTTGTGCCGGCCGCCGAACATGCCGCGATTGATCGCGGCATTGTAGCGGTCGAGAAGGCCCAGGCGCTGCACCAGTTCGGTCGCGATCGCGGTGAAGTCGCGCGCCTCGCCCTGCGGCTCCACCGCGGCTTGGCGTACGACAATGCCCTTATGCTCCCAGAACTGTTCGATGAACTTGGTGCCGCCGATCGGAATGACCTGGGTGCTCTCGAGATCGGTGGCGTCCGGGAGCAGGATATCGGCCATGTGATTGGTTTCATCGAGCGTATAGGCGAACGCCACGATGAACGGCATCTGCGCCATCGTCGCCGACAGGCGGTCGGCGTGCCAGAACGAGATGCTCGGGTTGGTGCGATAGGCGAACCACAGCTCCGGAACGCTTGGTTTCGGCCAGGAAGGCGGCGACTCCTTCATGAACATCCATGAAAGGTGCGCGGGCCCGAGCGCCTGGCTCCACGCGGTATTACCGACGATCGGCACCAGTGTGCGGTGGGCGTTGCGTCCGGACGGTTTGGCCATCCAGTTCTTGCGGTCGGTCGGATTGAACGAGGAGGCCATGAACCCGTCGTCGCCGGGAACAACGCTGACAAGGCGATTGTCCTGTCCGCGGTTGAGGCGCACCGTTGTTCCGAGGGTGCCGCCGGGCACTTCGAGCGCGCCGACCAGCGTCGCCAGGACGGTGCGCGACCAGCAGCATTCGAAAGCGCCCCAGCCATTGTTTACGGTCTTGCCGAGTGTCACCGCGACCGGGCGGAACGGCAGCGTCTGCCCGTCCACCTCGATCGTCTCGCCGATGCAGGCATTGTCGACATATTCATGCGCCACCCGGCGAATGGTCGCCGCCGCCACGTCGCAGACCGCCGATGCCCATTCGGGCGTATAGCTGCGCATTGCTTCGGTGAGCGCCACGAAAGCGGGCGCCGCCTCGACGTCGCGTTGTTCGCCTACCTCCCCGTCCGGAAGATGCGTGACCGCTTCGGCTATCCGGTATTGGCCTTCGAGCGTCGGTACCGCGCCTGCGGTATCGAACGCGACCGTCCGCCCGCTCGCCTCGTCGAATATGAGCGGCTTGCCGCTTGCGGGATCGCGCAGGTAGTAGCCGTCCGGACCGACCAGATAAGGCGATGACGTACGGTCGCGCAGGAAAGCAAGGTCGAGCGCCGTACGCGGCAGTTCATGCAGCAGCACATGGATCATCGCCAGCATGAACGCCGCATCGGTCTTCGGCTTGATCGGCACCCATTCCGCCGAGCACGCGCCGGTGGGGGACAGATGCGGCTCGATATGGATGCGCTTGATTCCGCGAATGCGCGCGTCGGCATGCCGGCGGACCGCGCAGACGCCGCCGCTCACCTCGACATTGGCGCCGAACGAGACGATCAGCCGCGTCAACGGCGTGTCGGCGCTCACGGTGAACGCCCGGTGCCAGAACTCGCCGTAGAGGTGTTCGGAATGGGTGCATTTGACGCCCTGCCCGGAGCCGAAGGAAAAATCGATCGGCCCCCAGGCGGCGAGGAACGCGGGGAACGTCCCCATATAGCTGCGCGGCGTTCCGCCATTGCCGAACGTCGCCGCCACCCGCGGCAGCCCGGCCTCGTCGATCAGGCCGCGCTCGCGGATATTTTTAAGCCGGCTAACGATCGCCTCGAACGCCTCGTCCCATGAAATCCGCACAAAGCCGGGATCTTCGTCGCGGCCCTTCTTCGGGTTGGTGCGCTTCATCGGATAGAGGACACGGTGCGGATTGTAGGTCTTCTGCACCAGCCCGTAGGCTTTGACGCATGGCCGCCCCAGCCCGGGATGCACATCCGCCGCGGCGTGATTTGGCCCGATCGAGGTGGCGATCCCGTTCTCGACGGTGACCACCATCGGATCGGGTCCCGCGACGCAGTTATAGCAATAGGTCGGAACGGATTTGCGCGCAGCCGCCGCGCGAGGCTCGCCCATCTGCATGTTTCCTCCGCCATTCTGCGTCGCAGCTCTTTGCGAGCCCGCCTCGGCGCCGGCCGAGCGTTCATGACGCAGATTTATGACGTTAATTTTCGTTTTTTGTTACACGCGATACAGCCGCGATCTTTCCGCGTAAGCAATACCTGCCGCGCATCGCGTCTTCATTGCGCCGATAATATAATACATTTTTCTGTATGTATCAACGATTTTTGTATCACTTTTTGGGACACCGCCGCGGAAGGATGCAGGGCCGTGCAGGTTTGCGCGGCCTTACGCGGCGTCGGCCGCTCCTTCCAGCCCGCCGAACCGCACAAAGTAGCTCGGATGCGCCGCGGGAACCGCGCCGTCCGCCGTTTCGAGCTGGGCCAGCACGTGCCGTTCGGCTGCGGCCTGGACGAGCCGGTAGAGGTTGCGGCAGAGCAGACGCGCGGACGCGCCGGGCCAGTTCGCCTCCAGCAATTCGTCCGGCAGTTTCGGGTCGCGCAGCAGAACGCGGCGGTAGCTGTGCATCAGTAGCGTGCGCACGACGAAACATGTCTCGGGATCAAGCTGCGTCGCGTTATGGAGCGCCTGCCACACCGGACGGAACATATGGAGGAAGGCTGCATAGTCGGCCGCCAGCCGCTGCAAATCCCAGCACCGGTCGACGAGACCGCGAACGGCTGCCGGCGGGGCCGGCGGGGCCGCCGTTTCCGCCGCCGCCTGCATGACGAGCGCCTGTTTGCTCGCGTCCGCATCGATCAAGGCCTGACGCAGCGCCGCCTTGTCGGGATCGGGATGCAGCATGACGCCTGTCGTCAACTGGCCGAAGCCCTGCCAACGAAGATCGCTGCGCAAAGCCTCCCCGCTCTTGCCCTTCAGCACGGCGAAATCGACGATGACAAAGGTCCAGTGGCCGTCCCAGGGACGGCTCGCATGATGATAGATGCGGCTGTGCGCCGTATCGAAGCGATGGCGTCCCGCGTCCGTCAGCCGGTAATAGCTGCGCCGGCCGACCTGGTCCG
>Ga0315534_1000563_pt1 | contig 25817 bp, 23 predicted proteins | sample SalMarSW160240MG_FD_203094 | JGI IMG/M metagenome (GOLD analysis project Ga0315534, IMG submission 203094) | Salt marsh sediment microbial communities from the Plum Island Ecosystem LTER, Massachusetts, United States - Salt Marsh Sediment SW1602-40 ...
ATTTTATTACAATTATAAAAAAATAAGAAAAATTTGTACGATATATGCGCTTGCCTCTACTTAAATTTTTCATTTTTAATTAATTATATATCTAATGAATTATAGCATAAATTAATTTAGACATTTGAACATATATCTTATTTAATAATAACATCGAAGATCTAGGATTACTCGAATATAAAAAAGATTTGGATAGAAATTGGTATTGAATTCTCTAATTACACTAGATTTTTGCATACCTATAAAATTCAATTTAGAAACTATTTGACTTTTATAACCAAAAGTATTCATGATTGATTTGATACACTGTATCATATATAATAAACCAAGGTATTTTCTATTTTGTCCATCTGAAAGACTTCAGATCTTGATCTTTTTTGGTAAGTACTTATTTGATAAAAAAAGTTGTCTAGAAATGAAATCCCAAAACATTGGATTGCATCTTTTCTCGCTAAGTATTTTCTGATTATTAGTACATAAAGTAAGACACTTTTTAAAAGATCTACTATCAAAATTGAAGTTCTAATCAATAGATTATTTGAGTTAGAAATTATCTAGTACATGTTTTTTATCCAACTGTTATGGTTTATATCTAACTTGTACGGATTTTTTCAGGTAGCTCTAAAGTATTTTCATCAGAATAGCAAAATCTCAAATCAAATCAGGATATCTAACAAGAACTTCCTTTCCAATTGTCAATTGTTGTATTTTTTTTAAAGTTTTAATCAATTCACTAATACAATTATAAAATCTGTATTTCTCTATATGTTATTTCACTACTCCGATTACTATTATCCAGCATTTAGCAAAATAAAATCAAACATGCAGCGTTCTTATTAAAAGATACAACTATCTTATAACTATCAATTTTGACTCATATATCTAATAGTTTTATACCCTCTTTTAAAGTAACTTATTGTTAAAATAAGTTGAATTTTTATATTCATCTATTAGAAACTAACCATCATCTTTAATCTATATTGACTAACTTTATGGAGTAGTAAATTAAATAAGATTATATCTTACTTAGCCATAAATCATAACAAGAAAACTATGCCTCAAAAAATAGAATGCTCAACTATTATACCTCAAAAAGTAAAAAATAATTTTTTTCACCTATATCGCCAAGATAAACAATTTTTGTCAATTAAAAAAATTACACTATATCTAGCTACTATAAAAAACATAATTTCCTCTAACAAACATATGACAAAATATGTTGGATTTATCGAATTTTATTCAAGATTAGATGATCATATTATTTTAAAAGATAATATGATTAATATGATTATTGTAACATCTAGAAATTCAAAAAAGACATAAATTAATTTTAGTAAAAAAGCTGATTGTTTCAATGTATGTTTTTTGTTTTACTGTTGATGATATTTATTGGAGATTCCTTCAAAATGAAGTTATACCAACAATACAAGGTAAATCAAGTATTATCTTCTTGTATTTAATTCAAAGATCGTTTATCTAATCTATGTTTATCAAACATAATGTTAAAACTTGGACAGGAAAGGTAATTTTTCATGTGGATATAAATTCATTTTATTCTTCCTGTGAAGAAATAAGAAACAAATCTTTAAAAGGAAAACGTCATGCTGTAATAATGACAAATCAAACGTCTGGAACAATAACAAAAGGTGTTGTGGCTACATGTTCATATGAAGCAAAGAAATTTGGAGTTCGATCTGGTATGCCATTATACAAAGCAGTTGAATTATGCCCAGGTCTAATATTGCTAAAAGTAGAGAAATCATATTATACTCAAATTTCAGAAAGAATAATGAAAATAATTGCAGATTTTGCAGATATCTTTGAACAGGCTAGTATAGATGAAGCCTATATGGATTGCACAGATAAAATCAACTCAAGTCTTTCAATAGAGGAATATGCTCAACAAATAAAAAAAACTGTCAAAACTCAATGTGGAGGATTACTAACTTCAATAGGGGTATCCACTTCAAAATCTATCGCCAAAATTGCTTCAGATTTTCAGAAACCAGATGGTTTAACCATTATATCTAATGAAGAGATTCCAGAATTTCTTTATCCTTTGGAGGTGGAAAGGATTTCAGGAATAGGAACAAAAACTCAAAAAATATTGAAAGAAAAAATGAAAATAAAGACTATAGGTCAATTAGCACAAACAGATGTGCAGATTTTAATTGAAAACTTTGGAAAAAAGATAGGAACATGGATGTGGCGAGTATCAAGAGGAGAAGATAGTGAACAGGTCATTCCAAGAGAAGATCATGTTTCACTTAGTAACGAAACAACATTAAATACTTTTACACACAATAGGGAAGAAATTAAAAAATGTTTGAATGAATTAGTAGATGAGTTATATAAAAGAATTACAATGAACAAATATCAGTTTAGAACAATAGCAATAAAAATAATGCGGACAGATTTTCGTATTGAGACACGAGAAACATCTTATACAAATTATCAAAAAAGTAAAAAAAGTATTGAATTTGTCATGGATTTTTTGTTGGATCGATTTATTCTGGAAGGTGAAGTATTAAATTCTCATGATCTAAATGATTCTAATAATAAAATTCTACCTGTTAGAAAAGTTGGACTAAAAGTTTCAAATCTAATACGTGATCAAGACTTTAAAGATATTCAAGGTAGACAAAAGACGTTATTAGATTATATAGGCTAAATCAAATTTTCAACAGTAGATATAAAGAATTTATAATTCTTCTAGATATAATTAAGATATCCATTATTAACAATGTAAGATTATTCCATCTTAGTCTATCTATAATTTACTGGATAAAACACGGACTGAACACATTTTACTTTTTGCTTTAAATAAATGAAATAAACACAAATCTAGATGTCAAAGCTATTTTGGGCATTATTTTTTTTAGACATGGCTATAATATTATATCATTATTGTTCTACTCTAAATAATACGTAAGTTCTATTTTAATCTAATATAATATTGTTTTATAAAAGTTTATAATAAAAATATCCATAAAATAAGAAAATATTATATAAATTATACTAATAAAATTACTACATTTATATTCTTTTGTCCATTTTAATGGTATAATTATAAGTTAGTATTTTACTAGATTTTCAATAGAAAATTTAAATAACTAAAATAACCTAACTTAAAATATGAAATACAGAAGTAGAACAGAAATAGTAGGGATGATACTAGATGCAGCTAATGGAGGAACAACAAAGACAAAAATTATGTATAAAGCATTTCTCAGTTATGCACAACTAAAAGAATATCTATCTGTTCTAATAGAAAATGACCTTCTAACTCATATAGAGGTAACCCAAACCTATAAAACTACAGAAAAGGGATTAAACTTTATCAAGATGCATCATGAAATTGGAGAACTTTTACAAACAAATTCAAAATTATAAATAATGCTTAATGGACTTTTGATTATAATTGATTTTTAAACGATAGGCTTTACTTTTACTCTGGTTTGTATTTTAAATCATTATTCAAATCATGTAAATGGATATATGTAAATCTTATAGATTATCCATAATCATTCGTGTCAGAAAAGTTGTCATCTCATTTAATTAAAAATATTTTGATATTTTTGTCAATAATTTTCTAAGGTACAATCTAATAATGTGATTCTGTAACGACTAGATTTTTATATAAATTTTAAATCATTAATAATATCCTAATAAACTCAATTTTAACTATTTGACTGAATAAATTATGAATACCAAATTTCTATAATGATCTACATAGTTTATTTGTGAAAAGATTTAATAACTTAATATTATATTAATAATAAGTTAAACAAATGAACCATATTAAATCGGAAAACGAAGAAAACGTCAAAACTTACAGAGAAATTAAAATACAAGATCGTGAAGCTAATAACGTAGTTGTGGCTATAGTAAATAAATAAGAAGGTCAATGTAAATAGCCTAACCTCCTTATATGAGGGTTGATATCTAATTATATTAGTTTTTTCAGTAAAAATTTAAAGAATGAACCTGGTTGTAAATTGAGCTATCAATCTTTTTTGAATATAAATATTTTCTATAATGTATTCCTCAAAGCAATTTAGCATTATTCTTATCTATCCTACTAAAATTGATATGATAAAGCAATTGAGCTAAATTGGAAAATCCTACAAAAATTAACATATATTATACTATAAAGATAACAAATATTATTATTAAACAAAAAGTCGAAAGGACCAACATTCTATATTTTTAAGTTTATTGATAAATTTTCAGCAATCTTAAATTCATTCAAGAAAATAGGTCATTTGTAGCAATTATAAATTGTCTATTAAATCATATCGACAAAGTCTAGATAGGTAACAGACCTCTACTTATGGAATTGTTTTTAGTTCACAAGATTTTAGATACATTGACAATAAATTCGGATAATGCTAAAGCCTTTTTTTTCTTTTTTATGGGATTTTTTCCTATTTTTTACATGGTAATGCACTAATATAACTATTATAATATCATATATTAATCTTAGACAAGGTTAACATTTATTTACTAGCCAAATTAAAATATATTATGCTAAGATATGTATTAATTGTTATTCTAATTATTCCGTCGTTTTATTGCATGGTTTTACTATTGGATAAATCCTTTAAACCAATTTTTTTAAACTATGCATTTGCTCAGTCTGAAGATATCAAAAAGACATTTGGTGGTTATTTGCCAGGATATAAAGCTAAGGATACCACGGGTGATGTATTAGATCCAATGTCACAGGTTATATTGTTAGAAAATGCACCAATCGATCCTGAGAAATATTTAAGAGAATTTAATTATGGAAGGATGTCAGTAGATTCCAATGGTACTATAACTAGGGAATTTACAATAATTGCATCAGATCATCAAATGAAGGAAATATCTCCAGGAATATACTATAATCTATGGACATTTAATGGAACGTCTCCTGGTCCGACTATCAGAGCAACTGAGGGCGATATTGTAAAAATCAAATTTATCAACAATGGTTCCAAGTTTCATACAATTCACTTCCATGGCATACATCAAGCCAAAATGGATGGGGTTTTCGAAGGAATAGGACCTGGAGGAACATATACTTATGAATTTATAGCTGAACCATATGGGGTATTTCCCTACCACTGTCATATTCAACCATTGGAAGAACATATTAGCCACGGCTTATATGGAGTATATATAGTAGATCCTAAAAGCCCAAGAGAACCCGCAGATGAGATGGTAATGGTTATGAATGGTTTTGATACTGATTTTGATACAGAAAATAATTTTTACGCCGTGAACAGTATTCCATATTATTATATGCATCATCCAATTCAAATCAAGCAAGATCAGTTAATCAGAATATATTTAGTAAATATGCTCGAATTCGATCCAATAAATAATTTTCATCTTCATGCTAATATGTATTATTTGTACAGATCAGGAACCATGCCCAATCCCGATGAATATACAGACATGGTAACAATGAGCCAAGCAGAAAGAGGAATATTAGAATTCACTTACAAGTTCCCCGGAAAGTACATGTTTCATGCACACAAAACAGAATTTGCAGAAAAAGGCTGGATGGGTGTATTTCTAGTTACAGAAGGAGATACAGATCAATTTACAGACACTAACATAATAGATCAAAACATAAATAGTTCATTATCTACAAATGAAAAAATTCAAAATCAAAATCTAAATCAAATTAGTATGAATACTGGAGTTGAAAACTAATGGAAGAATATAAAAAAATAAACAAAGACAAGAAAAGAGTAAATACTTTTTCATTTGGAAAAAAAATTATCTTCGGATTAATTCCCTTTATCGCTTTAACTGGCATGATAATTTTTCTTTTAAGTCCTACAGGCCATCATTTGATTTCTAGTGGCATCTCATTACCAGAGATAACATTTGAAAAAATTGAATTTGAAGATGACATTATTGTAGCATATATACGAAATACTGGACCTGAAGAAGTCACAATATCACAGGCTGATGTAAATGATCGAATACATGCCGCTGCCATTGAACCAAGTAGCATTTTATCAAGACTCTCCACTGCGAAAGTCATCATACCATTTTCATGGAATCCTGCAGAACCATATGAAATAGGAATAACTGTAGATGACGGTACCAGATTCAGCAAGATAGCTGAAGCTGCAGCACCTGCTCCAAAACCTAATATTGAGAAGGTCTCATTGTTTGCCATTATCGGAATTTATGTCGGCATCATTCCAGTTATGATAGGAATGCTCTGGTTTCCTTTTATACGAAGATTAAAAATAGGTACATATAAATTCTTTTTAAGTATAACTGTCGGATTACTGGTTTTTTTAGGAATAGAAGCGTTACTAGAAGCTAATGGCATATCGACAACAAACCTAGCAGAGGTTCTAGGAGGACAAATGCTAATAATATTGATAACGATAATCTCATTTATCTTACTCTCATATATTGCAAATAAATTAATTAATAGATCTGAAACTAACATAAAAGACAACAAGAAAAAGAAGAACTTTGATTCTATGAAAGAAAATACAAATGAAGGAGAGTTTATACACAAATCAACCCAGGAGAGAGATCGATCATCTTCCCCCTACTTATCAACATCTGATAATACTATTTCCTCTGTAATACCTACAAAAGATATGTTACTCAAACCATTAGCTTTATCTCTAATGATTTCTGTAGGGATTGGCTTGCATAATTTAGGCGAAGGATTAGCCATAGGTTCAGCCATATTGTTAGGAGAAATCGCTTTAAGCACCTTCTTGATAATAGGTTTTACCATTCATAATACTACTGAAGGTTTAGCAATAGTGGCTCCTTTATCAAAAGGCGGAAAATTAAGAATTAGAAAATTGATGATTTTTGGTTTGATTGCGGGAGGACCTACAATAATTGGTGCATGGATAGGTGGATTCATTTATTCTCCTATAGCTACAGTAATTTTCCTTTCTATAGGCGCGGGAGCTATATTTCAAGTTGCATATAGTATATTTACATGGTTATCAGGTTATTCAGGTCACAAAAACATATTTACAGACAAAAGCATTACACTTGGGTTTATAGTAGGAATGTCTATAATGTATGTAACTGGTTTGTTGTTATGATTTAATTATCAATCTCTGACTAATACAAATAAAAAAAGTGAGTATCAAGAAATTGATAAATAATTATAATGAGAAAAGATCTGATGTCTTTGTTGGAGAAAATCATAGATTAGAGTCTATACGAAATGCTAATATAGGATTGAAAAAAAAGGATGAGAATAATCAAACCTCCAGAATGGAAGATTATCTTGAGGTAATATATGAATTAGTTCAAAGTAAAGGATATGCTACTACAGTCGATATTTCAAAATATCTGAATGTTAGTTCGCCTAGTGTAACTAAAATGACCCAGCGATTGGATGAAATGGGGTTGTTAATTTATGAAAAATACAGGGGAATTAAATTGACTGAAAATGGAAAAAAAATTGCTTTAAGTATCAGAAATAAACATAACTTATTGTCTGAACTTTTTAAATTAATAGGGGTTAATGAAGATACTGCTAACAATGATATTGAGAAGCTTGAACATCACTTACATGAACGGAGTATTCAAAAATTAAACAAATTAATAAATATTATTAAAGAAAAACCAAACATTCTAGAAGATTAAAATCCAAGTCAGACTACTTTTTCAATAATTCTTATTAATGTAAAGGTTAAGAGATAGCTCTCATTTGAAATGAAATATCATAATATATAAACATAAATATCAAATTGTTACTTTCATACCAAAACATTTTTTATAAAAACATCAGAATTGTAAAAACTCTTTAAATCAAATACAAAGAAAACTATTTACCACTAAATGTAGATTTATTTTTGATGATATTTAAGCAAGTTTTAATTTATATCTTAATACAATTTCTGTTTCATACCTAAATTATCTTTCAAATATTTACAAAATCAGAGGAAATTAACAATATCTATAAAAAGCCATCTTAGATAATTATCTACATAGCTAAGACTTCACTTGGGAATTAGTTATAATATATGGTATTTTAAATTGTGAAAATAAATAAATGATATTTTATGCTTATTATTTACCTCTTGAATGACATAACCATACTTTGATGTCTATCTGATGTTTATTTATAAAAGAAAAAAAGTATAGAAAAATGTGAGACTTCATTCTACTCTAAATTATATATAAATAAAAATTTTTAAAAGTATTAATAAAATTGTTGTCGTATATAAATAATAGAAAATGAATCTTAGCTATAATTTTAAAATGAGTTTATTATTAGGAATTATTATTATTGGAATATTCTTAACATTTCCATTATTAAAAAATATATATACTAAAGCTGACTCGAAAAATATATCATCTTTTTCTAATTCATCTTTGAACGATCAAGATTTATTTGACAAAAAATCTTCTAAAGACAATAAAATTCCAAATCAATACATAGTATATCTTGAAGGATCTGATCAAGAAGAAACCAATTCATTAGATCCACTCGAATTTTATAATTCTGAAGTAAAAGATACTGGAACTGAACTCCTACAGGTATATAATAATGTGATGAAAGGCTTTGCCATTAAAGTTCCCGATGAAACGATCTTGGAAGACCTGAAAAAAAATCCTTATGTTAAATATATAGGACAAGATCAAAAAATATCAGCTTTTGGAAATATACTTCCGGAAAACGGCACAACCATTACAAATGACAAGTAAAATACGATATGTCAGGTTATAATTTAGTTAATTTCAAAATTTATTCTACTTACTAATTTTTAAGTATCCTTTCTTTATCTCAAAATCGTATCTATTTTCATATGATTTTAGTTTTGGGAGTGGATTCAACTATTTGCTTCTTTGGATATTGATAACAAACACAGATTTTCTGCATTTATAATTGACGAAACTCTTCAGATTGTTAGTAACCATTTTCGGGGTGGCTTAGCATTGAACCCGTTCACAGATCTTTTTGGAATCTTTATCTTCGAAGATAAAAACTTGATTGTTGCTGAAAGATAATTTATCCGATGGCTTGTGCTAAAATTCGGAAAACATACGGTGTATACAGATGGAGTTCCAATTTATGATCAAGCGTGTAACATAATCGGATTAAAACACTATATCCATTCTTCAATAGGGTAAAGTTTGACAGAAAGAGTAAGCCAGTATTTGAAAGATGCAATACAATGTTGTCTGTCTACTATCTATTAATTTAAAAAGATGAATATAATTTATTCAGTATGGCTAACTGGATACAGTTCTTTGTTAATTCGCGTAATTATACGATATTAGTAAATCATTTTGATTTTAAGTTATATAAAGAGATGAATATTATCTTAAATTAAAAGAGCCATCATTACCGTTTTAAAACTATTTCTAAGTTATTATTTAGAAGTCTGGTAGAAACTAATTTCATATTGATAGCCGCTAAAGGCAAAGAAACAGAATTAGCAATATATCCTATAGAATGTCTAATCTGAATTAGTACTTCATCATTTATTTTTGTAGTTTGTATATCTGCATCTTTAACGAAAGGAATTTTGAATTTGATAGATATAGAATTATTATTTTCCTCTATGGAATAAATATTTTCTTTAAAGAAGATAGTTGAAGGATCTTGAATTGAAAAAATTTCTTTCCCATGCCTTTTCAACATATCAATACCTCTAACTTCTCTAGAATTTAACTTCGCTCTCTTACAAGGTAATGGAAAGAAGTTTGTCTCGATACGTTCAACATCTTTTTTGGTATCATAATTATTTATATTTATTTTATTGATAATAACTAGATCAACATTTATTCCAAAAAGATTCGCTGACATTAGTGCACGTTTAGCATTTTTCACACTAAAAGTATCTACATTAGTTACCAAACGTAAACTGGTAATTGACTGGTTGGTTATTATGTTAAATAAATTCTCTAGACGTCTCAGTATATCTCCATGAGACATGAAAGAATCCAGAGATTTATAATAACCCGCAAACGGTTGGAATGCCTTTGCAATACCGCCAAAAAAGTTATTCAAGTTCAAATAATTTTTTCCTAATGAACCAACTATTTTAGGAAAGTAAAGAAACTTCAATGCTTCTCCTGAAGGTGGCATGTCCAAAATAATTGCGTCAAAATCTTTTTTTCTAACCTCTTCATCGATCTTTAGAAGAGAAAAAAGTTGAGTCATGCCTGGCATCATGGCTATTTCATATGCGATATGTGAATCTATCCCCTTGCCAAATAAATAATTAGTAGTGTAGGACAATAGATCCATATATTTAGTTGTTAATTCAAATATCGGATCAATTTCTATTGCCTTTAGATTATGCATAATATCTCTAGTTTCATAACCTATTTCGTAAGTAAGAGCATCACTTAAAGTATGGGCCGGATCGGATGAAATCAATAAGGTTTTATGGTTACTTTCTGCTAATTTGATCGCGGTAGCACATGCTGTTACAGTTTTTCCTGTACCGCCTTTTCCAGTGTATATAATTAATCTCAAAATAATTTATTCAGATATCCTATTATTTGTCAAATTTTAAAAGATATTTAAATTAAGATCATTATCGAAAGAATAACAATATTGTATATTATTAAATTAAGCACAATATGGATTTGAGAAACCACCATCGTACAATACTCTAAAGTTTAGTATATTGAGTATAATCCAAACTTTGGTCTTAAATCAAGAACTATATTGGTAGATATCTCTTAATTAAAAAATGGAATCTTCACCAAAAATAGATAATATTGAAAATTCTGAATTGGATTCAGATAAATCTATCACTTCTGATTTGGCTGTAATCTTATGCACAAAAAACTCAAGCAGTACAATTGAGAATATGTTGATAAACATAAAAAAAAGTAAATTTAATCCAGATATTTTGATTGTTGATGGTTTTTCTACAGATGATACAGTAAAAATTGCTAGCAATGTAGGTGGAATAAAAATCATAAACCAAAATTTGCAAAAATTTCCAGGGAAAGGAATAGCAATGAAGACAGGATTACTTGAAATTCTAAAAAAGGCTACTAATAGTAGCAATAACCAAACTAGCTATAAGGCAATACTTTTTTTGGATTCTGAAATAAAAAATATTACCCCTGCATGGATAGATGATTTGGCAAAACCAGTATTAGAAGGGGGATTTGATATGACAAGAGGATTTTACCAAAGACATCCACGGGACGCAGCTGTTACAAAACTCATTGCGAAGCCAATGCTAAGAATTTTTTTCCCAGAAATGGCTCATTTTGAACAACCTTTAAGCGGAGAAGTATGTGCTAATGTCAAGGTATGGAAAAAAATGCTAGACTGCAATCCTCCGGATGGTTGGGGAATAGACGTTTGGTTTTTAATAGAAGCTGCAATTTCTGGTTACAATATTAAAGAAGTCTATCTTGGGCATAAAGATCATTCTTCTTTTGATGAATACAAGGATGATGTTGGCATGCTTAGCAAAATGTCTGAACAGGTTTCTTTTACAGTTATAAAAGAAGCAATAAAATACGAGAGATTTGAGATTTATAAGGATATAGAGACATAATTTGCAAATAAATCGCAATTCCCTTAAACCATACATTTTTCTTTTTTAATCCCAGTTTGAAAGTTCTAAAACTTAGTATGATTTTGTTTTCATACTATATTGGTTTGCTGTTTTAATTTTAGCTCAAAAGAAAATATATTAAAGAAATGGTCTAGTTGGAAATTATTTTTATGAAATTAGATAAAATCCAGAAAATTATAAACTAAAATCTCATGATTAAGTTTGCAGTATTATTAAATTTGAATCGATAATAAATCCTTATCCAGTGAATTAATTTTATTTTAAGCCTGAATCATTTGTTTACCAATCCTAAGTTGTATTTTAAATCATTTTGTTTAAATTTGAGTAAAGATTAATAAATTATCAAAACCATTTGAGAATATGGCAAATTATCAAGCATTAAAAAACAGCTTAGAAAAGAATGGAGAAGTTATGATAAAATTAGATACTGGTGATAAGATCGAACTTCATATACATAACGTAAAGTTTGAAGATAGTACAGAAGAGATAGTAATTGATGCTGGTGACGAAACTTATTGGATTGGAGCTGATAGGGTATCATACTATTGGATACACAGAGAGGGATTTGAAAAAGAATAATCATTTTTATTTTAAATTTTCTCTTTATTCTTATTTTTAAGAAGATTCTTTTATATGAGTTAAAAAATAATTCATTCGGAAAATTCTATTAATATTCAAAATCGTATTTAAGAGATTGACGAAAAATCGCAAATTTACTTCTTTTGTTAACCGTTTTCGGTGCAATCAATAAAAATTTTACAATAGTAGGTATAATATTTATATATTTGTTTGTGTATATTTATAATAACTATAAAATAAAAATATGCAAAAAACAATTCAATGTCAAAAATGTGATCCTACCGAAACTACGATGATCACTGATATTGAAGCAGGTGAGATTATCTGTGCAAAGTGCGGTATAGTTGCATCACAATACATAGAAACACAAAAGAATTTGCTCGTCAGAAACTATGAACATATAAATTCCTATCAAGGAACGCCATCGTCTTTAGCCATTCATGACAAGGGTCTATCAACTACTATAGGAATCTCCAAACTAGATTCACATGGAAATATACTTGATTCCAAAATACAGGAAAAATTTAATAGACTCAGAAAGTGGGACAAAAGACTACAGATACAAAAATCGTCCAGAAACCTGACTAATGCATTTAGACAGTTGGATGCTTTAAAAGATAAACTAAGTCTTTCAGATGTAGTTGCAGAAAAAACTGCATATATTTATAGACGAGTTCAACAAGATGGCCTAGTTAGGGGAAGGAAAATAAATGCAGTGTTGGGGGCTTCTTTGTATTTGGCATGTAGAGAATTCGGTATACCTAGAAGTATACGTGAGATAATCAAGGCAAATAACGGGAAATACAGTGAAACTGCCAGAGCATACAGACAGATTATATTACATCTGGATATAAAAATCCCACAACTAAATATCTATAAAATTATAGAAAAAGTAGGACGTAATGCGAATATCGAAGAAAAGAACATTAGAATTGCTCTTAAACTAATGAAAAAACTTGAGGTTACAGGTTTCAGCGCAGGTAGAGACCCAATGGGATTGGCAGGAGCCATTCTATATGTCGCTCTAACTTTTTGCACCAATCCAAAGACGAGAAAGGTGACTCAATCACAGATAGCTCAAGCAGCAGGTGTGTCTGAAGTAACGATTCGCGCAACTACCAGACAAATATATAAAAGATTTCGGTCAGGATAAAAAACCCCATTTTATTTTAGAAACTGTTGTATATTTTTAAATAAATATATAATTTAAAATGTTGTAACTTTACTAGATTTAGAGATTTTATTTAGAGTATTTATTTTTATTTATAATTGCCGATATAAAGGAAATGATATTGGAAAAAATAGATTAACAATTGTACACTGTATATTCTAAATCAAAGTGAAATGACATCTTAATTTGGTCAACACATAAAGATAGTTTTTCTCCTATTGGAAATTGGCTAAAAAATATAATTTTTTTTTGAAATTATCATTTAAAGCACTCGAAAGATTGAACTACCACAATCTAATTAAGATGTTTAATTTTCTGAACGACTATCTTATTTTGTTGCTATCTTGGATAAAAAATAGAAAATTGTTTTTAGTTATTTTGAAGAATCTCCCAATGATTCTTTTGCTTTGTCTATATGAATTTTGGCACCTTCTGTATCGCCAGCATCAAGGGATTTCTTGGCTTCATCTAGGTGCTGTTTTGCTTGATCGACACACATAGGAGGACAAATGGTCGCATCTACTTGCTTTTCTGAAGCCAATGACACGAACATAAGTGATGATGCTATCACTAATGATAAAATAGGCAAGAATAGATTCTTAATTACTTTCTTGCTATTCATCAATTTTGTAATTATATTATTTTTATTTATATCTGTTCAAAATAAAAACAATAAGGTTATCGAATAAAAATTACAACCCAAGGTATTTTTTGAAATAATCCTTCTGCTTGTTGATTCATTTGTGTATTCGAAAGCCTATTCTAGTTACAGCGCTTCTCATTACGATTTACTCAAAAAGTGCTTTTAATTATCATTCAGATCAGTTTTTATGAAGATAAATGAAAGTAAGGGAAATATTATTTCTACAGTAAATAATGAAACTACTTGAATTCGCAGATTAGATAATCCTAATCTTATCACAATAATAATATTACAATTCCTAATGCTTTGTTGCACAACTATGAAAATCGATAATATGATATAAAATTTCGACAGGAGCAAATTGCAAATATAACTCCTCTCCCTTACTGTGGATTCATTTTTTTAGTCAAAATCTATGAAAATCATAGTTATACATCTATGTAAAAGTCTCCTCTGAAACATTCTTTTATCTCATCGATAACTGCTGTGTATTCTTGTTTGATACTTTGTCTTTCATATGATACTATAATGTAGTATCATCTTAACTTGCTATTGGATCCTCTTAAGTTTTATCTCATACAATTCTTTTTTCCTTTCATTGTACAGTTGTTTGTATGTTAGCATTGCCCACATTATTCTTATCATCTTGTTTGCAACGTGAGTTATCGCTACATGGTGTCCATGTCTTTTTGCTATCATTGTATAATATTTCTTTAATCTTACATCAGTTCTTTATGCTGTATTTGCAGCCTCTATCATAATCCAGTTTATCTTTTTGTTTCCATATTTTTTCATTTTACCCATGTACACAGACTCACCATATTGATGTACTGTTGGACAAAGTCCATATCATGATACAAGTTTTCCTGCTGTATTGAATCTAGATATATCTCCTATCTCAGAACAAATGAGCATTGCAGAAAAACAGTCTATTCCTGTCATGCTCATCAATATTTTTACATCTTCGTTTTCTGACGCTTCGATAGATATCTTTTTTTCAATCTGTTTAATTTCAGAATTTAGGAATTCAATATTTTTGATATGATTTGCAAGTTGAACCTGATCGTTACCTCTTAATTCTATACTCTTTAACCATTGAATACCTTTTAAACTGAATATATGACTGTAATTAGATTTTAGATCATATTTATCTAATAATGAATGTACTCTATTCATTACCCGGGTTCTATCAGATACAAGGTTTATTCTCAGTCGTAGTAGAGATCTATTCTCTCTTACCTCATCTGGAGCGATATATGATTCAGCAATCAAATCGGATCGTAATAAATGAGATAGTATTCTAGCATCCAGTTTATCTGTCTTTATTCGTACTTCTGCTATTGCTTTTGTCTTAATTGGATTTGCAAGTTTAACATCTATCCATTTTTTTCAAATGCTTCATACGTTTTTAACCACATATTTGCTGTAGATTCACAAACTGCATGACATCTTTTATTATCATATTTTTATCCAAATGATGTGCAAATCTTTCTGCTTCCTGTAATGTGTTTTCATATTTTGTTTCTTCAATTATATAACCATCTTTATCTGTTATACATACAACACAATTTCTCTTTCCAATATCTACTGCAATATAGTAATCCTTCTTTTTATTTCCTATTCTCTTTTTCACCTCCTATTTTTATGATACTAAATTATCATACCAACTAACCAGACAGAGCTGCAAACATCTATCAGAACTCTATTGATGGTTCACATATACAGCAGCTAACACACACTCCATTCAACACACAAGACCTTATCATAGTAGAAGATAGGTCACGCATAACAAGGAGTTAGTCAGTTGGATAAGAGAATAGATACAGGAAAAGACTTTTACATGTATTCACCAAAGCAATTCCTAAGATAATTAAAGTTGTTGTCTTGTTATACTAATACTGCTATCCTGAATATCTATCTGATTTGCTAAACCGCTAATACTAATCACAATCATTGATTGTATACATACCTGGCTGTACAAATTGGTAATTTTATCATTTTGAACTACTTCCAGAGGAAAAGTACCCTTATCTTGTATCAACAAATAATATCAACTGTAAATACTTTTTTTAATTACTATGATATTCGATCTCTTTAAAAATAGAATTACAGAAAAGATTGATTTTAATAGGAATTTATAAGTAAAATTTCTATTACATGATGAATAAATATAAAAATATTTATATAAAATTTCTCATTATATAATGTGTATTGACATCAAAAAACTTCCAACTCTTAAAATCAATTAGTTTGGCTAGTGTTGCTGTTATGATATTGGTATCGTTCTATGGACTTTTAAATATTGGTGAAAATAAGGAGATTGATAGTCTCTTTGGAGTTAACCACTCATGGGCAGAAATACCAATTAAGGAAAACGTAATGATATTATCAGAAAATGACGATTTTAAGATAAAAATACTAGGATCAAACGCATTCGATGAATGTCTTTTATCCTGCTAATTTTTTTCAATATTTATTTCTACTAATATTTTGAATTTAAATACAATACAAAATAGATTCCTCTGAAAGGAAAGATGTATATCCATTTTTTAACAAAATATTTTTAATATTTAACCACAGTAGGAATAGTTGTGATATTCCTATTTTTATCTGCCGTATTTTTTATCCTGTGTTTTGTGTTAGTTTTCTTTCCATTCTTTTTTCAATTTGAATTACTTCATGAGAAAAGCAGCGAATTATGGACTTCCATTACAAAATCCCAACTTCAAGAGGTCTATGCTGCTGATGGCAACAGTTCTGAAAAAAAAGGATTGATACCAACAGAAGCAGGGATACATGTAAATAGTTATCCAATTGGAATAGCTATAAATCCTTTATTAAAGCATATTTATGTAACTAACCAATTTTCAAATACTTTATCGATTATAAATTCAGATAACGGAAGACTTCTCAGAACAGTACAGCTTGATAGTTCTCCTTATGGGATCGATAATGATATTATAACAAATAGAATTTATACAGCCATAATTGGAGATGATTCCTTAGCAATTATAGATGGAACTACTGGTAAATTAATCCATAAAATTCAAAGGAATATTAAAACCCCAGTGGATGTGAAAGTAATACCTAATCAAGATCTTTTATATGTTACCAACATAGATAATAATACTGTTTCTAAATTTTCAACTATAAGTAATAATATCAAACAAATTATTTCGGTAGGACAAAGCCCTTATTCTTTAGGTTCCTACCAAAGTTCTGATAATAATAACTATATTTTTGTTACTAATTTAAGGGATGGTTTGATCAATGTTATACTTATGAACAATACTAAACAAAAAGATAGTTCGTTTACTTCAGATAAAATAATTGCTAATATTTCAATAGGTGGGATACCTGTTGGGATTGGAGTAAATGATGTAACTAAAAAATTATATGTAACAAATATTCAAAATAATACTGTAAGTATAATAAATATTACAAATGATAACAATTATGAGGTAATTAAAACAATTTGTTCAGGATATTTTGATGACCAATATTTAACTCAAGTCAATTATCAATCAACAGAAAATATAAATAAATGCGATCCGGTTAATCCCACAGGAATATACATAGATAAAGAAAAAAATATAATATATGTATCAAATGTGAAGTCAAGTAAGATCTCTGTCATAAACGGTACAACAGATACCATAGAAAAAGAAATTTTAGTTAATCTCCAAACGAACGAGTATCTAGACAGATTTATAAAGGAGAGTGGACAATCAAAGTCAAATCAATTTCCCAATATCGCTAGTTTTATGGATTTTGATGTACTAACAAAAACTCTATATGTTACTAATACTGCATCTAATTCAATATCTGTTGTTAATTCCACTTCAAAAAAGTTGGATGTAGGATTGCAAACCAACATTCATCCTCCAAACTCGGGCAGAATAGTATGTTCCTCTGATACCTCTAATGACACTATTTCCATAGACCATTCTTCTTTTATTCGATTTCCTTTCGGATCTCAATTGAACTGTGTAGCTTATCCGGGAGTAAGTTATGACTTTGCTTATTGGTCTGGAAATATTTCAAATAATTCAATTGAAAAGGATCAAGCACAGGTAGTAGAGTTTTTAAATTCATTTATATTTTGGTTTCGAGATTTGTTTATCGACGAAGAAAGTCCTAAACTAAACTTTACTATGACAAAATATGGGACAGCTCTTACGGCCAACTTTAAAGAAGGAAGTACGATTTCAGAATATCTGAATGTCTTACTTATTCCAATAATATTTTTAGCAGCTATACCGGGATTCAAATGGGCATTAAAGAAATATAGACAAAGAAAAAAGACCTATCTAACCAAAAGGAAGATGGTCATAGATGATGCATATAAAGAATCAAAGAATAATCCAGAAGAATCTCTGTACCGTTTGAGACAGATTAGAAATGAAATCATTAAAGACTTTTTTAACGGTCAAATAACGGAAAAAGACTATAAAGAATGGATGAATCAAATTTCCAAGTACATAATAGCAATAAATGGAGAAGAACTTTAGAATGGAATACTATTATCCAGTTATTTAGAAGCTTGGTAACTGTGAAATTCCTTTAAAGTAAAAAAGGTTATATCATACCTTAAATACTTTTTCTATAAATGAAAAATCAGATCGATATAAGCAATCTGATCTTTGTTTCTTTAGTATCTCTGGCATCTTTCATAATGTTGTTCACATACTTGACAGATGTCGGAGAACTTGGTCTAGCTAGCGCGCAAATTTCAGAAGAAAGTAATCAAATCACCACTCAAGAACAAGGAACAGATACTAAAAAAATTGTACAACAGGGTGTAGTCACATCATCTCCTGACCCACTTCCTGGTCATGAAGCGCACCAAAGTATAACTATATTACGTCTAAAAGGAGACAATACCATTTATGAAGGAACACTATCTTTTATGGCTTCTAAACCCGTTGAAGTACAAATACTGTATAGAAATATGACCTCAGGTGACACTTCAACAACAATTCCTAAAATATCTCCTCAATTTGGAACAATGAGTATTATCCCATTACCTGGTAACCAAGGTTCAGTCATATCATCCCTTATACAACCTCAATATCCAGAAGAAGGAACCTCATTTTCAGCATCTATCCCTTTTGCCGGTAATGGATTGGCTTTGCATAATTTGGATGGGGATGAATTTGTAGCAGCTTATACCGTTGTTGCTGACCAGCTTGGTCAAGCTGAAAGAGCAGATGATATCGTTAATCCTTCTCAATCTGCTGATATTGAAAAAGATGACAATGACAACAAGGATGACAACAAGGATGACAACAAGGATGACAACAAGGATGACAACAAGGATGACAACAAGGATGACAACAAGGATGACAACAATAATTGATATAATTAGTACAACAACATAGGAATTATTTTGAATAACGTACAAAATAAAGAAAGGACTTTTTTTTTTATTTTTTTCATATTAGATTTGTTTTTATAGTTATTTTATTCTGTTTTAAGAAAATTACCTATACCTGCTCCATCATAAAATAAAATAAAAAAAATAGAATAATTTTATTACATGAAAAGAAAATAATGATTTTACAATCTGATGGATTATAATTATGTCAATAAAAGGATTTTTCGATACTTGTAAATAGGAATTCCATTCTTCATTTAATAATCTTCTATTATCTTTCAAATGTTGACCTATTTTAATTTACAAAATAAAACTTTCTAGTTGATCACGGGAATAGAAATTTAAAAAATTTAAATATTTTTATCTATATTCTTAAAACAGTAAAGCTTTTCAATAAAATCTCAAACATAATGAATAAAAATAACTAGGAGATATTATTCAATGTAATAATGAACAAAAATACTATTAGTAATCTATTTTCAATAGCTGGTATTGGTTTGATACTAGTTATCCCATTATCAGTGTTTGAAAATAATTTAGTGCAAACACCAAAATCTGAATTATCTTGGGCTAATTTCTATTTTAATGAAGCTTTAGCAGCCAAAGAAAAAAAAGAAGATAAAAAAGAGTCAATAGAAATAGAGATTTGCAATAAACTTTTTGATTCAGAAACATGTGAAAAAATGAAAATAAAGGAAGAAGAAAGCAAACCAGTAGAAGAAAAATCACTAACAGAAGAAGAACGTAAAAATGAGGCAATATTAAACAAGTATTTGGAACTAGTTGAGCCTACAAAAATGGCAAGTTCTAGTCTGAACAACAAAACGGGAATAGAGAGCATTCCAAACGGTACCCAAAATAATACTAGTCCAACTTTACGACCATCTTCAAGTAATGATAATATTTCAGATAACATTAAAAATCTAGAAAATTTGAATCAACTTCAACTTGTAGACATTATATCGACTTCGATTTCCAATGCAAACAATATAGATAAAAGTAAAGTTACTCAAGCACTAGATGATTTTATCGAACCGACCAAGGCCAGTGGTACGAGTATTCTGGAACCATTAAAAAATATTGCAGAGGTAATTTTAGAAGATCCTACTGGAAATACTGCTGAAAAAATCATTAATGTAGCAAAAACTAAATAAATCGAATTTCCATCTAAATCTCAAACATACTTTGAGTAATTAGATCAGCCTAAATAGCAAAAATGATTTATAATTTCTACTAAAGGTCACATTACAAATTCTGTTGAATTATCTTTAATATCCTTAAAAAAGTAGATTTTTGAAAGAAAATATATCACAATTTATGCATTTTAATAAGTTATAGAGAGAAAAATTTGGTATCGATTATATTTCGTTTTTGTTTTCTATGGCCTTTTTTACTTGATATTTTCATGTCTATGAGATATTAGATCTTTTTATTGTTTTTATTTAGAGTTTAGAAACAATATGGTATCAGTTTTTAAAGATGTTTGTGTTTTATTAAAAAATATAAACAATATTTATTACTACATGCTAATGACTTTTGTTAGATACCTATGATGATGCTCACTAGGATTGAAATTCTTAGGTTTATACTCTAAACTTTCTTCACCTTTAGGTGAAACACGTGATTGAAAGCATACATTGATACCTAAAAAGAATATAAAAAAAGGATGTAACGAATTATCTGAAGTTCTTTCTTATTTTCATACTTTAATTATATTAGATTATACTGCATTGTTGATATATAAAAATTTGATATTCTGTTATAGTTCAAGTTAATGTATATAACATAGATTTACCAAATTATAAGTGTATTATATCATGGGATCATTTGAAGAAGAGAACAATACAAAAGTTGAGGATATAATGTCTACTAATGTTGTTTCTTTAGATATATCAAAAACAGCATCCCAAGCAGCAACCCTGATGACAGAGAAAAGGGTGGGTAGTATTATTATCACTAAAAATAACAAACCGTATGGGATAGTCACTGAACGAGATCTTGTCAGAAGATACGATCCTGATACTCCAGTGGAGTCTTTGGCTTCTCATCCACTCATTCAAGCGTATCAAAATACAACGATTGAAAATGTAATTAAAAATATGTTAAAAAATGGAGTCAGAAAGATTGCAATTGTCGACCAAAATAATGATATAGTAGGTATTATAACAACAACAAACTTGGTCATGTATTTATTACCTAAGATCAAATCTAGTTCTATTTTTTCGATATTGAAAACAGTTACAAGAGGAAAAGGTCCTTCATGTGATTCATGTGGTGGTTCAGATGAAATACAATGGTGCGAAGATTGTGACCGATTTATGTGTTTAAATTGTGAAGATGCGATCCATACAGTAGATTTACCTTGATACAAATACAATTAGGTACATATATTCATTGTTTATTATTTTAAAATAGAACTGTTTTATGAAGGTCTATACTCTTTGTCATGATTTACTTGAAAAGGTTAAAATTAGATTCCTATTTTTAAGAAATAAATTTATAAATAAAGTTTAATAATATAGTGCATTTAATGAGTAAAGAAAATACCGATACAGCAGAAAAATCAATAGAACAAATAAATGTAGTAGGAGTAAAAGTTCTGGAGCAGAATGGCATCAATGTTGAAGAATTAGTTAAAGCGTTAGTATATAACACATCTGTCGAATTTGCTGCGTATTATTATTTTACTAATCTTCGGATGCATTGTACAGGAACGGAAGGTGAATCAATTAAAGGAATAATTGAAGACGCACGATTGGAAGATCTAAGTCATTTTGAATCTTGTCTATCCCGAATATATGAATTGGGTGGACGATTACCTAATGACGCTGAAGAATTTATCCGTATTTCTGGTACAGAATTTTTACAACTTCCCTCACCAGACCCAACAAATCTTAAAGAAATTTTAGAAAAATGTCTAAAAGCAGAACAAGGAGCTATAGTTAATTGGAATAAAGTTTGCAATATGACCATCGGAAAAGATCCAGCAACATACGATGTTGCAAAAGATATCCTTAGAGAAGAAATTGAACATGAAGCCTGGTTTTTAGAGATGTTATATAAGAGGCCATCTGCGCACATTAGACGAAAGTATCATGGTGAACGTCCACATACACATAAACATTCCCGTTCATTAGATATTTAGTACTTAAATAATAGTAATAACCTATATCACGACTAGTCTCTTATAAGTTATTATCCATTTATTTTTTAATTAGTAACCAATTAGAAGATTTTTTATGAATACCATTAAATTTATGTATACCCAATAGTAGATTATAAAGATAGATATAATTAAATAATCAAGAATTGTTTAAATTGAATTATTTCATTAATACTTGAATCATCTTTTTAAAGTCATTTTAATATTTACAAATACTTTATTGTAATGTATTCCTCCTATTTCTTGACTCTTAAAGATCTTGTCTACCAGAAATTTAAAACATTATGTGCCATTTACAAATAAAAAAAAGAAAATATGTAGATTTACAAAAGTGGATTCAACTAACGATTTCATTCATTCCATATTTACCAAAGATAAAGAGTATTACCATTCATAATAATTGAAACTATACTCAAACTAGGTAGCCATTACATTTTGTTTTGGATCTAAATTGAACCAAATCATCGATCTACCTTTGGAATCTAACCTCAAAGAAGAAAAAACTTATTTTAGATAGCTATTCTCGTATGATAAATATAACATATTTAATTAGAGCTTGGACTTTTAAACATAAGACACATATATCTATCAATCTAAACTCAAGATTAAATTTTCAGAGAAATATCTGATTCAAAAATAAGGAAATATAGTATGGATAGGAAGAATATCTTGATTATTAATATCTATTTTATTAGAACAAATAGACATTGTAATCTATAAAAAACATTCAAAATGGATACGTAATTGTTTTATCTACACAATATAACAATTCGTAAAAAACCTGAATTAAAACCTGTAAAAATACCAAAGTTAACAGTACTATGCAACCACTCATCATCGATCTAAATATAGAATTTTTAGTCGATTACAAATAAAATTATTTTCCTAAAACTTAAAAGTATAGAATATCGTTGCAACTATTACAATCAATCAATGTTCTCTAAATTTTTCAGATTATTCTTGTTTAATTTATTTTGTAGATACCATTATTTGGTAATATTAGAGTCTAATACCTGCGGCATACCAATTGCCGTGTGGAGCTTCATGAAAAACAATCACTACTTCTTCTCTTTTTACTTGGAATATTTTAACTATGTTGTCAGTTATTGACTCTGCAAGTCTATCTTTTTCTTTCTGATTCCTACCACTATACATTGATATATTTACTATTGGCATAAGTTTATAATTGACATAATTAGTAATTAAAAATTTTGTTTTTTCATCCTATATAAATTAAAAAAATAAAAATGATGCGATGAACTACTAGCTGGAAGTTTGATTTAGTATTCATCAAACGAATAACCAGCTAATGAATATGAATATATCCTAAAATGGATATGTTAAGATGAGAAAAAAAATAGAAACATTCTACAATGGTCTGTGATTTTCTGTATAATTTTTCACGATTTCTTTAACCTAATCTAAAAAATTTTCTTATCTTGAGCCCAAAAATTGGCATTTAATATTTTATTCAACTTAACCATCCAGATCTGTGTTAAAATGTTGTCTAGATTAACAACATAAATTTAACTGGTTATAAAGATAAACACAATATTATCAAGTTGTTATGGTTGGATCGATCTTGATACACAAGAAAATGGAGTATGTAACAAAGGGTCTTTATCCTCACATTAGAACAAAACATCTTACTAATATTCCAAATCCTTAATACATTGCAAATGGGTTAGAGATTTTATTAAAAATTTTATAAATATATTACAAAAACATTTTTTTGAGATGAAGTAATCTCTGAGAATTGAGTTTTCTATAAACGGTGAAAAAATCGTACACATTAAAAGGCTGATGTTAAAAAGGGAAATCTTATCATCGATGGAATTTTTTATAAGATTTCTCCTCTAAAACAAGAAAAAATTGATCATTTTCTTATAAAGTTACCTTCTAGTTTAACTGTAATTGATCTTAATATTGAAAATTTTTTTGCTCGGATGCTTTGAGGATATCACTATGCACCAGATTCTAGACATGTATCAGGGAATACAGAAGATATCTAGGAAATGCTAAAATATTATTAATTCGCAGCGGTAATGATAGATTCACCAATAATCTACAATCTTGAATTTCTATCAAAGGTTATAATTGCTTTAGACAATGATTCGTTTATAACCTTTCATGGAAAAAATCCATCCACAAGATAGATACAACAATTATCTGTAATCTGAAGGAGTTAAAGCCACGGGTTGAAAAGATGACAGAAATTAATGAGATAAAATAACCAACATTAACACTAAAAATTTATTTTAATAATGATTATGGGGCTAAAATCATTTATCAACTCCTTAGAATCTAAAGGAAGGGTAGAATAAAATCTTGAAAAAATGCTAGTTCATCACGATATATTATTCATCAACTAGATTGAAGAATAGTCTGATTAAAAACCTTCCAAATTCAAATGAATTTTTGATATCCAATTGGGTTTCAAAAATTCAACCAAATCTTAATTTTTAGAAATCAAATCTTACAAAATGGGTTATATATTACACCATTCTAAAATCTTACATTGTAGGTTTATTAAATAATTTCAACTGCAATAAAAGCATTAATGAACTAAAAATAAGTAGAATGATCTAGTAGTTTAAAGATATTAAAAAATAAAATAGTTATTTATTACTAGAGGTCCTCTCTAATTCTTTCATATAGCTGAAATAATTTTGATAATTGAAATAATTTTTAGCCGTATCATTGTAGTATCGATTAGCAGATTCCATATTTTTGCTGACTCGTTGTATATCTCCAAATATCGTTTTATTTATAGTATTTGTTTTATTAATCAGGTTATCGAAAATATTTTTGCTGATTGTATTGTATGTTTCTATAAATCTTTCTTGAATCCTTGAATTATTCCAATATATCTTTGGTATACTTTCTAGAACTTGACCATATAATGATTGATAGGAATAAAGTATGTTTTTTTGAATTCCACTATTTATTTCGAATGATTTTCTAGCTTCATCTTGAAAAGCATCTACTACTGCTGTGATTTCATTTCTCTCTGTAGTCATATACAGTATAGAGCATGTGGAGAATATTAGTATTTATAGCATCATCTATGTAATTTTTCTTTCAATATATAAAATAAAGTCTTAATTTTCTAGATACAAGTTCAGAACAAAATATACTTCAATTTAGATCTGGTAGATTTTGACTCCATTAAAATGAACAAAGAGATCGCCTCAACTATTTAGTAAGGTAGTTGTCTATTGATAGAAATTATGAACTCATTCTGGTTTATCTTGTATTGTAATTATATTGACTCAGCAAGTTTTAATCAAAAATTGATATTAACCAACGCTAATAAATTTAAATATTTACTATGAATAAAA
>Ga0315534_1000565_pt1 | contig 25778 bp, 19 predicted proteins | sample SalMarSW160240MG_FD_203094 | JGI IMG/M metagenome (GOLD analysis project Ga0315534, IMG submission 203094) | Salt marsh sediment microbial communities from the Plum Island Ecosystem LTER, Massachusetts, United States - Salt Marsh Sediment SW1602-40 ...
AAATCATAGTAGTTGAAGAACTCGAACCTTTCCTTGAAAATATCATGAAACAAATTGCGTTTGAAGAAGGTTACTCAAAAGAGTTAACTATTCATGGTAAAGATATTTTTCCTCAAAATGGAGAATTTTCTGGAGAAATCTATCTAGAAAATATTGCTCGGTTGATTGGGTTATCTTATAAGAAAGTTCCTGTTCCTGAAAACATGTTAATCATCCCTCCAAGGCTTCCCATTTTATGTCCGGGTTGCGGGCATCGATCAACATTCTATGCGATTAAACAAGTAGAAAATAGGATGAAGACTAAATTTGTGAACTCATCTGACATTGGTTGTTATACTCTCGCAGTGTACAAACCGTTAGAGGGAATAGACACAGAAGTGTGTATGGGAGGCTCAATTGGCTTAGCAAACGGAATTGCAAAAGTTCAAAGTTCAGATAATCCAGTTCTGGCAATTTTAGGTGATTCTACATTTTTCCATTCAGGGATTCCGGCTTTGATCAATGCAGTATTTAACAAAAATAATATACTAGTCGTTATTTTGGATAATAGATCAACCAGTATGACGGGTTTTCAAGATAACCCAGGTACAGGCATTACCATCACTAATGAACCAGGTACGCGGGTTGTCCTAGAGGAGCTTGTGAAAGGGTGTGGCGTCTCTCCCGAAAAGATATGGGTTGTAGATGCTTATAAATTGAATGAGACAATTGAAAAGTTTGAAGAAGCAGTCAAGGCAGAGGGAGTTCGAGTTTTCATTTCTCGACATTTATGTTCCTTAGTAGAGTCTAAACAATTTCGAGCTCAACAAAAAATACCTCCCTCCATAATGGTAGATCAAGAAAAATGCATTGGGTGTATGATATGTGTTAATAATTTTGGGTGTCAAGCGTTAAATTTTAATAAGGCTGAAAAAAAAGTTTCAATTGAGAGTTCTGTTTGTAGGGGGTGCAAGGTTTGTATAGACGTTTGTCCTCAAGATGCGATATATGAGGAGATGGAATAAAAACATGATTTCTCTTTTTTTTTTCCCCAAAACTATTGCAGTCATCGGAGCGACTGCTAATTCAAAGAAGTTTGGAAATGCTGTTACCATAAATATCCTTCGCAACAAAGACCTTGCTAGTGAATTATATCTTGTAACTCAAAATAATAAGGAAATTCTTGGAATTAAATGTTATAAAAGCATATTAGATATTCCTAAAGAGATCGATCTTGCGATAATTTTAGTTCCTGCTAAAGCAGTAGACGTTGTAATTGATGAGTGTATTGAAAAACGTGTAAAATGTATAATAATAATAACTGCAGGGTTTGGAGAAATTAATCAAGAAGGGAAAAGAGCTGAAGAATTAATTGCACAAAAGTGCAAAAAAGCGGGAATTCGAGTTATGGGCCCAAATTGCGTTGGAATACAAAATCTTGATATAGGACTCAACGCTTCTTTTATACAAGCAGCACCATATGGAAATATTAGCATGATTAGTCAATCAGGTTCATTTAGCTGTGCCAGTTTTTACGCTATGGATCGAGAAAATATTGGTTGCTCTAAATTTGCGAATATTGGAAATAACATTGACGTTTCATTTGATGAAATTCTTGAGTTTTATAAAGAGGATGTGAACACAAAAATTATATGTATCTACATGGAAACCGTTGAGGGAGGAAGGAGACTATTAAATACACTGAAAACAATTGTTCCTATCAAACCAGTTATTGTTTTAAAGGGAGGGAGAACTTCTTCTGGAATGAAAGCTGCAAGTAGTCACACAGGTTCAATAGCCACAAACTATAAAATGTTGAAAACTTCTATACAACAAGCAGGAGCAACATTGTGTGAAAATGCCACTGATTTTATTACCGCATTAAAAGCGTTTTCATTTTTACCCAATGTTAAGGGTGAAAGAATAGGAGTTTTGACGAATAGTGGTGGAAGCTCGGTTTTGTTCAGTGATAAGGTAGAAGAGTTTAATTTGACATTGGCTAAGTTTTCCGCTGCTCTCATAGAAAAAATTCAACCCTTTTTGATTTCGCTTGTTAAAATTCAGAATCCTCTTGACATGATAGGAGTAGCTGCTGAGAAACAGTATTACGAGATAACCAAAGCCATGTTGGAAGATGCAGGTATTGATATAGTTGTCCCATGTTTGGTTATTCCCCCATTCTTAGAAATGAAATCTGATGAACACTTTAGGGGAATGATTAGAGCTTGGAATGAAACGGGAAGGTTAAAACCATTGGTGCCTTTAGTTTTTTTTGGAGAAAACTTTAAAGATCTAAAGGAAATTGCCAAAAAAGAGGAAGCACCCGTGTTTTATACTCCAACGGAGGCTGCTTATGCGATAAAAGTGTTATTAGATCGCAAGAAGTTAATAATATAGGATTTAAATTTAAAAAAGGGTAATTTAAGCATTAAAAGTTATTTTAAATCTTCCAACACTTCAAAACCATGCTCTTTTAAAACATTTATCCCTTTTTCGTTATCATCTAGTCTAAGAACGGTCATTGTACTTATTTCTGACGACTTTTCTGCAAAAGTATACATATATTCGATATTTACATCGTGATTTCCAAGAATTTTAGCAATATTATACAATTGAGTGATATTATCTGATAACTTTACAGCGATAACTTCCGTTACTGAATGTAAATAATCTTTATCTTCTAATAATTCAATACATTTCTTATAGGGGTTAACTAATAGTAATAATAATCCATAATCTTCTGTTTCAGCAACAGTTAATGATCTTATGAATATTTTATTACTCATTAGAAATTCAAAGAAATTCGCTAGTTGCCCGGGTTTATTTGGGAGAAACACAGATATTTGTTTTAACAGCATTTTTTGTTCGCGTGGATTGTATTTTGTTTAGTATTTCTATCTTACAATGATATTTTTACTTAAATTATTTGAAATTTAGATTGTTTAAAAATGATTCTGAATGAAATTATAAAAAAGAGGAACATATTGCTAATTATTTATCTGCATAGTCTTTTTTCATTTCTTCAAATAACTTCTTATATTCTTCGATATACTTTTCATCATTAGTTTCTTCAATCTTCTTGAGGAGTTCGACAGATTTATTTAATGTGGTAGAAGTTTTCTTAATCTTATCGAAATATATTTGTTTAATTTGTTGAGATTTAGCATCTCTCAAAGAATTTTTGTATCCCTTAATAGAACTTTCAATTTCTTTTTGAGATTCCTTAACAGAATCTGCAAGTTGCTTTTTTCGCTGTTCTAACCTAATACAGTTATCACATACCAAATTATCGGATTTTTTTTGTCCCTTTTTTATCATAAAAGCATTTCCACACCGAGAACATACAACGAGGGCAACAATCAGCTTATCTTCGTTAGAGTCGGGCATAAATGATAACTATTTTATTTTAAAATAATATATTTACTAATCTAATAACTTTTTTATAATTTAATAATTGATTTTTCTTTTAATTTTGTGATAAAGATTCTCTTTCTTATTATTAAAAATATTTATGATGAATGTGTAATTTACTTGCCTATGGAATTGTCTTTCTTACTAATTTCTTTGTTACTTATACTGGGATTATTATTTGGTGCTATTTCTGCTATTGCGGGTATCGGAGGAGGAGTATTCTTTGTATCAATAATGACTCTTCTTTTTTTTATCCCTATTAACATCGCGATCGATACGAGTACTTTTATAATTCTTTTTTCTTCTTTAGCAGGCTTTATAACCTATTTACGACAAAAGAGAACAACTTTTAAACTTTCTTTAATTTTTAGTAGTTTCTCCATACTGGGCAGTATATTAGCCTCTGTTATCTTTTCTATTATAGTTATCGATAATTCCATCTTAAAACTATTATTTGCAGCAACAATACTTATTGCTGGATTAAACATGATATACAAGGCTAGAAAATCAAAGAATCAAAATAATATACAGGAAATTAACCATGCCGAGTTTTCCTTGAATAATCAAGATGATAAATTAAATTTTAAGAAATCCATACCGCTATTCATCTTAGCGGGATTTATAGCAAATTTATTAGGTATTGGTGGCGGAATCATAAACACGCCTTCGCTCAATATAGTTCTAGGTTTTCCTATTCATAATTCTACAGCTATCTCGACATCTATAATATTTTTTACTGCAATTTATAATACCGTGATAAAAAGCTTCTTTGGTCAGATTGATTACTTAATTGGGTTAATTATTGCTATCGGCTCTATACTTGGTTCAATCCTAGGAGCCAAAATTTCCAAAAAAATACCTAAAGTTTTACTACAATACTTCGTGGCTGTTGTGCTGATAGCTTTAGCTTTAAGAATGTTCTTTTCTTAGAATTTAATAATTTTTTAGTGTTTTACAAAATTGATATAATATTGAGAAATTTATTTATTAATTAAAGAAGAAAAATAATTGGAGATTTATGATGGAAAGTACAGTTTTGTTAGATATAAAAGATAATATCGCAATCGTAACTCTAAGTAATCCTGAGAATTTTAACCCTTTAAATAAATCGACAGGAGAAAAGTTATTAGAAACTATTGAATCTTTAAAGGATAATAAGGATGTCAGATGTTTGATAATAACGGGATCTGGAGAAGCTTTTTCTGCGGGAGGTGATATAAAACAGTTTAAATCTAGCATTGAAAACGGAACCTCAGGTCAAGTTATGGACGATTTAACGAAGGATCTTTATAAAATCGCGCTAATATTACGCGTTTATCCTAAACCGGTGATAGCGGCTGTAAATGGATGGGCAGTAGGGGCAGGAATGAACCTCGCTCTTTCCTGTGATTTGATAATTGCTTCAAAAAAAGCGAGATTTAGACAATCGTTTAGTAAGCTTGCGTTAATTCCTGGGTTTGCTGGAACTATTTTGCTTAGTCGTCAACTCACCTGGCAGCAAGCCTGTCAAATGGCGTTTTTTGGAGATACATATACAGCAGAAGAGATGAAAAAGCTTGGTTTTGTTAATGAAATCGTGTCTCCTGAAAAATTGGAGGAAGTTTCTATAGATTGGGCTCAAAAAATTGCTAGAGGTCCGACATTAACATATGCAAGAACCAAGAAACTATTCTTTGACGCTCTTAGTACTCCGTTAGAAGAACATTTAGAGAATGAGCGACAAATGCAAATTAAATCGGCAGAATCCGAAGATTATAAAGTAGGGGTATTTGCTCTAAACGAAAAAAAGGAACCGAAATTTGTTGGGAATTAGTAAAATCCTAAATTTTTTTACTTTATTAATTATTAATTCATTATAATATATCTTAATGTGATACTTTCTATGAGTAATGGATTAAAATTATTGCGAATTGAATATATCTTTAGCGTTTTAGTACCTTGTTTACTAAGCATTTATTTAAATAATTACGAGGTCATTACTCACATTTGGATATTGGCGGGATTTGCCTTTTATGCTATTACTGGGAATACTCTGAACGATGTTATAGATATGAAGGATCCAGACGAAAAAGAAACGCTCAAAAGAGTCCAAGGTTATAGTCGCAAAGAAATTTTAACAATTTCGTTAGCAACTTTCTTAATAGGGACCCTTTGTTTTATGAATAGTATTATAATATATCCAATTTTAGGCATTTATTTAGTAATTATAGTTATTATGGTAATTTTTTATTGTCTGTTCAAATCACTCGTTATTGTTAACCATATTATATTAGGTATTTCACACATCTTTTTACCATGGTGGATGATTAAAATTAATGCTGGTGATGTAATCTTAGGTATCTTCCCCGATCTATCTGTTTTTGAGTTATTAATACTACTTTCAGTGGCATCCGTAGGTTATACGGGTCAAATGCTACATGAGTTAATTGATGGAGATTCCTTATCAAAATTATCTCCAAAGGTTTCTCAATTGGTAATTTGGATCGCTTCCGTAGTATCGTTAACAATAGCGATAATCTCGCTGATCATTACGCAATTCATTATATTTCTACCCATAGTTTTCTTTCCTTTTGGAATCATGTATATATTCAGGAAACCACGTAAAGATTTATTAGGCCGAACCTCGCTAAAGGATGTAGGAATTATACTAGGAAATCTGATACTTGTCTATATAGTCGTCTTAATTATAGCACCATAGTATTAATCTAAGCTGTAAAAGTAACATTGATTTGTTAAAGGCTTAAACCAAGTTTAAATAGATGAATTTCCAATATTATCTTAATCAAATTTTTTTAACTAAAACATTTGATATACTTTATATAAAAAAGTAATCGAAAAAAGAAAGGGTGAAAATAATAAAAATTAAAAAAAAAATAACACCATTAATAGTAATTAGTTTATTCATATTGCTTAGCGCATTTAATATAAGTTCTGGTATTGCGATTCATATGCAAGGAGACGGAGCAACATTTAACCTTGATAAAGCGGATCCGGTAGGATACGGAGTTTATATTCCAGCACCAAATATGTATACTACTATGTCGATAAGTGGGTCAAATCAAGGAGAATTTGTTGCAATGGATTGGCTTGGAGGAACATTACACACAGAAACCGTAAATCATCCAGGAAATGATGTGAGCAATGTATATCCGTGGTACTTTGAAAATTATTTAATTGATAGTACGACTAATAATAACTATATTAACCCTTGGTCAGTTGAATGGCTGAATGTAAGTGCAAATAATGCAGAAAGTGATACTTTATCACCTTTTACTTTGAATAGTGTGTATAACTACTATGTTATGGCTGAAGGAGGCGAATTAATTGCGCCTATAAATAATTCAGTACCGATGCAAATTGATTTACTTATTGATAGTGGAGGACCTAAAATTTTAAAATTTGATTGGCTAACTGATAATCCCGCGGGAGTAGCGTTTAATTATCAATTAGTATCCCCTTCAGGAAAGATAGTGATGACAGATTATCAAATTGCTCAGAATGCATTCTTTGGAGCAGTAAATATATTTAATTATATTGCCTTTGTTGCAAATAATGTTGGTACATATCGATTGTTGGTATATGCGACATATACCGTGCCTGGTTATTTAAATCTGAAATTTTTACCTACCCATGTGTCTACCTTACCTTTAAACCAAGTAACTTTTGGAGGAGTTGGTGATGAGAATCCTAGTTCACAAGAGATGTGGGATCTAGAGTGGCAATCTAACTGGTTTAAAATTACGGGACAAAAAGGAGATTTATTTAGATTAGATCTAGGAGTAGATTATGTTGGTGCATTTCCTGTGATGCATGTGTGGTTACCTTGTGAAAATCGTTATATTATAGATCCTAGTATTGCACCGGGAGTTTACGAACTTTACTTACCTAGCAGTGGTGACGCATATGTTTCTTTCAATGACGCCCAATATGGTATGTGGTATAGATTTTCGTTAGTTTTGAGTGAAATTGAAGTTGTGGATTACGATATAGGCGATCCCTTAACCAATGTGGGAATTTCTATGCACGATAGGAAAGCAATAGAATTTACATTAGCTGAGGATTCGTTTATAAGATTCAATTATACTGAATGGGGCGACGGAAATGCCCTAGTATCTTCAATGGGAATAAATAACGGTTTTATTTTTCAAGACGCAAAAAAACTTAATTGTTTTGAGGTTATAACTCCTCTTGAAACTAAAACAGCGGGTAATATGATTTTCTATTACTACTATTTCCCTGCGGGGGTGTACAAAGGTTTAATAAAAAATGGTGCTCCTCTTGAATACAGTGTCTTACAAGTTAGTTCTAAATATGTAGATTACGCAAACGCAACAATTCCAATAACCAGTTTATCATATCCTTTAACTGATCCAACATCATCTGTAACTGCTCAATTTGAACCTGACGTATTTTATTCAAGTCTCAAACAGGGTCAATGGTTAGATATTAATGTCGCAGAAACGGGTCAATATAGGTTAAATTGGTCAATATATGCTACTGATAATTTAGCACAAATTCCTACTGCAGTTAACCCATCGGTTGTTCTGTTGTATAATGATACTTCAGGAGAATATATTGACTATACAACAAAATCAGTAACTTATCTTCAGTCTTTCGATTCTCTTGAAAATCCTGGTGATTTTCTATATATAGCATTCCCTTCTAAATGGCATGATATAGAATTTAATCTTACAACCGGAGGTTCTGGGGGAGCTATTAATTTACAAATCCTTAGATCTGGTTTTCCTTGGGGCAATAAAGGTCATGCTGACAATACGGGGGAATTAAATAATAATGGCTCATTAGTAATGACATTATCCTCATGGTGGGAAGATTGGATTAAGGGTGTTGATAGTGAATTTGACATTGAAGGTATTGATGAAGATGATTATTATTGGGTAAGACTTGAATGTTCGGATGATTATCAGATTACAATACCAGAAATCGATCTTATTAGTCTTTCGAATGTAACCATTCGCGGAGATGTAAACTTTGCTCTGGTAAGGGATAGTGGATATGAATATTGTGATTTCTGGACGCTAACTGCTCCATCTAGTGAAACGGGTATTATTATAAACCAAGAATCAGCCTATGATTCAGAATCTTATGAAGAATGGCTTTTTGGTGCTACAAGTGATCCCTACATTATAGGATTAGAAGAAGGCAACTATAAGTTATTGGTAATTCCTGAGCAATGGTCACATCCAGGATCGTTAGGTATTAGATTTTCTATTGAGGACTATTGGGGATATCATGTTGAGCAATCCTACACAATCGATCAGAATCCTGTTGCCCATTCATGGCAAATTGGAAATATGGTAAATGTAGGGGATTCAATTTTATATAACTACTCGACTTATCCTTATGATTTCAGTATTACTTATAACGACACTGAAGTAAGCTGGGCAGTGGGAGGAAACGAAGCATATGTTGCAATTCAATGCTCTGGAAAACCATATAGTTGGACACAATTAACTGTTGGGAGTGTAAATGTCTCTGACTATAACCTTTATATATTGCAGGATCTTCCATGGCTTAGTAATAGTGGTCCATACCAAGAAAAAATGTTGATAGATAATAACATTGGTGATAATAATACTATTGAATTTGGAGTAATAAGAGACAACTTTACTTTACTATTTGAAATTAATGGCAATGTAAGTCCAAACGAAATGGTTACATTAAATATTGGGATAAGACAATATAACACAACAGCATTATATGCCAGTGAAATCACCGCAACATACACTCCTCCTGGACCAGATCTAGGTCCACTTATTTTAACTTTATTGATTACAATACCCGCAGGTGTAGGAGCCGTCGTTGTTGTTTATGTCTTGAAGAAGAAGGGAAAAATTTTAACAAAACATCCAACTTAAATTAATTAAGTAATTTTTTTTTTTGTTTTATATTGATAAACGCACATTCTTTTATGTACTCACTGTCTTTTTAAATAATAAAGAATGATTTCAGCACACACGAAACAAAAAAGCATATAAAATAAAAAGTAATAAGATATCTATTTGATTTTAAATTAAGCAAAATAATCTGTGCTATACTGTTTCAGTTAATGATATCTATAATGTAAACACTATAAAAGATTGAGGGAGAAATTATGAGTGAAAAAATTTCAAAAAGAATTACACTAAGTGTAATAATGATAACTCTTGCAGGTCAGCTTGCTTGGGGAGTTGAGAATCAATTTTTTAACGTATTTATGTACAATGTAATAGCTCCTATACCAATATTCATTTCTATTATGGTAGTGGCAAGTGCTATCACTGCAACTATCACTAGTATAGTTATGGGGGCATTAAGCGATATCAAAGGAAAAGTGTAATTTATCATAAGTTCTTATTATGATGTAGACGCAAATTAACTGAGTTTCTATCCCTCAGAATAATATTATACAATTCACTTTTTCTTTATTCTCTGGATTTATATATAGATTTTCAAATGTAATAATACTGATGTTTATTACTAAACATCTGACATAAATTCAAAAATCTAACTTTAAAGGTTTTCTATATGGCAAAGAAACCCGTAACTAGAAATAATCAAATTAATAAAGATCAAAAAGAAACGAAAATAGCTCAAACTAAAACGACAACCAATAAAACCACGACTCAAAAGCCTACTCCTAAAAAACTAGCGCCACAAAAAGCTAAAGTAAAAGTACTAGACAATCTTGAAATTTTGAAAAGTTCTCCTTATATTAAGCAAAAAAATGAATCTAAAACAACTCAGAAGCAATCATCTCTAAAAGATTTATTTGAAAAGAATTTGTTTTCTCAGCAAGAAGAAAAATTAGAGATAGTTTTAACTGGACAGTACGAACAAGCTCTTGATTTAATGTTCGAAGCTGATGCTTCTAACTTATATCCAATTCTCGTAGGGCCTCCAGGAATAGGTAAAACTACGCTATGTAGATATTATGCTCAGTCACGGGCAGAAATCACCGGAAATGACTCGTTTGAATGGATTACTTTTGACGAATCAACAAAACCAGCTCACCTGATCGGATCTTTTAATCCCGCAACTACAATTCAGAAGGGATTTTCTTTCGAAGCGTTTAATCCCGGACCACTAATCAAAGCAATGTTAAACGGTGGCTTGTTTTTAGCAAACGAAGTGAATCGTGCTACGGAATACACGCAAAACTCACTATTGGAACCATTAGAAGAAAAAACAATTTCAGTCCCGCATATAGGACGTGTGAAAGCATCGTCCGGATTTTTCTTTATTGGTGCAATGAATCCATCTGAATTAGTAGGAACACACCGACTCGGTGAAGCTTTAAAAGATCGGTTTAATGTCTGGATTGAACTCGATTATCCAGATAAGAAAACGGAAATGAAGATAATCGAGCATAACAATCCTTATTATAAAGTGGATGAAAGCATCTTAGAAAAGATATATTTGATTATCAATAGAACACGCACCCATCATCAAATACAGACACCTGCGAGTTTACGAAGTGGAATCGCGTTAGCTCGACTGACAGGTGTAGCACAAAAAAGAAATAAAGCGGAGGAACCAAATAAGATACTTCGAAATCTTGCGAGCAACGTACTATTTGGAGCAATACAAACTAAACCTGGTGTTAAAGCTACAGATGTTATTAGCAATATTATTTCTCAGGTATTAGGATCTGCGTAATTTAGCATAATTAATATTAATCTTAGGTATTGATTTGGATGATAATTTTCCCCCAAAGCCCGGTTTGGTTTTCTCTTAAGTTCATAAATGCTTTAAGGAACCATGAGAAATGTATGTATAAGCCATCGGTTCGTCAAGCGATCGCTATATGCAAATTAATTCTAGCGAGGTTTATGAATAAAGGGGTTTGTGAAACCAACGACTTTATTGAAATTGCTGTTGTTACCAGTCCTCTTGAAAACCAAGCTTTAGCCCGTAAAATTGCTACAGATCTACTAACTTATAATGATCCCACAAAAAATCGTATGTCTTCTGATGCGATAAAATCTGATATGTTTGGGAGTGAGACTGCCCAAGATTTAATCGACGATTTAGGATTGGATCTAAGCGAATTAGACGATATTTTTGACGATTTTGAATTATTAGATAATTTTTTTAATGAATTAGAAGATATTGATTTAGATCAGTTAATGGACGAGAGTTTAACCGATTTTTTTGATAAATTTAGCGAAGAGCTGGAAGAAGATCCATATAAGACAGCTTTAGATGTCATTGACAAAAATGCTATTGCTAATTTCAATCAATTTAAAGATTTAGAAGCTTTACTCGATTACGCAAGAGATTTATTAAAAAAGAAAATAAACCATTTAGAGTCCGAGGATATAGATGCAGCTGAGAAATTAGATTTGTTAGATGATATAATTTCGAAATCTGATTCGTTAAAAGAAACGATAATGTCGCAACTCGCAAAAGACCAAAATTTGGACAATTTTAAGGAAAGTCTTTCTAAAGCTTTAAGCGATAATTCTTTTGAAGGATTGAACATTGCTGAATTTGCCTTGAAATCTAATAAGTTAAACCAACAAGGTCAAAACATAGTAAAAAATCTTTTGAAACAAAATCTTTCTAAATCTAACAAAAATCTAAACGATATTTTTAACACATCAAAAGTCTTAGGATCAAATCCTAATATAGCGAAAAAAAAAAGGAACAATATTTTAAATACCAGTTTGAACCTCCCATTTAAAGACGCATATAATAATGCAAAGAATTTTGATCAATATTTTGGAGACAATTTGAGCGAGCAATATCTCGATGAGATTAATGAAAATTTTGATAATTTTAGTAAAGGAAAAGACTCAACTGACATTAAAAAAGAATTAATCAACAACCCTATAAAGTCTCCTGCGTGGCGAAAATTAATGACAAATATTATTGATAAAGATATCCAATCAATAAACGATGAAAATAGCGATAAACAAATGGTTGATGCCCAGATGAGGAATTATATTGATAGATTAGTTGATTCTAAAAAAAATTGTAGTGATCTTTCCTGCCAATCGCAACTGAACAATAAAGTTTCTGAATTAGTTGATAATGCGGTCGAAAATGCGGCAAGTAAAGGTTCGTTAAGTAATATGGTTAAGGATTTTAACAAGATGGGCTTTTCTCCAAATATTAACTCGATTAAAAACGCAGGCGAAAGGCTCAATATGACAGAAACAGAAATTCTTAACTTAATTGAAAAAAGCTATAAAATTTTTAAACAATTAGTCAAGGAGAATCAATCGAATTACCAAATATATAAAGATTATCTCGAGCAATTGGAATTATCTCCCGAGCAGATTGACGAGATTGTTAAGTTAGCGTTGGGAGGAGTTCCCCAAAAACAACCGAATTTAGAAGTTCTGAGCGCATTAAGCGAGAAATATTTATCTCAAGTATTAAACTCTGCTGAACAAATGGGAGACGATGCTCTTGATATGGCTTTTTCCTCTCTGGGTGCTGGCAGTGGTTTGGATTTATTGGAGCAATGGTTTTATTCAAGGCATAATGTCTCAGCCAAAATCAAGAAGAAGTTGAAAGAGATCATTAAACAAATTATGATTGATTTAGGAATTAATGCAGCAAATTCTTTAATTGGTACTGCCAAATCCGGACCTCTTGTAGAAAACATTGTAATCCCTTACACTTTAGGGGACGATTTTGAATTAATTGATCTAGAAGAGACCATAAGTAATTTACTAGAGGGCGGGAAAACCGTAGAGACGATTACTAACGACGATTTTTTAGTATCAAAAACTACCGATGGTCTTCGATGTTTGGTTCTTGAATTGGACATAAGCGGAAGTATGACAGGAAACAAGTTAGCTCAAATGGCGTTATGCACGACAATGTTAGTATATGCTTTTAAACCAGAAGAAATCGCTCTCACTTTTTTTGAGTCTAACACGCATAAATTAAAAAATCTTGATGAAGATGTTGAATTAGAAAAAGTTGTCGACGAACTACTCGAAATTTCCGCGAGAGGCGGCACATGTATAAAACACGCCCTTAAATGGGCAAACCTTCAGTTTGAAAAAAAAACGCGTTCGAAATACAAACTAAACATATTATTCACAGACGCAGATGTTTTTGATTTCAACAATAGCTTAAGGGAATTAAAAATAATGAAGGAAAAAGACATTAGATTCGTTATGGTCGTTCCGAAATTTGGATTTTCTCCGGTAATGGCAAAAAAAATGGTAAAAGAAGCTAATGGAGTTCTTTTAACTTTAAATCAGTGGAGAGATTTTCCAAAATTAATATCTGACATAATTACCAATCAATAAATTAATTCCACTTACCTAATAAAGGTGAACAGTATAGATCTTATAAATTATTTTCAAAATGGTGATTTATTCAAAAAACACGTAATGGGAGCTAGATTCAATCGAGGAAAGAGCATTCCAAATAAAAACATAATTAATTTCAGTGTGGAAAAGAGTCCAAAAATAAAAATTCTAGCTAACATTCAAGGTTCTGGAAACTCAAAATATGTAGTAAATATATTTCAAGACGATCAACGGGTAAATATCGTCCACGATTGTCCTGATTTTAAAAAAAATACTAAATTCTGTAAACATATCGTTAAGGTTTTACTTCTCCTTGAACCGGATATATGCAAAAATGTGTGTCAAGATATAAGAACTATAAATTTTTCTGCAAATTTTAACCTAGTGAAGCAAAGTAAAACTGAGAACTATATATTTAAGGCAGAAGAGTTAATTAAAGAATCGAAATATTATGAGGCAATAAATTTTTTAGAACAAGCTCATAATGAATCTAACAATTTAGATTACATTAAGAAGATCGCAGATATTTCTCTTAAATACGAGTTATACGACCAATTCGTAAAATACGCGGTAAGATTTAAGGAGTTAAGAGATTATATTACCGATTATCCTAAGTTTATAAGCTCGACTTTTAATAGCATTGTGGAATATGAATTATACAGAAAAATTGATACATTTCTCAACTTACAAAGTCTTTTACTCAATTTTCCTAAACATATTGTTTTTGAAACTATTAAAAAAATGAATGTAACTGCTGTGGAAAATCCAATTCTTAGATATCTATTACTTCATAAGTTTGCGCAAGGAATATATTTAGACGATTTTTTTAAAGAACTTCCCAAGAGTTCAAAATTAGATTTAACGGGGCAAATTGCAGAATTAATTTTAGAAAGCGTTAACGAAGCAATTTTGAACATGGAATCAGAAGATAACATAAATGGTTATTTAGCTATTGCAAGTAATTGCAATTTCAAAAATAATAGCGCAATCTATTCTCAGATCGGTGTTTACAAGGAAAAATTGAAAGATCTTTATTTAGAGGGGCTTAAGCAGAAACACGCGTTTCTTAGATCTTTAGTAATTGCGAACACACAGTCTGATAAACTTAAACAATTGAAATTTAATTATAAATACAACTATCCTATGCTAATCTGGGCCTCTTCTTCTCGATCTGAAACACCGTTGTATTATTACATTTTAGAAAAGTGTGGCCTCGAAAGACACCACTTAGAATATCTTGAACAAAGTTATTTTATCGAAAACTACCCTATATTTAACGAAATTTTCAACGGAAATAATCCAGTCAGAAATTTAATTAAAGATTTCTGGGGCGGAGAGAATCCAAAAATAAAAAATACAGTATATATCGACAAAGTTATTGACTTAGATTTTGAAGTAAACCTTAAGGAACTTGAAAATTTTACTTTAATTGAGTGGGATTTAGCCCAAAAACCTATATTAGGGAGTTATGTATGTCAATTTTCCGATGGCTTCTTGATACCTGATGGTAATCATCCCTTAACGCATGAAATTAAACCATTTGATTTGATTTTGTGTATGACAACTCCAATCGCAATAAAAGCGGGGAATATTAAAATTATAAGACCTATAAGAAGAATTAACATAAAAACAGCAATAGAACTTATATGGAAAGGAATAGAATTCGTCTCAACATACATCCCTTTCGAAATTATAACCGAACTAAAAGAATATCAAATTGACGAGTTAGACGCATACGACAAAATCGATGAGAGGTTTAGAAACAGTTTTTTACCAAAAAAAGAAAGCGTCCGGAAATATTTTAGTAATTTTATTCAAAGTAAAATTCTAAAAGAACTAAATAACACTTACTTAAAGATAATACAGAAACCAAATTATAAAAATAAAGTCATGAGAATAATAGGTTTTGAGCGATATTCAAAGATTTTCACAAATCCATCTTATCTAAACGGATTTAAAAGTAATTCCTTAAAAAAGCAATCATTACAAGAATTAAAGTTAGATTTTAAGAAGTTCGTATCGTTAAAGCTAAGCGAACTCATTAAAAACAATCAATTTGATTCTATTAACATTAAAATTCTGAAAAAATTTCCCTCCTTTAAAAAATGGACCATTAAGGTGATTTATAACTTAAAACAACAATTATCAAACTGTCAAATATATCAAAATGATAATCAAACTTATGATGTTTGCGAACTTTCTGAAAATTATTATGGAAAGAAGATTCTAAGTTATATCGAAAAAAGCTCAAAAACTCCTTTGCAATCCAATTTACCGATTAAAAAAACAATTTCTTCTGAGGATTTTAATAACTTATTAGAAAGTTATAAAATGCTAAAATTAGATGCTCCGAAGATAATTAGAGCAGAAGCTAAGAGTTAACTTGTTTTTTCAAAAATATTTTTTCAGCCAATTTATAGTTTCTCTAATAAAAATCTCAAGATGTTCCTCTACAAAATCATGAGTTGCGTCTTGAACTTCCACTAATTTATGGTTTTCATCCTGGGGCATCATACTGAATGCTTTCTTTGTTAATTCTAAAGGAACTTTATCATCCATAGTTCCTTGGACTATAAGAGTCGGGGGATACAATTTCTTCAAAGCAGGTCTCACTTGAAATTTAGCAATGTCCATAACAAAACTCATATCAATAATAACAGGACCACCTTCTCCAGATGTCGGAATTTCTACGGGTCCCTTATCTATATCCTTAAACCAGTCAGCTTGGTCTCCTGTTGTGTGAAGCAAGGTAAGGGGAGCCCAAAATACATAAGATATAATTCCAGGTAATTTTGCCTTTAATACAGTCTGACCGCCAAAAGAAAGACCCAATACAGCAATTTTTGAATATCCTTGATTTTTGACCCAATCATAGACATTTTCTAGATCACTAGCTTGTTTAGTTAAATTTATCGGTTCCCTCTTATTTTCTCCCGAACCAGAAAAATCAAAAATAAGCACATCATAGCCTTCTTTATTTAAAGCTTTCGCTGTTTCAGGAAAGCGCCCCCACTCGTACTTGTCACCACTAAAACCATGACACATTATTAGAATGGGTGATCTGTCTAAAGCACTTTCTTCTAAAGCAAAATATAATACTCCATGAAGTTTATTATCATTCACAGAAGGGAGTAAAACTCTTTTTTCTTCTATTTTTCTCACTTCCTTTAGTATTTAACAAATTAGAAGTAAAGTTTCTAAAGTAGAATTGTTTTTAAAATTTTTTCATCAAGACTAATTAAATTACCTTTCCGATTTTTACTGAAGAAGAAATCTTAAATAAAACTGAATCCTAGTTAAACTAAATATATAATAAGTATAATGTGTTTAGAAATGACAGAACAATATGCTGATGTTAATGGAGTTAAGTTATGCTATGAAGTCTTTGGAGAGGGCTACCCCCTATTTTTGATTCATGGATTTGGAGCGAAAAAAGAATCGTGGATCGCTCAAACACCCGAGTTATCAAAGCATTTTAAAGTAATAAGCTTAGATATTCGCGGAGCAGGAAAATCTGAGAGGCCTCAAACAGATTATACAATGGAGATTTTTGCAGATGACATTAACGCTCTTATGGAACATCTAGGTATCGATAAAGCAAATATCGCGGGTTGGAGTCTTGGAGGAATGATCGTTCAAAATTTCATTCTTAAATACCCAGAAAGGGTAAATAAACTCATATTGATTAACACTAACTATGGCTTCCCAGACGAAGGGGGCCCAGAAGTCTATAAAAATATGCGATTAGACGAAATAAGGATGAAAAAAGAGGATCCTGTTAAAGCATGGTGGTCCGGTGCTCGTTCTAGTTTCTACATTAAGTTTAGGAAGGAGTTAGAAGCTGATCCTTCTAAAAAATGGTATGGCCTTTGGTCTGCAGAGGAACTGATAGAATTAAGTACTATTGACCCTCCAACAGAAAAAGATATTAATTTACAAGCTGGAGCGTTAAAAACTCACGACACTTTTGAGAGATTAAACACAATAAAAAGCCCAACTCTTTTAATTACTGCCTCTAACGACAAGTTAACACCAAAGATCGCTATGGAAGGAATTCACGAAAAAATACCTAATAGTAAGCTTGTAGTAATAGATAAAGCCGGTCACAGCAGTCCTCTCGAGAAAGCCCCAGAAGTAAATCAGACAATCATTGATTTCTTAAACGAGTAAAACTCATACTTTTTTTTATTTCTTTTAAGAATGATTTAATGCATTCTTTGAATGATTATATTTCTTTTTCTCTATTTTCCTCGTAGACATAAGAAGTGCTGGTAATGCGATTAATGAAACTACTATCCCTAACCAGTACGGTGGAAGCGTATCAAGTATAAAGGGTCCAATAAGGGGTCCTAATATTTGAGCTACGCTATCCAAAGCGGAAGAAAGTCCATTAATTTTGCCTTGTTCCTGAGGAGATGCTGTTTGGCTAATTTTGCTATTCATAGGACCCCGAGTTAAGGAAGCTGCAAAGCTAATAAACATAAAAAGTATTATGACAGTGACTACATCTGTAGAAAACCCTATTAGAAAAAAGCTTACGAAAAAAATAGCTAATCCTAATCGTATAGCATTACTCTCCCCAATCTTTCTTATTGTGGGCTTAAAAAGTGTAAATCTCACTCCAGCCCTAAAGATGCCAGATATCATAAATAAAAAGGACATTTCAAGTGGTTGGAGATGCAGAACGCTAGCACTAAAAAAGGATATAGAAGTCATAACAATTGTGAATGAAATTGTATGAAAAGCCCAGAGAACTAACATGAAAAGAGCATTTTTATTCTGTCTTATTTTAAGTGAAACTTCAGGTTTATTTTTGTGGTTTTGAGCTCTATCTTCTTTAGTCCATGTTTCCTCCAACATAATAAAAGTAACTATAATTGTAATAACTGTTAATCCCGCTGCAAATAAACCAGGTCCTGCAATCCCGAACCATGTAAAGAAAAATCCACCGATAGCTGGGCCGATTAATGAAGCTAAAACATGTGCAATTCCTACATTAGCCATTTGAATACCCCTATCCTTTGGTGGAACTTTATCGCTAATAATCGCTTTAGCAATAGGGAAATTACCTCCAAACATACCGTCAATCATACGCGCAATAAGCAACATCCATAAATTACCTGAAAAAGCGGTTAAAATAAAAGCAAAAAGTGTTCCAAATTGAGAAATTAATAACAATGGCCTTCTTCCATATTTATCACTGAGTTTTGCTAAAATAGGCCCAAAAACAAAACCAAACATAGCATTTACAGAAAAAATAAAACCAATCATCGTTTGCGAAGTGTTGAAGGTCACGCTAAAATATCCTACCATTGGAAAAAGAATTGTAAAACCTAAAACATCTATAAAAATCGCAATCCATAAAGGTGCTAACATTCGGTATTTGAATACTTTTCTATTGTTGTTCTCATTCATAAAATAATAACCCTAAACAATCTACAAGAAGAATAAGCTAAATATAAACTAAAAATCCCTAAACTTAACGAATAAAATAGATTATGACTATTAAACTATACTAAAAACCATAACAAGCATTACTTACATAGTGATAGATCACCTATTCTTTGGAATTGTTTTGTAAAATACCTATTAAATAAAGCATCAATTTACCAAACAACTAATTCAAAAATTGCATACCTAAAGGTTCTTATACTAAGCTCGGTATGGAATTAAAATTCATCGATAGGATATTATTTAAGTTAATAATGTTTAATATTTATTGTAGAAACCTCAAAACTGTATTTTATGTATTGTAGATAATACTTATTTATATTGAGTTTAAATGAAAAAATTAAAAATATTTCTTGATACATCTGTATATAGCGCAATTTTTGATCAAAGAGATCCAAATCGCCAAAAATTAACACAAGATTTTTGGAATAATATTGGAGATTATGATTTGTATTATTCCGATATAACCACAGAAGAAATAAGTGCCGTTTTAGATGAAAAATTGAGAAACAAAATGAAAAAGCTATTAGAAAAGGGTAAATATATTGAAATAACAACAGAAGTGAATGAATTAGCTAAAGTTTATGTTAAAGAAGATCTTATCCCCGAAAGGTATGAAAACGATGCTTTATTAATTGCTTTAACATCTGTCTATTCATTGGATATTTTAGTTAGTTGGAACTTTAAGCATTTAGTTAAAAGAAAAACTCGCATAGGAGTTAATTTAAGTAATCTTAAAAAGGGTTATAAGTCAATTGAAATTTTAGCTCCACCAGAGTTATAGAGGTATTAATATGTTATATGACATTGAAGAATTATTAAAAGAAGTGAATCTATCAGATAAAGAAAAGGAAGAAATTATTAAAGATATAAGAGATGAATTTCCTCAAGACGAAATGCTTTTTGAATTACATTTATTCCGTGCTATCCAGTTTTTAAAAAAGCAGAAAAATAGGTAATCCTTTAAAATCTATTGAAAAAAATTTGTAAATATGTAATTCATTAGAGTTTTCTCATTTTTAAATTAAAAATATAAATCGTAATTAATGATGTCTGAAACTTTTGAGAACTTTATGATCTTCGGACTAGAAAGTACCGGAGAAAAAGTAAGGTTAGATATTTCTGAAGATACCTTTCGGTTGAATAACGGTCAAAATATATTAGACCCTAACCAAGTGTTAATTATTGTCAAGGAGGGTATAAGGAGAATCTACATCTGGAAAGGTATCAATTCACACGTCAGGAAAAAATTTATAGCATCTCGGATTGCTGCTGAATTACAAAACGATTTGGTTGTTGCTGGGCATTTTCATCGGTGTAAAATTATCTCAGTAGACCAAGGAGACGAACCTAACGATTTTCTAAGAGCATTTGGTTTTACGACAGTAGACTTACCAGAATTTATTGATCGTAATTCAAAAGAGTTCAAGCAAATTCATTCCACATCTGAAATAACGGCGCCAGAATTAGACGGAAAGAATGTTCACAGTTGGAATGGCCCTCCTCCTTCTTTAAAAGGAGATATAGCGTCTCCAACCATTACTCAAACTTCGATGAAAAGAACAAAAGAAGAACTTAAAAAGACAATTAAGCCCTTTAAAACTGACCAAATGGAAATAATTGAGAAAATAGTTAAAAATAATGTCCCCGCTGATCTAAAAAGACAAAACCTAATCTTAGGTAATTTTCAGATTTTTGGTGCTGCGATTAAAAAAGCTAAAATATTTGGCAAAGAACTAGAAGAAGTCAAATGGGAACCAGTAAACTCGCTACCAGAAGGAATCATTGAACTAACTGATCGCACTCTAAGAATTTATGTAGATGCTATATATAAGACTATTGAAGGAATAGAAATTCTCCAAAAACTCGATATGTCTAAAGCCGTAGAACCGATGATTGAAAAGGACGAATTTGTGGACTACAGTACTTGGACTGTTAAACAATTAAAAACTTATTGTCAAGAGTACAAAATAAAAGTGCCTGTATCTTATAGAAAAGCACAAATTATCAGCCTCATCAAAAAAGATTCCCCCCAAGAATCCATTAAACAAGAATCAAATTATAAGACTTGGACTGTAAGGCAACTGAAAGAATACTGTAAAAAAAACGATATCCAAGTGATATCTACATACAGAAAAGCAGATTTACTTAAACTTGTAGAAGAACATCAAAAATAGAAAGAATTAATAAATAAAAAAATAATAAATAAAATTTACTTAATCCTGAGAAACATAGAAATCGTCGAAATTTTCTTCTAATTGATCAAAGTATAGCTTTCTCTTTCCAGGTATAACTTTTTCTGTCAGTATTTTTGCTTTCTCGTAGCAGGTAGATGCTTCTATACGCATTCCTAAGTGTTTATAGGACTTGGCTAATTTTAGAAAAGTGTGAAATGCGAACCAACCTCGTGGGTTGGCTTCTAAAGCTTGCGTAAATTTCTCGATCGCACTTCTATAATTTTTTGAATTCATCAATACTTCTCCGTATGTATCATACAGATTTGCGTCGAGAGGATCGAGTTCGATGGCTTTTTCAATTGTCTCAAAGGCTTCATCGTATTTTCCGAGATTACTCAAAGAAATGGATTTATTGTTTAATAACCCTGGTGAATCCGGATAAAGTTCTAAGGCTTCGTCAAGAGTCTTGATCACTTCCAAATCTTTACCCATTGTATAATAGGTAAATCCTCTCAGTTGATACAATGCCTTACACTCCTGTGGAAATTTTTTCATCATTTCATCGATTAAAGCCATTATCTTATCTCTCATATTATCGTTCGTGAGAAACAAGTGAATTTTTGCCTCGTAGATATCGTAGTGGTCAGGGCTTAATTCGATTGCTTTTTCAATTTCAACTAAAGCTGCTTCAGTTCCATCTGTCTCATTTAAAATATAACTATACAATTGATAATACCTAGACAATTGTTTTTTATTCGACCCCAATGATATCGCCTTCTCAAATTCTTCAATAAAGAGCTCTTTATCTGCTTTACTCGCATTAAAATTGTGCACAATATTAAATCCATGAACTAGTCCAGTAATAATATGAGAAAGTGGGTGATTTGCGTAATGAAATTTCACCTTATTGACGATATCTAAGGCTTTTTCAAATTTTCCTCTTGCTAAATACGAGAAAGATAGTATCAAATATGCTGCCGTATCAACGCGGGGATTATGTTTGAGTAAATTGAATCCTACTACATGTTTAATCCAATTTTTACCCTCTTTATAATTATTTGTAATCGTATATAATAGAGCTTTCATTACAGAGATTTCCAAGTCCTTAGGATTTGTTTCAATTAAAGAATTAATAAGCTCCAAAGGTTTGTCAATTGCTTTTGCACAGCATTCTTTATCTGTTAGGGCGCACAGGAATTTAGTTCGTTGGAGAAAATAGTTATCAGGGTATTCAGTTAATGCCTCTTCAACAATGCTTAAAGCTTTATCGTGGTCATAATTAATCAATATCTGTGCTTTTTGAGCAATAAGCGAGGCATCATAAGTTCTGCTTAACCCAGATTCGATGACTTCTAACGCTCTATTGAATTTACCCATAAAGAAATAGGTTATTGATTTAAACAAATAACCTATGTATTCGTCAGGGTGTTTTTTGATGATTTCTTCTGTTTGTCCTAGCGAATCTTCCAACTCTCCATTGTAAGTGTAAAATAAATCTTTCAGAAGCAATATCTCGATATCGCTTAAATTCTTAAGATTCTCTGTAAGCAAGTCGTTTACTTTAGATAGTTTTCCCTTCGATAATTCACTTTCAATGTCCGTTAAGAATTCCGAATTCTTAGGAAAGTATGTCTTTTTGAACTGAGATGTTCTAATAAAGTTAATTTTCGTCAAATAAAAAATGTCCAAGGTATCGAAAATTCTGTTGTGTAAGAAATAATACGCTTCACTATCGGCTGATTTGTTCATCGTACTCGCCGTTTCGGAGGTACTGAAATTTTGAATTACTTCGAATACATTTTGGAAAGCGATACCCTTTATTTTATCTGTATGGTTGATCAAACTCTTCTCGCTCTCAAATTTATATGCTAAATGCTCGATATACTCAGGAATGAATTTCCTGAGAGCCGGTTTCAAATCGTCGTGGAACAAATTACTACGCATTTCGCTTGTTATATCTTCAAGTAACTCATTGATATCGGGTATTCGATATTGAAGTCCACTTGCTTTCTGAAATTTACTCAAATACGTAAACTTCCTAATGTAATCCTCGATAATTACATTGAGCATTTTCTCTAACCGCTCTTCTGCCTGAATGTAGTAGGTGCAATCATTGCTTACATTTAATTTAAAGAAACGTATCGGATAGTTGTTATCTTCAACGATCTTCTCGATAAAGAAGTTCAGTGTCGTTAGCTTTATATCGTATTCTATTGCAAAATCTTTAGTTGTGATGAATTTAGGGTACTGATCCGGGTGATTAATAGCGAGATAAAGCAAAATTTTATCAAAATCCGCCTCGTCAGACAAAGTGCTTTCAAATTTAGTATAATCCAACCTAAGCACTATGTTCAAAAATCTATATTTTATCCCATCATCAGCGATATCGTAATCGTTAAAAAACTCAGTTACCTTGTCTGTTATTACATCAACTCTCTTGCTCTCTTCGTCTAATATTGATTGGCGATCTAAATCGTATTTTTTTAACATATTGAAATATTCGAGTTCACCTGAACTAGTAATCTGATAGTCGCGGTTATCTTTTTCAATAAGATTACTTTCTAGTAAAATATTTAAATTCTTTGACAATGAAGATTGATTAATTGAAAGAGGATCCTCAAGGAAGTCTGACCATTTACAATGGTGGTTATTGTACAGCATCCATAGAATCCAATCATCGTAATTTCTCTTATTTGTTATAATCTCAGGTGGATAATTCAATGTTTTTTCAAGCCCATCTTTAACTTGAAGTTCAGCATACTGTTTTCGACCTTCAGGTGTAATTTTATATTCTCCCTTCTTCTCCTTCTCAATATAACCGCTACTAATTAGGATTGTAAGATATTTCGACAAAGTTGCTTGGCTTATATTTACGGGTTCTGATTTAAAATCAGACCATGAACACTGGTCGTTATTATAGAGCATCCAGAGGATAATATGCTCAAAATCTTTGTTGATCTTCATAGGCATAATTATTCCTTCAGGTGGAAATTTTACTATACTCATATTTAAATCATATTCGAGTAACTTTATAAATTTTATGTTCGCGCTATACTTCGAAGTTCGTTCGAACTTCTTAAAGTTAAACTATATAAGAACCGCGAAGTTAATAAAATTAAAACAAAAAAAAGAACTAAAAAAAACGAGGTAAAAAAAGATGGAAGAAAGTGAGAAAAGAACGATAATAATCAAAAACGATGGGTATATTCCTGACCTTTTTGGTATGTAAATGAAATTAATACATTTTTTTAATGATTGTAATAATTAAAAATTCGCAATTTAACCACAAACAATAAATTAACATAAAATAAAACTAAAAAAAATCAAAACAAAATAAAAAAAACGAGGTAAATAATATGAGACGAAAAGAGAAGGAAGCCCAAAATATCCTAAACCCGACGGGATATCATATTACCACATTCAGATTTTAAATTAAATTAAACTTTTTTTACTCTTTATTTTTAGAGCAATTGCTGATTTTGTAAACTCTTTATTTTCTAATGCTGATTTTAAATTTCTCGTTTAAGGTTTTGAAAATTCGTTTTATTTGAGTGATCTTAAAGCGTATACGATTGCTCCACCTGTGATAGAAATTGATCCTATAATAAGAAGTCCTAAGCTCCATATGTTCGAAATGAGAAAATCGTTAAATTCTAATTCCTCAACTGATATTACAATCAAAATTATTATTCCTATGGTGATAAATACGAGTCCTAGAAGGAAGAACCACTCCGATATACTTTTTATATCTTCCATTTCTTCGTTATTTTTCTTAGCGGGATAATTTACCATATATTACACCAATCTCCTTAAATCCAAACTATAAAGTAAAAAGCTTATTTTATATATGTATATTTTAAATTTTTCCACATTCGTCAAGCAGATTTCATTATTATATAGTAAATCTTAAAGTATTAATTTTTTGAGAATTATTTGAGTTAATCAGAAAAAATAAAATGAAATGAATAATTTAAATAAAAAAACCTAAAGGTGTTTAAAAATACCAGCCACACCGTTGCATTACCCCATCGCATGGGGGCTCTCAAAATTAGACAAACGATTGAATCTACCAGGTTTGATTGTTGGTTCATTTATACCTGATATTGAGGTGCCAATTTTAATCATCTTTTTTAATGGAGTACTCCCAGATCATTTCATCTTGCACAGCTTGATTGGTGCGCTTACTATAGGAACTATTATCTCAACTTTGGTTACCGTTATGCTGTATCCGATTTTGACTTCGTGGTTCTTTCGCCTCGATAAAGTTAAAATAAAGGAATTATGTAGGTTAACCCCGATTCTTGTGTTATCCTGTATGCTCGGAAATGTGTTCCACATTCTGTTAGACATTCCAATGCATCCATTTAATCCTGTCCTGTGGCCCTTTGTAGATCCATATAGTATTGTTGGAATTCTAGTCCTTGTCTTTGCCGTAGATGGGAATATAAGTTTGGGATTTTTAATTGCGAATATTCTGATAAATGCG
>Ga0315534_1000566_pt1 | contig 25772 bp, 20 predicted proteins | sample SalMarSW160240MG_FD_203094 | JGI IMG/M metagenome (GOLD analysis project Ga0315534, IMG submission 203094) | Salt marsh sediment microbial communities from the Plum Island Ecosystem LTER, Massachusetts, United States - Salt Marsh Sediment SW1602-40 ...
GACGGCTGCATAAGCCGAATTACCGAAATCATAGAGATACCATGCGATCCGTTCCCGCCGGTTTGAGAGCCCCGGTTGTGGGTTTACGCCCTGCGCGAGTACTTCGGCCATGTTAATACCTCGCTCCATGTAAACCTGGATATGATGAAAGCATCAAAGTGATAGCTTACAGGTCAGGATCTTCAGCCCAGGGGTAGATCTCCGTCCCTTTGGCTGCGGCGCGGATGGCTGGATCGTTGGCGTAGTGCCCCCTGCGTTCTTCTGGAATGAGCGCTGCAATTTCCTGCATCATGCGCTGCCCGATCTGGTCCAATTGCTCACGCCTGTCCGTCCTGCTTCGCTCCACCCGGAACGGGCCAAAGGTGCGGCCGATGCGGATCTTGACCTCAGCCCTTCGGCCGTGCCGCAGAGCGGGGAAAATATCGGTAAGGCCATCCAATCCGATGGGCAGAATCGGGGCGCCAGTTCTGGCGGCGAGGTAGGCGGCCCCAGGTCGCGCCGGTCTTAAAACCGTCGCCCAGTTCCCGGCTTCAGGGAAAATACCCAGGACCCCACCCTGGTGCAGGACCTGCTCGGCCGACCTCAGCGCCCGGCGCGAAACGGCACCACGGTAGACGGGAAATACACCCCACAATGCAGGGAGCCATGTTACGACACGGGGGGCATTCGGCATGCGCGCCCCGGCCAGGAATTCGAGCGGCCAGGGACAAGCCCGGATCATCGCTACCGGGTCGATGAAACTGAAGTGGTTGCCGACCACGATCAGCGGTCCGCCTGCGGGTAGGTTTTCCAGGCCCACGATCTCAAGCCGTGTGAGGATACCGAGTGCGGCACGAATCAAGCCGCGTAGGATTCCTCGGATTGCAAGACGCCGGGGATAGGTGATCGACGGAGTGAACGAGTAGGGGATCGTGCTCGGGTCGGAAGCCATCATCCATGCAACCCCGGAACGCATTCGGGGTTGCTTGCTACTCCTGCCAATGATCGAGGGGATCGGGAGAGAGGGACAGCCCCAGGTAGTCCAGCACTGCCAGACGCCCGCGCTCGAGGATCGGATCACCGTGGGAGGGGAGCAGGTGCAGGAAATCAAGTTCAGCCAGGCGGCGGATGGATTGCTGTGCCAGCACTGGGTCTGAACTTAAGGCGCGATAGGGTGGAGATAGCCGCCCACCGATATTCATGACAGCGTCACCACAGAGCATGGCCTGATCACGTGGATGCAAAAAACCGACTTGCCCGGGTGAGTGTCCGGGGAGTTGGATGACAACCATCCCGGCAACCGCTTCCCCCCGCTCGAGCGTGCGTGCGACCGGGTAGCCCCAGCCTGTTTGCGGGATAATGTAGCGAGCCAGGAGGAAGAGCAGGTTGCGTGAAGGTACGTAACGGTAATCGGATTGTCCGGTGATGAAACGGGCTTCCTCGCGATGACAGATTAGGGGAGGATTCCACTCAAGCAGCACATCACCCAGTCCACCGCTGTGGTCGTAATGGGCGTGGGTGAGTAAAACCTGACGCGGACCCTCGCCTTCGGTAAGCTCATTGATGGCCACTACCAGGTCCTGTGCCGTTTCTGTCGGCCCCGCATCGATCAGTGTCCATCCATCACTGTCTTCCACGAGAAAGGCCGAGACGGGAACGGTCACGGGGCCGAGGATGTGGATAGGCAACTCGATCCGGTAAATATGGTCCGTAACCTGTTGAAAATCCAAATGCATCACCCTTTCAGAGAATTAGATCGTCAATCAACGATGGCAGCTGCATAAGCGAGTCGACGGTATGCTCGGGTTTGATCTCGCCAGGTTGATCGGGTTCAGCGAAGCTGCGCATCCAGATTTGATGCATGCCAACCCGTTGAGCGCCAAGGATGTCCTGGTCCAACCTGTCGCCCACCATAACGACCTGCTCCGGCTCATGCTGCCAATGCTCCAGAATCTGCAGAAAAGGACCGGGTGCAGGTTTGCGTGAGCCGATGGCAGCTGAGATCAGGATCGGATCGAAGAAACTGCGGATGCCAACCTTATCGATCAATCGTTGGACATTGGCTTCATCAGCTGCATTGGATAACAGGCCCAGGCGCAGACCCCGGCGCTGCAGGATGTTGAGGGTCATCTCAAGTCCCGGAACACCTACCCAGTGCTGTTCTGTGACTGCGTACATACGCTCCAGCGCGAACGCGACCACTTGCGGATCGACTCCATCGATTCCCACCGAGGCCAGCGCATCACCCAGCACCGCCCGCGTCGTGTGTTCGACATGATCGCCAAGGCGGTTCCGTTGGTACTCCTGCATACGCCCGGCGAACTCGCCGATCAGATCCTGTCTTCCCCAGTCTACGCCGGTCTCGTGCAGCGCCCCTTCCAGCGCCGCCAAGCTTTCTGGCCATACACTTTCCCACTCGCCATCGAAGCGAATCAAGGTTGACCCGAGATCGAAGATGATGCCCTCAATCATTACGCCTGATCCGGTTCAATAGCCGCGCTGTGGATCATAAACATTGAGCAGGGGCCGGTCAGAAAGGTAGCGCTGAAGGTTCTGACAGAAGAGACCCACAGCACGTTCAAGATAATGAGGGGATGCACCCGCTAGGTGTGGAGATAGCATCACGTTCGGCATCTCCCACAAAGGGCTGCTCTCAGGCAGGGGTTCAACCGGGAATACATCCAGGGCAGCGCCAGCCAGGCGTCCGCCGCGCAGCGCCTCTACCAGCGCTCCGTGGTCGACGACGCCCCCACGCGAGATGTCGATCAGGTAGGCCGTGCTCTTCATCGCTTTCAGGATCTCGGTGTTGACCATGCCCTGTGTCTTTGGCGTGAGCGGGACGCAGATCACGAGGAAGTCACACAGCGGCACCATCGTGCGCAAAGCCTCGGGAGGGTAGATGCGGTCTGGAAGATCTGCCGACGGGTCGCCCAACCCCTCCGGTAGGTAGCCGGGGTCCTGGAGTTGCATCAGGTTCAGTTTCGTGGCGAGTAGATTGGCGCCGAATTGTTTGCACAATCGACCGATCTCCCGCCCTATGCTTCCATACCCAACGATTCCGACCGTACTCCCGCGCAGTTCCGTTGGCTGGAAACGGGTGTAGCGGCCATCCGCCCATTGTTCTGCGGGTTTGCTGCGTAGGGTTTCTGGAGCCTTGTGTCCAAGGGCGAGCATGCTCATCAACGCGAACTCCGCCATCTGTGGCGCGGATGCACCGCTCATCGTTGTGAAAACCACATCGGCTGAGAGCAGTGGGTTTCCGTTGAAGTGATCCAGCCCAGCATAGTGAATCTGGACCCAGCGCAGGTTGGGCACCTGGTCTGGCTCCGGCAGTGCGGCGATGGTGTAGAGCACCTCGGCTTGATTGAGCAAATCTTCAGGGATAGCAGCCGCATCCCGCGCCTGGGTGATATGCAGCTTGAGATCGGGCGAGACCGCCTGGATACGATCCAAGAGCGGCTGTGGAAAGGTCATGGTTAGGAGCAGGTGAATCTTGCGCTCGCTGCGTTCCGTCATGCGGCCCATTGTACATCACTCTCGAGCGACTGCCATGCGGCCGGTAGGCTATACTGGGTGAGGAGAGATAGCCCCGGAGGGGTATTCATGGAGTACGGTGCAGTTTTTCCCCAAACCGACCTTGAAGCCGAGCCGGAAGGTATCCTGAGATTTGCCCGGGACCTTGAGCAGCAAGGGTTCAACCACATCCTGGCCTACGAACATGTGCTGGGTGTGGATTCTGATCACATCAGCGGATCACGTGGTCCTTATACGCTTGAGCACCCGTTCCTATCACCTTTCGTGGTATTTGCCTTCATGGCGGCTGTGACAAGCCGAATCGAATTTGCCACAGGGATCTTGATCCTGCCCCAACGCCAGACAGCGCTTGTTGCCAAGCAAGCCGCCACACTGGATCGATTGAGCGGTGGCCGACTGCGGCTGGGTGTCGGGATCGGGTGGAATGAGGCCGAGTACATTGCTCTTGGGAAGAACTTCCACGATCGTGGAAAGCGCAGCGAGGAACAGATTGAGATCCTGAGAGCGTTATGGACTCAATCCAGCATCTTCTATCAGGGCGAGTGGCACACTCTTCCTTACGTCGGCCTTAACCCCGGGCCGGTCCAGCAGCCGATCCCGATCTGGATCGGCGGCGGCGCGGATGCGGTCCTGCGGCGTGCGGCGCGGCTGGCAGATGGCTGGATGCCAAACTACCGCCAGGCCGATCAGGCCATCCCTTCCCTCGACCGTCTCGCATCCTATCTTGAGGAAGCAGGCAGGGAGCCCGGATCGTTTGGGATTGAAGCCCGGATCCGATACGCCGATGGAGACCTCGAGTCGATCGAAGAAAGCCTGCGGGCGTGGCAAGAGGCCGGTGCGACGAAGGTTTCCCTCAACACAATGGGCTGTGGTTTTAAAACCGTGGATGAACACCTGGGCGCCTTCCAAGCGTTCGCCCGAGCCTTTATCCCATCCCCTTAGCGAAACCAAGATTTGCCAGGCAATTCCGGGAAGCGAAGGAGTTTCCCTTCCCTGCGTGACTTCCTGCCTCCGGTGGGGTTACCACATACGATGCGCAAGCCTTTCATTACGAGCAGGCTGTCCACAAACGGCTGCGCAGAAATGTAATTTCAGGTCAGGACATCGTCCATTGTTCGCAAATGTTGGTTGGTGAGCATTTGCGAGCCGCACCCTCCACCCCTGGCCGCCTCGAAAGGAGGGAGACTGCCCCTGATCACGACTCCGTCCAATTCACATTCGAACCATCGGCAACCCATCTAGAATTTGAGCCAAGGAGAGAGATACATGGATACGACCAAGGGACGGATGGGTTACCTCCCTAATGACCAACCGCCATTCGGACAATTGATCCTGCTGGGTTTCCAGCATGTCCTGACGATGTTCCCGGCGACGGTCTTTGTAGCCCTGTTCACCGGTTTCCATACGAGCACAGTTCTGTTTGTCGCAGGTATGGCGACCATCGTCGCGCTCGTGCTTTCCAAATGGCGCATTGGAAAATTTATCCCCCTCTTTTATGGGTCCAGTTTTAGCTACATGGCGGCTTACCTGGCGCTCACCAACGCTGAATGGGGCGTACCAGCCTCGGATGCCACATTGAGCGTGATCCAGGCCGGCATCCTCGTGACAGGTTTGGTCAACATCGCCGTTGGCTTCATCATCCGCTGGGTGGGCAAGGACGCTATCGATAAGGTCCTTCCTCCGGTTGTCACAGGCTCGGTTGCGGCCGTCATCGGCTTCGCCCTCGGTTTTGCGGCACTTGGTATGGCTGAAGCGCATTGGGGCGTTGCCATCATCACCCTCTTCGTCACGGTTATGTTCTCGGTCTACCTGCAGGGGCGAGGCTTCATCGGCATGCTGCCTGTCCTTCTGGGAGCGATTGTGGGCTATCTTATCGCCTGGGGTGTTGGGCTGGTGGACTTTTCCCCGATCGCGCAGCACGCGCTGATCGAGGTGCCGCACTTCACCTTCCCCAGCTTTACAGGCGCACTCGTTGGACAGGCGATTATCAGCGTCGCGATCATGGCTATCGCCACCATCCCCGAATCGACCGCCCACCTGTACCAGATCAGCCTGTACGTCGATCGCTTTGCCGAGGAGACCGGGCGTGAGAAGTACCATCTCGATGAGTACCTTGGCTTCAACCTGATCTTGGATGGCATCGGCGATTTCATCAACGGGCTCTTTGGCTCAACGGCCGGGACGAACTACGGTGAGAACAACTCGTTGATGGCGATTACGCTTAACTACTCCGGCCCAGCGCTCATCGCGGCCGGGGCAATCTCCATGCTGCTCGGGTTCGTCGGAAAATTAACCGGTTTGCTGCAGACAGTACCTCTGGCAGTGAGCGGTGGGCTGGCGATCTACCTGTTCGGCGTTATCGGCATGCAGGGCGTGGCCTTGATGGTCGAACACAAGGTCAACTTGTTCGATCCGAGAACGCTGGCGGTGGGTGCGACGATCATGGTCATCGGCATCGGTGGCCACATCGGCTACCCGAATGGGCTGATGCCGATCAATGCGCTGACCGGCGTTTTCCCCAATGGCTGGCCGGCGATCGCCACCGGCGCCGTTGCCGGGATCCTGCTTAACGCAGTTTTCCTGATCTTCAAACCAAGCAACAAGTAACATCCCCGAAGAGACGGATTGCGATACTCAGGGAGCAGCCAACCGGCTGCTCCCTGGCGTTAGGCCGGGGGCACAGCGGCAATGGATGGATCTTATGCTTAGTCTACGGGGGAAGCGAGCCGGAGCGTACCGAGCACGAATCCACTGACCGCGTCTTCGCCAGAGGTATGGCCCACCGCGAGCAGCGTATCGAGGGCAGCATCGATCTCTTCAGGATCGCCCTCCACGCAGGCCATGAGCAGCCCGTGCCAGTATGCGGCCGCTTCACCCCGTGCAGCGGCTCGGATGTGTGCGGCGGGGAACAACCCCGTGCGCGGGGCTGCGGCCTTTTCCAGTACACCGCACAGCGCTTTCGCCTCGCTGGATTTGAACATTGACCATATCGCATACATCAAGCCCACCAGGAAGTCGTCACCGCTCGGTGTAAGCCCGATCCCAAGCCCGGCCAGCCTGGCCGCGCCCTGCCCCAGTTTGCGCCCATCCCGGAAGGCGAGACCGTCCATTAGAATCTTGATGGGTGCGGCTGCCTTCGTCCACCATGGCGATCGGGCACCCTGCCAGGCTGCAGCTGGATTGTCGATTAGTGCAGCAAGCCCATCCGCCGACCGGTCTTGCAGCAGTTGCTCCTCGATCTGAGAGAGCCAACCTGAGGCGCGGCTCAAAGCAGCACGAATCGCTCCCCAATCGGGGCAACTGGTCCAGAGTTCGGCGTCGTTGATCGACACCCGCAGCACGCCAACCCTGATCTCATCGGATGTGATCTTGACCGGGCTATCGGCGTCGAGATACCCGGTGAAACTATCCCAGGCGGGATGGCGCTCAAGAGCGATGGCGAACGGATCCATTTGCCCGGGATCAAGGATCAGCGAGAGGATCTTGTCTTGATCATCGATAAGATTGCAGGTGGTCTTGAATACATGTAGGATCCGGGATGTGCGCCCTTGCTGGAGCAAGGTCAGCGCGCCCGGGGCAACTGATATTGCACGGAGATTGATCTCTACCTCCGGCAGCTCTAGCGACGGGTTTCCTTGCCGATCATCAAAGTGGGATTTACTCACCGGTTTTCAGATTCACTTGCTCATGCAAGAACTCGAGGAAGGTCCTGGGTGGACGCCCGAGCAACCCTCCCAGAACACGCGAGTTTCCCCAGAAACCGTGTTGCGCATAGTACTCGAACATCTTCAGCAGAGTCTCAATCTGGTAGCGGCTCATACCAGACTGCTGTGCCTGTCGTTCCCAGGCGACTCGATCGATTTCAATCACCTGCACGGGTTTGTCCAGGACTTTACCGATTGCCGAGGCTGCCCGGGCCGGGGTCCAGGTTTCACCGGAAGATAACTCGTAGGTAGCCCAGAAGTGCTCCGGCCTGCCAAGAACGAATCCCGCTGCGCAAGCGACGTCTTCCAGATCGACCATGCCTAGTTTTGAGTCCGCTGGATAGGGTACCGGGAAGATACCTTCGGTACGGGCCGAGGCCAAGCCTGGAAGGAAATTCTGCATGTAGGCTTCCGGCTGCAGGATCGTAAAGGGAAGCCCGCTGGCGTAGATCCGCTCTTCCACCTTGGCCTTTTTGATGTGGTGGGGCATCGCCTGAACGTAGGGGTGGAGCACAGAGTGGTATACGAAGTGGCCGACGGCATGCTGATCAGCGAGGCGAAGCACGTTCTCTCCGATCTCGACTTCCTGTGGGTGGATGTTGGGTGGGATGTGGTAGATGCTGGAAATGCCGCGGAAAGCCGATTCGAGCGAACCCGGATCGAGCAGATCACCGGGGCAGGCTTCGCTGGCCCCGGACTGGAGAGCGATGGGGATCTGTTCTGCGCGGCGAACGAGAGCCCGGCAGGAGCGCTCCTGCCGGGCAAGCTCGCGTAGGAGCGCTAACCCGGTCTTGCCAGCCGCGCCAGTGACCAGGATCACGATCAGTCTCCGCGTGTGCGAGCCGGGTATTGCTCCCGGTTCAAGCCCCAATTCATCCGGAGCGGGCCAGGTTGATCAGTTCCCAGAGCCGGCTCGGGCTGAGCGGGATCTCGAGCAGCTCGAGACCTTCGATCTGGAGCGCATTCTCGAGCGCCTGGCAGAAAAGCGGTCCAACTGGAATTGCGCCAGCCTCGCCCGCACCCTTCACCCCAAGTGGATTGAGGGGAGAGGGTGTCTCCTTGTGACCGATCTCGATCCTGGGGACATCCAGCGAGGTTGGCAGCAGGTAGTCCATGAAGGTCCCGTTGAGCAGCTGCCCGTTCTCGTCGAAAACCAAATGCTCGTAGTAGGCGTTGCCTATCCCCTGGGCTATACCACCCTGAACTTGGCCATCGATCAGGAGCGGGTTGATCACCTTGCCGGCGTCGTGGACGGCGATGTACTTCTGGATGTTGATCATCAGCGTCTCTGGATCTACTTCCACGATCATGGCGTGTACGCCGTTGGCCGTCGCCCCTGTCGCCGGGCCGAAGTAGTTGGTGGACTCGAGCCCGGGCTCCGTGCCTGGCTTAACGGCCCCACGCAGCGGGTTGGCCTGGGCTGCCAGTTCCCCGAGAGCGATCCCGCGTTCGGGTTCGTTCTTCACGTACACCCGGCCGCCTTGAAGCTCAAGCGCCTCCTGCTCGACCTCGAACATCTCAGCCGCCAAGGCGAGGATCTTATAACGGACATCCTTGGCGGCCTCGTTGATCGCGTTGCCAGCAACCACCGTCCCCCGGCTGGCGAAGGTCCCGGTCCCCCAATGGAACTGGTCAGTGTCACCCGTGACGACGTAGATTTCGCTGACCTCCACGCCCAGTTGTTCGGCTGCGATCTGGGCGAAACTGGTGAAATGTCCCTGGCCCTGGGTGCCGACCCCGGTGACAACCGAGATTTTTCCGCTTGGCTGCACCTGCACCCGAGCTCCTTCGTAGGGGCCGATGCCGGTGCCTTCCACGTAGGTGACGACGCCGATGCCGACGTGCCGGCCTTCGGCGCGCAGCCTGGGCTGTGTCTCCGTGATGAAGTCCTCGTACCCAATCATCTCCAACGCTTTTGCCAGGACCGGTTCGTAGTTGCCGCTGTCGTAGACCAGCGAGGTGAAGTCTTGGTAGATGATCTTGTTGTCCTTGGGGAAGGCATCAGTCGGGATGAAATTGCGGCGGCGGATCTCGGTCGGGTCGAGGCCTAGTTCGTTGGCTGCCAGGTCCAACAGGCGTTCCATGACAAACACGCCGTGCTGGCGGCCGGCGCCGCGGTACGGGGTCACGATCATCTTATTTGTGAAGACGGCCTTGAACTCGCTGTAGTAATTGGGGATGTCGTAGCAGCCCAGCAGCGTGCACTGGCTGTTGATGGGAACCGTCAGGCCGTAGGGGTCGTAGGCTCCGCTGTCGTGCAAGAAGACGTCGTGGATGCCGAGGATGCGGCCATCTTTGTCCAGGGCTATTTCGGCTTCATGGATCTGGGATCGTTCTTGGGTGGTGGCGACGAAGTTCTCGGCTCGGTCCTCAATCCATTTCATTGGCCGATGGTACTTGATCGAGAGCCAGGGCAGGAGCATCTCCTCCGGGTAGAACATCATGATTTTAGGTCCGAATGCACCCCCGATGAAGGGTGCGACAACCCGCACCTGGTGCTCGCTCAAGCCAAGCATGGTAGCCAGACCGTTCCGGATGGGGATCGGCGCCTGGGTGGTATCCCAAACCGTCAAGCGCTGCGATTTTGGATCCCAGTGCGCGACGATGCCCCGGTTTTCCATGGCGGCCGCGGCCCCGTGATCGTACGTGAAGCAGCGGCGGATGATGTGATCGGCTGACTGGCGCACCTGCTCATAGTCCCCGATCTCCTGGATCACGTGGGCAGCCAGGTTGGTTTCAAGATCTTCATGGATCGGTATCGTCTCCGGGTCAAGAGCATTCTCAAGGTCGGCGACAACCGGCAGTGGTTCGTAATCCACAATGATGCGGGCCACCGCATCCTCGGCGATGTAGCGGTCTTCGGCGATGACGGCGGCCAGCGGTTCACCTACGTGGCGAACCCTATCCTGGGCCAGGATCGGCTGGGTACGTGCGTTAAAGATTAGGCGTTCGATCGGCGGAGGTGAGACCAGCAGTGGTCCCCTGGTCCAGTACTCCCCCAGGCTTTCTGCGGTGTGGATATCGATCACACCCGGTATCTCGAGGGCGGCGGAGACATCAATTTTCAGGATGCGCGCATGTGCGTAAGGACTGCGTAGGAAGGCGATGTGCGCCATGTTCGGCAGGTGCACATCGTCAACAAAGAGCGCTTGCCCAGTCAGCAGGCGTGCGTCTTCGTTGCGTGGGATTCTCTTGCCTATATATTGTCCCATCGATGCCCTCCGTGTTTTATGGATCAGAAATCATGTACAACCCTTACTATTCCTCGGTGAAGGCCACGGCTCGGCAGAAGGCAGCCTCGCCGCTCTTGAAGAGCCACGGGAAGCAGCCCAGGGTTAACCGGCGATTTTGAAGTTCGGGCGCCCCGATCATCCCGCCCAGGTTCTCGACGTGGATGCAGTCGTGCGGGAAGAGGGCGTTATGGGTTAGTTGGTAGGCCATCTCCGGGAACAATTCGGGGACTTTGTCCTTACCGAACTTCGCCTCACATTGTGCGGTCACCTTCTGCCACTGCTCGAGTCCACCTTTGCCGAGAAAGCGGCCGATCGGCAGGTTCATGGGGTGGTCGGTCGAGATCATGTCTACGCCCCAGATGTGGATCTTCTTCTCCAGAAGCCAATCGACGATCTCGAAATGCGGACCTGGGTGACGGAGGATATATTTTTCCTCGTCTGGCTTGGAGCCGAACTGCGCATGCTTATGCCAGCCAGTGTGGATGTAAAGAATATCACCCTCACGTACCTCGACTCGCTCCTCGATCATGGCCGGGGTGAAGATGTCCAGTTCATCGAGCACGTCACTCAAATCAACGATCACCCCCTCGCCGTACAGCCATTCCAGCGGGATTTGATCGATGGTCTTCCCACCGGTGACGAAATGGCGCGGCGCATCGAGGTGCGTACCCATGTGGTTGGAGGTCTGAATATATTGCGCATTCACACCCTGCTCTGCCTTGCGCTTGATAAACTTCACCTCGAAGGGCGGGTAGAACGGCCAGTTGGGAGCGTCCTGGTTTAGTGGTTGTGAGAGGTCGTGGATCTTCATGATTTCCTCCATGCTTGATAAGCGAACGGTTTCGTGGATAAAATATCTGCTCGACGGCGCGGGCTGTTACCCACGCCAGAGCATTTACAACCCGTAGGTCTCGGCAAAGGCGACCAATGCCTGCTCAAAGATCTCCATAGGGGGACGGACAAGCCCGGCCCCCACCTGCCCGACCCCGGCATCTTTGTGTGCGATCCCCGTATTTACCCGCGGGGCAATACCCAGCTCGACAACCTTGCGAATGTCGATGCCCGTCGGTGTGCCGCGGAAATCGAGCGGCGGGATGCTGAAATGGCTGTGTTCGGCGACTGTGATCTCGTACATCTCAAGCGTGGCGTTGAGCGCATCCTGGGGGGTGCCACTGACGAAGGTGACGATGGCCGGTGCGGAGGCCATGGCAAAGCCGCCGATCCCGGCGGTTTCGGTGATGGTGCTGTCGCCGATGTCCGCGTTTGCATCCTCGCTTGAGTAGCCTGGAAAGTAGAGACCGTCCGGGATTTGTGCCGGAGCCGTGAACCAGCGATCACCCAATCCGCTGACCCGGATCCCGAAATCGGTGCCGTTACGTGCCATCGCTGTCACCAGGGTCGAGCCTTCGACACCGTGGGCGGCATCGGCCATGGCCTTGCAGGCCGCCATGACGGGGTTGAGCACGCTCAGTGCGTTATCCCCCAGGAACGCAAGCACTTCCGCCTTGACAGTATCCGAGACTTTCGCTCGCGCAATGGCCGGCGCCAGTTGTTTCAAGTATAGGAGGGAACCGGCCTTGTTGCGGTTGTGGCCTTCATCGCCCATGTGCAGGGCCTCGGCTAGCAGCGCCCGCATGTCGATGCCCTCAATGGATGTCAGGGCTTCCTCGAGCACCGGAGCCATGGTGTCGTTCATCCATCTCAGTTTTGAGATGACCTCCGGACTGAAAGCGCCATACCGCAGCACCTTGCCATAGCCCTCGTTCAGATTGGAGTAGGCATGGTTCTCGCCTTCGACATTATCAATCACGTAGACCGCCATAGAGGCTGAGATTACACCGGCCATCGGGCCGACCGAGCTGTGGTGATGGCAGGGCTCAAAGGCGATCTCGCCGCTGGCGGCCAACTCACGGGCCTGGGACTCATTCTCTGCCAGTCCCTCGAAGATCAACGCCCCAATCACCGCTCCGCGCAGTGGGCCCGACATGCGCTCCCACTCGATCGGTGGACCTGCATGCAGCAGGAGATTATCCCGCATGCCGGGGATGACCTCGCGCGCCGTGGCGATGCCGGTAAGCATCGGCCGGGCGGTGATCATGCGTTCAACGGCGATCTGATTGGCTGCATCAATATCCATATTTCGCTCAACCTTTCTTTACTGGTTCGTCTTGGTCCCCTGCTTGCTGTGAGGATTTAATCCTGCTCAGGATCCCTATCAGTCTCTCATTCCCGCCCGCAGGCGGGCGCCAGTCGACCTGGATTGACGCAGCGCCCTGGGAAAGAAGGCTGTCATAAAACGATTCGAGCCCAATGTTGATCGCCGCCACGGGCGCAGCGAGCGCGGTCGTGGAGATGGCTGGCTGATCCTGCTCCGTGGAATCGCCCAGCAGCGCAACGGCATAGGCCACCAGGCTGATCGTGTCGGTGACCACTTTTGCGCCGGCTGATTCAAGCCGGCTGCGCTGGGCAACCATATCCTGGGGATCTTCGTCCGTCCCGATCAGCAGCACCCCCACCTCAACCCCGCGCTGGCGAATATGCTCGATCGCCGGGCCAAGCTCGGAGGCTGGATCGGGATGTGAGCCTTCCCCGAGCACCACATCCAGCAGGATCAACGCGACTTCCTCGGCGCTAGATTCCTGCTCCATGCGGCGCAGTCGAAGATCATTATCGATCATCGGGTGGAGCCGGCCCACGGTAAAGATGTCCTCACCAAGATCGAGGATGGTGTGGCCCTTGCTGACCAGGGGGTCCTCCAGGACCAGTCCCCCTGGGACGGATAGGTTGGTATGGATTGGGCCCAAGAAAGCTTGCAGCCCGCGCACAGCCTCAATCGCGAGCGTACCCCCCGAGAATAAGCCGCGCAAGAAGCCGGGCTTAACCTGACCCTGGACATGCGGCTGGTTCGGATCGGGCTTTACCCCGCCAACGAGCGCTTGAACTGCCTTCCCGGCGGTCTCAAGCAGGGTGTTGGCGAAGATCAAATTCTCAAACTCGCTGACCGGAGGGGCATACCCGATAAAGTTGATCACGGTTGGCTTCCCGGTCTGACGGGCGGTGGTCAGCAATGAAGCCGCCACGGCAGGATCAGGTGGCTTGGAGACGACGACGATGACCTTTGTGTCCGGATCATGCGCCAGCAACTCCAGCCCCTGGCGGGCCGTGATAGCGTTGACACCATGCTTCAGATCCCGGCCACCGGTTCCGATGGCGTGCGAGATGCCCTGACCCAGGCCGTGGATCGAACTCGAGATAGCCTGCAGCCCCGTACCTGAAGCGCCAACCAGGCCGATCGCTCCACGACGTACGTGGTTCGCAAATCCAAACCCGATCCCGTTGATGATCGCCGTACCGCAGTCCGGGCCCATGACCAGCAACCCGCGTTCGCGCGCTTGTGTCTTGAGCTCGATCTCTTCCTCAAGCGATACATTATCGCTGTATAGGAAAACGTGCTTGTTGTGCGAAAGAGCCTGACGGGTTACGGATGCAGCGTAGCGGCCGGGGATCGAGATCAACACCCAGGCAGCCTCAGGCAGGTCTTTGACGGCTGAGTCCAGGCTGCGAGGCCGGTAGGCGCTGGCCGCGGCCGAGCGCCGGCGGTTCAAAATCGAGTCGATTTGTCCGATGGCGTGGGCGGCCATCGTTTCGGAGCCAGCCTTGACGACGATTAACAGATCTTCCGGGCGCGGCTCCAATCCGCCAACCAGCAATCCAGAGTCGTCCAGCAGCTCCAGGTTGGCCGCGGTGGCCATGACGACGCCGGCATCCTCGACCCCCTCCAGTTCAAGCAGTGAACGCTGGAGCTGCATCAGGACAACCGAGTCATAGTAAGCGCCGCGCCGGATCTCGTGCTCGATTGAGCTCATTATTCCATTATCGCCTGCAGTTGAAAGTGGGCCATGGAGCGAATCATGTGATTTCCTCGAGACATTCATCCAGACCATGGATCGGCTGGAAGTTGAGGATCGGTTCTAACGACTGGGCCCATTCTAGCAGAGAGCCGTCCTGGCCGAAGCGGGCGATGACCTGGAGCCCCAGCGGCAATCCGCTCGAACTATATCCGCTGGGCAGGGTCACTGAGGGCAAACCGCCCTGAGTCCAGGGCAAGTTCATCACCGGATCGCCGGTGCTCTCAAGCCCGCGCGGTGCGGGGCCTGGTGCAGAGGGCGTGATCCAAGCAGCGACATTATGCTCATCCATCAAGCCCTCCAGATAGGTCCGAAGGGCCTGCCGCCCGGGTAGGGCCTGCTCAAGGTCTGCGGACAGAATGGCCTGGCCGCGCTCGATCAGCGTCCTGGTTTTGGGGTGGTAGTACTCCGCATACGCTTCGAACCAGGCGGCGTGTACCTGAGCACATTCAGCCGCCAGGATCAATTGGTGCCGTGCGACGATCACTTCAAAATCCGGCATGCAGGGGATCTCAACGACCGTGTGGCCAGCGGCTCGCAATTCACTGATGATCATCGCGAAGTGCTGCCGGCCTTCATTTTCGGCGTGATCGAGGTAGTCCCCAACCGGGATGGCGAAGCGCAGTTGACCTTGCGCAGGAGCAGTCGGGGTGTTCTCTTCAAGGAGGACTGCTGCGGCCCAGGCCGCGCTACCGGCATCCGGCGTGAAGAACCCGACATGGTCGAGCGAGGGTGAGAGCGGGATCACGCCTCGGGTTGATAACCGGCCAGAGCTGGGCTTGAAGCCAACCGTCCCACAAAAGGCGGCCGGCCGGTTGATCGAGCCGATCGTTTGCGTGCCAAGCGCAAGCGGGGCCAGGCCAGACGCCACGGCAGCCGCCGATCCGCTGCTCGACCCGCCCGGTGTGTGCTCGACATTATGGGGGTTCGTGGTGGGCCCCGGGGCGAAGTAGGCAAACTCGGTGGTCACAGTTTTTCCGCAGATCAGCACACCTGCCTGCCGCAAGCGGCTGACACTTTCCGCCTGTTCGCCCTTCAGAATTTCGCCTGGAAGCCGGCTTCCTGCTCGGGTCTCAAAGCCAGTCACATGGAAGATATCTTTCACCCCGACCGGCAAGCCGAACATGGCTGGTCGCAGATCAGCATTCTCATATTCAGTGAGCAAATGCTCAGCCTCCTGCCGGAGCCTGCTAAAGCGGTCTGCCTCACCCAGGTATGCGTGGATCCCGGGTTCGAGCGCGTCGAACCGTGCTTCGAGCCAATCGAGGTAGCGTGGAAGAGCCCCCTCGTTGGAGCGCAGGGATGCGGCCAGTTTGGGGAGCAGCCCCTGGTTCCCGGAGGCCGGCTTCATGGGTGGCGTGCCTCTGTGGGGTTGTTTATGCCGCAGCACTCACAGACAGCCCCGAGGGGGGTCGCGGATTTCAGGGCATTACCCACGTTGCATATTTTTGGCAGCGAGAGCAACGGCATCCACGATATGCTGGTAGCCGGTGCAGCGGCAGAGATTGCCGGAGATCGCTTCACGGATTTCTTTTTCGCTCGGATCCGGGTTCTCTTCAAGGAACGGCAGCAGTGTCATCAAGAAGCCGGGTGTACAGAAGCCGCACTGCAGACCATGCGCTTCTCGAAAACTCTCCTGAAGTGGGTGCAGAGCATCAAGGTCGTCTCCCAGGCCTTCCACAGTAGTGAGCGATGCGCCATCTGCCTGAACAGCAAACATGAGGCAGGATCGCACGGGGACTCCCTCCAGGAGCACAGTGCAGGCTCCGCATACGCCGTGTTCGCAGCCGACATGCGTCCCGGTAAGCTCGAGGGTGTGCCGCAGGAAATCACTCAACAGCAGGCGTGGTTCAACCTCCCGCTGGAAGGATTGACCGTTGACCGTGACAGAAATCGAATGCAGGTTGGCGGTCATATCAGGCGATCCCTCCGTTCCGGGCACGTGTGGAGGCAATTTCAAGCGCCCGTACGGTCAAAACACGGGCAAGATGACGTTGAAATTCGATCGTGGCATGGATGCTTCCGAAAGGGTCAATCTCGGATTCGGCAGCCACCCTGGCGGCGGGTTCAAAGAGCTCGGCGGCCGGTTTCTCACCGATCAGCATATTCTCGGCTTCCCGGGCTCGCTGTGGTCCATCACCCGCGTTCAAGTACACCAGTCGTGCCGCGCTGCAGGTCCCATCGCCAGCGAGTTCGATGTAAACAGCCAATCCCATCAGAGCGTAGTCACCGCGACGCCTGGTGATCTCCTGGAATGACCAGCCGGCGCCGGTTGGCATCGGTGGGATCTCGATCTCGACCAGCATTTCGTCCGGCGCCAGAGCAGTGGTGAACATACCCTGAAAGAAATCCTGGGCGTCCACCCAACGTTCAGCAGCAGCGGAACGCAGGCGAAGCCGGATGTCACGTGCGATGGCGTAGACAGGGAGTTCGGAGGCCGGGTCTGCGTGAGCCAGGCTGCCGCCGACCGTACCGCGGTTGCGGATTTGAGGGTGTGCGATGTGGGGGATGGTTTCATGCAGCAAGGGGGCATGCTGCGCAACCAAAGGGTCGCGTTCGACCTTGTTCTGACGGGAGAGAGCGCCGATCGCGAGGCCACCTTGCCCCGTCCGTCGGATCGAATCGAGGCCGGCAATCCGGTTAATGTCGATCAGCATCGCTGGCTGAACCATACGGAAGTTCATGGAGGGGATCAGGCTTTGGCCGCCGGCCAGGATTTTGGCTTCGCACCCGTGCTCCGAGAGCTGGGCCAGAGCCTCCTCCAAAGTGCCCGGGGCCAGGTACTCAAATGGGGGTGGTTTCATGCCGGTGCCTTTCTGAGCGAATCTGGTTGCGAAGGGTCTTTACGATCGATCGCAAGAGCACAGCGTCTCTTATTCCAATAACCGGGACAGATCGCACAGGTCGCTTGTGGACGATCCGCGAGCCTGTGCCATGCTCCGGCAAGGAAAGATAACACCAGAGGCCGTGTCCGCGTTGTGCGTCAATTGTATAATGATCCGCCAAATTATGAAGTCACAATCCTAACCTATGGGGCGCAATGTGACCAAAGATCAAGCAGCCAGAGCAAACGAGCAGAGCACAGCAGAAGAAAGTGCTTCAGGTCCGGTCCACAGCGCGCTGCTGGATGGCGTGCGTGTCGTCGATCTCACCCGGATCCTGGCTGGTCCCTACTGCACGATGATGCTCGGGGATTTAGGGGCGGATGTGATTAAGATCGAACTTCCCGGGAGCGGTGATGATACCCGGCAGTGGGGGCCGCCGTTTACCGAAAGCGGCGAATCAGCCTACTTCATCGCGGCAAACCGGAATAAACGCAGCCTCACGCTCGATCTCAAGCAGGAGAAGGGCCTGGCGGTCCTGCGTGAACTGATCCGGGTCTCGGATGTGCTGGTGGAGAATTTCCGCAGCGGAACGCTCGAGCGCTGGGGTTTAGATTACGAGTCACTGCAGGCGATCAACCCCGGGCTTATCGTATGCTCGATCACCGGTTACGGACAGAGCGGGCCCTACCGTGAACGGCCAGGCTACGACTTCATCGTCCAGGCGCTGGGCGGTTTCATGAGCGTGACCGGGCCTGCCGAGGGCGAACCCTACCGGGCCGGGGTGGCGATCGCCGACCTGGCCGCTGGTACTTTTGCATTCAGTTCAATTTTGGCTGCGCTCTACGGCCGGACGCGCACCGGAAAGGGCCAGCACATCGACATCTCGTTGCTCGACAGCCAGGTGGCGTTGATGTCCTACGTGGCGAGCAACTACCTGATCTCGGGCGAAAGCTCCGGTAGGTTCGGAAACGCCCACCCCAACATCGTGCCCTATCAGGCTTTCCCGGCCAGCGATGGCTACCTGGCCTTTGCTGCTGGTAATGATCGCCAATGGCAAACCTTCTGCCGGGCCGTGGGACAGGAGGCTTGGATCGAAGATGAACGCTTTGCAACCAACCCGGCCCGCAACGAAAACCGGGAGGCCTTGATCCCTCTTCTGAATGAGCTTTTCCAAACGCGCAGCGTGGCCGAATGGAGCGAGCTATGTGAGCAGATCGGGTTACCGGCGGGCCGTATCAACGATATGCCAGCCGTCTTCCGTGATCCACAAGTGAAAGCCCGCGGGTTACGGGTCGAGCACGAACGTTCGGACGGCAGCCGTATCCCGATGGTGGCCTCCCCGTTGCGCATTACAACCGCACCTCCGCGCATACGTCTTGGGCCGCCTTCGCTGGGTGAACACACGGAACAGATCCTGCAAGGGATCTTGGGCTATGATCAGAAGAAGATCAAAGAACTACGTGACGAGAACGTGATCTAACGCTTGGACTCAGCAAGGGCTTCATTTGGCCTTGTAAAATCGCAGCAACCACATCGAGGAGGGTCTCGTGAGAGCGGTTAGCATCGTGGGAATTGGCCAGGTTCCGGTTGAGAAATCATCAGAGCGCTCGCTGGCGGAGCTTGGGGCGAGCGTTGTCCGCAGCGCGATGGAGGATGCCGGCGTCGACCGTCTTGATGCGCTCTTTGCCGGAAACATGCTCTCGGATGAATTACAGGGCCAGAAGCATATCGCGGCACTGATCGCAGATGAAGCAGGCCTGTACGGAGTTGAGGCACTCCAGGTGCGGGCAGCGATGGCCAGCGGGGCAGCCGCGCTGCGACTGGCCTACTTGGCGGTCGCCAGTGGCGAGGCGACGTTGGCCGTCGCCGTGGGCGCCGAGAAGATGAGCGAGGGCGTGGCCGAACCGGCGCTTTCGAAAGCGTTGGACGTCCAGCGTGAGGTGCGTGACGGTGCGACCATGATCAGCCGCAACGCAGACCTTATGCGGATGTATTTCGATCGCTACAAGGTCCCAGAGGACGCGTTCGTCAATTTTCCTGTTATCGCGCACGGGAATGCGGTCACCAACCCGTATGCGCTTTTTCAGAAGGCCGTCACGCCGCGCAAGGTCCGCCGCTCGCGTCTTGTCCACCCGCCGCTGCGTTTGATGGATTGTTCACCGATTTGTGATGGTGCGGCAGCGGTGATCCTGGCCCCGAGCGAGGAAGCGCGTGCCTTCTCAGATCACCCGGTCCGGATGCTTGGCTCAAGCGTCGTCACTGACCGCTTTCGGGTAGAAGACCGAAAAGACCCGCTCTGGTCCGATGCTTCGCACGTTTCGGCGCTTAAGGCTTTCCGACAAGCGAATGTCAATCGCATGGACGTGGACTTCTTCGAGGTACACGATGCGTTCAGCATCATGGCCTGCCTGCAGTTAGAAGCCGCGGGTTTTGCCGAGCCAGGGGAAGGCTGGCGGCTGGCAGACGAAAAGCGCATCCGCTTGCGGGGCGATATCCCGATTACGACCATGGGGGGATTGAAAGCCCGCGGGCATCCGATCGGGGCAACCGGCATATACCAGACGTGCGAGATCGTGCTTCAGCTGACCGAACGGGCGGGGAAGAATCAGGTAAGGAATGCCCGGATTGGTATGATGCAGAGCGTGGGTGGCGCGGCGACGACGATCCTCACGCATATCTTCGGCGTCTGAGAGCCACCCACACCGGGGCGACCGAATCGTCTGGCGCCGCTCTAGCTCTCAAGTTCGCGCTTGACGCAGTCAAAGAACGTCCCTGCAAGCTTCTTGGTCACACTGCCCATCATGCGAGAAGCCAGGCTGGCGATTGTGCCTGAGACCATGACCTCCGCTGACCAATCCAACACAGTCTCCTCGGGTGATGATGCTCGCAGGACGAGTGAAGCGGTTGCGTCCATCGCACTGCCCGGTGCTGTTCCATGCGCCTTCATCGTCGCCCGCTCCGGGGGTTCCAGCTCCAGCCACTCGACTGTGGCTATGAAGTGAACCTGGACTGCTCCAAAACCCACCGAGCCCTTCACTTCGAACTTCTCGTCCGGGATGAGCACTTCTAAAGATTCGAGGCCCGGGGCGCAGGCGCCGACGGCGTGCGGGTCGGTGAAGAAGGCCCATACACGCTCCTGCGGAGCTGCGATCATCACGCTGTCCTTGAGCTGCATCGTCTTTTCCAATCCTCGAGTTCTGTCGATCTAGTGTATCCGTGAACCCGAAACTCATCCGAGCATGAGCCACGCGATCAGGCTCATCGAACCCAGCAGCAGGACGGTATATCCCGCCATGCGGCGCAGCACAGGTCCCTCCTTGCCCGAAATACCGATAGTCGCCGTACCCACGATGATCTTTGCCGGGGCGATGACCGAACCCAGCGCGCCACCGGAAGTCTGCGCGGCAAGGATGATAGGTGCGCTGAGGCCGAGCAACTGGGCGGTGCGCAACTGGAGCTGGGCGAAGACGACGTTGGAGTTTGTATTCGACCCGGTCATAAAGGCGCCCAGTGCGCCCAGCCAGGGTGAGACGAGTGGATAGAGCGTGCCAGCCGTGGCGGCAATCACGCTGGCCAGCGCATCCGTCATCCCGGCATGGTTCATGATGATGGCCATGCTCACCAGGGTCAGGATGCCGAAACTGGAGGGCAGCATGCGCTTCACGGTGCTGGAAAGGATCTCACGCCAGGCCCCGGCCTTGAGAGATCCTGTCTTACGATAAATCCAGTATGCAAAGGCTGAACTGTACACGAGGATCGAGCCGGCATGGCGCAGAAAATAGATCTGGCGGCCGTAACCCGCCGGGGTTTGAAAGCCGAGGCGGGTAGTCAGTGCTGGGAATGCGACCCGCAGCACGACCCCACCCAGGCTTTTGTGGATCGCAGGTATCTGGAAGAGGAGAGTGATCACAACCAGGGCGGCGAAACCCGCCAGTGAAAGTGCAAGACCTCGATCGAAGAGGGCCCCCTTCTCTATACCGTCTCGTTTCCGCTGGTTTGACGCGATGAGCAAACCAACCGCCATCCCCGCTGCTCCACCGCCCAGCCCGGCGATAACCCATGCGCCCGATACGGCAAGTAAAAACTGTGCCCCACCCATGGCAATGGCCATTGAAACGACACTGAAAGCATGCCTGCGGAGCACATCCCAGCCACCGGCCATGTGGGCGACCGATAGACCACAGGCCAGACAAGCAATTCCCAAAAAGAGAGCTGAGGGAGGAGCGAGTGTTTGCCAGGCGAAATCGGTCGCTGCCTGGAGCGCCTGGAATGAGGAGGCCAGTGAGCCAAAAGTCACCGACCAGGCATGACCGATGGATGGGATCGCCACGGCTGCCACCGGCGAGAAACCCAGGCCGAGCAGGATGGGCGCTGTGACCGCAGTGGGAACCCCAAAGCCTCCAACGCCCTGAAGAAAGGAGGCGAAAGCCCAACCGATCAGCAACGCCTGCAGGCCGCGATCGCGGGTGAGGCGGGGCACCCACGCTGCAAGCCGTGAGATCGCGCCCGCTTCGGCGGCCACGCTGTAAAGCAGAAACGCGCTCCAGACGATCATGAGCACATCGAGCGTGATGAGCAGCGCCTTCAATTGGGCCCACGCGAGCAATTCGACCGGGGCGCCAAAATAGATGTACGCGATCACAACCGCGCTGGCCCATGCCGCGGGTCCAGCACGAACTGCACTCCAGCGGAAACCGATCATCAGCAGCAGGATGAACAGTACAGGGAGTGCGGCCAGTATCCAGGTTAATCCCATGCGTATCCTTGGTGAGGCGGGTGATTATAGCATGCAGGTTTTTCTGGCCGGGAGCCGAAAATTTTGTAAAAAGGGCCATTTCGGGGTTGTTTTAACCCTTAAGTCCTGGTGTCCGTAGGGATTCCGTAGGGATTCCGCCGCACATGGGACCGGATCGCACGGCCCGTCTTCCGCTATAGTATGTATGGAAGGGCGGAATCTCTTCTTCTCCTCCTTATGAGAGAGCCGGGGTCGGCGTCCCCGGCTCTCAAGATTCTCCTCTATCCTGTCAATTTATAATTTGCCTGAAAGCGTGCTGGGCAGTGTTTGCCTAGTTGGGCGTAGGCAGTCGAATTTCCATGATGGGCACGCTGATTAAGGTAAGAGCGATTGGGCGGGCGAGTGCCTGCTGCAGACTCTCCTGCAAAGCCCGGGCGAGCGGCTCGTCGATCGCCGTGCTCGCATTGACGGTAATCTCGATCTGCAGCGATGGGCCGAGGTCAGTGAAGTCGAACTTGACCACCTCTACTCCGTTGCGTCCGTCGAATTCTGCAGCCAGCGTTCGATTGATGGTTTGCTCGGTCGTCGAAGCACGCACGCTGTCGATGAATACGAGCGCGAGCGGGATCGTTATCGCGGTCAGGATAACTAGCGAGGTCACCAATCCAAGGCGAAGCCGAGCTGCGCGTTGTGCACCTGGGGCCGGTCGAAAACCAAGCAGGATCAGCGTGATTGCCCCGGCCAAGGTGATCGCGATCAGGTTGGTGATGAATAGTAGTGATCCGCCCCAGGTGACATCTCCGTTGTTGAGCGCCAACCCGATGCCGATCACACACAGTGGTGGCATCAAGGCCGCTGCGATGGCAACGCCTGGCAATGATGTGGCGACATCTTTGCGGGCGATAGCATAGGCACCGGCCGCTCCGGAGGCCAGGGCCACCGCCAGGTCGAACAGGTTGGGGGTGGTGCGGATGAGGATCTCATGGGTCACATTCCGCAGCGGGGTGAGGACCGTGAGCACCAGCGCCAGCCCAATGGCGAGGACGATTCCCTTGACCGCGGCCTCAACCGCAAGGCGCAGGAGGCGGATATCGCCCTGGACGATCGCCAGGCTGGTGGCCAGGATCGGGGTGAAGAGTGGGGCGACGAGCATGGCCCCGATAATTACGGCCGTGCTGCCTTGCAGCAGCCCGTAGGTGGCGATGATCGCTGCCAGGCCCATCATCACGAAGAAATCCGTATCGGGTCGAGATTCACGCCGCACCCGCTTGTAGATCTCAACCTGCTCATGGGGTGTCACCGTTGGAAGAGAACTAAAAAGACCATCCCATAGGCGCTGGAGCCAGAAGCGCGGCAGTCCGCGATAGCTTTTAACCATCACGACCGGAGTTGAGCAATCGCTGGCGACCTGTTCCGGCAGAGTGCCAAACAACACCTGGTCAATCAGGCTCTCCTCAGATGCACCAATGAAAACCAGGTCGCCTTCCAATCCGGCAGAAACAATTCCCTCGACAACGCTCGGCGCCGAGACAACCTGGCTCTCGATCGGTATCTCGTCCCCATTGACCGGGGAATCCGAAACTGCCGGCAGCGAGATCATCAATTCCCGCAGGCGCTCGATAGTCGTTGCAATCCTGCGTTGGCCTTCCGTCAGGTCTGTATCTGAGGCTTCGGGCAGCGTGACGTACACCGCCCGTGTCGTGGCCTCGAATTCCCGTGCCAGCAGCAAGGCGAGACGGGCAGCAAGCGGCGCGTGTGGACCACCGGCAGTGGTCACGACGACGCGTTTGATGGCGAGGGCCGGGCTTTCGGCGTGATCGCTCTCCTGGACCTGCTTGGCCAGGCGGTCCGGGTGGAAGGCGACCACAGCCACATCGCAGGGCGCGCTGCGCACGAGGGGGTCGAGCACGCGTCCCATCCTCGTCCCTTCCCGCGCGCTCCCCACCGGCCACGACAACAGGATCAGATCACATTCCTCCTCGATGGCGGTATCCTGGATCCCCTTGGCGATACTGCTCGCCAGGCGCGTGATGGGATAGGTTTCAATGCCACGCCGCTTAGCCTCCCGGGTGGACCATTGGAAGAGCGTATTGCGCTCCTCGGCTAAGCGCCGTCCTTCCTGGATGGCGAGTGGATCGGCGATCGGGATGACCTGCAGCGGTATCAACTGCCCACCCGTCTGGTGGGCGAGGGCGCTGGCGAGTCTGAGCACGTACTGGCGCTCGACGCCGGTGCTGAGCGGGACCAGGATGCGGTACACCCCTTCGGGCTTTTCAGCTTCCGGTTCTCGTCCAAATACGAGCACGCCATGCTGTGCTTCAAGCAGGCGCGGGTGGGAGTAGCTCACCAGGAGCAGACCACCGAGCGCAAGCCAGATCAATGAACCGAGCAGCCCGGCCAGTGGTAGCGAGAGGGCCAAGCCCAGGCAGAGGGCAAGCGCCACGATCGGCACCAGAGGGTAGAAAGGCACGACGAGCGTCCGTCGGCGGTCGGGTTCTGACTGCCGGCTGCGGGCAGCCGCCAGGTTCACCCAGCCGGCCTGCAGGATGAACAACCCGGCGGCAATGTCCAGCAGCCAGCCGGGGGGCGACCAGATCAGGAGTGGTGTCAGAACGAGTGCGAGCGCGCCGAAGATGCGGGGCGGCAGCCGGAAAGGTCGACCTACAAGGGTAAGGTTTGATGGGAATGCACCATCCCGGCTCATCGTATACATCTGGCGAGCGGCTGCCATCAGACAGGCGCTGGCGGCCATCAAGAGCACCACGGTCCCTAGAAGCAGCGTAAACCAGGCGGGGATGACGCTCGATTCGACCAGCGCCCGGAGCATTGCCAGCGGGCCTTGGTTAGCGTCGTATCCCCCCAACATAGGGGCCAGCATGGTGAGGCCCCCGAGCAACCCAACTCCAAGCAACAGCAGTATCAGCAAACCTCGTGGCAGTTGTCTCGCCGGACGTCGAATCCGTCGGCGTGAGGCGAGGATCGCCTCCAGTCCGGCGAAGATTGTCATGGACCACGCCGTTGCCCGCAGGAATTGATTGGTGGAAGGGAGTGATACGGAGGGCTGGTGAAGACCGGGGATCTTCGTGATTAGGATGATGCCCAAACCTATCAGGAGCACAGTAACAACACGCGTCAGGCTCTCGCGACGGGGCAGCAGGTGAAAGAGGTTGATGACCAGGATAAGCACGAAGGCTGCCAGTGCGAGCAGTGCCTCGGTAGACACGGAACCAGGCAAATGGGGCGCTATGAGCAAACCGTTTGATCTGAGCAAGGCTGCACCCAGGGCGAGGAAAGCGCCCAGAACCGTCCAGCCGCTGCCGAACCCGGCGCTTGCACCGAGCGCTTCATGCACCAGAGTAGATGTGCCGCCGCGCTCGCTGCTCCCGCCAAGCAACTCGAAGATATTCAGCAGGGTCAGACCCGAAATGACCACGCCCAGGAGCACAGGCGTCGCATTCAACCACCCCGTCTCATTCACGATACGCGCCGGGACAAGCAAGGCGAGTCCAACGATGACGGCCAGTCCTGTTGCCGCCACCTGCCATGAGCTGCGAATATATCGGCTGAGGCGCAACTGACCGAGGAAATCTTCAGGGTTTTCCGACATGGTCATCCTGACTGCGAACAATTCAAAGTGAGCCACTCACGGGATTGTGCACTGCGTAGTTTAAGGTGAACTGCGCGGGAAGGAAAGCAGCAAATTCCCAGCAAATTCCCGGTTTAATCCGTGGGACGGCAAGCTATTTAAAAGTCATCGTTGTCAGTTGCGTCGACTGGCATGGAAATGTGCGCTTGGATTCACCCAATTTTCCGAGAGGGTGGCAAAGGGCGTCCCATCAAGCTACACTTAATCT
>Ga0315534_1000567_pt1 | contig 25768 bp, 22 predicted proteins | sample SalMarSW160240MG_FD_203094 | JGI IMG/M metagenome (GOLD analysis project Ga0315534, IMG submission 203094) | Salt marsh sediment microbial communities from the Plum Island Ecosystem LTER, Massachusetts, United States - Salt Marsh Sediment SW1602-40 ...
CGTGTCGCGGAGCTCCGTCCGGTATTGCGGGCGGTACACGGTCGTCTGTCGCGTCTCGTAGCGGGTCGTCGTGACCGGACGCTGCACGACCTGACGGGTTTCGCGATACGTGACGCCATCCTTCTCGAAGTACCGATCACTGGCCCAACCCAGCCCCGGAAGACCGGCCACGGCCCACACAATAAGAACGCCTAAATTATGCTTTTTCTCCATTTTGTCGCTCCGGACCAGTACGTTGCCCCTCTTTAACTTGGCTCCATGCACTGCGGGCATCTCACAAGTCGGTCAAGCTCGAGCGCAAATGTACGACTTTTATCGGCACAACCGACGCAGCGACATTACGGGCCTTGCCAAGAGGTCCCCGATCGGGCAATCTATTTTGTCGTCTGCGGCCACCGCATATGGGGGGACGCCAGCAACAGCGGACGCCGCCGCACCGGGATCGGCCGCCGACATGGCGTCGGCGACCCGCCCGCCATCCGGCCGGCCGCGTATCGCAATGAGGGGACGCGCCGCGAGCCCGTCCGCGTTTTTTTGGCCGGCTGACAAACACCGAAACCCGCGCGACGGTGGTATGATCCACGAGCGACTGTTGGACATCCTGGTATGCCCCGAGACGCGGTCCGGATTGCGGTTGGCCGACGAGGCGCTGCTGCAAATGATCAATGCCGCTATCCAGCAAGGCGTTTTGACGAACCGTTGCGGCGAGCCCGTTGAGAAACCGCTCGACGCCGCGTTGATACGCGAGGACAATGCGCTGGCCTACCCCGTGGTCGACGATATCCCGATCATGCTCGTCGACGAAGCGATTCCGCTGGACTCGCTACGAAATACGTCCGAAGCCTAGGCCGTCCCATGGCAGAAAAGACCCTTTTCAAGAAGATCATCGACGGTGAGATCCCCGCCAAGGTTGTCCATGAGGACGACCGATGTCTGGCCTTTCACGATGTCGATCCCCAAGCTCCGGTTCATGTCCTGGTCATTCCCAAGAAGGAGATTGCCGCCGTCGACGCGCTCGAGGACGAGGACGCCGCTCTGATTGGCCATCTATGGATGGTCATTCGCGACGTGGCCCGTCAACTGGATGTCGAGTACGGTTATCGGGTGGTGGTCAACAACGGGGCGATGGCGGGCCAGAGCGTCGATCATTTGCATTATCATTTGCTGGGCGGCCGGCCCATGCACTGGCCGCCGGGTTGATCCGGCGCGGCCGGCTGTTGGCCGGCGCGGGACTGGGGAATCAGAACCGCAAAAATTCCGGCACCAGATTGATGATGCGGCGCGACAGCCCCGGTTTCTCATCGGGCTTGCGGGCGTGTTCTTCTTCGACCGGCGGTTTCGTATCGCGATGGGCCACGGGCAACTCGACCGACGTTACATGGTCTTCCAGGAATCGGGGCCAGTATCCTTCCAGAATGCGAAGGCAGTCGGACAAATCGCCGCTGTTTAGTTTCTCGTCCGCGGACGCGATGATTTTGACCAGGCCCACGCGTTCTTTTTCACTGAAGCTGAGGTGATTCAACTCGATATCGTCTAACCAGATCGTGCCCGGACCCACCAGATCGACACGGACACGCAACTGCGTTGTCCTGGTTGGCAAGAGATCGTCGAAACGCGTGTAGTACTCGGCCCATCCCGCCTTGAAAGGGGCGACATCGGGCCGGTTTCCTCCGACCCAGGCTACGCGGCGAAACGACACGGTGCCGTCGGCCGCGACGCCTTCCACGCCCAGCGCGACCAGCGGGGCCTGACGGGGATCTTCGGGTCGCAACCAGACGCGCATGGCCAACCGGCCCGTGGGCGGGGGGTCGAACGGCAGACTCTGAAAGGACGCCCCGGGCTGGCGGCTCTCCAGACGTACGGATTGGCGGCCGCCATAACCGCGCCGCGCGTCGGCGTGAAACTGCTCGGTGTCCGCGCCCGCGGCAAGCGACTCCGGGGCGCCGGCAATCCGCCATCCGGGAATCGTTCCTTCCGCGTCGGACTGTTCGAAGTCTGCGTTTGTCAGGCCGTCAAAGGGCGGCTGTCTCCGCAGGCTGGTCGCGCGGGATTGCAGATCGTAGATTTTCTCTTTCAATCCCTCCGTGATTGCGGCATCGACGTCAATTTCCGGCAACGACGCGCCCAACCGCGCACCAGTGACCTTGGCCGCGGATAGTCCGTAGGGGCCCAGCGCCAGCGACCAGGCCGCCCCCTGGGCATCGCGGGCTACGGTTTCGGAGATCGGATGCTTGCCCAAAGTCCTTATCCTGGCGGGCCCAGACGCGTCCAGGGGAATGCGAACCCGCACGTTCCACGGGGAATCGTTGGCGGCGTAGATCCACGTCGTGCCACCCTGGTCCAGCGCGCGAATGGTAACCGGTTGTCGGTACACCGTCTGCTTTCGAAAGTCATCGGCCGGCAACTGGCGGTAAATGTCAATCCACTCCCGCAGCGCAGGCTCCTGGCCCAGCGGCAGCATGAACCCACCGTCGAAAATGGCTTGAGCGTCCAGCGCGGCCAGGCTGTGCACGAATCGGCGGCGGTTTTCGTCCGCGGGAGGCAGGGGCTGGGCATAGAGCAGTGTGTAGGTCTTGTCCTTGCCAAAGGGACTCTTCTCATCGAACGACGGCAGGCGCAAACGTTGCGGCCGATGAAACAGCAGACTACCCGGAATCTTCGATGCGGCCAGTTGCTGATCGAGCGGCACATCGTGATTGATTTGGATGTCGCGTCCGCGCGCGAGCAACGGTTTGGGGGGCGCGAACAGATGGGGGCGCAACAGCACGATGGCTTCGTTGTCGTCGTAAAGGTCCGGATGGATTCCCAGGTGCAGCAGAGCCGGAAGGACCTTGGATTGTCTCGGCAGCGTCGGCCGCAGGCGCTGCTCCAAGTCCGGGTGATCGAACAGCGTGGTCGCCGCCAGGTACAGCCTCGCGCCGCGGTGCGAAGCCGCCACCACCTGCTGGATCCGTTCATAAAAGAGCGCCAATTGCCGCGCCCGCCAAGCCAGCCACGCTTCGCGGTGTTTCCCCGTCAAGATATCGTACCGCCGCGCGAACCGGTCGTCTCCCGCGTGCGGCAAACGGATGCGTGTGTCCTTTTCGAACCGTGCGATGGTCGCATCGTCCAGACCCCACTCGGGGCCCATCAGTTGCGCGTAGCCGTGGCTGCCCAATTGCAGTCCCAGGCCGTGAAACGAGCGATGGTGGCCGTAGCGCTCCGCCACTTCACGGACGATGCGCAGCATCTCTTCCTGGACGCGTTCGTTGAGAGGATTGTAGTACGGCGCCAAACCGCGCCGCGGCGTGTGGGACTGCCGCCACGTTCGACCGTCGCGGCCCACCCATTCGATTCCGTCCCGTGCGGCCACGCTTTGCCGACGTGCGCGTTCCAGATCGCGTAACGGCGCCGCGAACTGGAGTGTCGGCACAAGCTGAAATCCTTCGCGGTCGAACAGACGGAGTACCAGCTCCAACACGTCCTTTCGAAACGGATCCTGACCTTCCGACGATAGAATGCCCGTGTCGTACAGGGGCGTCGAATCCATGACCTGCGTCGGATAAATCGCGCTGCCGTCCGCCAGCACAGTCAGCATCAAGGAATTCATGCCGGCATAATGCATGTATTGCACCAGCCGCGACGCGCCGTCGTAAAATGTCACCCAGTCATTGACGTTCTGCTCGATGTCCTTGTCCAACGCATCGGTGGCGGAGAAGTTTTCGGGAAACACCGGACGATCGAAATATCCACCCACGAGCCGGCCTCCGGTCGGTCCCTCCGCCGGAAAGCTGCGGGGCAATTGTTGACCGGTACTCATCACGCGGATTTTGCCGAAGGCGGCATCCTTCCGCGGGCTGCGGTTGACAAGCAGCAGATACGGAGTCCGCGTCTTGGGCCAGAAGACAATCCGGTGCCGGGCAAGTCCTGCGGCACGGTCGCGCGACGCGGAGGCATACACGCCCGAGTCGACACCCAGCGGCCATACCCGGCCGGCCGAATTGGGCTCAATCAGGCTGAAGTCCAGCCGTTGTTCGACACCCCGCGGATAGTCCACTTCGACCAGGTGCGGTTGGCCCGGAGAACGAACCGGCAGCGGATACGCCTGCCAGCTTGGCTGCCCCGCGGAAGCCCGCAGCCGAATGAACCCATCCTGCGACGCGCTGAAGGCTGACGTGCTTCCGCTGCCCAGCGGACCTCGGGACCAGTTGGGAATGCGACTGAACGAACGCCATGGTATCGAACGTTTCCACCACCCGGGCTTCGTCGGGTCGATCTGGTCGACCAGCGTCCACAGGCCAGGGGCGTCCAGTGGTGCGGGATCCTGTTCGGGCTGGACAACCACCACTTGAATGGTGCGCTCGGCGACGGGCTTGGCCGGAACGAGGCGGTTGAAGCGCAAACGGCTGGCGACCAGCCGCAGGTCGTAGGCGCCTTCGTCGGCAGGAAGCGGTACGACCCATTCCACGGGAGTCGGGTCCCGGCCGGACATTTGAATCGACTGCGTGGCTGTCCAAAATGTCTCTTCGCCGCGCGCTTTTCGAAGCTGGGCTTCAATCTGCAGTTCGGTCCCCGCCGCCAATCCCGGTATTCGCGGCACGATCTGCACCGCCCATTCTTCTCCCGCCGCGAACACCAACGCCCTGCGATTCAGGACGACGGCCAACAGGTCGCCGGGCGCTCTGCCCAGCGAGAGAGAATTGCCGTTGGCGTCCAGGGACCGGCGCGTGAGTTCTTGCGAAAGGGACGCCAGCGCAACCCGTACGGGTTCGACCTGCGACGTGGTGTCCGCGGGCTGCAGGTCAATGGTCAGTTGCGCGTCGGCGGGCGCTTCGACCGCCAGATCGAGTCCGTCGTACACACGCGCGCCGGCCTGGCGAATGACGACATCGCCGTCCTCAATCCATGCCGTGCCGGCCGCGTCGGCCTCCAGTCCAAGAGGGCGTACTTCGAGCACGGCTCCGCGGTCGATCGAGATCCGCCCTCGCCAGCTTCGCGCGGACCCGCCTCCCCACGCCAGCCGATAATGCAACGCCGGGCGATCCGGTACCTCGACCGTTGCCGCCCAAGCAGATGCCATCGGCCAGATGACGACCAGCAGGACGAACAAGCGGCATATCGATTTGCGTTGCCCGGCGCAAGACGGCGGTCGGCGCCCGAGCATCGGACATCCTTGTCCGACCATCGCGGTCAGGGGCCCCAAAGGAGATAAGCTACGTCCGTGTAATGATTTCCCGCAGAAAGGAGGCGGAATTGTAGTGGGATTCCGCGAGTCGAGCTACCCCGGATTCCGAGGCCAAAAAACCACGCAATTCCGCGACAATCGGACCCTCCATCCGACCACGGCCTAAGGCAGCGCCAGGCGGAGCCGCGCGGCTTCCGTTTCAAGCACGCGGTCGAGCGCGTCGACGACATCGCGACAGCGGTCCGATACGTCATTGACTTCCCAGCGGTCATCGGGTTTCACGAACAAGCGCGCTTGCTTGCTAGCTGCTCTTACGTAGTACCAGTCGGATGTCCGCAGCCCAAGGCGGCCGGCCGCGTCGGCCACGCACAGATGATCGCGTCCTGGGTCGAGCGGATCGGACGCGCGGATACGCAGGCTCCGGCCGTCGCTCGTGCCGAACGGCGCGTCCCAATGCAACACCTGGGCCAGCGTCGCGGGAAGGTCGGCCAGGTGCGCGAGGGCCGGTGTGCGACCGAGCGTTTCGGCGCGACTCGGAACGCGGATCAACCAGGGAACGTGTAGCGATTCGGAATACAGGCACGGTGCGGCCGCCCCCACGACAGCATGTTCCCCGAGTGGAAAACCCGCGGTGCCGACGAGCGTCAGCACCGTCGCCTCGCTCGCATCGCATTCGTCAAGGTACCGGCACAGCGCGCCGACCGACGCGTCGAGCGCCATGACCTGGGCCGCATAGCCGCAGGCCAGGGAAAACAACCAATCGGGATCATGGTCGGATTCGAGCACCAGGCACGGCACGTCGGCATCCTCGCCGGGCGAGGGGTCTTCCGCGTCGGCCAGTTGTTGTCGCAGATACAGGGGCGCGTCCCAGGGAGCGGTCATTCCCTGGCTGTGAACCCACAACACGAACGGCTCTTGACTCGCTGCCAGATCCTCCATTCGCGCGGCCGCCTCGCCCATGATGCGTGCCACCTGAGTCTGCTCGATGCGTTTGGCGGTCGACGGGGATCGCGCCGGTTTCACATGCACGATTTCATGAAACGCAGTGGCCAGAGGCAGCTCGACGAGCGCCGGTTCGTCCGTCACCAGGCAGGTGCGGTAGCCGCGGTCCACGCAGAGCTGGATCAGAGCGGGACGGGTCGGTGAGACGGTGTCGGGTCTCAGGCAGTGCGCGGCCTGCCACAACACCCGGTAGGCGGATCCCATACCCCGTGCATCGCTCAACGTGAAGTCGACCGTCAGTGCCCGGGAAGCGAATCGGTCCAGTTCGGGCGTATCGAACCACGTGTTGCCGTAAGCGCCCAAAGCACTGGCCCGCAAGCCATCGATGGCCAGGCATACAATGTTCAGAACTGGCGTTGTCATGAGCCGCGCCGCCGCGAGGTGAATCGTTTAAACAGTTCATCGACGATGACACCTCCTAGAATAACGATGCCGATAATGGCAAACTCCAGCTGGGTCGGAATCCCCAAGACGTTGATGGAATTGTAGAGCACGCGCATGACCGCGGCGCCGACGACAACTCCCACAATGGATCCTTCTCCACCCCGCAGGCTGCAGCCTCCCAGAACGGCGGCTGCAATGGCGTAGAGTTCGTAGAATTCGCCATGTCCGGCCGGCTGTATGGAATTGATGTCTAGCGCGAAAAGGATGCCCCCGATACCGGCCGTCAGCGAACAGAGCACGTAGGCCATTACCACCATGCGGTCCGTGGGAATGCCGCTGTACCGCGCGGCGGTTTCGTTGCGTCCGACGGCCAACAGGTACCGTCCGTACACGGTCTTGTTCAGTAGCAGTGCCGACGCCGCGGCGATGGCGATCATGATCAGGAAGGGAATCGGCAGTTCGAAGCCGCCCAGCCAGGGAAGTTCCAGCCGCCCGATCGCCAACTGCCTCAGCACGCGATGTTCCGTGCCGAATCCGAGTGTGCGATCGCTGCTGAACCACCGGGCGATGCCACGGTAAAGAAGCAAGCCGCACAGCGTCACGACAAACGGCTGCAGTTTGAGTTTGGTGACCAGCAAACCGTGCCACAAACCGATGCCCAGTGATACGAGCAGCACAACGGCCAGGGCGGCCGGCGCGGGGACGTGCTGATCGACGAGCAGGAAAGGCAGCAGGCAGCCCACCAGACCAATCACGGAGCCGATCGACAGGTCGATGCCTCCGGTGATGATCACGAACGCCACGCCGATGCTGATGATGGCGAACAGGGATGTCCAATTAATGATGTTTTCGATATTGTAGGCCGTGAGAAACTTGGGATTGATGGCCGCCGTCACCACGCAGACGGTGATTAGCAATACCACGATTCCCAGAATCTTGCTCATGGCCGCGTGGCATCCGTGGCATGGGAAGGTTGGCCGCCGGTCGCCAGGTGCATCACGGCTTCCTCGGACAGTTCGCTGCGGGAAAGCTCCCCGGTAATCCGGCCTTCATGCATGACGAGGGCACGGTCGGACATGTGCAGGATCTCTTCCATCTCACTGCTCACGAACAGGACGGCAACACCGTCGGCCGCCAGCTCCTCCATGAGGCGATAGATCTCCTGTTTCGCGCCTACGTCGATGCCCCGGGTCGGCTCATCGAGAAGCAGAACACGCGGCTTGAGAATCAGCCATTTGGCGAGGACGACCTTTTGCTGGTTGCCGCCGGACAACAGTCTGACGACTTGCCGATCGCTGGGCGTCTTGATGTTCATTGCCTGCACCATTCGCCTGGCATCATCGCGTTCCCGGCCGCGGTCGAGCAACCCGAGCTTGTTCTTGCGCACGGTGAGTGCGGCGAGTGAGATGTTTTCGCGGACGGCCATATCGACGATCAGCCCTTGTTGCTTGCGATCTTCGGGCACCAGCGCCATGCCCGCCCGCAGCGCATCCCGGGGGCGCTTGAGTTCCATCTGGCGGCCCGCGACGCGGATGGTGCCGGCCAGCGGCGCGTGCAACCCGAACAGCACTTCCAGCAATTCCGTGCGTCCCGCACCGACCAACCCCGCGACGCCGACGATCTCGCCCGCGCGGACGCGGAACTGCACCACCGACCGGGGAAACGCCGGCGTGACGAGGCCGCGAACGTCCAGTGCCGGCGGGCCGGGCTGGTGCGTCCGGCGGCTGTAGAACGCGGCGATGTCCCTGCCCACCATCAATTGAACCATGCGATCGCGCTGGATCCCATCACGTTCGAGATGGCCGGCGTTGCGGCCGTCCCGGAGGACGACGACGCGGTCGGCGAGCTGCTTGACTTCGCCCAGGCGGTGCGAAATGTAGACCACGCTGACTCCCCGCCTCCTCAAGTCGCGGATGACGCGAAACAGCGCATCCGCTTCGTGCTGCGTGAGACAGGACGTCGGTTCATCCATAATCAGGATGCGCGCGTCGACCGACAGTGCCTTGGCGATTTCAAGCATCTGCTGGCGGCCGATGGGCAGCGTCCGCACGATGGTGTGCGGCGGGATGGCCAGGTCGATCATGGTCATGGCGGCCCGCGCCCCCCGTTCGACGGCGCGGCGATCGATCCAGCCGAAACGCGTCGGTTCACGTCCCAGGAAAATATTCGCGGCCGCGTCGAGGTTGTCGCACAGGTTGAGTTCCTGGTGGATGAGCACGATGCCCTGGCCCATGGCCGCGGGCACCGAGTCGATGACCACCGGGCGCCCCGCCAGCCGGATGGTGCCCGCGTCGGGCACGTGGACGCCGGCCAGGATGTTCATCAGGGTGCTCTTGCCCGCGCCGTTTTCGCCGACGATCGCCAGTACTTCGCCGCGGTACAGATCCAGGTCGACACGGTCGAGCGCCAGCACTCCGGGAAACCGCTTGGTAATCGCACGGATTTCCAGCAGCGGCGGATCGGTGGGAAGGGCAGCCTGAGACACCGTTATTCGATCAGCGCGTTCAGTTCAGCGTGGAACTCTTGCACATTCTCTTGCGTGATTTTGCGCGCCGGTATGTCTAGAAAACCATTCTCGGGCAGCACGGTTCGATCGTCGCGCGCCAGCCCGGCGAGAATGCGAACGGACTCGTAGCCGTAGCGATAGGGATTCTGGACCACGGTGCCATAGATCGATCCTTCGGCAATGCCCAGCAGCGTCTCCTCCTCTTCGTCGAAAGCGACAATCTTCGTCTGCCCGGTTTTTCCCGCATCACGCACCGCTTCCAGGCACTTGGGAGGATTATACGCGAACAGGCCGACCATGCAGCCCAGGTCGGGATACCGAGCCAGGGCATCCTGGGCAAGAGATTTGGCCTTGGCAAAGTCGAATTGGTCGGTGCGCGTGTCCAGAATCGCGTACTTGTCTCCCTTTGGTACCGTGCCTGGCGCGTCGAAGCGCGAGGGGTCGTGATCGCGATCCAGCAATTCGTCGATGACGCCTTGCCTCCGCTGGCGAGCGTTCAGTTGCCCCAGACGGCCCACAAACATCATCACGCTGCCGCCCTCGGGCAGTGCCTCTTTTACGAGCTCGCCGCACATACGGCCAGCCGTGTAGTTATCCATGCCGACATAACAAAGCCGGTCGCTATTTGGCGCATCCGAATCCTGGGTGATCAGATGGGTGCGCCGCACAATATCATCGAGCAGATCCTGCTGGTTGTCCGGATCGATGGGACTGATCGCCACGCCGTCGATTCCGCCGGCCAACAGATCTTCCACCATCCGTTTCTGATCGGGCGCGCCCTTGGGAGGCATCACCACTTCGACGTCCGCATCGAAGTCGCGGGCAGCCGCCCGCGCACCCTTGTCGGCGATAACCCAGAATGAGGCGATGCCGTTGGTGACATAAGCAACCCGCGGTCGACCTTCACTCGCCGAATCCGCCGTTGCGCCACCGCGGCAGCCGGCCCAGGCGGCCAGCAACACGCCCACGGCCAGCGTCGCGGCCCGACCCGAGCGGGGCGGCGCGGATCGGCCACTGGCCGACCGCTCGGCGATGCCCCGTCTTACCCTCCCGCAGCGGTCATTTGGCGATCCAGCGAGGCCTTCGTGCATGCGTTGTCGCTCCCCGGGCATCCGCCGCGATGCCCCGATCCGCCCGCAAACGCCGACGTCGGGCCGAGTCGTTCGTTTGTCGCGCGGGACGTATCGTGCGCGTTGCGATTGGCTTTCCCTACAGGCTGCCTCGAGAAACCGGCGCGAACCGCCGGTTTCTCGACACGCATCGGGCCGGCGGTACGCCGACCATGACCCGCACTCGATGGGACGAATAGATTGCGAGCAACCGCGGTTGCTACTTGGACGCAGGCGCCGGCTGAGCCGCACGCCGAGCCCCCGGTTGCACGCGCTTCTGGATGTCCGTTTCCAGGACGCCGAAAGCGGCTTCATGCCGTTGTACGGACATTTGCAGCGCGGCCAGCATTCGCTTGGCGGTAAAATAATTCAGAACAATCCGCTCGGTAATGGCAATCTTTTCGGTCGGCACACCAATCGGTTGCGTGTTGAGTCCAAAGTCAATGATCAATTCTTCCGGCGTGCCCGTGACACGGCAGAAATTAGCGTAGCAGGTGACGGCTTTGGTGTCGTCAACTTGCACCTGGGGTCGCTGCTGCACTGCAGGGGCTGCCTGCTCGCCGCTTCGACCACCCGTTTCCGGACCCGTGACCGGTGTCGATTCCGGTTCGTTCTTTTCGGGGGTCTTGGCCATGGTAACCTCTCTTGTTACGGTTCAGCACCGTCATGACGGCAAATTTTCCGGACTCCGGACTGGCGGATCCCTATCAAGACTGGCAATTGTAGCCTATGACCCATGCAACGCAATGCTCCCACCGGGGAGTCCGGGCCACGCGACGGCCTCATGCGCCGCACAATCCGCAAGGCCGCTTCAGTTTCCCGGCAACAGCGGGTGATCGTCGGATCGGCAATCGCTTCCCGTTGGCGATGCCGCGGAGCGCGGTCTGGCACCCAACAGCGGCGGGGCGTCACCGGTCGGCGACGACGGCGGTATCGTTGGTGCTGGATGAGCCGCGACGGTTAATCCGCATCGTGATCGCAGATTGCATCGACGGCCCGGCGTGTCGCTTCGCGCACTTCACGAGGCACGGTGTCGTCGCCGGCGAGAGACTCCAGTAGCGGCACGGCCGGTCGAGCATCATGTCCCAGATCGGCCAGAGCCCGCGCGGCAGCGCACCGCACATTGACGACTTCCTGGTGATTCAGGTTTTCGTCGTCGGGTACGCCGGGAACATGAATCTCGTCTTCGTCGGGCAAGTACTCCAACTGGACGGCACGTTGCAGCAGCATCAGCGCCGATGCAACGCGGCCTCGACCCAAGGTGTCGATAACCGGAGCGGTGACCAGCGATAATTGCGACTGGTCGAACAGCGTGCGCGGGGTATGCAACGTTCTATCCAGGACATCCAAAAGCACTGGCACGTGCGCTGGCTGCGGGGGGCGCAGGAGCGACCATTGGTTCGTGGCGATAGCCGTCAGCGCTGTTTCCGACGGCGTGGAGGGGGACCATGAACATTCGGTCAATTCCCACGCGGCCGCCAGCCGGGATGCCAGCGGAGCCGCCGGATCGTTCAAAACACCGGTCAGGCACCGCCGCGCGTCCTCGCCGCCAAGTTTCCGGATCCGATAACAGATCTTGCTCTTTTCGTCCAGTTCCGCCCATTGAAGGTGGCGGACAAGCTTGCGCTGGATAATCCATGGCAATCCGTAGACGGCGGCCATCAGCAGCGTCACCGACCAGGCGGCCAGCAAAGCGCACGCCGCCCATACCAGGGCCCCGTACAGGACGGTCGGAGCATACAACACGCGTTGCGTGGTACCGCCTTCGATGTCCAACAACAAGTACGCGCACATCCACAGAATGATGAGCAGAGACGTGAGAGAAAGCCAACGTGACAGCGATGCGGCTCGACGAAGATAATAGCTGGAATGCTCGTCGGCGTAGACGTCACATGCGCCCAGCCACTGATACAGCAGCAACGCATAGAAAAAGAGGATTGTTGGAACGATGTAGTACCACTTATAACAATAGGCGAAATCCGCGATGCTTTCGGCATAGATGACCGAGGCCGCCGTCATGGCCAGCGGCAACACGAAATACCACCGCGTGGCGTGCGTGTTGTAAAAACGGTCTACGCGCCGCGATGCGGCGTGGAAGACGCGCACGGCTGCATCGGCCACCCTCATGGACGGCTGAAAGAACAACAGCACGCACAAGCAGACGAGCACGGCTGCCGAGACGAGGCCGTAGAACGAGTAGAAAACCGCAATTCTGCTGTCCGTGGAAAACCCGCCCACCATCCATGAGGCGAACCGCGAGACGGCGAAGAAAAACAACCACAGCAGCGGGCCCAGCAGGACTGCGTCGGTCTCGTCGAAGCGGAATTTGACATCACTTCTGACACGTTCGTCCGCGGCAACGTATTCGCCTCGAGCCCCCGCTATGGCGACGATGCAGCCGAACAAAACGACGGTGGCCGGCAGCGTCGCATACCACTGGTAGAGGAACTCGAGTTCGTGAGGCCACATAAAGGTTGCCGCCCGCCGCGGTCCTGGCCGCACGGCCAAAGGCGTGCGGCTCCACGTGATCCGCCGGCATCCGCGGTCAGCCACGAATGATCAGGCTGTGCTGCTGCTTCGCGAGGACCGACCCTACCACGCACGCATCGGCCGCACCCGCCTCGCGTGCCCTGTCTATCAACCGTCCGGCGTCCGCTTCCGGGACACTAAACAGCAAACCTCCGGACGTCTGCGCATCGAACAGCAACTCCAGCCGGACCGGGTCAGGATCGCCGCCTTCCACACGCATAAGATTCTCCACGAATCTCCGGTTCGACGCGCTGGCACGCGTCATATTGCGTTTTTCGACCAGCTCCAAAACACCATCGATTGCCTTAAGCCGACCGACGTCGAGCACGACCGTTACCTGGCTGGCCTGAGCCAGTTCGGTTGCGTGTCCCGCCAAACCAAAACCGGTGATGTCCGTGGCGGCACGCGCGCCAACCGATAGGGCGGCATCCCGTGCGCCGTCATTCAACAGAATCATACTGGCAACGGCGGCCTGCAGCGTGCTGTCCGGGCACCGATCGGCTTTGTGCGCCGAAGTGACGAATCCGGTGCCGAGCGGCTTGGTCAACACCAGCACGTCGCCGGGCCGCGCCTGACGATTGGTCATCAGACGGTCCGGTTCGACCACCCCCGTCACCGACAATCCATATTTGATCTCCGTGTCCCGCACCGTGTGGCCGCCCGTGACGACGGCGCCTGCCAGGTGCACTCGATCAGCGCCTCCCCGCAGGATCTCGGTCAGAATGTCCAACTTCAACTGGTCGTCGGGAAATCCCACAATCGCCAGCGCGGTCACGGGCCGGGCTCCCATGGCAAACACGTCGCTCATCGAGTTCGCGGCAGCGATTTGCCCGTAGACGTACGGATCGTCGACCAGTGGCGGGAAAAAATCCACGGATTGAACAATCAACAAATCGTCGCGCAGCCGGAACACCCCTGCATCGCTGAACCCTTCGGGCCCCACGATCAGGTCCGGATGCTGCTGCGGCGAAAGGTTTCGCACAACCTGTGCGACCCCATCCATGGGGAGTTTTCCCGCTCACCCCGCGCAGGTTGCGTAATCCAGTAATCTTTTTTTACGTCCAAACAACGGCATGGCTTTATCGTAGTGCGTGCGTGTGCCTTGTTCAACTTGACCGTGCGCGGACCATGCTCCATCAGCCGCGAAGCGCTGGCCCCCGGTTTCCGTTAGTTGGCGAACTCGCAAGAACCGGACGGTCGCGCGTACCGGCCGAATGTACCGCCCGAAAAGGCGCGTATGCCGAGATGGCCCAGCGGCTACAAGGACGGCCCGAACGCCTTACAATGGACATGGTGTTCGATCACGGCGACCGCGGAGACAAAACATGCCCATTCGCGCTGGAGATCCGGCTCCGTCATTTGAGCTCCAGGACACAACGGGCCATGTCCATCGGCTCCAGGAATATCGGGGCAACTGGCTCTTGCTGGTCATGTTGCGGCACCTGGGGTGAGTTCCATGCCGGGAGCACCTGTCGCAGTTGCGACAGCACAGCAGCCGTTTTCAGGCGTTGAGCACGCAGGTATTGGCGGTAACGTTCCAGGATGCGGCCACCGGCCGACGATTTGTGAAGGAGGAGGGCCTGGAATTTCCTCTGCTCGTCGATTCGTCCCGCCATCTCTACGAGCAATTTGGGATGGGGAAAGGACGCACGTGGGACGTGTGGGGACCGTCCAACTGGTGGGCCTACGCGCGGGGTATCTGCCGCGGCCTGATGCCCAAGCGACCAACCGGCGACGTCGATCAACTGGGCGGCGATGTTGTGGTCGATCCCGCGGGCATCGTTCGATTCCTGCACGCCGGCAAGGGACCGGCGGACCGACCGCCGGTCGATACGATCATCGCACGCATCGAGTGACCCTCCTGATCGAGGGACGCCGCCAAACGTCCGGCGGCGAACACGTCCGACGGCCGCTTTCCCTGTCACGTAAAATTTTTTAAGATCCTCGGGTATTACCGCGTCAGCCGTATCCACGGATCATGGCGGCTGCCGCCCGCGATGTATGGTTCTGCTCGAGGACGCCTGGGGAGGGGACCGATGGCCAAGTCTATCGCCCAGTATATCGATCACGCCGTGTTGCACCCGACGCAGACCGAACATCACCTTCGTGCGGCCTGCCGCATGGGTCGTCAGTTGCACGTGGCGACGGTGTGCGTCAAACCGTACATGATCCCCTTGGCGGTCGAGTTGCTGGACGGATCCCCCGTCGACGTGAGCACCGTCGTCGGGTTCCCCCACGGCTCCATATCCGCGGAATCCAAATCCGCCGAAGCCGAATGGGCATGCCGACACGGCGCGCGGGAACTGGACATGGTGGCCAACGTGGGGCTGGTCGTGCAGGAAGCGTGGGATCGTGTGGCCGCCGAGATTCGCGCCGTGGTGAGCGCGGGCAAAAAACATCGGGCGTCGACAAAGGTCATTTTCGAGACGGGGATGTTGCCCAACGACGAAATAAAAGTGCGACTGTGCCGCATCAGTTGTGATGCCGGTGCCGCGATGGTCAAGACATCGACCGGGTTTGGTTTTGTCAAACAGCCGGACGGGCAGATCGAAGCTACTGGAGCGACGGAACATGACGTGCGGCTGTTGCGGGCCACGTGTCCTGAACATGTGGGCGTCAAGGCGTCCGGCGGAATCCGTTCGTACGCGGACGCTCGACGGATGATCGAACTCGGGGCCAGCCGTCTAGGTACCAGCGCCACGGAAACGATTGTGCAGCAAGAGCAAGACGAACATGGGGACGGGTCACCCGCCGGCGACCTTTGAAAGTGCCCCTTCAGAAGGAACCGCGAACGTGCTGGAACTCCACGACCAAATACAGGAAGCGGTGGCCGCGATTCGCGGGCATTGGGATCGGCGACCACGCGCGGGCATCATTTTGGGAACCGGCTTGGGCGGAGTGGTGGAGACGATCGACGAAGAGGCTTCCATTGACTACGAACAGATTCCGCACTTTCTCCGTTCCACCGCCATCGGCCATCGCGGGCGCATGGTCTGCGGCCGCCTGAACGACAGCCCCGTGCTGGCGATGGAGGGACGATTCCATATGTACGAAGGCTATCCGCTTCAACAAATCACGCTGCCCGTGCGCGTGATGCGTGCCATGGGCGCCGAACTCTTGATCGTCACGCAAGCCTGTGGCGGATTGAACCCCCAGTTTCGTAGCGGCGATATCATGATCATCGAAGATCATATTAATCTGATGGGGGACAATCCGCTTATTGGAATCAACGATGATCGGCTGGGACCACGGTTCCCCGACATGTGCCGGCCGTACGACCCCCCATCGATCATTGCCGGACTGGAGATTGCGCGCCGTGAAAATTTTTCGGCCCACAAAGGGGTCACCGTCGCGGTCGCCGGACCGAACCTGGAAACACGGGCGGAATACCGATTCCTGAGATTGATCGGTGCGGACGTGGTAGGTATGTCGACCGTGCCCGAAGTAATCGTCGCCGTCCACTGCGGATTGCGTGTGTTTGGACTGGCAATCATTACCGATATGTGCCTGGCCGACGCCCTGGAACCGGCCGACATCAACCATATCGTGGCCGTGGCCAAGGGCGCCGAGCCCAAACTGGCCGCACTGGTGACCGGTATTCTCCAGAGGGAGGCGACCGACAGATAAGGGCGCGGCGCGCGATCAGACGAATCGTGTGGGATGCCCCCTTCCGCGGCGTCCGGTGTTTTTGCCGGTCCGGGCCGCGCCACCCCGTCCGTCACGCATCCTGCGGCACACTGGGCCGGCTGCGGCGGAATGCCCCACGCCGAACCGGACAACGAGCGCGAACGACGCTGACGATCATGAAAACGCAAGCTCCGTCCGTCGATGGCGCCGCGGCGCTAGTACGCCAGCGGTGGTCCAGTCGGCCCCGCGTGGGAATCATCCTGGGCACGGGTTCGAACCGGCTGGCCGACGCCATCCACCAGCAGGCGGTCGTGCCGTACGACGAGCTCCCCGAATTTCCGCGCTGCACGGCCTTGGGACACACGGGACGCGTCATCTGTGGCACGCTGGCCGACGTTCCCCTCGTCGCGCTGGAAGGCCGGTTCCATTTGTACGAGGGTTACACCGTGGCGCAGGTGGTGCTTCCGGTACGGTTGCTCCATCGGCTGGGAGTCGAATCGCTCGTTGTCACCAACGCAGCCGGGGCCGTCCATCCCTACTTTCGGGTCGGCGATGTGGTGGTGATCGTCGATCATATCAACTTAATGTTCCGCCGGATCGCGGTCCCGCACGGTTGTGTTGCCATGGCAGAAGGTCGGTCGCGACCGCGTGGCTCTTTGTACGATGGTCCGATGATCGAAGACGCGTTAGACGTTGCCCGGCGGGAAAACTTTGTGGCGCATCGCGGCGTTTACGTGTCGGTGAAGGGCCCCAATTACGAGACGCGGGCCGAGTATCGATTCTTTCGCCGGATCGGTGGCGACGTCATCGGCATGTCCACCGTGCCGGAGGTACTCGTCGCAGGCAGCCTGGGTCTGCGCGTGCTGGCGATGTCGGTTGTCTCCAACGTCTGTCTTCCCGACGCGTTGTCGCCCAGCGACGGCCAGGCAGTTGTCGACGCTGCTCGTGAGGCGGAGCCCCGGATGAAAAAAATTGTCACCGATGTTGTCACAAATCACGCACAGCGCAACGCAAACGGCGCGGATTGACCAACGTAGCCGAAATCGCGAGACTGCGGCGCGGTTGAATAAAGAAAAGGATGGCAACAAACGAGCCAAACAAAACCAGCCAGATTTTGCGGAGTTCGGCCACAGCCCGTTTGAAGAGACCAGCGAAAAAGGGAATGGGAATGGCCACGCACGATATCGCGGGTCTGATTCAGAAGAAGCGCGATGGCGGGTCCCTGGAACCGGACGAAATCCATGCGCTGATTGACGGCTATGTGCGCGGCGCCGTGCCAGACTACCAGATGGCCGCGCTGTGCATGGCCATCCTTTTTCAGGGAATGAACGTATCAGAGACCGCTCACCTCACGGAGCGGATGCTTGCCAGCGGAACGACCCTCTCCTGGTCGACTCCCGACACCACGAAGGTCGACAAGCATTCCACGGGCGGCGTCGGAGACAAAGTGTCGATTGTCCTGGCGCCGCTGCTGGCTGCCTGCGGCCTGGCGGTGCCCATGATTTCCGGCCGCGGTCTGGGTGCTACGGGCGGGACGTTGGACAAGCTCGAAGCGATCGACGGCTACCGGACCGACCTTACGGTACGCGAAATTATCGATACGACCGAGCGTGTCGGGTGCGTCGTCACCGGCACGACGCCGGACCTGGCGCCCGCGGACCGGAAACTCTACGCACTGCGCGACGTTACGGCGACGGTCGAATCGATTCCCTTGATCACGGCCAGTATCATGAGTAAAAAGCTCGCCGAGGGCCTCGATGCACTCGTTCTGGACGTCAAGGCTGGTTCGGGCGCTTTCATGAAGTCCAAGGACCGAGCCAGGCAGTTGGCACAATCCCTGGTGGATACGGGCAACCGCATGGGCGTGAAAACGACTGCCTTGCTTACCGATATGAATCAGCCGCTGGGACGTATGGTCGGCAATGCGGTTGAGGTGTCCGAATCGATGGATGTGCTCGAGGGCGGTGGACCGCGGGATGTCGTGGACATCGTTATAGCCCTGGGAGCGGAGTTGCTGGTGCTCGCCGGGCTGCAACCGGACACGCGAAGGTCCGCGGCCATGCTGCAGGAAAAAATCGCGAACGGATCGGCGATGGAAAAATTTCGCGAAATGGTCGCCGCCCAGGGAGGCCACCTCGAAACCACACGACCTGTTGCGCCGCCGCATGAGATCGGTGCCGAGAAACCAGGATGCGTAACGCGCATTGACACGGAAGCCATCGGTCGGGCGGTGATTCTGATGGGCGGCGGCCGCCGGAAAATGAACGACCCCATCGACCGCAGTGTGGGATTGGAAATGCTGGTTCGCGTGGGAGACGTAGTAAGAATCCATCAGCCGCTTGTCCGTGTGTTCTCCCATCACCGGGATGTCGACCAAATCGAACCGCTTGTACGGAGCGCGGTGCACGTTTCCGAACAACTTTCGGAGCCGTTGCCACTGGTTCTCGAAACGTTTCGGAGCGCACCGTGAACAGCCAGCAGCGCGACGCATTGATCGAAGCCGCCCGTGGCGCCCGGCGACAGGCGTACGCGCGCTATTCGGGCTTTCAGGTGGGCGCGGCACTGCGTACGACGTCGGGTATGGTGGTCTGCGGAGCGAATGTGGAGAACGCGTCGTACGGTCTGACCCTGTGTGCCGAGCGAGTGGCCGTGGTACGGGCCGTATCGGAGGGCGAGCGTCGATTTGAAGCTCTGGCGATCGCCGCGGCGGGAGCCATCCCGCCTTGCGGAGCGTGTCTGCAGGTGCTGGTCGAGTTCTGCGATGAGCTGCCGATCCTGCTCGTCGAACCCGATCCGGGCCGCCCCGTTACGGAAGTCCGCTTATCGCAGTTACTGGGGAATCCGTTTCGGCCGGGACATCTGCGACAGCGCTGACGCCCCATTCGTTTCCGGGGCTCACAGCAGGGACGTGTCCCGGTTGCCCGGCCCGGGACTCCCCGCCGCGCGCCGCCGCCGCACCCTGGCCGGGCCCACCGCGCCACGTCCCCTTGCCGGTGAACCTGCTATACTCGCTGCTCACGTGCCGTGAAACACGTGTTATGGAACCGGAGATTCGCTCCGTGAATACCGCATCTCGAGACAAATTCCTGGAAGCTGCCCTGGCGGAAGCCCGACAGAGCGTGGCCGAAGGCGGGCTGCCCATCGGGTCGGTGCTGGTCATCGACGGCGAAATTGTGGGTCGCGGCCACAACCGGCGAATCCAGCGTGGAAGTCCGATCCTGCATGCCGAAATGGATTGTCTGGAAAACGCGGGCCGCCTGGACGCGAATCGTTACCGGCGGGCCACGCTGTATTCGACGCTGTCCCCGTGCGACATGTGCAGTGGCGCGATCCTGCTTTACAGGATTCCGCGCGTCGTGATTGGCGAACACCAAACCTTCCGAGGTCCCGAAGCGTACGTCGAAAGTCGAGGAGTCGACGTCCAAGTGGTGAACGACCCGGATTGCGTGCGTCTGATGACGGAGTTTCTCCGCCAACATCCGCGGTTGTGGAAGGAAGACATCGGAGAATGACGGGTTGCTGACGGGCGGTCATCACGTGGACGGTGGCAACATCCAGCGGGAATTCTTCGGTGGTGCGTGGCAGCAGGTGCTGCGGCGTGCGTTCGGAGCGGGACGGGATCGACGCTGCCTTGCAGCGCCTTGAACGTTGGGCCGACATGGTCGATGGATGCGTAACAGGAAACAGCCTTCGTGCGCCATCAATTCGCAAACATCTTTTGGAACGGTTTCTCAATGGCGAGCGCGATCGTGCTCGTGACGGTTGCCCAAGCCCAGACTGCCGACCGCCTGCGTTTCGCGACATTCAATACTTCGCTGCACAGGGACCGGGCAGGGCAGCTCGTCGAGGAACTGGCACTTCCGATATCCGATCAGCCGCGGCGGGTGGCGGAGACCATCCAGAGGATCCGGCCGGACGTGCTGCTGCTCAACGAGTTCGATTACGACGACGAAGGCCGAGCCGCGGAATTATTCCAGACGAACTTCCTCGCAGTTTCCCGAAACGGCCAATTACCGATTCGCTACGCCCACGTCTATCTGGGTCCCGTCAATACGGGAGTGCCGACCGGCCACGATCTGGACAACGACGGTCGAAACAACGGACCGGCGGATGCATTCGGATACGGAAGGCACCCCGGCCAGTACGGCATGTTGGTACTGTCTCGGCTGCCGATCGATCGGGACAAGGTACGGACGTTTCAAGAATTCTTGTGGAAAGACATGCCCTGCGCCGTTCTGCCTGTCGATCCTCGGACAGGGCAAAGTTTCTATACTCCGGAGGAACTCGCCGACCTGAGATTGTCATCGAAGAGCCATTGGGACATTCCGTTGCGGGCCGGAAACCGCACCATTCACTTTCTGGTGTCCCACCCCACCCCCCCTGCTTTTGACGGTCCGGAAGACCGCAACGGGTGTCGCAACCACGATGAGATCCGGCTGTGGGCCGACTACATCGATCCTCAGCGGTCAACCTATATTTATGACGACCGGGGTCGGCGAGGCGGGCTTTGCGAGGGATCGCTGTTTGTGATTGCCGGTGATTTGAACGCCGATCCCGTGGACGGAGGTGGCACGCTGCGAAGCATTACGCAGTTGTTGGCGCACCCGCTCATTAATGCTTCGCCGTGTCCCGCCAGTGCGGGGGGACGCGAGTGCGCTCGGCGGCAGGGAGGGGCCAACGACCACCAGCAGGGGGACCCCGCGCACGACACGGCCGATTTCAACGATCGTGCCCCGGGCAATCTGCGTGTCGATTATGTTCTTCCCTCCCGAACGCTCGCGCCCATCGACGGCGGGATTTTCTGGCCGCGTGCCGATCAGGAAACAAGCCGGCTGCTGGAGGCGTCCGACCACCGCCTCGTGTGGATAGACGTACAATAACAGCTCGGCGGCTGTGGCCGCGTTCGGCCTCGTTGTCCCGCGCGACGCCGGTACCAGCGGCATTTCATGCGGATGCCTGCTCGAGATCTTCCGGCTCCAAGGCTGCCACGTAGGGCAGATTTCGGTAGGCATCGTTGTAGTCCAGTCCATAACCGACGACGAAGGCGTCCGGTATGTCGAACCCGACAAAATCCGGCTCCAGATCGACTTCCTGGCGGCCTTCCTTGCGCAGCAGCACAAGGGAACGGACCGATTTCGCGCCGAGCTGCTTCATTCGTTCGAGGACTTCCAGCAACGTGTGTCCGGTGTCGAATATATCATCTACCAGCAGGACGTCGCGGCCGGCAATATCGGGCATCATGTCGGCATTGATCACCAGCCCACTGCGGGTCGTCGTCGCGCCCCGGTAGCTGCTGGCCTGCACGACGCCGACACGAAGCGGAAGATCCAGCTGGCGGATCAAGTCGGAAAGCAGAACGACACTGCCGGTAAGCACGCCCACGATGGTCAGTGTCCGTCCTTGGTATGCCGCGGCGACCTCGTTGGCCATGCGCGATACACCTTCCAGTAGCTGCGTTTCGGTGAGCAAGATTTTCACGTGCCCGTATCCTCGGAGGATGTGAGTAGGAGCCGTATTGTGCAGGATCTCCGCGGCCGCATCAAATCAGCACTCCCGCCACGCAGGCGGTCATGAAACACGCCAGAGTACCTCCGATCATCGCGCGCAGTCCCAGTCGCGCAAGGTCGGGGCGGCGCTGCGGAGCGATCCCGCCGATTCCGCCGAGTTGGATTCCGATGGAACTGAAATTGGCGAAGCCCGACAGGGCGTACGTCATTATGCGGATGCTGCGCGGGTGGAGTGCGATTGGCGAATCGGTTGCGACCCACTTCCCGAGCCGGTCGTAGGCCACGAATTCGTTGGCTACCATCTTGATTCCCAGCAGTTCCGCCGCGTGGAAGCAGTCGCCGCGCGGGATTCCCATGAGCCAGGCGAAAGGCCAGAAGATATAGCTTAAGGCGAGTTCCAGCGACCAGCGCTGCTCACCGCTGAAACCCAGCCAAGTGCCCGTCCAGCCGATCACGGCATTGGCCATCGCAATCATTGCCAGGAACGCAATCAGCATCGCTCCCACATTGATGGCCAGGCGCATACCGTCCGCCGCGCCGTCCGCCACCGCTTCGATCATGTTCACGCTCGTCTGTTCCACCGCCACCTCGACATGCCCCAGCGTCTGGGAGTGTTCCGTCTCCGGCTGCATGATTTTGGCAATAAGCAACGCAGCGGGAGCGGAGATAACGGATGCCGTTACGAGATGGCCCGCTTCAATGCCCATCTGCACGTACGCCGCCAGGACGCCGCCGGCGATCGTGGCAAAACCACCGACCATGACGGCATTGAGTTCCGACGAAGTCATGCCCTGCACGTAGGGACGGATCACCAGCGGCGCTTCGGTCTGTCCCACGAAAATGTTTGCCGCCGCCGAAAGACTCTCCGCACCGCTCGTCCCCAAGGTTTTCTGCATCAACCACGCGAAGAAGAACACGACCCGCTGCATGATGCCGAGGTAGTACAGCAGCGACATGAACGACGCGAAGAACACGATCGTGGGCAAGACGCCAAAGGCGAACGTCCGTATCAGTACGAACTCGGGCGGCAGGGACGGGTCCTCCGGCCGGGGAAAAACGCCGAACATAAACAGCGAGCCGGCATCGACGAAATCCAACATCCGCGTGAAGAATGCTCCGATGCCCCGGAACAGTCGGTCGCCGGGTCGGGTCCACAGGATGAGCACGGCGAAGGAAAACTGCAGCAGCAGACCACCGACAATGATCCGCAGGCTGACTTTGGTTTTGTGCGAACTCATCAGCCAAGCCAGGCCGACCATGACGAATAGCCCGACGAGGCTGATCACGCGTTCCACCGGCGTCAGTTCCTTTCCCGGGTGTTGAAGATGCGGTCACCGGCATCGCCCAGCCCGGGAACAATAAACTTCTGTTCGTCCAAGACGGCGTCCACGGCACAGACATAGACCTGGGTCTCCGGGAACAGGCTCTCTACCTGTCGGATGCCGTCCCGAGATGCGATAACCGCCAGTAACTTCACATGGGGCACTCCCCATTCGCGCAGCGCCGACAGCGCGGCCACCGCCGATCCCCCGGTGGCGAGCATCGGATCCAGAATCAAGGCCACATCCACCGGCTGGCTGTCCGGTAGTTTGCTGTAATACTCCACCGGCCGCGCGGTACGTTCGTCCCGATACAGCCCAAGGTGCCAGACTTCCGAGGTGGGAATCAGGTTGAGCACGCCGTCGACCATGCCCAGTCCGGCGCGCAGGATGGGAATCACGCCGATGCGTTGACGAAGCTTCCGACCGGGCGCGCTGGCCAGCGGCGTCTGCACAGTGCAGGGTTGGAGTTCCAGGTCCTTGGTGGCCTCGTAGGCCAGCAGCACGGACAGTCGGGCGATTAAACGGCGAAACTCTGCCGGATCGGTGTGCACGTCGCGCAGGTGCGCCAGGTGGTTCTCGATCAGGGGATGGTGAACTTCAAACACGCCTGACGTGTGCTTCCGACTCTCACTCCGCGTGCCCGTCTCGTACGACGTTTTGCCCATCAGTCTCGTCGCCTCGACATATTCGTCTGTCTTTAGAGTCTAACCATCGCTAACGGACGCGATACCAGAATGCGAGTTCGCGGCAGGGATACGGGTCTCGTGGGAAGTTTTCACTCACGCACGTATCCGCCCGTGCGCCCTTGTGATTGCTAACAGCATAACGCTCGGTGCGGCGGGCATGAAGGGTGTCCCAGCCGATTGCGTGGGTGCGGGTGGCTATATGGACGAGGCAAACAAGGAGAACTCCGCGATTTACGGACCCGCGTTGACACGTCGTCCAGCGACCCGGGCAGGTTCCGAGCAGCGGGAAGGCGTGGGCCAGGCCTGCCGTATCGCCGGGCAGCGGGGGGGGGGCGGTTACGCGTGTCACCGGGTCGCGGACCGGTTGCCGAAGACCTCTTCCGCCGAAAAAAACGGCGTCCACGGGGGGCGCATCGCGCGGCGGCTTTGGTATAATCCGAACGTCCGATGCGAGAATCGACGCGCGTGATTGCAAGCCCTTTCCACATGCGGCCTTGTGCCGAGTTGGCGTTTGAAACCCGTGAACGCGCGATTTCCCGTCCTGCCGCAGAAGCGGCGGGCGCCGCCCGGAGTGACCTCGTGAAGCGAACCATGCTGATGGAACTTGAAACCATGGCTGACATCACTTCACCGAGGAAAGACACATGCGTTCACGGAATCGCTTCACGAGACGCGCGCGACGGCTGCCCGCGCGGTCGACCCCATTTGCCTTGCGGGTAATCTGCATCGCCTGCCTGGCGCTCTCCGTGTGCTGGCGCCCCAACGAGGCGCCGTGCGGTCCGCTTAGGGTCGCGACGTACAACGCGTCGCTGAACCGTTCGTCCGCCGGAAGACTCATCTCGGATTTGTCCACGCCCAACAATCTTCCGGCGCGGCGCGTTGCGGAAGTTGTTCAACAGGTTCGGCCGGATATTCTGCTGATCAACGAATTTGATTACGACGCCAACGGCGACGCCGCGCGGTTGTTTCAGGAGAATTATCTCTCCATCGGTCAGAATACCACCGGCGTGGTAACCGCGCCACCGATCGACTATCCGTTCCGATTTGTTGCCCCATCCAACACAGGAGTCAGTTCCGGGGTCGATTTCGACGGCAACGGATCGACGGACGACTATGGATTCGGCAACTTTCCGGGACAATTCGGCATGGCGGTCTATTCCCGTTTCCCGGTCTTGATATCGCAGTCGCGGACGTTCCAGACATTTCTCTGGAAGGATATGCCAGGCCACCGGATTCCAGCCAACTACACGCAGGATGGCATCGACAACGCGCGGCTGTCCTCCAAGAGCCATTGGGACTTGTCGATCGATGTCGACGGCCAGCGTGTCCATCTGCTGGCCAGCCATCCCACGCCGCCAGTCTTCGACAGCCCAGTCTTCGACGAAAACGGTCGCCGCAACGCGGATGAGATCAGGTTCTGGACGGACTACATCGATCCTGCTTCCAGCGGATACATTTATGACGACATGGGTGTCATCGGCGGGCTCTCCGACGGCGACCGGTTTGTGGTAGTGGGAGACTTTAATTCAGACCCGTTCGATGGTGACAGTCTCCCCGGAGCCGCCGATCAATTGCTTGATAGTCCGCTCGTCAATACGTCGTTGGTGCCGGCCAGCGCGGGCGGCGTTGAAGACTCGATATTGGAGGGCGGCATCAATGATACGCACCTGGGCGATCCTGCCCACGACACGGCGGACTTCGCCGCTCCCGGAAACCTGCGAGTGGATTACGCCTTGCCCTCGGCAAACATGACCCTGCTGGGCGGAGGCGTGTTCTGGCCGACCCGAGATAACCCGCTTGCCGCGCCCGCATTCGGCGCGTCCGACCACCGGCTGGTATTCGTCGATATCAGTGTTCCGGAACCGCCGGCCGGGACGCTGGTGTGGTTGGCTTTGGCTCTGGCTGCGTGGCCAAACCGGCGGTTCCTGCAAG
>Ga0315534_1000568_pt1 | contig 25752 bp, 22 predicted proteins | sample SalMarSW160240MG_FD_203094 | JGI IMG/M metagenome (GOLD analysis project Ga0315534, IMG submission 203094) | Salt marsh sediment microbial communities from the Plum Island Ecosystem LTER, Massachusetts, United States - Salt Marsh Sediment SW1602-40 ...
GGTCGTGGATGAAATCGAGGGCCGCCTCCCATCCACCATCGAGGACGATGGCGCCGACCACCGCCTCGAAGAGGTCCTCGAGGAGCGCCGACCGTTCCCTTCCCCGCGCCAACTCTTCACTCGGCCCCAGAACTACCCAGCCGTCGAGCCCGAGCAGGGCGGCCCGTTCGGCCAACCTTTCCGAACGCACCAGATGAACGCGCTTGCGGGTCAGCACGCCCTGATCGTCCTCCGGAAACTCCTCGAAGAGGATTTGCGCCACCGCGTGCCCGATCACGGCGTCACCGAGGAACTCGAGCCGCTGATAGGAGCCTCTCTCCTGCGCGGTCACCGCCGAGCCATGGCGCAGTGCGCGCCGCAGCAGGTCACAATCTTCGAATTGATGACCGAGAAGGGCTTCAAGCGCAGCAAGAGCGTCGTCGTTATTCGCCGTCATGTGGTCATTCTACAGATAGAAATCTGAGTTTCTCTGTAGGCGGGTCCTTCAGGGCCCGCCAACGGGGTATTCAAGTGTCGTTGGCGCGCCCAGAAGGACGCGCCTTCATAGGCCGAGGCGGTGCGTTGTCGATGAGCGCAGTGACCCGTTTCATTCGGGCGAGGATTTTGTCACCGTGTGAACCCGGCCAGTAGACCCGCCGACAGCAGGTGCAACGGCGGAAACGGGGCGCAGTCGCCAGGACGTGCGGCGGCGCGACCTCGGCCACATCTTCCCGCGCCACATCTACGAGTTCACCGTTGCACTCGCTACACCGCGCGTTCTCCAGAGTCGCGTCCGGTCGCAGGCCGAGACGACCGAACACTTCGATCAGCTGGTCCTCGAGATCATTGGCTCGGACAAGCATCGTCCTCGGCCCGGCGGAGGCCAGCTCGCGATCCCGGGTCAACAGCCATCGGCCCTCGGCCTGAGCCCGTTCGGCGAGCCAGTGGTCTTCCGGCCCGGGCTCGAGGAAGACGGCGTCGAAGCCGAAGAAACGGAGCCACCGAGCCAACGAGCCCAGCATCGCGTCACATAAGAAGCGCGGGTCGTGACCATCATCGCCGGTCCTGAGGATCATGGCTGGTTCAGATTACCTCCGCCGTTGGAACAATTTCGGATTTCGGATTTCGGATTTCGAATTTACCCCACCCACCCAGACCCACGGGAGTCGAGCGCATATCCGAAATTGGAAATCCTAAATCCAAAATGGGTGGGTGGATGGGTGGGCGATGTAGAATACTTGACGCACCGCGGCGCGCAACAACCGTCGCGACATCGACAAGGAGAACCCCAATGCCGCCGATCGAGACCACCCCCGAGTTCGTCCAATCTGTATACGACACCTCCCGCGAGCGACTGGCGGTCATCCGTAAGCGGCTGGATCGGCCCCTGACCCTGGCCGAGAAGGTGCTTTTCGGCCATCTCGCGGACCCGGAGGAAGATCTCGATCGCGGCAAGGCATACCTCCGGCTTCGCCCCGATCGGGTCGCCATGCAGGATGCCACCGCACAGATGGCGCTCCTCCAGTTCATGCTTTCAGGCAAGGACACGACAGCCGTCCCGTCCACCGTTCACTGCGACCACCTGATCCAGGCCCGATCCGGGGCCGACGGGGACGTCAAGGTTGCCATCGACCGCAACCGGGAGGTCTACGACTTCCTTCAGACCGCGTCGGCGCGTTACGGAATCGGCTTCTGGAAGCCGGGCTCCGGCATCATCCACCAGGTCGTGCTCGAGAACTACGCCTTTCCGGGCGGAATGATGATCGGCACCGATTCCCATACCCCCAACGCCGGGGGGCTTGGGATGATCGCAGTAGGAGTCGGCGGGGCTGACGCGGTCGACGTGATGGCCGGCTTCGATTGGGAGGTCCTGCAGCCCGAGATTGTCGGCGTCAAACTGACCGGCAGCCTCAAGGGGTGGGCGTCGCCCAAGGACGTCATTCTCAAGCTCCTCGGCATCCTCACCGTCAAGGGCGGCACCAACCGTATCATCGAGTACGTCGGCCCCGGCTGCGAGTCGATTTCGACCACCGGCAAAGGCACCATCACCAACATGGGAGCTGAGCTCGGCGCCACCACGTCCATCTTTCCGTACGATCGGCGCGCCAAGATTTACCTCGATGCGACCCAGCGAGCGCGCATCGCCACCCTCGCTGAGGCCAACAAAGCCTTGCTGACCGCTGATCCAGAGGTCGCGTCCGACCCCGAGCGGTTCTTCGACCTCGTCATCGAAATCGATCTCGACACCCTCGAGCCTCATATCGTCGGCCCGTTCTCGCCCGATCTCGCGCGGCCGGTCTCGCAGATGGCTGCGGACGTTGTCGAGCACGGCTATCCCGACAACCTCACCGCCGGACTGATCGGCTCGTGCACCAACTCCTCCTACGAGGACCTGACCCGAGCCGCCGATGTCGCCGAGCAAGCGCTGGCAGCCGGTGGGAAGATCAAATGCGCCCTCTGGGTGACCCCCGGTTCGGAGCAGATCGAGGCAACCATCGCGCGAGATGGCCAGATGAAGACCCTCGATCGGCTCGGCGCCACCGTACTCGCCAACGCCTGCGGTCCGTGCATCGGCCAGTGGCATCGCGAGGATATCCGCGATGGCGACGTCAACTCGATCATCAGCTCCTTCAACCGTAACTTCGCCAAAAGGAACGACGGCAACCCGCAAACCAACTCGTTCCTCACCAGCCCCGAGATTGTGGTCGCCTACGCCCTGACCGGAAACCTCACCACCAACCCCCTGACCGACGAGCTCACGGCGCCCGACGGCAGCTCGTATCGGCTGCGGCCGCCGGCGCCGGCGCCCGAAGTGCCGAAGAACGGTTTTGTCTTCAAAGCGGAGGGCTACCTGGCGCCGCCCGAGGATCGCTCGTCGGTCGAGGTCAAGGTTGCGGACGGGTCCGAGCGGCTGCAGCTTCTGGAGCCTTTTCCGCCGTGGGACGGTCAGGACTACGAGAGAATGCCGGTGCTGCTGAAGGCGCGCGGCAAATGTACCACCGACCATATTTCGCAGGCCGGGCCATGGCTCCGATTCAGAGGCCACCTCGACAACATCTCGGACAATCTCTTCCTCGGCGCCAACAACTCCTTCGCCGACGAACCCGGTTACGGCATCGACATCGAGACCGGCGAAGCCAAGCAGCTGCCCAAGCTCGCGCGGGAGTACAAGGAACGAGGCATCAGGTGGGTGGCGGTCGCCGACGAAAACTACGGCGAAGGCTCGTCGCGTGAGCACGCCGCCATGGAGCCACGCTACATGGCGGGCATGGCGGTCATAGCCCGCTCCTTCGCGCGTATCGCCGAAACCAACCTCAAAAAGCAGGGGATGCTGCCCCTCCGGTTCGCGGATCCCTCCGACTACGAGAAAATCCGGGTCGACGACCGGTTGTCGCTGACCGGTCTGGCTGAAATCGCTCCCGGTCAACCGATCACTGCGGTCCTCCACCACGCGAACGGTGCCGAGGAGAAGTTCGCCCTCGAGCACAGCTTGAATGAGGAGCAGGTGGAGTGGTTTAAAGCCGGAAGCGCGCTCAACGTGTTGCGGGCGAAGGATTAGCCGTCAGCAGTCAGCCCTCAGCAATCAGCTCCGCCAACCCGCCCATGGGCCACGGCTCGAATGCTGATCGCTGAGAGCTGATGGCTGAGAGCTTTTCGGTGCGCGAAGCCAAATCCACCCGAAAACTGAGACCCGTCACATCCTCCGCGTTGACTCCAACTGCGTATTCTGCGAACATCAATCAATGACCGATCGCAGTCAACAACGCGCCGCCGCGCCCGTCGCCAACCTCGATTTTCTGAGGATCTTCTTGCCGTACGAGCTGAGGCTCGCCCAACGCCAGGCCATGGTCTCGGGATCGAAATCCGAGGATGGCTCGCCAAGTTCGTGTCTCGGGCTGTATCTCGTGAGGCTGGAACCGATATCCGGCGACTGGTTCCCGGCGCCGGCCGAGGGTGGTGCGCAGATCGGCGATCATATTCAGGATCTGCTGGTCGAGGTCTTGCGTGACTCGGATATACCGGTACGAATGACCGATCAGGAGCACCTCGCGATTCTTCGCGACCTCGACCCCCAGCACACCTATGCCGTCAGCCAGCGTTTTCTCACCTCCGCTTCAGACTCCGATCTTCTCCAGGCCGCCAATCTGCGGACCCGGGTCGGCTACGTCATATATCCGCTATCGAGCCAGCCCAACTATCCGCCATCGCAGTGGGAGAACATCGTCGAGCTCGCTCGCAGGATGAGTGCCTACGGCGAGCCCTCCGGTCGCGCCTCCGGAAACGGTCTTCTTCGCGGACCCGACATGACGGAGACGGGAATCCCGGAGAGCGACCTGATTCCACTCGCAATCCGAGATCCCGAAGCACTTGTCAAACCAGGATTGCTTCAGATACAGAGAATTCAGCTGTTGTCGAGGGTCGAGTAGAGCCCGGCGGCTTGGGACCTGGGGCTTGGGATATCTCCAGCGTTCGCCCGAATTTCATTCAAAACAGAGTCCGTCGGCGGTCGCTGGAGTGAAGGGCTTCGTCGCGAGGGCCGGGAGACGTCGTGAGATGGCGTCCGCTCGCGGGCGCCAGATTGCGGCGGGTTTGGGGCCGCAGTAGAAGCCGAAAACGACAGCGGGCGGACGAAGTCCGCGGGCGCCGCAGGCGCCCCGCCGACTTTGGTCCTTCACCGGCGTGAACGCGCCTCACGAAATCGGAGCCAAGCGGAGATTTCGTGTTGCGCCGAGATTGGACCTGGGGACGCGATGAGCGACAGAGGCGAGGAGGGATTGATCTCGTGATCATCCCGACGATGCCGATGAGCGAAGCGCGACATCCAGGTCCGGGATCGGCCCGAGGGAAAAGGGTGGAGGGGCAACCTCCAAGGTTGAGGGGGTCCTTCGACTCGCTCACTCCGTTCGCTCGCTCAGGATGACAGAGAAGGGGCCGCCCGCGCGCCGAAGGCGTGCAGCGGACGAGGTCCGAGGGTCGACGAGAGCTCGCTCTCGGAGATCCTGAGGATCGAGGACGCGTGGCTGCGATCGGAGATCGCAGCGGGTGGGCCATTCGGGCGCGGAGACGAAGACGGGCACGGGCGCGGGATCGGCCGCGGTATGATCGCGCCATGAGTTTCGAGCTTGGTGATTGGCTGCCCGAGTTCCCGGTGAGAGAGCACGCGCTCTATCTCGACCACGCGGCGGTCTGCCCGTTGCCGAGGCCGGTCGCCGAAGCGATGCGTCAACGCATCACCGAGCAGGAAGAGACCGGCTACGACAACCACAAGGAGTGGCGGAACAACCATCTCAGCTGTCGCCACCTCGGCAGCCAACTCGCCGGCTGTGCGCCCGACGACATCTCGATCATCCGCAGCACCTCCGAAGGCCTGTCGCTGATAGCCGAAGGTCTGGACTGGAACGAAGGCGACGAGATTCTGGTTGGAAGCGAGGAGTTTGCCGCCAACGTGGCGCCGTGGCTCGGCCTCGCCCGCAGAGGCGTTAAGGTCGTGCGTTTCCCGCAGCCCGACGGACGCATCGACCCGAAGGTGGTGGAACAGCACATGGGGGAAAGGACAAAGCTGTTGTCGGTCTCGTGGGTCGCCTTCCATACCGGCTGGATCGCACCGCTGGCACAGCTCGGCCGTCTCTGTCGAGACCGCGGCATCATTTTGATCGTCGACGCCATCCAAGGAATGGGCGTGTTGCCGCTGCACCTGGTCGCGCTCGGGGTAGACGCGGTTGTGGCCGATGGGCACAAGTGGCTCCTCGGTCCGGAGGGCGCCGGCATTATGGCAACCACCGAGGATCTTCGCGCCCGTCTCCAACCCGTCATATCCGGTTGGCGCAACGTGGCGCTGGCCCCCCAAGATTTCTTCCTGCAGCGTCTCGAATATCACGCCGACGGCCGGAAATTCGAGGCGGGCGCTTATAACGACGTTGGCGTGGCAGGGCTTGCGGCCGCTCTCGACCTGATCGCCGCAGTCGGGCAAGACAATATTCAGGTCAGAATCGAGACACTTTCCCGTCTTCTGACTCGGGTCCTTCTCGCGCATGGATGGGATGTCTTTTCACCTGGGTCCGGGCACCCGATCGCCGGCATCGTCGCCGCCCGCTGTCCGAGTGTCAGCCCGGCAGATGCCCGCCGGCGACTCCTCGAGCGACGTGTCGTGGTGTCGGTGCGACAGGGGTACGTGAGATTCTCGCCCCATTTCTATACCACCCGCGGGGAGCTGGAAGCGCTGGACCGCATCCTCGAAAAAGTCGGCCTATAACGAATTCGGAATTCGGAGTTCGGAATTCCCACCCACTCACCGTCGACCCTCTCCTGAGCGGATTGCGGTTGAAGAATTCGAAATCCGAAATTCGAAATCAATATTGGGCGGGCGGGCGGGGCTAGTCCGCCGCGCAGCGGAAGCCCGTCGTGCGATGGTCCTCGGTCGGTCTCCGCGACGAGCGACGCGAGACTCTCTGCTTCGACGGGGGGTCGAAATACGAGCCCCCCCGGACCACTCGGCGGCGTTCGGTAGACGGGCCGGTCTCCTGTTCCCACGCGGTTCCGTCTCGAGGTCCGCCAGAGTAGCTGGTGTGATAGACATCCTGCACCCACTCCGCCGCGTTGCCGATCAGGTCGTGGATGCCCCAGGCGTTTGCAGGAAAGCTGCCCACCGGTGCCTCGGCGCCCCAGCGATCGCTTCCTTCGATGTCGAATGCGTTGGCGCGATCAGACTCCCAGGTTTCTCCCCAAGGAAACCGCGTATTGCTCCCCGCGCGCGCCGCACGTTCCCACTCGACCTCCGATGGCAGGCGTTTACCGGCCCAGTGAGCAAACTCGTGCGCCTGGTACCAGCTCACCCACAGTACGGGATGCGACCCGCGGTTGGGATCTTCGTACGCCTCGGTTTTGCTGGGTGGGGTGCATGCGCCGGCTTCGACGCAGCGGCGATAATCAGCGTTGGTGACCTCGTTGCGATCGAGCCAGAATCCCGCGACGTTCCGGCGGCCGGCCGGGAGCTCGTCGACGGCAAACTGGCGGTCGGTCAGGCTGGCGCCAAAGCGGAAGCTCCCTGACGGGACCCACACCATCACCCGGCCGTCCGAGGACCAGATCCGCGTTTCTCCCGCGGCGGGCTCGAGCGTGTCCCGACCATGTCGGATGCGCTGGTTGTTGGGGTCGATTGCGAGGCCTGCGTCAAAACACCGGCGGGCTCGTTCACGCTGCCCGTCGCGCGCCATGGTCGTGCCACACTCAAGCAAGGCGCTCACCAACCGCTCATCCGTCTCTCGCATGCGACGCTCGAATCTCGGGCTCCTGGACACACCACTCAAGTAGCGAGACCGCAGTTGCATCAGCGAATCAGTGTCTCCAGCCAATGCTTCCTCGACCATCTCACCTTCCACCCAACCCAGGAGATCAAGGGCCACCGGGTCGCGAGGGTCCCTACGAAGAATGGTCGCCGCCTGCAGCATCGCCTCATTGGCCCGACGTTCCAACATCAGCCAGGTCAGCGCGCGGCGCTCGAGGTATCTGCGATCTTCGGTGCTCAACTCGACTCCAACCAGCTCGCTTCCGGGCGCCGAACTCAGAACGAAAATGTTCTCGGCGGTGGAACGCACCTTCAAGTCGCTGATGTTAGACGTTCGATCCAAAGCACACCTGAAGCCGAGGTCATCCCCACGGTAGCCCTCTTCGAACCACGTGCGCGCGGAGACCCTCGCCAGGTCGATGCCCCGCCTCCACGAGCCGCCTCGTACAACCCTTCCCACGCCGTTGAGGTTCGGTGACCCATCGGCAGGCATCTCCTTGAATCCGGTCTGATAGCGATCTTGGCACCATTCCCAGACGTTTCCCGCCATGTCAAATACGCCCCAACCGGTGCCCGCAAAGGTTGCAGCCGGCAATGTTCCTCTACCCGCTGCCATCGTTTCGTCCCAGACGTTTGCGAGCTCGGTGCGACGACTGTTACCCCACGGAAACCTCGAGCCGGTCTCTCTGCCACGCGCCACCCGCTCCCACTCCGACTCGGACGGAAGCCGCCTGCCGGCCCACCTCGAAAAGTCGCGTGCCTGGCTCCAGGTGAGACCGACGACCGGGTGTTGGATGCGCGCAGGGTCGTTGAAAGCGGAGTCGTCCGACGGTGGGGTGCAGTGGCCGGCATCGACACAGATCCGGTACCGTTGATTGGTAACCTCTCTGGACTCGATCCACAGGCCCGGAACGTCGACCCAGCGGAAATAGATCTCGTTCTCCCGGCATCGATGGTCGTTCACCGAACAGCCGACGCGAACCCGGATCGGCGGTTGATAAATGAGCTCCGCGCCATCGACGGGCGAATGCCAGCTCTGGCCGCCTTCAGGCTCAACCGGCGGCAGCAGGATTCGTCGGAGTCTTTCGATCGCCGGGCCCGTCACATCATATCTGGCGGCCAAGGTCCAGGCGGAGGCCGCTGCTGCCAGATCGGATTCTTGGCGCCCGTCGCCCCAGGCGACCAGGGCGGCGGCGGTCCTCGCCTCCTGACGTTGCAGGCGCCGTTCTCCGTCGTCAAGCTGGACGATCAGGCTGGCGAAGGTTTCCATGAGCACCGCCACCGCCGCCACATGCCCGCTGCTCACCTCACGCAGAATCGATGCTTCAGCTTCCTCAACCACCGCCTGGGCCGACCGCTCCCGCGGATTTGCCTGCAGGCGAGTGATCGCATCGGGGAGTGCGCCCCACGGTCCTGCGACTGCCGCCGGGGCCGCGGCAGCAAGATACACACTGATGATCAAGCAGGAAACACGACGCATGGTATCTGTCGCATTGTACCTGTACGGGGCAGAAAGGAACGTGTTTTGCTATCGCTATCGGGATCGCTATCGAAAAGCCTTCAGAGATCGAATACTGCCGCCTCTCTGAACTGACAGCTCGGGCGCGGACTCGGACGCGGATCCCCATTGCCGCTGATCGTTCGCCGCATGGCGCGGTACACTGCCGGCATGGCGCCCGAAGACGAAAAAGAACTGGAGTACTACCGCGCCGTCGAGGATCTTTTCGCGACCCTTCGCGGAGTACCTCACGTCCTTTCTCCCAAGGATTTTCACCTGCTCCGCGAGTGGTGGCGAGATGGGATCCCTCTGGTCGCAGCGCGAGCCGGTATCACCGAGGTCCTCGCGCGTCGCAGAGAACGGGGTGAGCTTGATCCAGTCGTCAGCCTCTCGTACTGCCGGCACGCGGTCCGCAAACAAGCCCGACGGTTGGCCGAGATGCAAGTCGGAGCGCCCGACGATGGCACGTCCCCTCCCCCTGATCAACAACCCGGACTCGAGGCCCTCGCGACCGATCTCAGGGCCGTCGCAGCCCGGTCGCGTCAGGAGAGGCCACGCGTCGCAAACATCATCGAAAGTATCGCGACGGCAGTGGAAGCCGCATTCGAGCTTCCTGTTTCCGCCATCGAAGAACATCTCTTCGCCCTCGAATCGGCCCTCCTTGCCAACTGTCTCGAGGCCCTCGACGAGCCCACCAGGCAGTCCCTCGAAAAGCGCGCTCGACACCAAGCCGAAGCGGCCGCTGCAACACCGGAAGCCCGCGAGAGGACGTTCCGCGCGCTCCGTGACCGGATGCTGCGCAGCGACCTCGAGCTGCCCCGGCTGGAGCTCGAAGGGTGAGCCCTGCAAGCAGCGGTGGGGATCCGCCGGCCGATCAGTCGGTCTCGGTTGTCGCCGAAAAGCTGGTCGGCGGCGGCCGCGCCATCGCCCACCATGAAGGCGCCACCTGGATGGTGGGTGGTGCGCTGCCAGGCGAGCGCATACGCGCCGAAGTCACGAAGCGCCGCGCCGGGATTGTCGAGGCGAGAACTCTGGAGGTGTTGTCGGAGCCCCACCCCGCGCGGTCGAAGGATCCGTGTCCCCATTCCGGCGTGTGCGGCGGCTGCGATTGGCCGCATGTGGATCTCGGAGACGGCGCGGACTTGAAGGTGGCGGCTGCGGTGGAGGCGGCACGTGCCTTTCCCGAGCTGGCAACCCGCATCGCCTCGGCGCCGATCCATAGATCGGACGGCGGCTACCGTTTGCGCGCCAGGTTGCACTGGGATGCCGGACAGAATCGCCTCGGTTTCTATGAGCATCGCAGCCGTCAGGTGGCATCCATCGATTCGTGCCGGATTCTCTCGCCCCGGCTGATGGGGGCCCTGCCGCAACTCACAAAAGCGCTCTCGGTTCGTTGTCCGGAGTACATCGACGTCGAGTGGCTCGAGGGGACGGATGCGAATAGCAAGGTGGCGGCGCTGCGTCCAGCCAAGGGCGGTCCGAAGGAGATCGACCCCGAATGGGTTCCCGGACCGGACGAGATGGGCCCCGTGGCATCCGGTTTTCATTACCTCTCGAAAGCGGGCAATCTGAATTCTGTTTGGGGTACGATCGAGGTCAGAATCGAACTGCCGATTCCGCTCAACGTGCCCATCGGCTCCTTTTTCCAGGGCAATCGCCACCTCATCCTTCCTCTCTTCAGACGCGTTGCGGAGATCGTCGGGTGCGACGCGGCGCCGGTCTACGATCTGCACGCCGGGGTCGGGTATCTGGCCGCCGCCGCCCGTTTCGCCGGCGAGCGCGACCTGACCCTGGTCGAACCCCATCGAGAGGCCGCGCTGGCCGCCGGCAGGAATCTCCCGGGAGCTCGGGTCATCGTCGGTACCACCGCCGAAGCGTTCATCGCCGACGCCGGGGGCCTGCCGCCGGAAGCCTTCGTCATCACCGACCCGCCGCGCACCGGTCTGAGCAAAAACCTCCGCCGGCAGCTCGCGCGGTGGCAACCGCACCGCCTCCTGATGCTCGGATGCGACCCCGCCACCTGGGCGCGCGATGCCGGATTCTTGTGTGCACACGGTTTCGAGCCGCGCGTGGTCGAGATCTTCGATCTCTTCCCATCGACCCACCACGTCGAGATCCTCGCGCTCCTGGAGCGGTTGTGAAAGATGGAGATGCTGCAGCGGTCGCACTGCGCCCGTTGTGGCTGCTGACCACAGGAGCCTCAATCGGCGCCCTGTGTTCGACCATCACGACCGTTGAACCGCCATCGTGGCTGCCGCCTTTTCTGCTGCTAATCGGTCTGGCGGCCACAACCGTCGCCCTCCGCCTGGGGTGTCGGGCGCGCTCCGAGCTGTGGCTGCTCGCCGGTCTTGCCCTGGTCTGTGGTCGTGGGCTCGGCCAAACGGGAGAGATGCTTCATCTGCAACGGTTGATCGCCGACGGCGTAGTCACGGTTCGCGCACAGCTGGTGATCATCGAAGGATGGAGCGACGCGCGGTGGGGGCACCGCACCCGAGTCCAGGTTGTGACGGCAAGCCGGGGCGACGAGAACCTCTGGCTCCCCCGGCACTGCCGCCTCGAAATCCGGGGGTCATCAGACCCGAATGCTCTGCCTCGGCCTGGATCGGTGGTCGAGGTCCTGGCGCGGATCCGTGGCGATCACCGCAACCCGCTTCTGGTGGTCGCTTCCGATCGTCTCATCCAGACCGAAGGTGACCGGCGTTTTCTCCCCACCGCCCGCGACCGACTCGCCCGCAACCTGCTGCGAGCGGCCGACGCCGACGTCACTCGCATTCGCACCGCGGAGATGGCTGCCGCGTTGGCCCTCGGTCGGCGCGACCTCGTGCCCCGCGAAGTCCGCGACCGCTGGCGCCGCTCCGGCCTTGCCCACATGCTCGCAGTCAGTGGGCTCCACGTCGGGTTGGTCGGCGGCGCGGTGTGGATGATGTTCGCTTTGACCGGCGTCGGTCCGCGCACGACCCGCATCGCAGTCCTGACGGCAGTTCCCGCCTACGCCTTCCTCGCCGGTGCCGCACCTTCGGCCATGCGAGCGGCCCTGATGGTGGCCATCTACCTCGGCGCACGCCTCCTCGGCAGGGCCATTCTTCCGATGGCGGCGGTGCTCCTCGCGGTCACCGCACTGCTCGTCGCCCAACCGTCTCTGATCGCGGATATCGGTTTCCAGCTCACGGTTGTTATCACCGCCGCCCTCGTCCGCTGGGTTCCGGTTTTGATCACGTTCCTGTTCGGCCCGCGTTGGATCACGGGGGCGGTGGTCGTGCCCGTGGTCGCGCAGATCGCCGCGGCGCCGCTCGTCTCCTGGCACTTCCGGACCCTGATTCCGGGCGCCATCATCGCCAACCTGCTCGCCCTTCCCCTGCTGGCCCCGATTATTCTCGGATCCGTGGCCGCGACCGTGATCGCCCAGCTGTGGCGCGCACCGGCCGCTTTCGGTCTCGATTTCGTCAACCTTCTTCTCTCTGTTCTCCGCGTTGTCAGCACTCCCGCACGAGCCGCCGAGCTCGTGACGCCGCCGATTCCGGTCGCGGCCGCCGTCCTCCTCGTCATCACCGGTTGGGTCGCCCTGCAGCCGCAGCGATGGGCCCGAGTCGGCGTTTCGGCGTGGCTGTGCGTCCTTGCCGTTATCAGCCTCACGTGGCTGTTCCCTCGATCAACAGCCGTGCCAACTGTCGTGCTGCTGCCGGTGAGCGACGGTGCCTCGGTTCTCGTCAGCGACGGGGTCGATGCCGTGCTGGCCGACGCCGGCCGATACCAGCGAGAGGCGGCGCAGATGCTCGCTGAGGACGGGCGCCGCCATCTACGCGCCGTGGTCGCCTCACACACCGACGAAGACCACGTGGGCGGTATGGTCGACATCCTGCGTTCGATGGAGGTGGATCAACTGATCTTCCCGGCATGGATGTTGACCGAACCGGCGGTGGTGGCCCTTTTGCGAGCCGCCCGACGAGGAGGAGTGCGGATTCAGCCGGCCGCCTCGGGCTCGTCTGCCACTCTCGGATCGATCCGGCTCGACATCGTATGGCCGCCGGCCGCGAATCCGCCGCGGCAGGAGAACGAACGGTCGCTGGTCGTCAGATCCCTCTTCGGACACGGCTCGGTCCTGATCACCGCCGACATCGGACGCTCGACCGAGCACACGCTCGCCCAAACCGGCCCGTTGCGGAGCACGGTCCTGGTGGTGGCCCATCACGGGGGCCGCAGATCGACCTCGCCCACCTTCCTCGAGGCCACTTCACCCGCGGTCGCTTTGATACCCGCGGCGCCCGGTAACACCCATGGGCACCCCCACGCTGAAGTCTTGAAACGCCTCACCGATCGACACATCCCTTTCAGGTATCCCGCCAGAGACGGAAGGTGCGGAGCAAGGTGGGATGGCGTGCGGTGGGTCGCATTTCCATAAATTATTTCGAATTTCGGATTTCGAATTTCGGATTATTCCCCCGCCCACCCAGGGCGATCCGACCATGGGGGGAGGGGCGGGAAATTCGAAATCCGAAATCCGCAATCCGAAATCCTGCTTGCGGACTTTCGTGCCGTCGAATTAGGCTTCTGGCGTGGAGAATGCGCTGACTCCCCTGCTGGTGATCTTGGGCCCGACCGGATCTGGGAAAAGCCGTCTCGGTCTCGAGGTCGCCGAACAGATCGGCGGAGAAATCGTGTCCGCCGACGCGTTCGCGGTCTACCGCGGCCTCGACATCGGCACCGACAAACCGACTCTCGAGGACCGGTCACTCGTCCCTCACCACCTGGTTGACATCGCCGACCCAATAGAACGTTTCTCAGCGGGTGAGTTCGCGGAGGCGGCGACAGTTTCAATCGATGACATCGTGGGCCGCAGTCGGACCGCCGTGGTGGTCGGCGGCACCCACTTCTACATTCGCGCCCTCCTCGAAGGGTTGTTTCCATCTTCACCAAGAGACCCGGTCGACGGCAAACGGCTCGCCGAGGAATGGGATCGGGACCCGGGATCCGTCTTTCAACAGCTCCAGGAGGTGGATCCAGAAGCAGCGGAACGGATCAACCCCCAGGACCGACAACGGGTGCTGCGGGCGCTGGAGATCTACCGGGTCACCGGCGAGACTCTCACGAGTCATTGGCGGCGGCATCACCAGCCCCCGAAATACCGCGCCCTGATGGTGGCGCCGCGGCATTCGCGCTCGGATCTCTATGCTAGAATCGACGCGCGCGCGGAAAGGTTATTCGCGTCCGGATTAGTTGAGGAGGTGCGGCGGATCTTGGCCTCCGGTGTTCCCGTCGACGCGCATGCTCTCAAGGCGATCGGCTACCGCCAGGTGGTCGAGATGCTCGAGGGTCAGTGCGATCTCCAGACAGCCATTGAAAACACCAAACGGTCGAGCCGCCATTTTGCGAAACGTCAGCTCACGTGGTTGCGGGGCCTTCGCGAAGGGAGCCTGCACTGGGTGCCGCCGGCAGAACAAGGTGGGGCGTCGGCGATCACCAATCTATGGGACCAGCACACCGGGGGAAGACGAACGTGATGAACAAACCTTCGAGCGGTACTATCAATATCCAAGATCCTTTTTTCTATCAGCTCAGGAAGGAATCCAAGACGGTCCACGTATACCTCGTTAGCGGCAAGCGGCTCACCGGCATCATTCGCAGATTTGACCGCTATTCTGTGATCCTCGAGAACCACGGGCAGGAGCAGCTGGTCTACAAGCACGCGATCGCCAGCATTGCCCCCGTGAGCCCGTTCCCGGGCAAGACGCCACCCGAAGAGTCGCAGCCCTGAGCAATCGATGATTTCCAGTCCGCATGTCTCACCAGGTTTCGTGGCGAGGGCGGCGAGGTGCCGTGCCCAGTGGAGTTTTCCCGAGGGGCGCGGAGCGCGTACTTGCAGTACGTCGAGCACCCCGAGGCGAGAAATCACCACTGGGTGCGGTGCATCGACGGCCGCAGCAGAAAGCTGGTAAGACATGTGGGCTCAGCCCGATTCCATCAAGCACGGTACAGGTGCCGCAGTTCTCGCGGTGGCGGTAATCAGTCTCGTTGTCTTGGCGGGTTGTGCATCCGCCCCGGCAACGGCGCCTCCAGCGCGCCTCGATTTTCCGGCCCCGAACACGGGCCCCGGCCGACCGGATCTCTCGAGCGCCGATAAGCAAGATATCGACAGAGGTTGGAAGGCCCTGCTCAACGGAGACGCCACCTCCGCGCGGGCCATTGCTTCCCAGGCCGGCGCCAACCCGGCCGCCGAGCTCTTGACGCTGCAATCTGCGGTGGTGGCCGGCATCGGCGACCCGGTATCAGGTCTCGAGCAGCTGACAACCGCGGAGTCGGAGTACGCGGCGGCGTGGCTCACCCTTTCGGTCGCCGCGGAGAACGCCGACAAGGAAAAGGTCGCCCTCGATGCCGCCTCGCACGGCGCGCAGCTGTGGTCCGACAAGCGCTGGCGCGAACGCGAACAGAGGCTCCGCCAGAGGTATGTGGGCGATCGGATCGATTCGGCGCGAGAGCTGTGTGAGATGGACCAGGCCGAGGCCGCCCTGGCGGCACTCCAGCCGGCCCTCGAGCTCGATCCCGACAACCGCGACGCGGTGCTGGTGAAGACCCGCGCCCTGATTGCTCTCGATCAACCCGACCGGGCGGAGGTAGCCCTCTCCGGTCTGCCGAGAGACCCGGAGGTCATTCTCCTGGCCGGCAAAATCGCCGAGGCCCGAGGCGATCTCAGCGCCGCGATGAGGATCTACTCTTCCCTGCCTGACGACGCCGATGCGATTCTCCATGCGATCACCATTGCCGAAAGCCAGGATGATTGGCTGACTGCGATGAACCTCTACACCTCGTTGCCCGATGAGCGACCGGAAAAGGGGTCCGGGCTGCGACGCGCCAAGCTCCGCTGGCGCCTCTCAGTAATGCCCGAGTATGTCCAAGAGGCCATCGACTCTCCCCAACTTGATCGCGCTCAGCTCGCGGTGGTGGTGGTGAGCCTGGCACCAAAAGTGGAAACCTTGCCGGGTGGACAGGTACCATTGTTATCAGACATCATGACTTTGCCATCTCAGAACGAGATCCTCACCGCTGCCAGACTCGGGCTGATCGAGAGCGATCAGTTCCTGAACCGCTTCCACCCGGAGCGGTTGGTGACCGCCGCCGAGGTTCGATCTACGGTTGACAATCTCGCCCGACTGCTCGGAGTCGAAAGGCCGCGCTGGTGCGCGGAAGAAACCGACACGCAGCCATGTGCCGCGATCGCCGAGCCGATATCCGGTGAAGCTGTGGCCGAAATCGTTCTCGAGGTCGTCACGCAGGAGGGCGAAATCGAATGACCGATCATGCGCCCAAGCTGCTCAAGGAGATCGAGCTCTTCAGCGAGCTCAACGAGCAGGATCTCAAGGAGGTTGCGACTCTCGCACAGGTCAAAAAAATCGGCACCGACACCACGATTTTTCACGAGGGTGACGACGCCGATGCGGTCTTTGTCGTGGTCAACGGCCGGGTCAAGATCGTCACCACCTCCTCTGACGGCAAGGAGTTCATCCTCTCCGTTTTGGGTGCGGGACAAGTGTTCGGCGAGATGGGGCTGCTCGAAACCGCACCTCGATCCGCCTCGGTCGTCACTATCACCGATGTCGAGCTGCTGGTCATCAAGCGCGCCGATTTTGATCATTTGCTGACGTCGAGCCCTGGAATCTCGCGCAAGTTGATGGCCATCTTGTCGCGCCGTCTGCGTCGAGCCAACTCCAAAATGGAGTCGCTCGCCTACATGGATGTGGCGGGACGTCTCGCGCGCTATCTCCTCGACATGGCCCTCGACCACGGCAACCGTCTCGGCAACGGCTGGGTTGTCGTGCGCCGGCCGACCCACTCCGACATCGCTCACTCCATCGGCACCAGCCGCGAGACCGTCTCACGCCTCATCAACGAGTTCGAGGAGGGATTCGGTTTGGTCAACAAGGGCAAGTTCACCTACATCCGCGAAAACCTGCTTGAGTAGCAGGTTTTCGAATTAGGAATTCTGAATTAGGAATTAGGAATGCCGCCCACCCGCCCGGAGACTGTATTGGGACATCGGGGGGGCGGATGGGAATTCCTAATTCCTGATTCCTAACTCCTAATTTGCCGCCAGCTGTGTACAATCTCGCCTCGGAGGATCGATTGGACGTTCCGTTGCGCTTCTACAACACGCTGAATCGGCGTCTCGAGGAATTCGCGCCCATCGAGTCGGATCACGTACGCATGTACACCTGCGGACCGACAGTCTACGACTTTGCCCACATCGGCAACCTTCGCACCTTTCTCTTCGAGGATGTTCTGCGGCGCACGTTGAAGTTCTTCGGCTACGATGTCACCCAGGTGATGAACCTGACGGACATCGATGACAAGACCATTCGCGAGGCCACGGCCGCCGGGCTCGGGATTCGGGAGTACACGGATCGATTCATCGAGGCGTTTTTTTCAGACCTTGACACCTTGCACGTCGAGCGAGCCGAACACTACCCCAGGGCGACCGACTACATCCCTCAGATGGTACAGCTCGTTCAGCGCCTGGAAGCCGCAGGCCACGCCTACCGTAGCGACGGATCGATCTACTACAGCATTTCGACCTTTCCCGGGTACGGCAAGCTGTCGGGGGTCAGGCCCGAGGCGAACCTGGCGGGCGCGCGGGTCGACAACGAGGAGTACGAAAAAGAGGATGCCCGCGATTTCGTGCTCTGGAAAGGAGCCCGCGAGGGAGAACCCTCCTGGGACAGCAATATCGGGCCTGGACGGCCCGGGTGGCACCTCGAGTGCTCGGCGATGTCGATTGAACTGCTCGGCGAGGAGTTCGACATCCACACGGGGGGCACCGACAACATCTTCCCTCACCATGAGAATGAAATAGCCCAGTCGGAGGGCGCCACCGGCCGACCCTTTGCCCACTACTGGCTGCACGCCGAACACCTCATCGTCGAGGGCGAGAAGATGGCGAAATCGAAGGGGAACTTCTTCACCCTCCGCGATCTCCTCGCCAAAGGGCACGACCCGGTCGCGATCCGTTACCTCCTGATTTCGGTCCCCTACCGGCAGAAGCTCAACTTCACCATGGACGGGCTCCACGCGGCCGAGCAGGCGATCGAACGCATCGGCAACACGCTGCGGAGGTTGGAGCACACGCCGGCCGCGGATGGGTCCGGTGACCTCGAACCCTCCGCCATCGACGAGTTTCGCCAGGAGTTCCGCGATTCCCTCGGCGACGACCTCAACACGGCACGCGCGCTCGGTGCGCTCCATACGGTGCTGCGCCACGCCAATACGGCCCTCGACGGCAAGGGTATCTCGGAAGAGGTCCGCGGCTTGCTCCGTCACGCCCTCGACGAGGCCAACTCGGTGATCGATATCTTTCCCGCCGCCGAGACCGATTCTGCCGATGACGACGAGATCCAGCGCCTGGTGGACGAGCGCACCGCCGCGCGTACCGCCCGCGATTTCGCTCGCGCAGACGAGCTCAGGGATCAGCTTATCGAGATGGGGGTTGTCGTTGAAGACACGCCCCATGGCGCCGTTTGGCATCGCAAGAAGTGAGAATTCGGAAATCGGAATGCCACCCACCCGCGCGCCGACAGAACGGGAGGACGGGCGGGAATTCAGAATTCCGAATTCAGAATTCCGAATTCGAGGTGCGTTTATCGCACCAAATCGCTTGGATTGACCAGGTCGGCACCGCGCTTCGCGACACCCGGCAGCTCCTGTGAGAGCACTTCGATCGTGACCTTGTCGAGGTGACCGATGGCAATGATCTCGCCCTCCATGCGGGAGCGATAAACGGCCTCGTCGAGCTGGGCTCGGATCGCCGCCGCAGATCGATCGTTGTCGAGAAAAATGTGGCGGCGGTTGGTCGGCACGCCCTGCGCCTGCGCCGCTTCCTCGGCAACGGTATGAACCGTGGTTCGGGAATCGATGAAAGCCATGCCTCGAGCTTTGAGTTCCTGCATGATCCAGGTCATCGTCTTGAGATCGGCCGTCGCTTTCGAGCCCATATGATTGTTGACCCCTATCACGTGTGGGACATTGTCGATGGCCGCGTGAACAGCCTTGCGCATCTCGTTTGGAGTCATCGCCATCAAAATCGCGCCCGGTCCCGGATCATTGGCGGGATAGTCTTCCGGCTCCATCGGCAGGTGAAGCCAGATCTCGTGCCCTGCCTCGTGAAGTGTGACGGCGGTTTCGGCGGACTTCGGGAGGAACGGCAAGATTGCAAACCCGACCTCGGCCGGAAGAGCGGCGGCAGTCGAAACCAGATCGAGATTCTGGCCTCCGTCATCGAGAAGGATCGCGAGCCGGCCCCGGGATTTTGGCGCCGGCTGCGGTTTCGGAGTGGGGCTCGGGGCGGTCGTCGATTCAGCTGGTGGCACCACAACAGGTCTGGGCTCCGCCACCGACAGATGGAGGTCGAAGGCCTCGACATCGAAGCCGACTCGGAGACGAACGGTCTCCGCTCCAAGCTCCTCCGGGTACGCTACCTGTGCACCACGGGCGGCGCCCTCGATCTCGAGGTCCCCGATAAAGCCGTCGCGGGCGGGGCGATTCGGAAAATCGAGATGCCAGGTTCGCACGAAGACGTCGCCGACCTTGCGGATGGGGTCGTCGGCCGAGATGTCGTCCCTGACGACTCCCCGTTCCGCGGCCAGTTCCAACAAACGCTCGTCAAAAGGCTCTGCGGCACCGTGGTCGCCGCGCACAAGGATCCAGATGACAGACGACAGGATCAGGACGGCGACCGCGATCAACGCAATGATCTGCCACTGCGACAATTTCGACTTCCGACTTCTTTTCTTCTTGCTCTGACCCGGCACGATTCAATTCTCCACTGAACGTCGGCATATGCGGGCGGGACGCCCGCACCATCCGGCTCCGCGATGCGCACTACACCGTGACAAGCAATCCGGCTGCCTGTCCCGGCGAAACCCGCAGGGTGAAGCCGGATGGTGCAGCCGTCTCAGCTGCACATTCGACCGAGCAATATTGTTGGGACATCTCATCCCCTAGGCAGCCTTCTCGAAATCTTGCTTGAGAATCTCGAGGGCGCGATCGAGGACCGGGTCGCCGTCTGCATTGGGATCGATCCCCTCAACGACAACGTCAGGCTCGATCCCGTTGCCGTCGATGGTTTCGTCGTCAGGACGCAGCCACTGACCGACCGGCATCCACAGCGCGACATCGCCGTCTCGAACCAGGCTCATGTGCGGACCGTAGCCGGCGGTACGATTGCCGACGACAGTCGCGCCTGCACCCTGCAGCGCCGCGGCCAGGATTTCGCCGACGCCCGCGGTGTGCGGACCCACGAGGACCACCGGCAGCAATTCAGTGACCACATTTTCACTGGCCTCGTATGTTTTCGAGCCGGCCCTGCGGCCTTGCCACTTACCGAGCCGCCCCGAGCTGACGAAACCGTCGGCGAGGATCATGGTCTCCGCCTCGAGACCCCAGCGGAGCTGGCGCAGGTCCAGGATCACGCGACCCTGCTCCGGCAGGAGCGAGATGACGGATTCGGATGCATCTTCGGAAACAGCTTCCAACTGGATGACCGTGACCTCGCCCTGCTCGGTGGAGGTCGCAGCCCGGAGGACCCATTCCAAGGGCTCGAGCACCACCTCGCGCCGCTCATCGACCTCGCGATCGAAGACGGCCAGCCGCACCGGCTCAGCCAATCTCTCGCGTTCCATCAGATCGAGCCGGATCTGCCACAGGGGGCGCCCGCGGCTGTTGACACCTTCGACCAGCTCGATGACCTCCAGGGCCTGGAGCCCGGCGGTATCGGCAGGTGAACCGGGGAAGACGAAACTGACAGCCGCCGAACCGAGTCTCGAGGTGAGTCCCAGGCCGTAGGGAGGCGGTGAATCAATGAACTCGAGATAATCACCGATTCGATCGACTGGTAGGACAGCCGCCGAACGATTGAGCGGCTCCACCAGGCCTGCGTCCAGGGACAGCTCCAGGGCTTCCTGGTTGAGTTCATCGACATACTCGGTTTCCACAAGATGCACCACCTCGGCGAGGTTGCCGAGGGCGCGGAAGAGCACGTCTTGATTCGAGCGGTTCGCCAGCAGGATGCCGGAAAAGAGCATCATCACGGCCACCGAAGCCGTCAGAAAGAGCACCCGGATGCGTTTCATGTTCAGGAGGATCCCCCCTTCAACTGGAGCCAGCGCCGCGGGTCCTCGGGCTTTTCGGCGACTCGAAATTCGAGATAGACATTGCCACCCTCTTTGGCTGGCGCAGCGAGCCCCAGGCGCATACCCATCGTCACGCGTTGATCGACGCGTACGTGGATTGTACCAAGGCCCGCAACCAGCGAATACACATCGTGCCCGTGGTCGAGGATGACCATGTTGCCGTAACCCTTGAAGTAGCGCGCATATGCAACAACGCCCGGGAAGACGGCAGTTACCGAAGACGAGCTCGGGGCATCGAACCGGATACCGTTACACACGGTGTAGGCGGAATATTTTTCCAGCTTTTGGCGCCCGAAATTTTGAACCACTCGACCTTCAACAGGCCATGGCAGAGCGCCGCGGTAGCCCCTGATGTCCTCGTTGCCGGTGAACCGTTGCCGCGACGCCAGTACCCCCACCAGCCGCTCGAGCGACGCCTCCCGCTGACGTAGCTCGTCAAGCGACGCACCGGCACTTGCCCGGCTGCGTTCCACGCTCGCGAGATGACGAGCGACCTGCGTGCGGACATCTTCGAGCTCCTGTCGACGGCTCTCGAGCTCCCGTGCTTCCTCCTGCGCCTGATCGAGGGTCTGACTCAGCTCGGCGAGACGAATGCCGTGCTGCCGCCGCACTTCGCGATATTCTTCGAAGAGCTTGATCTGTCCCGCCGTCAGCACCGAAACCGTACCCACGGCTTCCTCGAGCATTCCGCCGCGGTAGGCATCAACCAAGAGCTGCAAAGGACCAGGGCGCCCGAGGAGAACCATGATTTCGAGGTGACGATCCAGGGCCTGGCGGCGACTTTCAAGGTCGGCGGAAATGGTCGCCGCCTCTTCTCTGAGCCGCTTCGCCTCCTCGCCGCTCTGCTCAAGCAGAAGCTCTACCTCTCGAACCCGCGCATCGGCCAACTCCAGCTCGGCGTCGAGTTGGCGCCGCTCGCGTTGTGCGGTCTCGGCTTCGGCCGAAAGCCGACTGAGATCCCTCTCGAGCCGACCGATCCTCTCGCGAACTGTGGAAAGCTGGTCATCGGTGGGGGTCGCGGCCGGGACAACGGTGACGCCGAGAGCGATCATCGGAAAGATCAAATATATGATGCGACTGCGCCACCTCATGACTGGCATTGTACAGCAAATAAAGGAATTAGGACCGCTGTCCATCGCATGATTTCGGATTCCGGATTTCGAATTCCGAATTCTCCTTTGTCCCTCCGATATAATTGATGGGAAGCGAGGTGGCACATGGCAGAGGTCTTTTCGTACGACATTTATGTGATTGGGCTCAAAGATCCCTCCGCGGGCGGGCGGCATCGCTTCGCCAGCACGATGGAACGCCTGACCGGGCGACCAAGTGACGAGTTCGAAGAGGGGTTTCCTCCGTCAAACGTGCCGATGTTCCAGGCGATGGATCAGGAACGCGCGGTGGAAACTGCGCATGAGCTCGGCGAGACGGGCGTTCTGATCGAGGTTCGACCGACCGACAAACCGCCGCAGGAGCAGCCAAAGATCACGGCAGCGACCCGGCGATGCCCGGCGTGCAACGCGATGCAGCCGGCAACCGGTGAGGAGTGCTTGAAATGCGGCATCGTCTTCAAAAAATATGAACGCGAACAGCTTCTGAAAATGCAAAAGGACCATACGCTCGAGCAGGCGATGATCAAGGCGATGCAGGTCCGCGAGGAGTGGCTCCACCGAGCCACCCAGTACCTCGAGCAACACAAGATGACCAAGGACGCCTCCGCAGCATTCGCCGCCGAGCTGGTCCAGGAAGAGGTCCCGTTCCTCCGTCTCAACTCGGAAGAGGGGCCGATTCTCCTCACGTCGAGGCGCCTGCTCACGAGGAGGGAAAAGGTTTTCGAGTCGGTTCCGTACGAGATGATCAGTGAGGTCGACTACGGCGGTGGCAAGATCAAGACATCGAAGTCGAAGTTCCGTCTCCAGATCGTTTTCCACACTCCGATCCCTTTGAAATCGGGCGAGTTGTCCAAAACCATGACCTGGCACCTCGACAAGGATTCGTCCTTCAGCAAGGACGCGGTTATCGACTGGGGCTACGCCCGAAACTTCATCTGCGGTGCCTGCGGCGAGCGCGAGCTGGAGTACCGTACCGACGGGCAGAAGGTCTTCTGCCGCTGCATGCACTGCGCCACCGATCATGAGATCGATCTTGCCGAGTGCATGGCGGTGCCGCTGATCGGGGATTGAGAACCGCCTCGTTGCGACTCATTGATGCTCGGGAGGGGATAAACCCCTCCCCTACGATTGTTTCCGGTTGATCGTTTCGTAGGGGAAAGGTTTATCCCTTCCCAAACGTCAGTCACCTATCTGTCATACGACCCGAGCACCGACCGCGCCGACGACCTTCTCGAACCGATCCTCGAACTGTTGCCTGAACGGTAAATGGAACGGCGAGATCTTCTCGCCAGAAGGCTCGGCCCGAAAACCTCCCTCCTTCAGTGTAAGGCGGTAGCGCAGCTCGCTCGTACCCATCCAACTGAAGTCCACCACCAGTTCGTCGCCGTCGCGCCGAAGCCTCACGTGCTCCGCGAGACCGCTCGCGGAAAGCGCGCCGCGAGCCTTTTCTATGAACTCCGCGAGGGACGCGTCGTTGAACTCAAAAGCTCTCATAATTCCAGATCATATACAAAAAAGACCGCGAGACCACAACGGTCTCGCGGCTTCCGACGTCGAGTCCGCCCGGAGGGCGGAATCTGGCGGACCCAACATCACATCGCTTGTTCTATTCCAATTGCTGTCGCTTCGGTCGCTCCCTCGCCCGCAGGCGTCTCGAGCGTGCAAATCTCGGACATGAGTTTTTGGATCTCCAGGCCCTCCGCGAGGTCTTCCGGGAACTCGAGTCCTGCGTGGAATCGGATCGCGACACTTCCATCATCCTTTTTCACCATCTGTGCCCGGCAGCGGGCAACCCGTGCCTTGATCAGGCGGGGACCACTCGGTCCTTCGACCGTCAGCTCACACATTCCTGCTGGAGGCAGACCACATGGACATTCGATCAGCATCCCGTGCTCCGAGATGTTGACGATCCGCACTTCCATGGTGGGCTTGATTCGCCCCTTGATCCCCTGGTTGACGTCCAGCCTTTGGCTGCGTCTGCGGTCCTTTTTGTCTTCTTTTGCATCTTTCATGGCCGCCTCCGGCACCAGGTACTGCAAGCGAGATGCCAACTCAGGCACCGTCCTGGTGTGAAATGCGCTGTTCAATCCTGGGACAGTCCGTGTCGAGATGGAGCAAACGAGGGTAAGAAAAAGGCACAGCAGAACGTGATGGCTATCACGACAGACCCCGATCCGAGGCCGAAACACCTCAGATTCTGATAGTTAGTCCGACTCGGTAGCGGCTGCGAAGCGGGCGGCCCCAAGGAGGGGGGCACGGTCGTCGAGGACGATCCTGACCGACATTGTCTCGAGTAGGGGCCGCATGCGACCCTTGGCGAGGAATCCGTCCATGAAGTCCCCGTTCTCGAGGAAGCGGCGAATCCTCGGTGCAATCCCGCCACCGACCCACACCCCGCCCGTTGCCATGACTTTGAGGGCCAGATTGCCCGCCTCCTCACCGTAAAGCCGTGCGAAACGCTCGAGGGTGCGAACGCTGATATCGCAACGACCCTCGAGTGCAATCTCGGAAATCACAGGCACCGGATCACCGGTCTGTTCGGCTTCCAGGAACCAGTCGGGCTCCGACCCACCGGTCTCCGAGACCATGAAACGGAAGAGATTCGCAAGGCCCGGGCCAGAAAGCACTCGTTCCCAGCTCACATGGTCGTGACTGCGACGGAGGAAGCGCAGCAAACGATCGCCGAGTTCATCCGTCGGCGAAAAGCTCGCATGGCCGCCCTCACAGGCGAACGGCCTGGCTTCGCTGCCGTTCCAGTAGATTCCGCATTCGCCGAGACCGGTGCCGGCCGCAATCACAGCACCATTGCCGACGGCGGCGGGCCGCCCCGGGTTGAGGACAGCGAACTGGTCCTCGGTGAGCGCGCCGACGCCCCACCCGGTCGCCTCGAGGTCGTTAAGGAGGACGACTTGCTCGATGCCCGATCGCGTTTCGAGTTCGTCGGCATCGATAACCCACGGCAGATTGGTGGTCCGCATCTGGCGGCCGGTGACGGGCCCTGCAATCCCGAAGCATGCGACCCGGCAGTCCATCCCACCAGAACCGACAAAATCAGCCACGATCTCGCCAAGGCCCGGATAGTCCCGGCTCGGGAAGCTGTCCTCTTTCACCGTCCGGCAATCGACACCATCGACCTCGAAAACCCCGAGTCGCGTCTTCGTACCACCGATATCTCCTGCCAGGACTCTCATCGGCGCGAGTGTACCAGCCCGACAACAGTGGTCGTATCGAAGGGACGATGACGTCCAAGCGATCACAAATTGCGAAACGCCTCGCTATCTGCACCCGAACCCCACTCCCCGAGTGTCCTGGAGTCCGCGAGGTGGTAAACGGCATCGTCAGGCTCAACCCGGCGAACGATCACGGTATCTCCTGTCGTGAGTTCAAAGGTGATTCCGTCGCCCGGTTCGAGGCCCAGCCTCTCCCGCACCTCTTTCGGGATGGTGACCTGACCTTTGGAAGAAAGCTTGCTGCGCATGTTTTCCTCTTTGATACCTTATTTTTTGAATAACACTCCACACGGGAGGGGTTGTCGGGGATGGTTCGCCGGGCGGCATATGTGCCGTCCCTACCAGAGGTTCATTCCACTTCCTGGGGGACGGGCAGTAAATCGGAATCCAAAATCCGAAATGCACGGGTGGCTGGGAGGATCATTCCGAATTCCGAATTCCACACTCCGAATTCGCCTCGGGTGGGCGGGCGGGAATT
>Ga0315534_1000569_pt1 | contig 25732 bp, 19 predicted proteins | sample SalMarSW160240MG_FD_203094 | JGI IMG/M metagenome (GOLD analysis project Ga0315534, IMG submission 203094) | Salt marsh sediment microbial communities from the Plum Island Ecosystem LTER, Massachusetts, United States - Salt Marsh Sediment SW1602-40 ...
CGCCGAGGGCGTCGTATCACGCGCGCGACGATCGCAGCGAATTGCTGAGCGAAGGCTTCGGCACGTGCACGATCTGAGGTTGAAGATCAAATGCGATGCCCTGAAGCGTCTTGGGTTGGAAGGCACGTGGCCCCACACCGGCGACAGGTTTCACGGGCTTGGCGCCAAACGTTTGCATGATCGCGTGAATCTTTGGATTGATCTCGATCTTTCCATCAGTCCTCGGCAGACCGACCGAGTTGAAAGATCCCACGGTCACGATACTGGCATACCGATCGTGGAATTCGTACGCTTCGTATCCCTTGTGTCGCAGAGCCAACGTGAGCCGATGGGCCTTGTCGGCGGCTTCCGCCAGGCGGCTGGGAAACTCGCCGCCGTTCTCGTACTTCTCAACTTTCTTCTGGTCCAGGACTACCGTCCCCGTGAACGTGGCCACTTTGACCGTGTACTTGCCCTCGCAGGAAAACAGACTGTGTTTGACGCCCTTGTTCATCTTGAGCACCAGTTTGTCGGGTCCCTTCGGCACGAAAAACTCACGCGGCAGAAGCGGATTACGAGTCAGAAACGCCTTGCGCATCGGACCCTTTTTGCGCGCCTCGTGGCCCTTGGGCAACATCGCAACCTGCAGCGCCCGGAAACGCGCCAGAGACTGGCTCGTCTCTTCGACAGGTGTCGAGCTCAACGCGTCGGGACGCATGGTCTTGATCTTTTTCAGCACGCGCTGGGCGTCCGCCGATTCGACGTTATCGAAATGCCCGACAAGCACGGCGATTTCGCGTATTTTTTCGCCCTTGCGGTACCGCATCCGTATCGGATCGCCATGCCGATCAACACGTTGTCTCAAGGTGCCGTCCGTAAGATCAAACGATTGCTCATGGACGTAGGCTTGCACTTTGTACCGACGCCGGAGTTCCAGGACGAGTTGTTTGGCCTGCGCCGGAGCGCCGTCACCGGAAAATGTCGCGGCCATGATGAGCCACGGCCCGTGGTCTTCGGTCAGCACGTAGTCCTTCGCCGGGTCGGCTTCGACGCGGTGGCCCAACAGCAACCGGCTCCATAACGGCTCGGCCGGCGAAGCATCTTGCAGCGCGAAGACGAAAAGTATGCCCAGTCCTGTTGCCAGACCACGGTGTATCATGACATCCCCATCAGCGCCTTGTGGGCGGCGCCCTGTTTGCCGTGCTGTCGTCCCGAGAGGGGCGGGATAGTAACACAAGGGCACCGCCCGGGCCAGATCGCATTTGGGACGCATTTCCACCTCTCTTCGCGCCGGTAGTGCATGAACGCAAGGAACTGATAGCAATAAAATGCCAGCGTGGATGGTGGCGTACGGCCCGCTGCGGAACCCCCCCCGCCGGTGCGCCGATTAACGGTAAAGAACAAGAAAGAGTTGATCTACCGGGCTGGGTCCATTCGATCAAAACAGATAGAACCCATCTTGCCCGTTCGAGAGGTTGTCGGCCTGCGGCAGTTACGCCGGGAACACTCCATTCGAGATTCCACGACCGTGGGGTGACGGGTCCACTTTTCTTGCAGTCTCTCGACGGCAAACGGGTGGCCTTTCGTTTCGCCGTAACGGCACGCAACAAGGCGGAACTGATTCCAGGGAGGTCGAGGCCGTGGCACAGGAACTGGGAGCGATGGTCCTTTGCGATCTGTTTGCGGGCCTACGGGAGGACGAGATCGTCCGCATCCTTCGGGCAGCCGAGGCGGTGCTCGCCCCCAGCGGGCAGGTGATCTGCCGCCAGGGCGATACGGGCCACAGCATGTTTCTTATCCAGGCGGGGCGGGTCCGCGTGAGCGTGGATCGCCACGGCGAGGGCGAGACGACGCTGAATTACCTCGGCGCCGGCAACCATTTCGGCGAATTGTCGATGCTGATCGGCGGTCCCCGGACGGCCACGGTCCGCGCGGTGATGGACACGGAGCTACTGGAACTGAAGCGGGAAGTCTTTCACCGGCTGATGGCCACGGTTCCGGGTTTTGCGGCCAATCTCAGTCGCACCCTGGGCATCTGGCTCCGTGGCGAGCTGGGCGGTGCTCGCCGCAGATCGCAGATAGCGACCGCGGCCGTTGTGCGGTGCACGCCCGCTTCCCAGGCGCTCGCCTGTCAGCTCACGGGCTGGCTCGCACGCACGGGTCAGTCCACCCATGTCCTGACCGATCGCCCCCATCTGTGGCCCCTGGCCGAAGAGTGCACGCTGCATCCCATGCCGCTCGGCGGCGACGCGGCCGAGGTCCGTGCCGCCATGCATCGAGTGCTGATGTCCTCGGGCCGGACGAGCGGCCGGGTCGTTGTCGATCTGCCGCAGGAAATGGCCGAGCCATCGCTGCTGATGCAATGCGAACGGGTCTATTGGACGGTCGACGCGCAAGACGCGGGCAAGGCACGTGCCCGGTTGAGCGGTCTGCTGGACCGCGAACCAAATCTGGCTTCGCGCGTGCACTGCCTGTCCATGCAGCGCATGGGTGACACGCTGGCGGTGTGCCGCGATCTGGATCCGCGCATCTCCGAACCGCCTTTCCGGATGACATGGCGTCAAGTGGCGGACGATCAAGTACGGTTCCGTCCGCACGACATCGCGCGACTGGCGCATCAGCTCCAGGGCGTGCATCTTGGCCTGGCGTTGGGAGGCGGGGGAGCGCGGGGAGTCGCGCATATCGGTGTTCTGCAAGTCCTCGAGAAGGAAGGACTGTACTTTGACCGCATCGCCGGTACCAGCGCGGGCGCGATGCTGGGATCGATGTTCGCAGCCGGCTATCCCGCCGAGCGGCTCCTGGAACTCGTGCTGCGTGAACTGACTCCCCCGGCGTGGATGCGTTGGATCCCCAAAAACCCCCGCTGGTACTTGCTGGCCCTGTACCGCCTGGGCATGGGGGATCCCAAGCTTCGCAAATACTTGTTCGACTACTCGTTTGAGCACCTATTGCTGCCCATGCACACGATCAGTGTCGACCTGGTCACGGGCAGCGAGCAGGTCCGACACGACGGCGACGTGGTGGACGCGATTCTGGAGAGTATCAACCTGCCGGTGATCTCGGCACCGATCCTCCGCAACGGCGCGGCATTGGTCGATGGAGGCGTGTTGATCAACGTTCCAGCGTCGGTGTTGCGAAAGCTCGGCGCGGATTTCGTGCTGGCCGTGGATGTCGGATCGCGGCTGGCCCCGTCGTTCGGCGGCAACGAGCCCGGCATGCCGACGCAGCGGATGCGCCGACCGGGTCTGCTGGAAACGGTGATCCGCGTGACCGAGGTCCAGCAACGGGGCTTGGCCTCAATCCACGCGGCCGACGCCGACTACATCCTGTCGCCGGACACGTCGGCGTTTGCATTCGACGATTTCGGGCGCGCCGCGGAGCTGATCGAGGTCGGCCGCGTGGCGGCCGAACGGGCCGTACCCGAAATCAAGCAACTTCTCTCCGAAATCATCTCGCCGCAGCCATTGGCCGACCGTCGCGCGGCATGACGTCCGCTGGCCGGTCCGCCGTCACGCTCGCTCCGGCCCCGGCCGATGGCAGCCGACCGTGGGCCCTCCAAGATCCGCACCGAGAGAGAACGTGCTCCGTGGGTCTCACGTACCAGGATGGTCGCCGGACCTGTAGAAATGGACTTCGACCTTCTCGATGGTCGCGAGTCCTTCCCGGATGGCCGCGTCGATGAGCGGCAAGAACCGCTCGATCTTCGCCTCGGTATCCACGATCTCGATGACAATCGGCAGGTCACTCGAGAGGCGGAGAATTTTGGCGGTGTGCAGGCGGCTGTGCGCTCCGAATCCCTCCAGGCCGCGGAGCACGGTTGCCCCGGCCAACCCCTGTTCGCGCGCCTTCCGGACGATCCACTCGTAAAGCGGAAGCCCTTCGTGCTTGTCGTCTTCCCCGATGAAGACGCGCAGCAGCTTGCCATCTTTCGGGAGCATCATGGTCAGGACCACCTCGACGCCGCGAATGCATATCCGGCCCAGACCAACACCAGGCCCAGCACCACATGCAAGCCTACATAAAGCGCCGCACGCACGTATTCGCCGTCCCGCAGCATGGCAAACGCCTCGTAGCCGAACGTCGAGTACGTTGTGAAGCCGCCCAACAAACCAATCAACGCGAACGTCCGGAATTCCGGGGAGAAAAGCTGCCGGGCATCCACCAGGCCGGCCAAGGTTCCCATCATAAGGCAACCCACCAGATTCACCGTCAGCGTGCCATACGGAAAGCTTGCCAGAGAAGACCTGCCCTGCACGAGGCCACTCAGGCCGTAGCGCAGCACGGCGCCGAGAAATCCTCCGGATCCTATCAGGATGACTCGCATGAGGGCCGTATCCAACTCTGCCTCCCGTTGTGCCCATCGGCCAGCGGACCGGCACCGGTCACCGGCCCGTGGTCGGACTCGCCATTTCTTGACGCGCCCATTCCGGTCTTGCCGTGAGTTGCCGGCAGGTGTGCGTTTTACCACAGGGGACACAGAGAGCACAGAGGCGAGTGCGTACCTCCGTGTAGGCTCTGCTGCCGCGTTTCGATTACGGTGTGGGTCAGCCATCCGTCCGGGATGCGGGCGCGCTTCGAGTTTTCAGCGCCACGATCAGCGTCTCCCCCGCCGCGCGTTGGGTTCTCGGCGTGCATTGCAGTTGCGGTTGACCGTTGGTCACGCGTCTGTCCATGCAAGCCGACTGGCCGGCCGGCGATTGCGGTGATTTGTGAGGATTTGCACGCACCGGCCGTCGGTGGGCCGTCGATAAGTACCGAAGACAACACTGCAAAATCCCCCCGCTTTTTTCCACCAGGCGTTTCATAATGCGTTACAGACCGTTGCACCTCGTAATACCGCTACTTTCGCTACTGGTTGCACAACACAACCCCGCGCCGGCCCGCGAGTTAGACACAGCGCTGCGCTTCGAGCGGGACGTCCGCGCGGCGTGGCACACGGCCCGCACAACGCATCGACCCTTGCTGTTGTTCATCACGCACGACGGTTGCCGCTACTGTCGCAAGATGCGGAACGAAACGTTTGCCCACCCCGGTGTGATCAACCACGTCGAAAACACGTTTGTACCGGCAACGTTTGACGCATCCCAGGAACCCGCGCTGGCGAAGCGATTGAAGGTTCGACGCTATCCGACAACGGTCGTGCTCGGCCCCCGGGGGAAGGTATGGGGAGTCGTGCCGGGATACGTCTCGGCGACTGAGTTCCAAACGAAGCTTCGCGCGATGACGCGGCCGCACCTTGCCCGGTCGCAGTAGAACAACGCGCCGTCTTGGATCCGCAGAATCAGCCGGCACGCGCTAGTCCGGATGATTCATGAACCAGCCAGCATTCTTCAGAACGTGGGTCCCGAAAGGAAGCACCGTCTATCCTGCGCAAAACACCGCGCGGAATCAGCCGGAACGCGCTAGCGTCCGGTTGGTGCATCGCTTCCAGTCACCGCGGGCTAGCGCCCTTCGGCTGATGAATCATCCGCGGCAGCGTCCGGTTCAAGCGGGCCTGCGGGCCGCCGGGAACCGCGGGCTAGCGCCCTTCGGCTGATTGGTAGAAGGGGAACGGGGGGATCGCGCACCGCCCGTCAGCTCGTCCAATTCACGCGGTGCCGATAGACGATGGCTACCGGCGCCCAGTCGCTGCCGCGGTGGTGGCACTTGACGCGAACCCAGTTTTCGCGTGGACACTGGTGGAGCCAGTCGCGAGCCGCGGCCACCGCGGCATCGTGTCCCGGCCAGGTTCCTCTGAGGTAAAGCGTGGGGTTGCTCGTCCCCGCGAAATGATACGTTCGATGCTCGTTCATGCTACGTCGTTCACCTGCGTGCGTTGCTGCGGACCAACGCGTTCAAGATAGATACCGTGGTGCCGCTCGTCACCCCGATTTGGGCGATTCCTTGGAGATTCTTGCCACATGGCCGCCGCACGCGTCGATTGCGTGCCTGTTGCGAATTGGGCAATTTTTGACACGTGTTCCCGCCGTCCGATACGACTGGCGCGGCCGTCAATCGTGGCAAACTTCGGCAGCTTGCCGCGAGGGTGCTTCTGCGGGCCACGAAATACATTACAATCGTACGGCCACCTCCCGCACGCTCCGTACGTGTTGTTACACTTGATACGCCATCCGTTCCCACCTCCTCGACACCGTGATGACTCAGCTTTTTTTGGCACAAGCGTCGATTGGACTTCCCGCGCTCGACGTCGCCGTAATCGCCGTCTACATCCTGGGCATTGTCATCTTCGGCGCTTGTTTCTATCGGCGCAGCAAATCCATCGAAGGGTTTACCGTTGGAAGCCGCAACCTGCCGGGGTGGGCTTTGGGCCTTTCAATCCTGGCAACTTACTTGAGCAGCATCAGTTTTCTGGCGAATCCCGGAAAGTCCTATGTGGCCAATTGGAGCCCGTTTGTCTTTTCGCTGACGATTCCGGTCGTCTGCGTGATCGCGTCGAAATTCTTTATTCCCCTGTACCGCGGCAAGCTTCAGACGACGGCTTACGAACACCTGGAACACCGCTTTGGCTATTGGGCCCGCGCGTTTTCCGGGATGAGCCTCATCCTGCTCCAGATCGGGCGGATCGGCGTCGTCCTGTACCTGGTGTCTGTCGCCGTTCACGAACTGGTCGGCTGGGATCTCGTCACGCTGATTATCGTGCTCGGAGTCCTTACGATTTTCTACACGGTGCTGGGTGGAATCGAAGCCGTTATCTGGACGGATGTCGTGCAGGCGATTGTGTTGCTGGGCGGTGCCGTGGCCTGTTGCTGTCTGTTGTTGATCCGCATGCCGGTGGATCTGCTGGATGCTGTTGAGTCGGCGGCCCGCGCTGGCAAGTTCAGCTTCGGCGGGTGGCGTTTCAATCTGGTAATGGAAGGTTTTTGGACCGTGTTCCTGTTTGGGATCGTCGACAATCTGCGCAATTTTGGCGTCGACCAGAACTACGTGCAGCGGTTCTTGTCCGCAAGTTCCGATCGAGAAGCCCGCAAGTCTTTGTGGTTCGGCGGGCTGCTCTACGTTCCCGTTTCCGCCTTGTTCTTTTTCATCGGAACGCTGCTGTTTCTCTACTACAACGCGTTGGAGCCGACGCCCACGGGCCTGCCTGCCCATGGTGACAAGGTCTTCCCCTTCTTCATCGTGTCGGAGCTTCCCATGGGCCTGACCGGGTTAGTGATTGCCGCCGTCATGGCGGCCGGCATGAGTACGCTCGACTCCAGCATCAATGTTTCCGCGACCGTGTGGACGGTCGACTTTTACCAGCGCCTCATTCGCCGCGACGCCAGCGATCATCAGTTACTGAACATGACCCGTGTGACGACCCTGCTCGTCGGAATCGCCGGAACCGGGACCGCGCTGCTGCTGATCCGCGAACATACCGTGCTCGATACGTGGTGGATCATTTCGGGCATTTTCGGCGGCGGCATGCTGGGAATTTTTTTGCTCGGAATCCTCGTCCCCCGCGCCTCGTCGCGCACGGCCATCCTGGCCGTGTTGGTCGGCATTCTGGCCATTGCGTGGGGTTCCTTAAGCGATTTTTTGCCCCGTCAACTGCAGCATCTTCAGTTTCCGCTTCACAAATTCATGATCGGGCCGGTCGGCGCGGTCACCATTCTGGTCGTCGGCTGGCTGGCCTCCCTGGCGGGAAATCCCCGGCCCGCATCGCGTATCTGAGTTTGCCGGCCGCATGTTCGCCGGGCCATGCCACCTCCATTTGGGTACTCAGCCATGCATTGTCTTTCTCTGTCCTCAAACATGTGCTTCGTACCCTGGTCGTTTGGTCTGGTCACTACGATGGCACGCACGGCCACCCTGCTGTGCGCGTTTGTCGCGAACGCCCGGCCGGCCGCCGTCGGCGAAGACCTGGTGCGACTGTCCTACGACCACGAAGGACTGACCGTCGATCTGGGCGTGGGATTGTGGGTGTGGCCGTTGCCCATGGACTACGACAACGACGGCGACCTGGACTTGTTGGCGGCCTGTCCCGACACGCCCTATAACGGCGTTTATTTCTTCGAGAATGCTTCGCCCGGCGAGAAAATGCCGGTATTCAAACCGGCGGTACGCCTGGGCGCGGCACGCCCCAACATGCGCGTCTCCACCGTGGCAGGACAACCGCGCGTGCTGATTCCCGCCCATGAGTTTGTCGACTTTCGCCACCGCGGATTCGACGACCCGCTGCGGATTCATCCCGTGGAAAACGTTCACGACCGCGCGGTCCGCGCGAACACGTGGTCGCTGGTCGATTTCGACGGTGACGGTCTGCATGACCTCATTGTCGGCGTGGGCGATTGGACCGGCTACGGTTGGGACAACGCCTACGACGCGCGAGGCCAGTGGCAGAACGACCGGTTGCACGGCTATGTCTACGTGCTGCGCAACGAGGGCACGAAGGATGGCCCCAAGTATGGCTCTCCGGTCCGCGTCCAGGCAGGCGGGGCGGATCTGGATGTCTACGGGTGGCCGTGCCCCAATTTCGCGGATTTTGACGGAGACGGCGACCTGGACCTGATCTGCGGAGAATTCTTGGATCAGTTTTCGTACTTCGAAAATACCGGCTCACGGTCCGTGCCGCGTTACGTCGCCGGCAGACGGTTGACGCATGCGGGGCGGCCCGTATGTATGGACCTGCAGATGATCACCCCGACGGCGATCGACTGGGATAGTGACGGCGACCAGGATCTGATTGTCGGGCAGGAAGACGGGCGGATCGCACTGGTCGAACACCGCGGGCGGATCATCGCGGGTCGACCGCAATTTCTGCCGCCGGTCTTCTTTCAACAGCAAGCCGCCGAGCTCAAATTCGGGGCACTCTCGACACCGGTCGGTTGCGATTGGGACGGCGACGGCGACCTGGACATCGTCTCGGGCAACACCGCGGGCTATGTCGGATGGTTTGAAAACCTGGACGGCGCGCCGAGCCCCCGATGGGCCGCGCCGCGGCTGATCCATGCCGCCGGCCGGCCCATTCGGATACAGGCCGGGACGAACGGCAGCATTCAGGGGCCGTGCGAAGCGAAATGGGGCTACACGGCACCGAGCGTTGCCGACTGGGACGGTGACGGTCTTGCCGATCTGCTGGTCAATTCCATTTGGGGAGAAGTGCTGTGGTATCGCAACCTGGGCCCGCCGGAAGATCCGCAGCTCGAGGGCGCTCGACCCATACAGGTTGCCTGGCAACAGCGTGCGGCAAAGCCAAAATGGAACTGGTGGGATCCCGGAGGAAATCAACTCGTCACGCAATGGCGGACCACCCCCGTGGCCGTCGACTTCACGGCTAACGGCCTGGTCGACCTGGTGATGCTGGACCACGAAGGTTATTTGGCGCTCTACGAGCGCACGCGGCAAGCGGACGCACTGATCTTGCTGCCCCCCAAGCGGGCCTTGGTCGACGCGCGCGGGCGTCCCTTGCGATTTAATCCACGCACTGCAGGACGAAGCGGCAGACGAAAATTCGCCGTGGCAGACTGGGACGGCGACGACCGACTCGATATCCTGGTCAATTCGGCCAACGCCGACTGGTGGCGGAACTGTGGAACGGTCGACGGTAAGATTCGGCTCATGCCCATGGGTCCCCTGGGGCAAAAACGCCTGGCGGCCCACAGCACCAGTCCGGCGGTCGTGGACTGGGATGGTAACGGGCAGCCGGACTTGCTGCTGGGTGCCGAAGACGGTCACTTCTACCATCTGCTGCACGACGACGCCGTTGCGTACGACGTTGCCAGCGCGAACCAGGACAGCGACCAGCCAACCGAACCAAAGCGTCCCGTGCCCGAACCATCCCTCGTCCGACGCGAATTTGTCTTTCAGAAAGCGCCGTTTGCCGAATGCCACGCGTCGACCATCGCCGAAACGTCGTCCGGATTTGTCGTCGCCTGGTTCGGCGGAACCGAAGAGGGCGATCCGGACGTGGGCATCTGGATCAGTCGCTTTGACGGTGCCGAATGGAGTCCGCCGCGGGAAGTCGCCAACGGCGCCCAGCATTCGGGTCAGCGTTTTGCCTGCTGGAACCCCGTGCTGTACCAGGCAGCGGCCGGGCCGCTGCTGCTGTTCTACAAAGTCGGTCCGAACGTGCCGGAATGGTGGGGGATGCTCACCAGGTCCCACGACGGAGGACGCACGTGGTCCGAGCCGCGGAGACTGCCCGAGGGAATCCTGGGCCCCATCAAAAACAAGCCGATCCGTCTTCCCGATGGCCGGCTGCTGTGCGGAAGCAGTACGGAGCACGACGGATGGCGCGTGCATTTCGAGATCACGCCGGACTTGGGGAAATCCTGGACGCGTATCGGACCCATCCATGATGCGACACGATTCAACGCCATCCAGCCCTGTTTTTTGCAGCTACGCGATGGGCGCCTGCGGGTGCTGTGTCGGAGCCGCGAGGATCGGATCACGACCGCCTGGTCGCACGACGCGGGTCGGACATGGAGCGATATGGCCGCCACGGATCTGCCGAACCCCAACTCGGGCACCGACGCGGTGACGCTTGCAGACGGACGACACCTGCTCGTATACAATCACACGCTTCGCGGTCGCGGATCTCCCCGCAACCGGCAGATGCTGAACGTCGCCGTGAGCGACAACGGGGCCGATTGGAAAGCGGCCCTGGTATTGGAAAACCAGGAGGGAGAGTTCTCCTATCCCGCGGTCATCCAGGCCGACGACGGGAGCGTTCACATCACCTACACGTGGAAACGACAGCGCATCAAGCACGTTGTGCTGGACCCCGCCGCGCTCGAGTTGCAGGACATGCCCGACGGTAGCTGGCCCGGAGCGAAGTAATGGACAGGACTGGCGTGGTGGGCCTGATTCCCGCGCGGTGGGCGTCGTCCCGATTGCCCGGCAAGCCGCTCCGCGAGATCATGGGCAAGAGCATGATCCAGCGCGTCTACGAGCGGGCCAGCCAGGCGTCGGTGCTGGAGGACGTGTGCGTCGCCACGGACGATGACCGCATTCACAACGCCGTGCGGGCGTTCGGCGGTCACTCCGTACTGACATCGGCCGATCACCCCAGCGGCACCGATCGAATCGCGGAAGCCGTCGATACGACGGGTGGCGAGTTCGTGGTCAACATTCAGGGCGATCAACCGTTCATTGATGCCGCCATGATCGACGCGACGGTTGCTCCGTTGTTGGCGGACCCTTCGCTCGTCATGTCGACCGTGGTTCATGTCCTCAATCGCTCCGAGGACCTTCACAATCCGGGTGTTGTCAAGGCGGTCGTCGATCAGCAAGGTTTCGCCATGTACTTTTCGCGGTCGCTGATACCCTTTCCCCAGACGGAGATCGCTCACGCCGTTTACGAGCACGTGGGCCTGTATGTCTATCGCCGTGAATTTCTCAAGCTCATCGCCAGCCTGGAGCCCACCCTGCTGGAGAGAGTCGAATCTCTGGAGCAGCTCCGCGTCCTGGAACACGGATACCGAATTCGGGTCGTGGAGGCACGGAGTGAAGATCATGAGTTTACCGGTTTCAGTGTTGACACTTCCGAAGACCTCGCGCGGGCGGAAGAGATGCTGCGTGAACGCGGTTTGGATTGATCGCCCGTCCGCCGCGCCGCGCGTCGGGCCAATTTCGTGGTTGCCCTCTCCGCCGGCGACGCTACGCGAGATTTCATCGCGATGCCGCGTGGGGGAACGCCGGCGAGCACCGCCATGACCCATACCATCGACCACACGGTTGTCAGCCATCTGGAATCCCAGTTGTCCGCGTCCACACGACGGCAGTTGGCCGCGGCGACCGATGCCGTGATCCAAGCAAAACGCGCCGGCGGCAAGGTCGTTGTCGTGACGGGGAGTGGGCCTAATCTTCACGAAGGAGTGACGACGCTCATTGCCGAACTCATGCGGTTGGGCATCGTGGACGGAGTGACCACGAGTTCGGCCGTCGTGGCACACGAAATGGGTGGCGTGCTGGATCGGGTGAAGCGCGTGAACGGCCGCAGTCTGGAAATCGACGCGTCGATGCTCCCCCTGGGGGACGCCTTCGAATTGACCGAGATGGACGAATCGACGTGGCAGGAAATAGAAGCCGAGATGCCCTTCGACCGCCGTCTGGTCGACCGCATCCAAGAATTGCCGGGGGAGAGCATCATCAAGGCAGCCGGCAATCTGGGTTATCCCATGGGGCTTTGGATCGAACGCCTGGCTGTGGAAGTTTTGTGGCTGGCGCGGTCCCGCGGAATCCCGTTCGAGGAAATGGCCGGCGCCGGATGCGACCCGCGCACGATGCTCGGCGCCGGCGCCTCGCGTCAACTCCCGGTGCTCGTCACCATCCCGCAGCTCGTCGGCGGCGGCGCGGTCGGATTGGCGATCGGCGACAGTATCTCCATTACGGAACGGGCCTCGCGGCTCGCGCGTATGTTGGCGTCCGCGGACGTCATCATCGAATCGGCCGTGGCATTGACGCAGGAAATTCACGACGGCCCGCTGGAGACCCATACGGGCCACGGGCTGTGGGCGGCGTGGCAAGGCCATCGCACGTTCTCTCTGGCAGACAAGACGCTGATTCGTATCGACCTCGATCCGGCACTGCAGCAGGTTTGGGAGTCACAAAGAAGCAATCACGCGGTCCAGGACGCCATCGACAAGGGGCTTCCCAAGACCAAGATTTTTGAAGTGCCATTCCGGATGGAGATGTCGGGGTTCGCTCGGCTGGAGTCGAGCATTCCCGTCACGGGCGATGTCGGCGTCATCTGGCCAATCCTGGCCCGCAACGTCTGCCAACAGCTCGACGCGCACCTGGATTTCATGGCGTATCCACAGCACACCGAACGGGGACAAGCAATGCGCGATTGGATCGTCCGGGAAATCCATCCCATCTCACGACGGCGACTGCTTGCGGCGTAACCGATTCACGAAAGCATGGTTGGCCGGACAAGATCATGGCAACCAGCCCCCGGCTGCGCCGGGGGATCGAATCACGTGGGACGATACGTCGAATCGTCGGATTGTTACGCATATTGGCTTCCGGATCCGCCGCCGCATGACGCACGCGATCGCCAACGTTCCATAACACGATCGCTCCACAATACTGCGTTGGACCGGCGCTTATGCCAACCGAGCGGGCGTGTCCGACGGGGACGAAGCGTCGGCGGTGGAGGTGGCGCAGATCCCACGGCGGAGCCGGCGGTGGGAATTCCACGGCGCATCACGTCGCCAGCCGCTTCTGCGGATAAAATCCATGTCCCCGAACCGCGATAGAAAATCCGTAAATCAACAGCGCGGCGATCATCACCAGCGTGGCGTTACTGGACGGCGCATACCAGGCATCGAAATCGATGGTGATCGGCGTGATGGAAATCAAGCACTCGACGAAATGGCCCGTAATCATCGCGACCAGCCCCACGCGCGTAAGCACCAGGTAGAATCCCAGGGCAATCAGCCCGCCGGTCGCCCATGGAGCATACGCGTCGTACAGCAAAACCCAAGCTACCGCGGCGGTTAGAACCAACCAGAAGGCCAGCGCCGAGATCCAGGGAATCCGGATCAGGATCCGCGCTATCAGCATGAGCAACATCAGAATCAAACCCATTGAGATGGCGCGCAACAACAGTCCGGTCAGAGTTCCCACGCGGTAGCGCAGACCCAGAAGTTCGCCCAAATCGAATCCACTTCCGGGCAACTTGGGAAAGTGATCGGGTGCGCCCAAGCCGATGGCCATCAGCGAGTCGAGTTGCATGACCAGCATCAGAGCAATGCCGAACAGAACACCGATCAGGAGGTCACGGCCGACCAGCGGGTCGCGAACGTGTCCCCGCAACAATCGACTCCAGGTGATGAGGGCCTGGGGCCAAACCGCGCGTGCCAGCGGTTCCACGGCCACGTAGGCGATCCAGGCCGCGCCGCCCGCCAGCGCTGCACGGGCCAGCCACTGGTAAAGCGACACGGCTTCTTCGGCAAACACGGCAGAATGCCGCTCGCCCAGCAGCCAATCGAGCATCGCCAGCGCGAACACAAATCCCGCCACACGCTTCGCGCCGTAAAGGTCGCCGCGGGCGCTGTGAAGGTTGTACCAGGCCAGGCAGCATCCACCGGCCAGCGCCGCGAAGAAGAGCACGAATCGTGGGGCGAATGACCGTGACGGAATCCGGGAAGCATTGACCGCCCCCCCGCTGCGCCGCTCGGCTTGCTCCCACGGCCACTGCACATTGAAGTACGTGATCCGCCCGTTCAACGACGCTCCCTCGATCAACACCGGCTCTCCGGGCAGACCGAGATAGCTTCCTTCCCACGCCTGCAGCCGGTCGGCAAACATAGGAGGCATCCGCGTCGGCGCAGCCGACCGAAACTGGTGCATGTCGAGACCCGCCATTTCGAAAGCCATCGACCAATCCGGCGTCTCGCGGGAACCGTTCAGCAACTCCGACTCGTCAGGCAGCGCGGCAAATTCAAACAGCCTGCCACGGGCATCCAAATGAACGGCATTCATTCCCGGTTCCGCCGCCAGACGCACGATAGGGGATTCCCCGAATGGCGGTGGCGCCACGCGTCGGTCATCTCCCTGTCGGTACCAGAAGAAAATGGCTGGAGCCGCACCCGCGGAAAGACGGCGCGAGGCCCGGCCCCGGCGCCGATAGTCGAAGTAGCGGCGATCGATCACGTACCCCTGCTGCGTCCCCCCCTCGGCACGTGAATGCCCCAGGGCCTGGATCACCTGTTCGGCCCGCTCCGCCAACACGGCAGGTGGTTTCGGCAGCGCTGCCTGGCTCAGAAACAACGTGTGGCCGGCTAGCAACCAGACCGCCAGGACGCCGACGACGCACGCCGCGAGCATCGCGGTGGCTGAACGCGGCTGCATTCGACCGTGCGCCGCGGACGCAGCAACCATCGCCGGAGAGGGAGTGCGACCTTCCTCGAGTGCCTTCGCCAGCGGGTCGCCGACGCCGGGCAACTGGGCCGCCAGCACGTAGGTCGACGCCGGGCGACGAGCGGGTTCGAACTCCAGGCACTGCACAATCGTGTCGCTCAAGGCCTGGTTCACGTCGGCGTGAACCGCGGCCGGCGAGGGAGGCGGAAGAGGCGTCGCCGGGTCGAGCGATCGTTCTTCGGCAAACGGATGGCCGCCGGTCACCATCTCGTACAACACCACTCCCAGCGCATAGATGTCGCTTTGCACGGTCGGTCGATCGCCGCGGAGGATTTCCGGCGCCATGAATGCCGGAGTTCCGGCGGGGGGGAAGCCTGTCGCCGGCTGGGACAGGAGCGCCGCGATACCGAAATCGGTAATGCGAACCAGCCCCCTGCCGTCAATCATGATGTTCGACGGTTTGAGGTCGCGATGCAGCACATGCTGATCGTGCGCGGCACCGAGCCCCGCACACATCTGGCGGGCCAGGTCAACGGCCTTCTCCGCGGGCAGTCTGCCGATTCGGCGGAGCAAGGATGCCAGATCTTCGCCGTCGACGAATTCCATGGAGAGGTAACATTCTCCTTCGGCTTCGCCCAGATCGTGGATCCGAATCACGTTGGGATGCGTCACCTTGCGCGCCAACCGCACCTCGTCGTAAAACCGCTCGATCGCCGTGTCACTGGTCGTGCCAGGCCTGAGAAACTTGAGCGCAACGTCTTGGTTCAACTTCAAGTCGGTGGCACGCAGCACGAACCCCATACCACCCTGCCCCAGCAGGCCCAACATACGGTAGCGTCCCGCCACGATGCTTCCCGGCGGAAACCGCTCTTGGAAATTCCCAATATCTTCCCCCTCAGATACCGCCGCGGACGAAGCGCTTCGAACAGGCAGTGCATGCAGTGGAGAGCGGATCTTGGCGCGACCGGCTTCGTTTCCGCTGCGGGTGCTGTCGGGGGAACCACCGATGATGGTGGTTGGTGCGTGGTGCCGCAGCAGGGACTCAACTTCCGCGCGAAGCTCCCGATCTTCACCACACGCCTGGTCGAGGAACGCGCTGGCCTGGGCCGCATCCAGTTCGCACGCCGCGTGGAACACCTGCTTGACGCGCTGGTAACGGTCACGGTTCATGATGCCTGGTCGAATTCCCTTCGCAGCCAGGAACGGATCATGGTCCATTCACGCTCGACCGTTCTCTTGGACATGTCCAACACGACAGCGACTTCGGCCACGCTCAATCCGCCAAAGAAGCGCAGTTCGACCATCCGCGCTTGCCGCGGATCCAATTCCGCAAGCTTCTCGAGTGCCTCATCCAGGATCAGCACGTCATGATCGGGCCGGGACCCGGCGATCAATTCTTCGTCGAGGGTGATTCGCTGCCGGCCGCCGCCCCGCTTGGCCGCCTTATGTTTGCGAGCGTGGTCGACGAGGATCCGTCGCATCGCCTGCGCCGCCACGGCAAAAAAGTGGGCGCGTCCTTGCCAATGCACGCGCGTCTGATCCACCATCTGCACATAGGCTTCGTTCACCAGCGCCGTGGGCTGGAGCGTATGGTCGACTCGTTCCTTGTTTAGGTATCGGGCCGCCAGGTTCTTCAGCTCATCATAGACCGCTTGAAAAAGCGCGTTGACCGCAGCCCGCTTCCCGCTTTGTGCGGCTTCCAGGGCCCGTGTGATACGATCGGATGAGCTGGCTTTCATGGGCGGCATGGTTCCCGTTGCCCGCGACGTCCGCTGCGTCCAGCGATTATCGGCAGGGGACAACAAAGAATCAAGGTTGCGGCATCGCCGGCTGACTGCAAGTCGGAATGAATTGCGGTGCTCGGCCGCCCGTCCTGGTTACCCGATCGTCGCCCGACCGGGCAGAATTCCGGCGAACATCCGACCCGCAGCGGTCGCCGGCGCGGCGCGGGATGCAACCTAAACGCGCGGATGGATTCGACCTCCTGCAAAGATCTATCCCGATTCTTGGCGGAAATCGTGTATCGATTCCGCGTCTCTTAGTAACGGGAGGCCGTGCGGGCGCCCACCGCGATGAACCCGAGTCGGCGTCGGACCGCCTCGGTGGGCAAGCACGGCAACGCCCCCGGCGGAAACCGGCATGAAGGGTTTTTGGCCGGCGGTGCCGACCGGCGATTGGCTGACCTGTGAATGCGATCACAGACGCGTCGATCCCGTTTTGCATTGCCTTATCAACCAAGAATGTTCAGGGAAAGTAATGAGGAGGCTCACGGTGTCTGGAACAACGCATTCTTTACATGTCAACGGAAACTCCGCACCACACATGTTCAGCAAGAAGGAGCGTTGTTCGCGGGACCCGCTCCACCGTCTTCCGGCTGTCCGCCGGCAGGAGGGGATTTCACAGCGCAGCATGGCTCGACGACTTGGCATCAGCGTTTCCGCCTTGAAATCCCAAGAGGACGAGTTTGCGGATCTGCGGCTCAGCACGATTCGCAAATGGAGCATTGTGCTCAAGGTGCCTGTCGCGGAACTGCTGCTGGAACCCGAGGATGGCCTGGCCCCTCATCTGGAGACACGTGGCAGGTTGGTGCGCGTTATGAAAACCGCCAAAGCGCTGGTGGCCAAGGTTCGCCGCACCGAGGCGCGGCGCCTGGCCGATATGCTCGTGGATCAACTGGTCGACATTTTTCCCGAACTCAAAGAGGTCGGCCCGTGGCACTCCGTCGGAAAAAGACGCACGGACGACGAACTGGGCCGCGTGGCCCAATACCCGTTTCCCGAGGACTTGCTGTGCGACTTTAAGGATTAAGAAACGCGTTCGGAATGAATGCCGCGCGTCGCTCGGGGCTGGCCGACCCGCGATAGATGCTGTCGCCACGACGAAAGCCTCTCCTGTTCTCGGAGGGATTATTGATTTCCGTCCATCATTTTCGCTGACCGGCCGCGTCGCGGACGCGACGCGTCTGCGAAGCTACCCATCTGCTTGTCCTAGTCAGGACCTTGCCATGCCGTCGCGGATTACACACACGCTACGTCTGCACCAGTCGACTTGCTGCGCTGCGAGCCAAGGATGCCACCCTGCCGCGGTGCGGAATCGAGCGCTGGCGGCGATCGCTCGCAGCACTGATCTCTCGGCCAGAGAATTGACTCGGTTGATGCCCATGCATTGCACGGGCACGGGAGTGACGCTGTACATCCACGGTGCTCACGGCACGTCAAGCTCCAGCGTGTTGCGAGGTCCGTCCGCGCTTTGTCTCGGTGTTTGGATCACTGTACGCGGCCAACTGGGGCTCGGCACACACGTCCCTCTCTTCTGTACGCGGCGGGGGCTCCCGATGTCCACTCGGTATGTCATGCATATCCTGCATCGGAGCATACGCAGCGGTTTGGATGTCGGCAGCTTGGGGTTCGAAGAGCCCCATATCAGACCGGACGCACGCGCAGGGTTGGACCAATATGTTCGCTGTCATATCCAGCGGCTCCCGCCCCAGGCCGTGGCGCGGGCAACATCGACGCGTCCCTGGTAGCCGCACGCCTCGTCGCCGATTTGATGTTTGCCAGCAGAGCCGCTTGTGGACACACACCATAAGGTGTCCGCGCGGAGCGGAGATTTCCGTTACGCCAAAATGCGCTGAAGCACGCGGCCGTAGACATCGGTCAGCCGAAAATCGCGACCGGCAAAACGGTATGTCAGACGCGTGTGGTCGATCCCCATCAAATGCAGGATCGTGGCATGGTAGTCGTGCACATGGCACGGTTCGTCCACAATTTCCATCCCCAGCGCGTCGGTCTTTCCGTACGTAGTTCCCCCGCGAACCCCGGCCCCGGCCAGCAGGCTGGAAAATGCCGCGGCATAATGGTTGCGCCCTTTGCCATTGTCGCTCCAGGGCGTCCGGCCGAATTCCGTACAAATGGCAATCAAGGTTTCGTCCAGCAGGCCTCGCCGGCGCAGGTCCTTGATCAGGGCGGCAATCGGTTGATCGACGCGCCGGGCCTTGGGACGGTGATCGAGCATGTTGCCGTGGGAGTCCCAATTGGCGTTGGAGCCCGAATCGATCAGTTCCACGACCCTCACGCCCCGTTCCACGAGACGCCGGCTGACCAGGCACTGCCAGGCGAACGATTGGTTGTCGTTTTCCTGAACGCCGTACAGCTCGCGGACGGCCGGTGATTCGTGGCGGACATCCATCGCTTCGGGGGCCGCGCGCATCATGCCCCGTGCCGTACCGAAACTTGCCGTGCGAGCCCGCAGGATGGGATCGTTGTCCCGCGCTTCGGCGTGCTGGATATTCGCCTCGCGCAGCAGCATCTGTTCCAGATCGTGCAAGCGCATGGAACGGACCACGGGCGCGAGATTCGGTATGGGCTCGTTCCCGGGCATCACTCGCACCCCCTGGTGTTCCGGGGGCAAGAAGCCGTTGGCGAACACCTGCGAACCCGCGTAAGGCAATCGCTCGGCCAGAACGACGTAGGACGGCAGATTACCGTTGGGCGTGCCCAAACCGTAGCTGATCCAGGTGCCGAGACTCGGCATGGGAACGGTCGCCGAACCGGTGTGCATCGCCAATACGGCCTGGAAATGTTCCACGATATCGGTATGCAAACTGCGGATGACGCAAAGTTCGTCGGCGACACTGCCCAGGTGCGGAAATAATTCGCTGATCGAGATTCCCGATTCGCCGTACCTGTTGAATGAAAACGGAGATCCCATCAACGGGTGACGAAAGGTGCCTCTAAGCTGTTTCGCCGGAACATCCTGGCCGTCGCATCGGTTCAATTCGGGTTTGGGGTCGAACGTATCGACATGCGAAAACCCACCCGTCAAAAAGATAAAAATCAGGTTGCGGGCCCGCGGCTCAAAGTGCGAGGGGCGCGGAGCCAAGGGGCCGGAATCGTACGCGCCGGCGGCGCGCGCCCATCCGCCGCACCAAGTGGAGCCGCCAACCACGCCGCACGCTTTTCGCAAAAAATCGCGGCGCCCCGAGGATGGACTCGCCGGCACCTCCACCGGCCGACCACCGGTCGCCACGCGGTTTCGAATGGTCATCTTCGCACTCCTCTTTCGGGTAGGGTTCGCCTAAAATGGCGCTGCCCAGCAACCGGAGTCGCGGGGAGGTGTGGCCCTTCCATTGCGCAAGACACAATGCGGGTCCGGTTGCCCCGATCATTGGAATTTGATTTCGATTTCCTGTTCGAATCAGTCGATCATCACGAACTCGTTGGCCGACAAAATCGCACGGGCATAGGCCACCCAGGCTTTCCTTTCCGCCGTCGACGCGTCGGCTCCATCTTCGACGAGCTGAGTCTTGTACCGCATAAGGAACACATCGGCCCGAGCGTACTCTTCGTCGCTCGGCGGCCGGCCGTAGGCCAACCGGTGAGCGAAACAGACGCGCTGGATGGGATCCGCCGATGCCGCCGCCAGTCGATTGGCAAACGCCTCGGAACGTTCTACCATCTCGGGACTGTTCATCAAGTACAGCGATTGCAGCGGAACGGTGGACTGGCTTCGCGTTCCCGTCGTCGTATTCGTGTCGGGCCCGTCGAACAGAGCCAGAAATGGGTGGCGCTGGATGCGCTGGGTCATCAAATACACGGAGCGGTGCCTTGACGGATAGACTTCACGAAACGGATCGTGCTGCGTCCAGCGCCATGCGTTGATTTCCGGGAAAGGATGGGCCGCGGGCCGGCGCGTGTCCAGCAGGCCGCTGACGGCGAGCGCCGCGTCGCGCGTGGCTTCCGCATCGAGCCGTTGTCGGGGAAACCGCCACAGGAACCGGTTGGATGGGTCGCGCTGCTCGTCGGCCGGATCGCCCCCGCTCGCCATGCGATAGGTCGATGAGCGCATCATGTAGCGGTGCATCTCTTTGATCGACCATCCCGAACGCACGAAGCGCCGCGCCAACAATTCGAGCAACTCGGGATGCGTCGGCTTCCCGCCGCGGCGACCAAAGTTGGACGGCGTGCCGACAATGCCGCGGCCAAAATGGTGTTGCCAAAGGCGATTGACCATCACGCGGGCCACGGTAGCGCGGGCCGCCGTGACCAGCCAGTCGGCGAGTTCCAGCCGCCCACTCGAATCACGCGATACATAGACATCGTCCCCGCCCACAAGCCCCGGCACATGTCGGGGCACCAGCGGCCCGGCGCGGCCGGGGTCGCCCTGTAGCTGGACATGGGCGTCCACCGGTTTTCCCTCCGAGACGGCATACGCGCCGGGCACATCGGGGGGAAGGCCCGATCGCGTCAGGCCGCGAAGTTTGTTTTCGAGGCGTTCGATCTCTTGTTGCGAGCTGCCCGCTTCGCGCGCTTCATCGATGGCGGCCGTCAGCCGACGGACACGATGGTCGTACGCCGCCGTGGCGGTTTCCACCTCGGCTGGCGGCACGAGCGGAATAAATCCTTCGCGATTCTTTTGCTTCGAATGGAATTCTTCCGAACCCGCATAGGGAAATCGTGTGCTAGCGAAAATACCGTAAAGAGCATAATAATCTTCGGTCGTAACCGGGTCGTACTTATGGTCGTGGCACCGTGCACACCGAAGGGTCAGGGCCAGAAACGCTCGCCCCGTTGTTTCGATCGTATCTTCGAGTGTCAGATGCATCAGTTCAAACGGGGCGGTGGCGTAGCGGCGCGACAGCGCCAGAAACCCGGTCGCCACGATGCGCTCGGTATCGTCGTGATCTGGATCACGTGCTGCGAGAATATCGCCCGCGAGTTGCTCGCGGACAAACATGTCATACGGCTTGTCCTGATTCAGCGCGTCGATCACGTAATCGCGGTACCGATACAGTTCGGGCACCGGATAGTCCGCATTGTCTCCGGCCGTGTCGGCATACCGAGCGATATCGAGCCAGTGTCTCCCCCAGCGCTGCCCGAAATGTGGCGACGCCAACAAGCGATCGAGCAGTCGATCGACAGCGTCCGGTGCGGGATCGGATACAAAGGCATCGATTTCGCGGGGACGGGGCGGCAGGCCCAACAGATCGAAATACATGCGCCGGATCAGGATGCGACGCGACGCCGGCGCAGCCGCCGTCAATTCTCGTCGGCGGTGGTCCCGAGCGATCCACGAGTCCAGTTCGTTTCTGGCCCATCGCGCAGAATCGCGGGGAGTCCGCTCCGCCGACAGCGGCTGGTACGCCCAGTGAGCCGGCGCGGCGCGGGCGCCGGCCGAGCGTCGCGCGGTCGATGGCCACGCGGCACCTTGTTCGATCCAGGTGACGAACGCCGCCACGACATGGTCGGGCAATCGATCTCCGGGTGGCATCCGGAGCCGGGCGTGCGTGTGCGTGATCGCCTGGATCAGCAGACTGTCCTGAGGTCGTCCCGGCCGAATCGCCGCGCCGCGCTTTCCGCCGGCGATCAATCCCGCGCGGCTGTCCGCGCGCAGACCGCTTTTGGGCTCGTTCGGCCCGTGACACTCCGCGCACGTTCCGACGAGTACCGGCCGGATGTGGGCTTCAAACAGAGCTTCCCGCTCCAGCGCTACGTCGGACGCTCCGCACGCCGTGCGGGCCAGGCAGGCTGCCAGGAGCGAACACCAGGCGCCGGATCGCATGGGAGTCTCCGGGTTCAGAAGGACGGCACGCCGGATATCTCCAAAGAATACCTCCTATTGCCGCTCAAGGATAGCGCTATGGACAACCCTAAGGATAGATGAACACGTCTGGCAAGGCGTTTTTTAACGCGTCGATTCCCTGGCTTGTGGCCTTGGTTTGCTCCACGTTCAGGCTCTCGAGTTGGGTCAGCGCGTGCAGGTGCTGGAGCCCTTCGTCAGTGACTGCCGTGTTCCGGAGGCTCAACGTCTTGAGATGGGCCATCTCTTTCAACGCTTCCAGTCCCTTGTCGGTGACTCCGGTACCGGACAGGTCCAGTACTTCGAGGTTGGGCAGCGCCTTCAAGTGTCCCAGGCCGCTGTCGCCCACGCGTGTTCCGTTGAGTTCCAGGGTCTGGAGTGTCTGGATCTGGGCGATGTGCTGGAGCCCTGCGTCTGAAACGGCCGTATATCGAAGCAGGAGATGTTCCAGTTTGGGCAAGGAAGTCAAGTGCTGCAGGCCGTCGTCGGTGACGCGTGTATCGACCAGGACCAGGTGTTTCAGGGCCGGCATATCCGACAGGTGAGCGATCCCGGCGTCGCCGACATCGGTGCCATACAGATCCAGATATTCGAGGGTTTTAGTTTTCGATACGTGTTCCATCGCGGCATCATGGATCGGTGTGTCGTGCAGCGCGAGCCATTTGAGTTCGGGCAACTTTGGTAGCGCGGCCAGCGCCTCGTCGGTGACGTCTGACGCGTACAGTTCTACACGCTCAATCTTGTTCAGCCCATCTAATTGTGCGAGCGCGTCGGCCGCGATGTTCGACAGGCTGAAGTCCAGCCTCTTTATTTCGGGAAAGCCTTTCAGCAGAGCGGCTGTTTCGGCGTTGACATCGACACCGGTGATCGAAATTTCAGCGACTGGGTAGGGGTAGACATCTTGCGCGGTGTAGTCGATTTCCACGCGACCGCCCGCACTTTTCACGGCTTCGATTTGCTGTTTCTGTTGCTGTTCCTTTTTCTCTCTTTCCTCCCGTTCTTTTTGTTCGTCCGCTTCGGCATTCTGTTTGGCGTCCTGGCTTTGCGCGGCCTCGGGTTTGTCCTCCGCTTCGGCACCGTACGCCACGGGCGTCAGCAGCAGCAGTCCGAGTTGCGTCAAGAACAACATTCCCTTCATATTCACCTCCCGCATGGACGTATGGTCCAATGAACCGTAGTGGCACCTCTTCTACTATCGTGGGCAACTTGGTACGGCACCGCAACTGTTTTCGGTGGACACAGGGCGGAGCGGCGCCGTGGCCCGATGAGGCCCGCTGACAGACCGGGACCGAGCGGTCCGCGAGGGCATCCGCGGAAGGGCGCGCTGGCATGTTGCCGTGATCGGGGGATTGCACGTTTTCGTGGGCGGCACCGAGCATGGACGTATATCGGGCGATGCCTGACGTGCGGCGTTCTCCGTGTTCTTTGGCTCGCCGGCCGGCAAGGCCGGCCGTGGTGCCCGGCGTCGCGTGGGGGCACGCCGGGGCGCAAGTAGGCCCGGAAGGATTCGAACCTCCGACCAAGGGATTATGAGTCCCCTGCTCTAACCGCTGAGCTACGGGCCCGTGTCCGATCGGCACGCCATTCATGACGCGTTTGGCACTAGTTTCTCTCTCGCAGCGCCTAGCTCCCAATCGTCTCCAGCGTAGATCTACAAACCGTGCATGGCAAGACGAGCAAGAGACGCTGGCCTCGCATCAAGTCCGCCGAAATCCGGGACGTCCGTTGCCAGCATCGTGGGCGTACCGGCCGAACGACAGAAGCCGCCTGACTGGCAGTATATATTCGGTCGAGAGAATATCAGTAGATTTGTGTGAGGTAAACGAGATCCCAGTGAGCGAGAATTCAGCTCGTTCAGGTCGTCCCGATAATGCCCAGGCTCAGGAAAACCATTTGGGACCGCCATATTGTACTGCTGCTGGACACGTCCGCTGGCCATGACGGATAGCACAGCGGTCGCCGGACTGGGGCCGGCGCCAGTGATAGACGGATTATATTACAAACAACTATTGATTCTTGGGGCCCGCTTTGCCCCGGCGATGCGGCGCAGCCGCACCTTGCCGCTGTGCTGAGTTGGACAGCGAACGTCGCTAACGCTTGGCCCAATATCTCGGTTTACGAGAGGTATGAGCAACTGCGATTACAGCAATGCCACGATCGAGTTGCCGATAAATCCCTTGGTAGGGAAAGTGGCGCATGAGGTAGTAGTGATGCTGTTCATCGCATCTCGGAAATCGACCAGGATCAAAGGCGATTGCCTGGATGGCCAGGTCGAATTCTACTTCGAGGCGCTCTGCCGCCTGGACGCTTCGTTCGACATACCACGATAGGGCTTCGGCATAGACGCCCTCCGCTGCCGAAGTAATGAGAACGTCAGCCATCGAGACCGGCCTTGCGTCGGGAGCGTTCGCGAACCTCCGACCAAGGTGATGTCGTCATTTGCCCGCGGTCTAGCGCTTTGGATCGCCGCTGAGCTTCGCCGATCCAGGCATCACTAGGTGGCGTCCACTTTTCGGGGGGAAAGCGAATCTCACAGTGCATGAATAAGCCGGGCCCGTTCTGCTGATGGTAAACCCTGTGCGACATTGAGAATGTCTTGAAGTGAAGTCATAGGTCTATTGTACTACACGGGTGTAAACTGATGATTAGCCCCGTTTGCCCAACGCGTTTGAACAGCCGTCGCCGCCGCTGCCAGGGTGAACGACGCTGAACTGCTGTTGATTCTACCAATGCCAAGGCCCGTTGCCAAAAGTGCAGAAGCGGCCCCGAAGGGGTTCTGCGGCCATTCATTGTTCGCGGATCACGGGGCACTCGTTGGTATCACTTCTGCTCGGATTTCGCTCCGCATATGTCGCGCAGAGCGGACTGAACGTCGGCAAACGAGAACTCGAACCCTTCCTCCTGAAGACGACGGGAGACGCAGTAGCGACCGTATAGCGCCAGTTCCGGGTCCGTCCGCATCACCAGTGGCGCACCAAGCCGCACCATCCAAGCAAAAGTCGGCAGACCGATTGGCATTCGAAGCGACCGTCGAAGCTCTCGCATGAAATCAGCATTGGAAACCGGTTGTGGCGCCGTGGCGAGATACATTCCCTGCATTGCATCATCACAAATCGTTCGCGCGAAGAGTCGGTTCATGTCCTGTTCGTGGATCCAACTGATACCTTGCCGACCATGGCCAACTTTCCCACCCAGGCCCCAGCGCGCAAGCGATAAAAGTCGTGGCAGCGCACCACCATTGCGACCGAGGACGAAACTGGTGCGCAGGATGACTTGGCGGATCTGAGGAGCGTGTCAACGACTTTGAGACACCTACCATTGGAATTTAGTGTAGCGCTCCTTCTGTTGACCGCGTCGTCTCCGCTTCACTGGGGGCCAGCCCCCAGACCCC
>Ga0315534_1000570_pt1 | contig 25726 bp, 22 predicted proteins | sample SalMarSW160240MG_FD_203094 | JGI IMG/M metagenome (GOLD analysis project Ga0315534, IMG submission 203094) | Salt marsh sediment microbial communities from the Plum Island Ecosystem LTER, Massachusetts, United States - Salt Marsh Sediment SW1602-40 ...
TATAACCAACATTCTATTTAGATGCTAAAGCCATCATAGTGACCTATATAGCGCAAATCTGAGGATGTTCTAGCAGCTAGCCGCGCCCATTTAGACTAGATTATCTACTCTGAATTAGAATTAGAATCGTCATCGGAAGGGTCCTCTTCCTGGTCTTCGGCACTCTCTACCTGGTCCTCGCCGTTACTCTCGCTTGAAGATGGTGGTACTGGTAGTGGAGTTAAAGTCTCATTTAACGTTGATGTCGGTATGGACGTAGGTAATATCGATCTCAGATCAAGATCCGACCTAACATCGTTAGAGTATTTTTCAGATTTTTCAGCATTCGTAAGTGTTACGATAGTAGATATGTTCTGTATTTTCGGGTCAGTTAATGTGCTCGTAAGCTGTACTGTACCCTCTGTATTATTGATTATAAACCCATGTGGAAATGATGACAGTTTTATTAATGAGCCATTTAAGCGATCATAAACACCCATAATGGCGTTCATTCTCTCTCCTAGAATTGATTCACTTCCCATACTGTAATTTATTACAACTTTCACCTGATTTCCCTCTGTATTGACTAGAGGAAGAGCAGTGGCTCGAACTATAGAAATAGTCCCCCGTTGTTGGGCAAGCAGTTCTACATCTGGAGAGGATGAAAAATAGACAAATGTCAAAAAACCAGCTAATATGAGAAAACCTGCGATGACTGTTCTGCTGTTGTCCAGAAACTTGTTCATATTGATGATTTATGTATTATCTAAATGCATGACGTACAATATAAATAGATATCAACTAACTCTTTATCTATGCGAGTTATGGATTTTTGACAAGGGATTATAAATGAATGTTGGCTTGATTGGGATCTGTATAACCTGCAACTACTTCTGCAGTAGCAAATCTACTACCAATTGTATTAATCTTAATCTTTACGTTTTTATCCCCGGCTTTTGTATTTTTTACAAGAATTACTAAACCTTCGATTCTTGCGATACCGTCTCCATCTCTTCCTGTATCAGTAATATCTACCGTGTACTCTTTGCCTATTTCCTATTTCTACAGGTCTTGAGAAGCTACCAGCTGCTCTTACGTTCTGTCCGACTTATTTCTCCGACTTATTTAACCAATTCTATTAGTTGGTGCTTTTTGTTATCGATAATATTCTGATACTGTGCTATAGTTTGTCCAAGGTCGATTAGTTGAGCACTCAGCTCTTTTTTCCTAATTTCTAAATCTAGGACAGCGTTCGAAAGCTGACGTAACTTGTCCTCTAAAGATGGTAAATCATGGCCAGCATGTTTTAGTATAGTTTGAATATCTTTTTTGTTAATCAATCTTCATTATATGGAACAACCTGAGGAAAAGGTTAAGATGACTTCTAATTTCGACATACACTAACGCTAGGTCATCTAATCCATTTAGAACCCAGTACTCCTGTAGCATATTTTCCACCTCGATTGATGGCAGATCCAACTCTATGGCAACATCGACCGGGCGCTTGCCCTGCAGGAATAGATATAATGCTCTTGTACTCTTGGACTTGGCTTTCATGTCTTTTGTTTCAACACCTACATCATCATCTTTGCCATCCATTTTTCGTATGATGAAACCAATATCACTAAAAGACAGGTGTGCGACTGATGCGATTTCACGAAAGGTCCTACCCTCTTGATGAAGCTTAATTACTAACTGCTCTTTATCTCGTCTGTTTAGTACCACTTGCAATATTATTGATGAGAATTAATCATAGATAGCTCTTTCCATCTGTTATTACCTGTTACCGTCTCGACGCCTATTGCTACAGACTAAGATAATCTGTTATTTTGTGCCGTAGCGCACTATTGGTGGCCTTAACGTAGACGCTCATCATGAGATGGAGAAATCATAGCGTAAGACGATTGGGGTGAACCAATTGTGTCATACGTGCAGCAGCAATCCAGGCACTACAGTTCGATATAATATGTCTCTTTTGTTGGATATCCACTTGATACTGTTTCTGCAACTTCTCCAGTTGAAAGTTGGATAACTCACCCAAGTTGGATAACTCATCTATTTGTTTATCAGTACATTTGAATATGCATCAATGAATCTTTTTGCATACATGTTGGCATTCTTCTCTGACCCTCGGTGAACACCACCTCTGGATCTAAGATGATGATAGAACTCGTGAAGTATAACGAAAGGATTGTAGAAGATGTCCGAATTCATAGCATAGATCCTGTTTTCATTTTGAACATAGACAGCATAAACAGTTTTCCTTTTTCCCTTGATAGTGCCTACAACTATTTCTGGAGGACGAATTTTGTACAGCTCGCTCAATTCTGATAGTGCCTGTTCTGTGTCTTTGTTAAGAATCTTTCTTACAATTCTTGCCATGCTTACTTCGTCCAGTAGCACAGACATATTCTTGCTATACTGTTGCGTGAGTATTTTAACATGCTTCTATTCCATCGTTAATCAGCCAAGTTTCAACTTTATACTTTGACTAAGAAATCTATGTCATGATTGCAAGCTTTATACTTTGACTAAGAAATCTATGTCATGATTGCAAGTTTGAGTGAATGTAGGTTAATAATAAACTAGTTGGCGATATGTTACTATCCGTTTAACTACAGGGAGGTACTATTTCATTTCTTTTGTTACTACCAATAGGTCTTAGTAGAGGGCATGAGATTCGGATCATTGCAATCATTGATACATGGGCTCATGTGCCGATGAGAGAGGTAATATTAGTTATTCTATCTGTTAGAGGCAACTAACTAAGTATACGGATGAATGAACTAAAACTACAAGAACACCGATGCCGAGCTTTCTTCACTCATCAAAATATTTTTGTCGCTTCTCCATTTCCTCTAATCCAACTATTGTCAGGTATCGCACAGGATGTTTGAAGCTCTTAACCAGATCTAGGCATAAAGGGCAGCGAGTTAGCGAATGTACATCTTGTTAGAAACAAAGTCCTATTCCTATCGATAGATTATACTAAATAACCCCCCACAAACTGAGAATTTTTCCGTTCAAAACGGGGAAATACCTTCCCCTCCAGGTTACATGTTTTAGATGTTCCCTCGTATTCGCTGCGAATACAGTCAGATAACTTTTGATCACGGATTCATCCGTCGTTAGTGCATTAGACGGTACTAAAAGATTATTCAGAATCTTTTGAATTTGATAAGTTTTAATACGACTATTCTGGAAGGTATAAAGCGGATAGACGCACACATTATTATTGAAGACGAAGGGAAGGCGGTATTACGGTTGTCATGGTGCCTATAGGTATAAGTACTGTAGTTCCATTCTTAATGCCTTCCCTTTATATTTTGCGATACAATAGTGAAATTAAATCAACCCGTTATGTAATACGAATTATGTTTAACGCCTTTGTTAGTTGATTTAACCGTCCTCGCTGTCACGATATAAGTATAAACGTTGGCCTTCCCCGAACCATCATCCCCCCCCGGTAGTAAATAATGATAGGCTTAAAGAATATTGAAAGGGGGGAATACTATAAATAATATCCAGAGTGAACCAAAAGAGGTATCAAATCTGATTAGCAGACGCATATCTTTTCCTAAAGCCATAAATCTTAATTACACAAGACCCTAGGAGCCTCAACAACCATGCCATACTTCTTATCAATAAGTCGGGCCAGCTTTTGTGGGAAGTTTTGTTTATGTCGTGGATTTGAGCTGTACGAGCCAGTTAATCCATTCAGCATCATTTCGAAGCTGCCGACAATAATTAATTTTTCCTTGGAACGAGAAATTGCTACGTTCAGGTCTTGTAGCGAACCAAGAGCGCCGACCAATCTTTCTGGATTATTTCGGACTAAGGAGAAAATTACAATATCTGCTTGTGTGCCCAGCGCACCAGTCGTTGTCAAGACCCTGGTCTCCACGTCTAGATGCTGAAGATATTTTGATATCGTACGCCTTTGTTCTGTATATCTCGTTACTATAGAGATCGACTTTGAAGGAGCTACCCTTTTAAGCTCACGACAGATCCGAATACAGGCTTTTGCTTCTACTTCGTTATACCATGAGCTAGGACCCCCCATCATTTCGTTGCCATTCAGATTAACCCAGGTAATAACTTCATGCGGGTTAAGAATATCAATAAAATTCTCATCAATATCATATTTCGCCCCAAACCTCCTACTTGCAATTTCGGGCGCCGAATTCAAGCCACCATAATCAGCAAACTCATCTACTAGCATCGCCAACCTATCAGGAAGTCGATGGGTAGTAAAGAGCGTGTCATACTTCGCACATTTAAGTACCCATTCCATAGCGCTAAGATCATGGTCTGCTAAACCTATAGGTCTTGATTGTTTAGGATCACCCACTACCGTAGCTACGATTCCACACTTTGACGCAAGTTCGATTATGTTGTTGGCTTCATAGGAAATGTTCTCTTTCATAAGATGAATGCCTAACTGATTAATTCCAAGAGCAAACGGGGACAATAGATGTTCTAGTCTTTCAATACCTGCTTCATCAATAATCATATTTTCAAATCTTATGGATGCGGATAATCGTTTGAGAGATTGTGTTGTACAAATCACGATTTTCTTGCTTCTGACAAACTCAATGTTATTGCTAAAAGGTATAGGAAGTCTAGGATCAGCTCCAGGTGCGTATCCGCATCTGACGCATAAGAATTTCGATCCTTCAGGACCTAATACCATACTCAATTCCCTTGCGAATTCGTTGGCAGCCGAATTGGTAAAAGCTACCAAGAGCACATTTTTGGCATAACCTTCGCAAATCATCTTAACTGCAAGAAAGCTACCCGTAGTTGTTTTTCCACATCCTGCCGGTCCGATCACACCAGCCACTCCACCTGATTTGACGCGCCAGTTCAATATTCTAGATTGATCTGGGTTGAGTTTTACCGTCATACCAAAAGCTCCCCCGGAATGAGCATATCAGCGGCTAGTTTGTGAAACTGATGGATAGGTCGGAGCATACTTCGAGTAAGGTTGAGCTCATCTCTGAGTAAGATAATTGGCAAATGGAATAGCTGTCTCTTAGCCCTTCGCACAGCAGTCTTCGATCTAAAGCTAAGAGTGATTTTATTATCTCTGATCTCCATTACACTAGCCTGTTCATTGATACATGAGAGAAGTGACTTGCCTATTTCCATTCCTATTATCCTTACAATCCTGCGTGGCTCGAGGGGAATATTATCATCAGCTCTTGAAAACATAACTTTTTCATCGATGTCAAAATCAAAAGAGTACCCTCGACATAGTATACCGATTTTTTCCAGCCTACGTAAGGCTTCTTCCTCTCCATGTTTGCTTATCATCGCATAAACCACATGTTTGTGCAAGTGTGTTTCTGCTCTCTCCTTCAGGATAGCGTAGCGCTTGGCAAAAAATTGCTTCGTCATCTTTTCATACTGGGCTGGTAATTTGCCTTCATGCGCCAATCTAGCATCACGCTGGTAGAAAAGACATTCTTTGCTTCCCTCTAAGCCTTTATCGCAGACAGGACAGAATTTTGGTCTCTGAACGTGAACCCTTTCCCCACAAAGGACCATGTGAGCAAATTTTCTGTTAGTCTTAATTCTTTCTACTCCCTTTCTGGTTGTTTCTATTTTAGGGAAATACACCCCACCGTTATGTACTATGCAGGAAAAATTGTGTCCCGTCCAATCGTCTTCGTTGCGACAATATCTGAAATTTGCAAGTAGAGTGTTGGCAATGAGCTGCCACTTCTCACGGCCACTAATAGTATTGCTAAGATCGTAACTTTTCCAGTCAAGTAACCCATATCCTCCACTAGAATATTCTAAAAGCGCGTCGATCCTGCCTTCGTGGTGGTCCTTGATATTTGTAATTGTAACTTCGGTCAAGACTCTAGAAGGTCTTTCATACTTCTTCATCAATCTTTTGGCCATTCCGATGATGAGACCATTATAGATATCATTAACTTGGGTTTCGAAATCGTCTTCGACAAATCTATTTTCTTGGTGCGCGCCTTCTAACGTATCCTTAATTACAGTATTTACTATTTCTGATGATTCTTTTACTATTTTCTTGGTAATTTGCTCACAATTTTCCAATTCACTATGCCAATTTTCAAGAATTGGGCCACTCATACACAAGCTCATTATGTCATGAACAGTATTGGCGACCAAGTAGTCTTTATCACTTCTAGTCGCTCCAAATGGGTAATCAAGTTTGAAAAGATTTTGGCAGACGCATGCTGTGGCAATTTCTGAAGACTGTACGAGATGTGTCTGGGCTTTTCTCAAATAGTCATATGTTCTTCTGACATCAATGATATCACTGTTTATGTTCAAATTTCTCCCTCCCATCTTCTGCATCCATTAAATCTGTGGACGGTCAATGCCTGCGTGTGACAGGAGGCGAACGTCCATTTATAGAATCGTCAGCTATCAATATTTAAGTCGAAGATACCCCAATCGGCAGGGAGAGGGGGTGAGTTCCTGAAGAGATTGAAGAAGATAGGAAATTGAAGGCAAATCAGCGAAGTTGTCAGTAGTCATTATCGGCATAGGAACTACAAAGTAAACCAGGACCTATTTACATTTTCATTATTGTAAATATACATAAAGGTAAAGAAATCTTGGAGAAGGTCCCTCAGTTAGGGGAATTGGGATTCGAAATGAGGGAGGTAGAAATCGAATCGGAACTGACGAGGATAGAAAGAACTAGGAATTTATTCATTTAATTCATTTATAGGTAGTATGGTAGGGGGAGTTGTACATCCAGACCAGATGAACCACCTGAGAATTTTTTTATCTAAATGATGGGTGATAAGTAGTGGCAGAGACAAAAGTTCGATTGAGAAATATACATCTAAAAAAGCGGTCATGAGTAATTCATATCTTATTCACAAGCGTTGTCCAATATCTAAATAAACCCAGTTTGGTCATGATACCCTTCTATCTGGATGGTGGCATGGGATATTCTAAAATTTTTCTCAAGCAATGAGTTTATTTCTTGAAGCACTTCCAAGGACTTACTTGGATCTATTACTACTACATGAGCAGATAATGCATTTAGACCTGAGGTAATAGTCCAGATGTGCAACTCAAAGATACCAGTTACTCCTTTGATCTGAAGTATTGCATTTTTAACCATTTCGTGTGATACGTTGGCAGGAACGCCTTCCATGAGAATATGCAGCGATTTATTAAGTAACCTCCAAGTCCTAGGGAAGATGAACAAGGCGAGAATGATGCTTACAATGGGGTCCGCAAAGTAAAAGCCGGTTAAATATATGACTATTCCAGCTATGATTATACCAACCGATCCGAGTGTGTCGCTAAGGACCTCTAGATAAGCTCCCTGCATATTTAAGTCGAAATCTTTTCCGCTCTCAGAATGACCATTATATATGTGATCTGCATAGAACGTATGCTCATCTCTTTCGACTGAATCGAGAGAGATATTGTGCGTGTGACTCTTGAGAAGCAGGATCCCCACTACATTCACGACAAGTCCAATGCACCCAACTACTAGCATCGGCAGTACTTCGATTTGATGAGGTTCTATTATGCGCCAATATGCTTCGTATAGAATGTAAAAGGAAATCAATATCAAGACGACACCATTGGCTAACGCGGCAAGTATCTCCAATCTATAAAATCCAAATGTTCTTTGGGGGGTAGGAGGTCTACGGGAGTAAGAAATTGCGAAGAGGGCCAAGGCCAGACCCCCTGCATCTGCTACCATATGACCAGCATCAGCAAGTAACGCTAAGCTACCAGTCATAATGCCCGAAACAACTTCTACGGCCAGAAATCCAGCGACGATATAGAATACAATCCTGAGTTTTAATATCCGTTGCTTCGTTATTTCATCTCGAGTTGTGGACAATTATTTTTCCTTCAGTCCGCTTACAGACTGTTGCCGCCTATTTATTGATATTCTCTATACATACGTATTGGAGGTCCCACTATTACTTGGAAGTAATAATAAGTAATAATTCAATATGGAATATTGGGTCTCATTGTAATTTAGGAACAAATCTATCCAAACCGTTACTATTGTTTATCCTATTGTTTATCTTATGGCATTATGCGATGGAAAGAATTATCGCTTCCCCAAATGGAGGCCCAATTGTTTGCACTCATAAAGGCATATTCTCCTTGGTAAAACCAATTGGAGGTAGACCAGTGCTATTAAATACTATTTTATTTTGCAATAAGGCTCACTTGTAGGCCGCGCTGCGCTTGGAGTGACTTTATTAATCTCTGACGTCTCTGACGTCTCTGACGTCTCTGACGTCTCTGACGTCTCTGACATGACATTGGTAATCTCCCAGGATTCTCAACCCCCCCTCGTTCCTATCATCGGTCCCTTTTTCATTCTGCAATATACACTGATATTTCCAGACATGCATCAAATAGATGCAAAGTTGATTTTGGCACAGTCTACTAGTTCAATCAATTCAATCAATTTTAGCTTTATGTATTAAAATGATGCAGATTCATATATTTAATGCTCGTCCGTGAGCAGGTGAATGACTCTTACGGTAACAGAATCTGATACTTTGATATCGTAGAACTATTTTTCGCTATAGGACGGTTTTGATATATATTTGATGCGGACGAACCAGATGTATTATTACTACATCCAGATCAGCTTAGCTTCCAACTCTTTAAATATCCTGTATTACAATCCAGATATACGAACCATATCGCGCGTCTGAATTTTCTCTAATTCCATTTATTTCATGAGGTTTAAAGGCCTTCAATAGAGGATATGAAGTGGATTCTTAGACCGATGTGCTATTTGTCTGGGGATAAGTCGATATGCAAGGATAAGTCGATGTATGATATCTCATCAGTCTTCAAAAAATACTTGTTGACTGAGATGAGATTGACGAAGAATTGCCGTAGGTTTTGACGCATATGTTTCTATTCTTTCACCTATTATGAAAGAATTGTTTGCTAAGAAGATGTTATCTGCGTTTCTAGTCATGATGGTTACAATAACAGCCTTTGAGACGACAAACGGCGGCTACACATCGAATGCGACTACTTCAGAAAAGCAAACGGTAACCGTCGCAGCAGGAGGAGGCAATACAACTGCCCCATGGACAGTATTTGTCCCACAACAGGTAAGGATTAATGCAGGGGATACAGTAGTATGGGATAACCCTACTGTAGGAGCAGCAGAGCCACATACCGTTACTTTTGTGTTAGACAATAGTACCATGGCAGATATAGTTTCTCCGCTTGGTGTCTCAAATACAACTGAGTTTACAGTGAATCCTCCCGGTTCAAATAACGAACCAATCTTAATACCAGGCGAAGATGGAATGAATACCCTAATTGCGTTCAATGCAAGAACATTTAATCCTACTGTAATAGATTCACAAGGAGTAGTTCAGTTTATGAATCCCAATGCAAATTATTCCATGACTGGAGATGAAAAGTATGTTAATTCAGGATGGTTCCTTCCGACAGGACTAGAAGGACTGTTTCCGGGTTCTGGCAATACATTTTCAGTGACATTTGACAAGCCAGGAACTTACGAGTACTTATGTATAATACATCCTTGGATGACTGGGAGTGTAGTAGTAGAGGGTTGATGCGTTCCCTTGGACAGAAAATTGTAAGGATCAAATGTCTGTCCTTGCATCTAGGTCCATTATCATAACGACGACTCTGGTTTGCGAAGATCGATCACAGGTTAAAAAATAAGATTATGAACCTCCAGTTGTACACCATTTACAAATGAGGCCCATAACGGTGAGTAGGCTTATGAGTGCGCTTCCCATTACCATTCCGGTTACGCAGAAGTTGAATTTTGTTGGTTTGAACATACATTTTCTATAATGAATGCAGTATTGTTCTCCTCCTCCCTTAAAGTTGGAATAGCCAGTGTTAGGAATTAGCAGAGGTAATCATTGTTCATGTTATCTCTTAATATCTCAGAAACGTCGAATAGGTACCAACTTATGCCTGTTCCAGTACAAATGTTACTGCATGTAGGAGGGCACTCGAATACCTGAGAAAATCAGGATACTGTCTGCACCAGTTGTTGCACGCGTGACTGATAAACATTCTCTCTTAGCTTCCATTCATCTCTGAAGTCATTTCTTCTGGATTTATCGCATGATATTCAAACATGTGTGTGTAGATCTTGATTCTAACAACCAGTATAGTATCGATGGCAGGTAATCAGGTAAGGTAACACTGTACGGGTTACAAACGTTTCATCATCATCATCATCATCATCATCATCATGCCGTTAGAGGATCGGAAAGCTACCAATGTAAATACTAAAGATTATTCCGTCACCATCAGTCACCATTATAGACTGTCCAAACTCACTTGGCAGATCGATAGATGTTGCCTTCTCTGTCGTAATACTGTATGTTAGCATATCGGCAGTCAAAGCAAAGTTCTACAATCACTTACATGATAAGGAAACCAAACGCGACTCAGTCACTCCAATGGCATCAGTTTAAGATAATTCTCGAATTTATCAGCATACACTTTAAATGCATTTTCCCCTGTAATATCGTACAACGATTTCAACTGGGATATCTCTGCATTATGATATTCAAGCGTGGCAGGATTTTCCACCAAGTCGTAGGAAGACCATGTACCTGTATCATATCTCCATAGGTTATCCTTCAAATATTTTATTCCTTTATCGAAGATAACTTTTGCGTTAGTATCGTTAGTCAATTCGTAATAGCGCCACAGGAAGATTAAGGATTGAGTATGACCGTTTAAGACATACGTCTTAACGAATCCTGGTTTAGCTAATATCTGCAAGAATATTGAAGAACCGTCATGAGTCTCTACCGTTGCTAGGCCCCCCGCATCAAAATCCACAAAAAAAGCCTTCATTGCCCTATTCGCGGTGAGGAGATACTTTTCGTCATTTGTGAGGTCAAAAGCTAGAGCCAAAACATAAATTGATTCTGCTTGGGCTAATGCAGAGTAATATGGGGGCTCAACCCAACCATAAAATCTCCAAGGAAAATCATACTCCCAGACAGCATAATCTTCGCCGCCCACGTCGGTCTTATTGATCGAGTTTTCGACGAGCCAATTCGCAGTGTTGGTAAAATACCGCTCTGATTTTCCGGTGTTTACGAAATTTTCGAAGTCTCTGTAATATAACAGGCCGCCGTTTGCTGATATGAGAGGATTGTACACCTTTCTCTGTACTCCGTGATAGTTGCTTATCATTACACCATTCTCATCAGGCTCCGGTTCTGCTTGTAAACCAAAAAACGAGCTGGAATTTCCTGACCCAGCCAATACTAGTACTTGTAAAAAAATGACCATAAGACTTGTAGTTTTGATACAGGTGATACATCTTGTAATCAGTCTGCAGGTAGTAATCGCATTCAACCGTTGCCTAAATCTCTTTAATTGTATAAGATAGTTTATAATCACAATTAGTGTCTACCGTATCAAAAATATCTCCTACCTCCCCAGTGGACTCTGAACAATCAAAGTGATCGCCTATCCCAAAATTGGTTCTAGCGTCGTATTCTGTAGCAATCATGCCAATTGCGTCATTTCTATCATAAGTTGTTAAGGATTGGATAGAACTTTCAACTTGATCTCTGTATTCAGGTAAAGGGGCTTCAGTATCTATAATTCCTGAAATGTCAGGTAGTACTCCATCACCGGTCTCGTCCCCTCCCACATCTACGCTAGGCATGATGTTTTTGTACTTATCATCAATAACTCCCTCATCCAATTCTATACCAACAGTTACGATTCTCAAAGTACTATTTTCGGGAACATCTATGACCAGCGATTTGCCGTTGAAATAAATCGCTTGTCCACTCTCCACGCGGTCCAGCTCAGCGTTCTCTGATAAATGGATTCTTTTGTTATTCACATATGCATCTAGTTGCCACTCTGCTGGAAACAGAATATCGTGGTTGTTGTTAATGAAAATAGAATTAAATGTAACATTCAATTTACGAATAGAGTCATCGGGAGTTGCAGACCCTATCGATGATGCCTTGTTGCCCTTGTTCAAAGTATTATTAGAAATGGAGAGAACTGTATTGTCTGGGAGAGTATTGTTTTGTCTGAGTTTAGCAAAGTCATACTTATTGCTGTTGCTATTGTTATTATTACTATTATTACCACCACGGTCATAACTGGCTCTCATATCCACGTTCTTAGTAGAAGTTTCCGGACTTTGAGAGTTTGAAGTGGTGTTGCTGTTATTGGAATTACCATGTAATGGTGCAGATTTGGAGGGTTGAAGACCAGTCTCCAATAGGAGGAGGTCTTCATCCGCGTTATTGAGGTGTTGTAATGCTTCTATCAGATCTCCTTTTTGTAAGGCTAGTCTGACTTCCATTACATTTTCTCGTATTTCTTCTAGATCTTTAGATTTAAATGATGACGGCTGCTGATTTGCCAGGATGTTCCCCTCATGCAGAATTAACATGACAGCTGCAAGGAGTGTGATAGTGCCGATAATGACACATTTAGTTCCATGCCAAATAGTCAAATATTTTTCTGATCTACTATAGCAGCAGGAGTCGAATAATTGTCTTGCGAATGACTTCTAATGATTGATTGAGTAGGCCAGAAAGCATTTTTTGATACTTGCAGAAAGAGAGAATCATCCCTAAACAGCTACTTCCTCCTAGAAATTGTGACAGCTTTGAATTGGAGATTTACGAACGGTACACCTTGTCCCTTCTCTGCGATTCCCACTCTACTCCCAGCCTTTATCCTGCAACTAAATAAAATATTAAATTGTCTATTACGCTTTAATAAATTGTCTTAACTTTTCGTTCTTTACCAAAGCATCCATTATCTTTGTACGTTCAGAATCTGGAATACCCGATGAATCGAAAACATCTAATGCTTTTAACTTCCAGTATTCCTCAGATATAGCCTGCATTAATACAATGTGCCAGTCAAAAACTACCTTCCCAAATGAGGTTAGACGATACTTTCCGTTTGCCTTGCTAACCAGATTATAAATAATCAATGCGTGAAGTCTTGAGTAGAACTGTTTTCGCGTTAGTTGTAAACCAGCTATTGAAAGAGATTGGCCTTCCTTAATGACCGATAGCATTTCCCTACACTTGTCGTCTGAAATACAATTCAAAATTTGGGATTCTGTTACCAAATATGCATGAAATAGGAAATTTTGGCTTTATTAATCTTTTGAGGTTGACGGATCGGAAAGATAATCCCAGTATTGGACGTAAAATTCTGCTGCGCCTATAAGCACTGACCAAAGCTGTACTAGAAACCGTTGATTATTGTATGATCAATAAAAAGGCTAAATTGCAGAACCAATGACGATAAGTTAGGATATTGAAAGACAAGTACGAGTATCGAAATGTTTTCACTAATTACCTTCCTTTAGCTATCAATAATGATTCGATAGATAAGGCATTGAATGTAGCAAATGAGATCGGTTCTAGTTATCCTATATTAGCAATAGTGACTGGTACAAAGCCTGATTTCTATAAGCAGGCTCCGCTTGTCACGGAAGCCATGAAACGTCATATCCCGTATTTTGTGATAGATACTGGTCAACATTTTGATAATACGCTGGGTTACGGCATACAAGAATTCAATATCCAGGAGTCGGTAGCTTGCAACCTGCAAGTTAGAGGTAACCTGATGGAGAAGGCTAGCGAGTTATTGTTAAAATTTGCATTATTTGGTAAGATATTTAAAGAGAAGTTTCCTGGCCGTTCATTACTTCCAATTGTCCACGGCGATACCCTTGTGGCCGGTATCACGCCTCTGTCCTGGCTCTTCGGACTTGGGCAAAAAGTTGCCCAAAACGAAGCTGGTCTTCGTTCGATGAGCCCCAAATACGTGAGAAAGCTCACTTTAACTGAGCCAAATAAAGACCAAATAGAGGAGTTTGTCAATTCACAATTTGATAGTAACCACTGGTTCATTGCACGTGATGAGCCCTTCCCCGAGCAGGTTGATACTTGGATCTGTTCAGCAGGGGCACAGTTTTTTTTTGCGCCTACTGTGTTGAACAGAGACAATCTCATTAGAGAAGGTTACCCAGAGGACTTGATCTATGTAGTAGGAAACTCCGTAGTAGATGCGATTGAAATGAAACGGAGAAGCAAGCCGCAGTCAAGTATATTTGACTTGTATCCACAATTGGTATCTGGCCCTGTGACGTCGTCTTTGAAGGGTGCCTCGACGGTACGCAACGAATGGATAAGAGTTGATATTCATCGAAGAGAAAATCTTACTCCATCAAGATTCTCAATTATAGTTAAGAGCGTGATAGAGTTAGTCAAGGCAGGGTATAGAGTGATTCTTATCAAGCTTACCGCCACGCAACATGCCCTTGAGAAGTACGGCCTAACTAATCTACTTGATACACTTCAAAGTGAATATCCACATTCCTTTGTTCAAACTCCTCTATGGAAGGAATATGGCCACGTTATAGAATTTCTAGATAGCGGATGCTGCTGGTTGGAACTTACTGATTCAGGTTCGATGCAGGAGGAGTTACTCTATTTTCCTGGCGTAAATTCAGTAACAGTAAGACTCAACACAGATAGGCCAGAGACTATATTTGAGGCGAAAGGAAATGTCCTCGCTCCTCCGGTGAGTCCGCAATGGATAGTGGAGATAGTGAAGCGAGTTGACCAAAACAAGATCCCTTTGTACAATCAAAGGAGGAAGAAGAAGATCTATGGGGAACCTGGCCAGGTCTCTCCTAGAATTATGGATATCCTTAAGAAGCATTTTGATGAGAATTATAATTTTTATCCTTGGCTGCATAACAGACTTGGACTTTGGAAAGAACCAGACACGGAATTCACTTACCTATGACCGACTACGTTTCTGTTTCTATAACAATCAAGATGTTCAAGTATCAAGTAACGAGGTCTGCAGCCAACATATTAAACACCGTAAGGTTTTTGGGATGAAAATCGTATCCGTGGTCGGCGCTAGGCCTAACTTTGTAAAATTGGCGCCAATTCACAGATCGCTATCACGATATTGCGATCACGTCATCATTCATACAGGCCAGCACTATGATTATGAGATGTCGGATATTTTCTTCAAAGAGCTCCAGATTCCCGCGCCTGATATCAATCTTGGGGTTGGTTCGACCAGTCCTGGTGAACAGCTAGGCGATATGATAAAAGGAGTGGGAGCAGAGTTTGGATGTGCGCAGAATGAAGGTATTGGGACCGAAGGTGTTGCATCAAAACCTGATCTGGTGCTTGTGTACGGAGATACAAATTCTACTCTTGCAGGTGCTTTTGCAGCGTCCGTGAACGGTATACCAGTTGCGCATATAGAGGCTGGCCTCAGGAGTTATGATAGAAGGATGCCTGAAGAGCGAAATCGAATCTTGACAGATCATTTGGGTGATCTCCTTTTCGCTCCAACTGGTACAGCGGCGAAGAATCTGATGGATGAACATGCAGTGGGGAGAATCGTTAACTCCGGTGATATATCAGTTGAAGTAGTTAGTGAAGCATGGAGATTCTCAAAAAATTCAGCGATCCTAAAAGAATTGTCTCTGGAATCAAAAAACTTTATCCTCTTCACAATGCATAGAGCAGAGAGTACCGACTCGTACTCTAACCTTAGGACAATTGTGGATACCTTTCAAGAGTTGGAAAAGGCGACATCCGATCGGTCCTCTTCATCGAGTCTGATGCAGCCGAACATTTCGAGTGTAGGCAGTTCTAATTCAATCAACAAATACGACGTCTATGGACATCAAATGCAAATAGTGTTCCCAATTCATCCAAGAACGCAGAGAATGCTCAAATCGTATGGATTATACGACAAACTAGTTAGCTTGGAAAATGTCAAGACCATCAAACCATTAGGCTATATCGACTTTCTTCGGCTAGTGAAAGAGTCCTACAAGGTGGTTACTGATTCAGGAGGTCTTCAAAAAGAAGCATATCTTTGCTCCATTCCGTGCATCACCATTAGAAAAAGCACTGAATGGGTGGAAACCTTACAAGGGGGTTGGAATAAACTCTGTACCTTCAAGAAGGAGGAGATGGTAGACCTTATTCTTCAACGAAGTCCCCCCATAAAGAAAAATTATAGCAAGGAGATATTTGGTAGTGGAAATGCTTCCGATATAATCCGGGATTCTATTATTTTTGGACATCATAAAAGATCGTATTCCTAGGAAGTCGCTCCATGTAGAAGAACCCAAAATTCTATGCCGGCTCGCCTTGCCATATGTATAACTGACTGATATACAATCAATCAATGTTCAAGTGTAGTAATCTCCCCATAAATTGATCTCAAATCAAAAATCTCCTTCATTTAACCATCACAAGAATATCTCTTACTATCTTATCATGATCTGCATCAACTTCAGTGGTAACCAAGAGTAAATGGTTTTGTTCCAATGGAAATGTTATACGTTTAATTTTCTGATATTCTGACATAGCGTACTTCCCTCTTCCGGTTTTTGAAGATAGAGAGCTCCTCAATGCCCATCTAGCCATGGCCTGCAAATTCGATCTCTTGGTTTCGTCCGGAGATAAAAGATTTGTGACTCCCTCACGTTGCCCACCATACTTTATTCCACCCGAATCATCACACACACCCGCGAACCGTACCTTCGAGTCCAGACCAAGAATATCCTTGCAGAGTTTGTCAAAATCCATATTCGTATTATATAATATAAGAAAGTATCTAATAAATGTCTTGTTACATATAGCAGGTAGTATACTCTGAATAATTCGGACATCTAATTTGAGTTCGTCATTCGGCGGCGTTGGTTAACGTTTGGGATTTAAAAGGCGTGGAAATTAGCGTCATATGGAACCAGCATTGCCTCCGACCAGTTCCTTCATCTGCCATTACTTTGCAAAGCGCTCGACTGAACTCTTGCCACATGTGAACAGGAAAAAAACGAAATACATGGATTCTTTCAGACATGAATTACAACATAATAGGATATATTATATATATTTAACACTGAAATAGTCGTAAGGTCCAATGTTATATGCTTTTATATGAGTTTTGTTCATATTATTATGAATCTGAAGATGTTGATACGTGAGTATGGGGGTGACCATAAGCTGGGGCTATTTACTCGTTTCGCGATTAAGAGAGATAGCAGTATTCAGAATAGCAAGGGGCCTAACATGAATCAGAATCAGTATCCATCGATACCACACGGCTATAGTTGCTATGTGTGCGGTTCAACCTTTGACACGAACCAAGAGAGACTAATGCATCTGGAACAATTTAAGCATACAGATTTGTACAATACTGGTTCTCCTCAAGAAAACGAGGAAATCCGCAGACTTTCTCTTTAGGATCTTACAAAGATTAAGCATCCGGGCAATTCATTGAATCTGAATGAATTGGACCATCTAACAGAAAGCTGAAGAAGAAAGACGCAAAAACCTGTCAGAGAATCCATTTTTCGATCGACCCTAACTAGTTTCGATCGACCCAAACTAGTCTGACTGCCACATTATGTTAGTGAGAAGTAAGTATAGTCCAACGTGCAAGCGTAATTTACCAACCAAAATAAGATTAGGTTGCAGTGCAGAAAACGGTATTGAACCACGAGATATCCTCCATTAGGAATCCAGGTCGTTAGTAATATCGAACGGATTTCCAATCGCATGAGCACTGAATTTGCATCCAAAAGAGAAGACATGACTTATAATCCGTGTTCATGTACAACTACTTAGTGAGCACATGTCTTTTAGCAGGAATTGGAATCTCGATCTTTCTCATATCACAATTACCGCCATCTCTGAACGCACTGTCATGCTCATACAGTTCACTATCATCATGCGAAAAAGTTACAAGCTATGATTTACGATTATCTTTTGAATACCCTTCAACATGGAATATGTTCGAGACTGAACTTGCTCCTGGTATACTTAGGGATTTTCTAGGTGTTATTTCATTGGATATTTTGAATGGTACAGATGTAAATGAGCGAAGTAGCAATAGTGGGTTAGAAAATCCTGTCATTAATATTATATATTCTAAAAGCCTGTTTCATAATGTGACATTAGAAGAGTACGCAAAAATCCGAACTGAAGATTTCAGAATATTGTTTTCAGATTTAGGTCTACACATTATGAGGAATAACCAATCTCATGGAGGGATAGACGGCATCAAATATTGGATCTTCAAATATTCCTTTTCTATCGATTCTGTCATCGATAGATACGGAATGGAATTATGGATGCTAAGAGGGGACAAAGTCTATGAGATTTCATATATCGCTGACGGCTATCCTGAATATAACAAGAATCTCAAAGAGATAGAGAGTTTAATCAATTCTATGTACTTCATCGATTAGAATTTAGCTTCTTCTTTATAGCCACCTGTAGCTGAACGATTCAATAAAAGAAAAAACTAGCTAAAGCATTGTTTTCTAGTATGATTGCGAATCAGTCTCTGAATGATTTTTCAGCTTTCCATTTTTCGTGCTGCTCCTGAGATATAGAAGCATTTTGATACTGTTGCTGGTAGCAGCCTTTTATTAGCGTCTTTGCTTTGCTTACTGCTGGAATTACATTCATTCCTATATCATGTCTCCAAAAGTCTGCACCCTCGTTCATAGTATCTAGTTCTGCTGTTGCCGGGGGGGAGTTATTATCCTCCTGGAGCGTCCACTACTAAATCAGAGAGGACTTAATGATGTGATCACATTTTCTCATTTGTAACCTCTTAGAATCCCCAAACATGTATTGCATTTACCGTGGTAAAAAGGATTCTTGCACCGATTCATTTCAATCGATTGGTTAAGGTCACAGCGAAATATTATTGCACACCTAGTGCATTGGTGAAAACAGCGGCACTCCCTTGGCTGAGATTGGGCATCAGCACTGTAATTTGGCTCAGGGTTGTGAGCAGTCACTTTAAATTTAGTCCTCATACAGCTTATTTGAAGAATAGGTAACAAATTTACATAAAGTTTACCAGTAATTTTATACAATGGTTACGTTAGGATCCTGCTCGGAATTCGATCAGATTAATCTTCTCAATCTAAAAGCATCATGATACCACATTTGAGTATGGTATTACAAATGTGAGAGTAATATCCCAATAGATTATGAGAATGTCACATTCACAACCATTGGACACTTTTGCATACATGTGTTGTGGTGGATCACCCTACGGAGTGATTGGATCTGGTTAGATTCATAAAAAATTACTGGCGGCGTTGCTGTCGGTGCTTACAATACTCCGGGCTCAGTATATCATGGAGGGATAGAGCACATCGAACGGCTTATTAGCAATTAGGCAGGATGGAAAGCCCTCGTCTAAGCTCACTACATTAGAGACCCATTAAATAAATACCGAGTATGGGATATGTATAAGGACTCGTGGAAAGCCAACATTTAATATTAAGAATGTCGACGGAAGCTTAAATGAAATTATCATTTGGTAAACTAATCCCATTTAGGAAGAAAGACGATCAGAAACACATTTGCAAGGTCTGTAAAATGACTTTCCAATCAAAGGATTCACTGGAAAGGCACAAGACCAAGGCAAATCATACCGGCGCAGTCAATTTGTGAATTAAATCACTCATATCGAACGAATTTTAGCTCATCGGATATTGATAAAGGGATACACTTTAGAACTTAGAACTGTCAGTTTTTGTGCCTCCGCAGTTTAGAAATGCTAAAAGCTGCGTGTAAAAAAGTTTTACTAGCCCGATCCTAGTCTAAGGTGGTTTGTGTTTGCATTTAGAGATGCCGACACAAGGGAACTCATGATCAAGCAATTTATTTGCATTTTAAAATACTATCATGCTTGTAGCAGTAGGCCGGTCAGTAGAATATAGACCAAGTGCAGCAAGCGTGGCCTCACCAACCAAGTGCAGGTAGTAGAATATAGACCAAGTGAAGGCTATAACATATAGAAAGGAATATCAAATACTGTGACGGTCATAATCCAATAGGAACTAAATCATGCGCTTTATTTATCTGTTCTTGATGGCGATGAGTGTTCTTCTTTTGCTTTCGGCTGGCCACGTCCTTCTTATGGGTTCCACTTTCGAAGTCAGCGATCCTGGCCCTAATGATTCTATGCTCGCAGAGGTAGAGGAAGGTACTAAGAGTATACCAAACAGTTCAACGGAAAGTGAAATGGATCGAATCCAACATATGTTCAACAATAAATCGATCACAACACTAGACTTAATGCAAGCCTTACTAGAACAACCTCAGAAAACTGGAATTTTAGATCGGATGGCTCAGTGTGGGGCTACTATGCACAATATGACCGAAGAACAATATGAATGCGTTAACGATTTAGCAGCGGGTTTCAAGTGATGTTCTCCTTCAGTTGTGGTTCAATATGTAGCGCTAGTTGCCCACCTTTGCTTTCCGGATTAATTAATGTATAATTTGGATATGTGCACTAAATCCGTATGTGTTGGACTATCTACCTACCTAACCCTTATGTGAAGAAATTATCAAAGGGCTAGAACCTGAAGGGATGATTCGAGGGAGCGATAGCTGAAGCACACAAGCGTACTGCGGTTATCGAGCGTGGATTAGAATGCAATACTACCAAATCCAAATAGCCCAGACATGCTTCGTCGACCTGCTTGTCAAGCTATCCGATTTCTGCTTCCACTACTTATTTCTTAAAGAAATGACTCTATGAAAGAGATCAGATGGAAGTCCTAAATCTTATGAGAATAGTGGTAAGCAGAAAACTGATAACCTCCCCCAAGCAAGCAATACTAAACATACTTATCGTGTTAGAAGGTTCGGGCCTAGCCTTTTACTTTATTCAAGATAGCTCAGTAGCTAAACGTTACATGTGCGCGGTTAACGTCAAAGTTTACCAGAACCAAACTCTACTTCGGGTGTTTTATCCCATCTCTTCAAATTACTGTACTCTCGAGCATATTGCTTTGCTTTCTCCAGACACTCGCTGAGTGTATCTCCCGTTACAGAAAAAGTCAAATGTTCCCTTAGTAAATGATGTTTTATATGAAATTCCTGTGTAATACTTGTCACATAACTCTTAGCCAAGATCTACTATATATCTATTTTTCATTTTAAGCGATTCACTCACCACGGGAATATATCTATCAGATCTATGAAAAGGGCCCCCAGAGGTGTTTTTGGGTTTCTGCCTGTTTCATGAGATGATGGTCAGAATGAATTTCTCTGATTAGTTTGGTTGGTACGTTTCGATCCAGAGTATTCACACTCCCTAGTTCGGGAGCCAATGTGCTACAAATATTGGGTAGAGCACGGAAAATATGGGGAGTCTGCAGTATACAAACTCGTTGCAATGAGCACGAATGGGATCTGAGCAGCATATACCACCGTTTGTAGGGATCATAGGATTCTAAGAGGCAGCTAGATTGCTGTTTTAGATTGCTGTTTCCAATACTCGAGCACATCGTCGACTTCATTGGCGTGACGTGGCTGGCTGGCAGCAGCTGCCATATGTAAAATAGATCGCCTAACTGTGCCACCTCTATTACAGTTTTTAAGTTCGTGGTATTGGAGAGCGTTAGTGTCAGATCCTTTTTGTATTCGTAGCTAAACGGCGTAAATGACAACCGAAAAATTAATCATAGCAATAGTACATGCTTTCTTACTTTCATGCCCGTAATATGAATAACTGATTCTTTGTTCTATGTATTATACAGGGAAGGAACATCCATTTGGTTCATACATCATGGAGCAATATCTCCGCCGGGCTTTGCTATATAATGATCAACAACCTCATCTCCCAATTCACTTCTTATCTTAAATGCAGAATTATCTCCGGGGTTTAGAATTGGGAAATCAGCAGTCGAAGAACTGATTGTTATCAAGGAGTTGTTACTGTCATAGTATTCTACATGTATTGTTGCCGAGTTAATAATAGAGCTGGAATTATTAAGCACTGTGCCATTTACCACTGTAAACAGAGGTCCTTCTGTAAATGAGTGATTTGTAATTTCTAGATACTTCGAATTGGTTGCGTTACCAGGTACAGCTATAATACTCCCAAATATTGGGGATACAGACGTAAAGTCGAATATACCTGAAGTGAAAAGCAGCGACGCAACAGTAAAGATTACTGAATGGCCCTTTAACTCCATTTACCTTCTATAACATCAATTACTTTTAATATTTTCGTCTATGACTAGTGAGCGAGTAAACACCAAAGCCATAGGCTGTTCGTGACGTGTCCTCCGGTTCACATATCCTGTATCGGGACAGGACTCTGAACTCTGTGTTAGGGGGATATTATTTTTTCATTTATTTGTTTATGTGGCTGTCTAATTTTGCACGAGTTAATATAATTTGTACACCCACTATTTTATAATTCAGATAATTCATATTATTTCTATGAGTACTGTTTTGGAAGAGATTAAGGAGGGGATATTTCACCGGCCTAACGTTACTACTGAACGACACAAATTTGGAAGTATTGAATTTCGTCTAAACAACAAAGAAACTGGACATACAAATGGTGATCATCTAGCTGACTTCCCCCTTTCAACGAAGACTATAAATGAACTGGTAAATTCTGGCCGTGAATCTCCACATTGTGTTATGCCGCAATCAGGTTGGGTTAGCTATTGGATCGAAAAAGGTGAAGAGGATTTAGCTGCGATAGTTGAATTATACAGATCGAAATATCAACAGCTAAAACCAAATCATCGGCTAAGCAAGAAGAGGAGGTAGAACAAGGAGGGTCTATTTTCAATGACTTTACTCATGGTGGGAATGCATGATTCAGTTTTAACCCTCGAGCCCTCAAAGTCAGGCTGGGATGGTCGGGAGTCGCTAAAAGAAACTAATCCACAATGCATAGCTTTCGATCCACTAAACTCGGGCCGCGCATACTGCGCTACGTTTGGAAAGGGCCTGTGGAAAACTGATAATAATGGTCTGACTTGGAGTAATATTGGAAAAGATGTTATTTCCAGTCCTTATGTTATGTCTGTTGCAGTTAGTTCTCTGAATATCGGCAATAAGTTCAACAGAGTCTACGCTGGAACTGAGCCAAGTGTCCTTTATGTTTCAAATGATGGGGGAGACTCCTGGGAAAGAATGAAGGCACTAAATGATTTACCTTCATCCAAATCATGGAGCTTTCCTCCAAGACCATGGACCCACCATGTCAGATGGATTGAACCGGATGCAACAAATCCAGACTATATTTTTGCCGCTATAGAAGCAGGAGCTCTTGTACAAAGCCGCGATGGAGGTAAAACTTGGATGGATCGGAATGAGGAGCAAGGACCATACGATACTCATACTCTGGCCACTCATTCGAAAGCTCCAATGCGTCTGTATTCTTCTGCTGGTGACGGATATTTTGAAAGCTTTGATTACGGAAAAACATGGACCAGCCCCATGAAAGGCTTAAGGCATAATTACCTTTTTGGAATTGCGGTTGATTCCGGTAACCCGGAGGTCGTGATAATATCCGCCTCTAATGGACCCAGCAGATCTTATGTGGCGGAAAACGCGGAGACATTTGTATATAGAAAAGATGCTGACGGCAGGAGATGGGAGACTATCTCAGACGGCCTTCCTGAACCAAGAGGATCCACAATTACGATCTTCGCTTCTAGTGTAAAGTCTCCAGGAGAATTCTATGCTGTTAACAACCGCGGTTTATTTCTCTCAACTGACTCAGGCTGTTCGTGGGAGAAACTCGATACTTCGTGGCCAAAAGAATATCTTCGACAAACCCCATGGGCACTGGCAATCCATGAGAGATAGTTGCTTGGACTAACGTGCCTTATGAGACTTTCAGCCACTGGATAGACATAAATCAAAGCATCTCCACTTATACTACATCTGATGTTGCGACCATCAACCCGCCAGAATAATACTAAACTAACTTGTTTGACCTTGGAGGAGATATGTCCAACTTGGTCAAATAAACTTAAAGCCGGTGTTGATAAGGATGATTTACATACACTCATTCGCAAGCCGGAAATGTGTGTAGTGGGCGAGGCTTGGGGATATACCTCTAGATATTTAGGATATGGCGTGGTATATCTGATTCCATTTATAGGATGTTGGAAATGTATTAAGTATGGTAACAAGATAGGAAAAACTGCTAAGCAGCATAAGGAATTATGTAGAGACTATCTTCAACCCATAATTGATGATTTTGTCGATCACTGGAATGTAAAGCACCATGAAATAACTTTGAAAAAGAATATTGAAAATAATGTGGCGGAATTGAACCCAGTTATAAATTAGCCCAATATTAGAAACTGAATACTATTTTTAATCAAAACTGATTCTTAAAAAACGTCCACTTTTAGTCGTATTAATGTGGTTGGTCCCCTTCCACCTTGTAAATTCCAAATAGAGACAAGGCAAGAAATGATCATCACGATGGGTAAGCGAGAACAATAGCCTATCTTAGTGAAGGATGATTATCAAGACTATCACATTTACAAAAGCTGAATGTTCGGCAATATTTCTCGATCAAGAGGACAATCAGCAGCTATTGATTAAAGTTTTAGTTAGCCAGCTCAACTTTCAGTCACATTAGCCAGGAATTTGTAAATGACGTAGCCTGTAACATACTCGTTAGTAGAAGAAGGAATCCAAGTAGCTGTACCCAAAAGAATGTACTCCCCTCTGGGTAAGTCGATTCTGAAAGTACTTGTATTATCCTCAACGGCATCAAGCACTCCAATTGATGTACCATTTGTACTGTATGCAGAAACATCTAAACTATCTGGCGGTAGAGTCTGAGGAGTACCCTTCACCACGAACTGTGCACATGTACCTTTTACTATCTCCAATTTATCTGCAGGAAGTTCTGAAACAACGCTCTCTGGCAATATATTAAGATCACTGAACGTTTCTCCTTCTCTGTATTTAGATTGTGATAATTCTCCTTGAATTATTTTGTCTTCGTAAACCAAAAACATCTTTGGTGGTAGGACATTCTCGTCAAGGGATGGCATAGTAACGTTACTGATCATTGGCTCACAACCCGTGGCAGATGAATCAGTTTCAGTTCCGGTTTCTTGTGCCGATGCAGCTAATGGCAGGAAAGATCCAGTTGTGAATAACGATAAGAAGCAAATAGTTAAGACCACTGCAATTTTCTTTCCCTGATAAAGAATCGCAATTACTTTAGACAAATATCACTTGATTAAATATCAAGTGACATTATATTTGTATCTGTTTAGCCGTATTGGTGTGCTGTATGAGACGTATGAATTCTTCGATGAAATCCAAATTTGCATGAATCGTAAACAACACAACCATGAATCATAATCGATCTTCGTCGCACTCTTAACTCTGCATCATCTGCCCCTGACTGCCACTTAGTTAGCCGATAAGAGGATGAGAGGCTCGCAATCCCTCTGTCCTCTGATCCCTGTTATTATCGTTTTTCCACAAGTTGAATCTAGATTCGACCTTGTTGACGACTCCAACCGCTTCGTCTGATAGCCATTTTGATCACCGGTACAGTCGTCATTCTAGTGTATGGTTGAGCCACGATCGTTTTACGATACATGTTGGCACAGGTCCTAGATTGTCAGCTCTTTTGAGCTTTGATGTTGGGAATTAGCAATTAATGAACCTGCAACAACTAACGATCCTAAATTACTCCACGATGGACGGTTCGTCAGCTACATTAACAAGAATTGAAAACCTTTGAGATAAAGATTTTGTGAAAAGTAGTCAGTTAAGACGGTCAAAAAAGGGGGGTGAGAGATTGACTTTGGTTCGTGGATTAAATTACCTTCCTATACACAGACCACTTGGATTACTTGTCTGACAGCTGTTGTCTACATACTGATTTGCGTTGA
>Ga0315534_1000571_pt1 | contig 25716 bp, 23 predicted proteins | sample SalMarSW160240MG_FD_203094 | JGI IMG/M metagenome (GOLD analysis project Ga0315534, IMG submission 203094) | Salt marsh sediment microbial communities from the Plum Island Ecosystem LTER, Massachusetts, United States - Salt Marsh Sediment SW1602-40 ...
TTATGGTAACGGAGTAAGCTCACACAGTATGTGCCGCCAGATTGACAGCTGCGCAAATGCTACAGGTGAGATCATAATGGGAACTGAAGGATACACAAACTGCCAGAACACTATCTGGGATCTTGAGGGTAATGTTAAATGGAAGTATGAATATCCCCTCGATGAAAACGGAAACCAGATGAATCAGTCAGTCATCCCTCCCTATGTCCAGGAACATATGCACCTTGTTTATGCTATCAGGACCGGTGACTATGTAAATGAAGCTGAAACGACAGCCCTCTCAACACTTACGGCTATTATGGGAAGGACAGCAGCATATACCGGAAAAGCTGTTACCTGGGATGAAATATTAAAATCAGATATGGATCTCGGTCCATCAAAACTGGAATTCGGTCCTGTGGATATGATCTTTGAAACACCTGTCCCGGGAACACCGGTAATAAGCACTGTAAAACCTGCATATAAAGGACAAATAATTTAATTAATATGGCAAAAAAAACATCCAGAAGAGTTTTTATCAGACGATCGGCAGCTGCAGCTGCGGGAGTATTCATCCTGCCTGAAATTATACCGGCTTCTGCAATTGGCATGGGCGGTAAAAGAGCCCCGGGCGAACGAATTGTTATGGGAGCCATCGGAACCGGTTCACAGGGAATGGCAAATATGCGTGATTTCATCAGCCTTAATGAGGCTGTTCAGTTTGTTGCAGTCTGCGATGTTGATACCCGTCACCTTGAAGTAGCGAAAAGGACAGTAGATACTGCAAACAAAAACAACGATTGCCGTACATATGGAGATTTTCGCGAATTTCTGGAAAAGGAAAACCTCGATGCTGTTTCCATTGCACTGCCTGACCACTGGCATGGGATAATTTATACAGAAGCAGCAAATAAAAAGCTCCATGTCTATGGCGAAAAACCTATTTGCCGGACAATAAAGGATGGCCAGGCTATCGTTGCCGCAGTGAAGAAGAACAATATCATCTGGCAAACAGGCAGCTGGCAGCGCTCACAGGCTCATTTCCGCAGGGGCGCTGAACTGGTCATTAATGGCAGAGCCGGGAAAATAACATATATTGAGGTTGGTCTGCCTGACGGAGGCAGAGGCATAGGAACTCCTCCTGTAATGGAAGTTCCTCCTGAGCTGAACTGGGAAATGTGGCTTGGCCCTGCTCCCAAAGTACCATATCGCGGAGTAAGTCACTGGGACTGGCGCTGGATACTCGATTATTCTGGAGGACAGCTTACCGATTGGGCAGGCCACCATGTGGATATTGCAAACTGGGGTGCCGGACTGGAGCATACGGGCCCTGTTGAGATATCCGGGAAAGGGGTGTATCCTCCGGAGGGTATTTATGATGTCCCGGTTGAATACGACTTCATGTGCCGTTATGCTAACGGAATTGAAATGAGGGTGGCAAATGCATCCTCTCTGAAACATGGTATGGGAACTACCTGGTACGGAGACAAAGGCTGGATACATACCGACAGGGGAAACATACTTACAGCATCAGATCCAAAAATACTTGAAGAAGTAATAGGAGAGGAGGAAATACATCTTTATAAAAGTGAGAACCACTGGCAGAATTTTGTCGACAGTGTTCGTTCCGGCACACAGGCGATAGCTCCAATAGAACCAGCATACCGTGCTATATCAGTGGGTCTGCTTGGAGAAATTGCCATGACCACGGGACAAACAATTTACTGGGACCCTGAAAAGGAAGAGATAATTGATAATCCACGAGCAAGCCGCCTTCTTAACAGGCCATATCGCAAGCCATGGACACAACCTAATTTTTAAATTGTGAAGACATGTACAGAAAATTTTATATACTTCTGCTGACATCCCTGCTGATTGCATTTTTACCTTCCTGTAAAAAATCTGCAGTAAGTAAAACATTAATAATCACCGGGCAGGATGATTCTCATAACTGGGAAGCCAGCTCATCCCTTCTGAAACAGATCCTTGATGAAACAGATCTCTTTTCTTCAGAAATAATAATCACACCTGAAAAAGGTGGTGATATGCAGACCTTTACTCCTGATTTCTCGAAATATGATCTGATAGTTATGAATTATTGCGGTGAGGAGTGGACGGATGAAACAAACGCCGGTTTTGAGGAGTATGTCAGGAACGGGGGAGGAGTTGTGATCTTTCATTCAGCATCCATTGCATTTCCTGACTGGAAAGAGTACAACGAAATGACGGGACTTGGAGGCTGGAATGAAAGGAATGAAAAGGACGGACCTTATGTATATTACACCCGTAATGAACTCGTTGTTGATACAACAAGTGGTATCGCCGGTTCACACGGGGAACAGCATGAGTTTGAGATCAGAACCCGGATCAGCGATCATCCTGTTACAAAGGACATCCCGGTTAGATGGATGCATGGCAGCGATGAGCTTTACCAGCAATTGCGGGGTCCGGCAAAAAATATGCAGGTGCTTGCAACAGCTTTTGCCGATACTGCATTCGGGGGCACAGGCAGACATGAACCTGTCCTGATAGCAGTAAATTATTATAAGGGCAGGATATTTCATACAACACTGGGACATGCAGGGGATAAGAACAGCCCTGCAATGCATTGCGCCGGCTTTATTGTTACTCTACAGAGAGGAGCCGAATGGGCAGTAACCGGTAATGTAACACAGAAAGTGCCTGCAGACTTTCCGACTGCAGCAAGTGCAGTGCTACGGACTGATCTCAAGGAAATGACACTTACTGAGGCATTCGAAAATATCGGCAGCTATGATACTGAAAAGAGTACGAAGTATTTTACATTCCTGCGAGACCAGATACGCAAAGCTGAAGGAGATGAAAAAATACTGGTGAAGCTGGAAAAGAAAATGGTTGATGTGCTGAAAGATCCCGATGCCACCAATGAAGCTAAGAAGCTTATATTGAGGGAATTAAGCTGGATGGGATCCGATTACTGCATGCCTGTTATAAAGTCACTGGAATCTGATCCTGAATTGGTTGATGATGTGGAATTTGCATTGAATAGGTTGCAAAAGTAATAGATTTGTAAAAAATTTACAATCCTGTTATGTTTTCACTGGTGATCCCAATATATAATGAAGAGAAGCTGATTGATGAGCTTATTGATCGGACTGTTCAGGCAATTGATTCATTTACAAAAGATTATGAGGTGATAATTGTCGATGACGGCAGCACTGACCAGAGTGTATCCCTTATCCTTGCCCGCAGGGAGAAGAACAATAAAATCAAGTTATTATCACTGTCAAAGAATTTTGGACACCAGGCAGCATTCACAGCCGGACTTGAATATGCCAGGGGTGATATTGTTGCCATGATGGATGGAGATCTCCAGGATCCACCGGAGCTACTGACAGCGATGTACAATAAAATCACCGGGGAAGAGTATGATATTGTAGGTGCAAAGAGAATCGGAAGAAAAGGTGCCGGCGGCCGTAATCTGTATGCAAGGTTGTTTCATTCGGTCTTTAAGAGTATAGGTGACATAAGATCGATGGGTAATTATGGTAATTATTCGATGATGAAAAGAATTGCTGTTGACGCACTTCTCTCGATGAAAGAAAAAGTCCGCTATCTGCCAGGTCTCAGAACATTTATTGGTTTTAAACAAGGGGATGTGGAATATGTGAGGGAGAAAAGGCTGAAGGGCAAATCGAAAATGAAATTGAGAAACCTGTTTTCACTGGCCTCGGATGCAATTTATTCATTTTCTAGATTCCCGATCAGATTTTGCCTGATATTGGGAACTCTGGGCACCCTGGTTTTCATGGCAGCAGGGATTTATGTCCTGGTGGCAAAAGCCACCGGTATTGCCGTCCCGGGCTGGTCATCGATTTTACTAAGTATCTATTTTCTTGGTTCTGTACAGCTCGTATTTCTGGGAATACTGGGCGAGTACATCTTCAGAAATTACAAGGAATCGCAAAATCGCCCGGTCTATTTTGTCAGGAAATTCTATGGTGACACTCCTGAGAAATGATGACAGAAAAGAGTCTGAAAAATATCTTTTATGTCTCTTCAGTACTCCTGCTTGTAATAATGATATTATTAAGCAGGAATGCAGGGATTTCATGTGATGAGATACTGCATTATGAGCATTCGGAATCAGTCTATAATTACTTTGCCTCACATGGCAGGGACCTTTCTGCCCTTGACACACCTTCCTCTCACCTGAAATATTATGGCCAGTCGTACGATAATATTGTGACATTTCTGGCCAAGTGGCTTAAAATAGAAGATATTTACGGGTTCAGACATAAAATGAGCTCCATTGCAGGCTGGGCCATAATTCTGTTAACGGCACTTTTTGCTGTATGGCTTTCAGGTTACAGGACAGGGATTATTGCAATGTTTCTTTTTGCTGTATCACCAATATTCATGGGACATGCCCAGAATAACCTGAAAGATATTCCCTTTGCACTTGGCTATATTGCATCGATATTCTTCATGCTGAAAATAGTGTTCGATGAAGCGAGGATGAAGTTCAGCGATATTCTGTTTCTGACAGTAAGTATTGCCTTTGCTTTAAGCATCAGGGCAGGAGGACTGCTGTTGATCTGCTACCTGTTTCTTTTCTTTTTTATAAAGGCCATTCCGGATGTTATAAAAAACAAAAAAGCCAGTTTTAATAAGAATGTCAAACTACTGATAGTTATAATATTAGTTTCGTGTACTGCATATTTTCTGGGTATATTACTATGGCCTTTTGCCCTACAGGATCCAATAAGGAATGTGTTTGATTCCTACACGGTAATGGCTCATTTCCCGGCCACTTTCAGGCAGATATTTGAGGGCAACGTGATGTGGTCCGATTTTATGCCGTGGTACTACCTTCCGAAATCTATGGCAATAACGATACCAGTTGTTGTGCTGACAGGCTTTATTGTTTTTTTCGCCTTCACAAAAAAAATATTCCGGTCCGGGAAGGCACTTATTTACGGACTGGTATTATTTACAATTATCTTTCCTGTCATCTTTGTGATGATCGCAAAATCAAACCTCTACAGCTCCTGGCGCCAGTTTCTTTTTGTTTATCCTTCAATTGTGTTGATTGCTGCAGCAGGATTCAATTATATCTTTGATCTTACAAAAAGATGGTATTACAGATTGAGCCTGGCTCTTATCCTTGTAATACTAGCAATATCCCCGGTAATATTTATGGCCGAAAACTGGCCATTTTCATATATGTATTATAATAGACTTGCCGGAGGATTACAGGGCGCCTATGGTAATTATGAAACAGATTATTACTATATCGGGCAAACAGAAGCATCAGAATGGCTTATAGATTATCTGCAAAAAGAAAATATTGACACTGCAGTTGTAAAGGCTACATTCACGGTTGAGTGGCAATTCAGGAATTACCCGGCAATAAATACCTCATATTTCAGGTACGAGGAGAGAAGTCAGTATGACTGGGATTATGCCATTGTCACGAACAGGTATATTCCTCCCTTCAGGCTGAAAAGCGGGAAATGGCCGCCGGAGAATACTATTCATACTATATATGCTGACAGTGTTCCTGTATGCGCAATACTCGCACGACAGACAAAAGCGGATTTTCACGGATTCAGGGCTCTTGAAGAGGGAAGAAATAAAGATGCTTTAAAACTTTGTGAAGAAGCTCTGGAAATCATTTGTGATGATGAAATGATTTTTTATAATTTTGCCCGTGGATTATATAACGACGGACAGTACTCGAAAGCTGATTCTGTCTTGAAGAAATGCCTGGAAATAAATCCGGAGTTTGAACCTGCGCTGATGTATCTGGGGAATATAGCCAAAGCTGAGGAGAGGAAGGATGAGGCAGCGGGTTATTATGAGAAATTGATAAGCATAAACCGGAAATATTTCGATGCATATGTTGAGCTGGCTAAGGTCATAGCCGAAAAGGATATGCAAAAGGCGAGGAGACTTTTAAGGGATTGTCTTACGATCAATCCCTCTTATAAACCGGCGATCAGAGCCCTGGCCGATACCTACAGAGACACTGACCCCGGTATTGCTGAAAAATATGATGAACTTGTAAAAACAATTAAATAATATTTAAACAAAATTAAAATGAAAAAAAGGATCATAATCGTATCATTGTCTGCAATGCTGGCATTTACAGGACTTTCAACAGCTTTTTCACAGGAAGCGCCTAACCCTCAGCAGGATACTGTAAATATGGACACTGATGCAAAACCCACTTTCTATTATGCTGTCGAGGATGAAGAGTCTGCAGCAGACAAAACTTCAGGTAAAAGTTCGGCAGGTCTGATTGCTATAATTGCAGGAGCTGTTATTATCGTTGGCGGTGCAGCAGTAATACTTCTCAGAAAAAAGAAATAACATAATCTTCCTCTCATATTTCGAGTGCCGGTGCCGATTACAAATCGGCGCCAATGATAGAAGGCACGGATTATAATTTTATCCACACATTCCCTTTTGCGTTTGAGTTCACCACTGCATGAATGAATTTCATGCCTCTTACGCCATCATGTACTGTCGGGAACTCTCCGGCAGTAAATTTTTGCTTGCGGATTGATTTAGCTGCTCCCTTATAAATGTTAGCCAGTGCTTCATATATTCCTTCAGGGTGTCCTGCAGGCATGGTGTGCCCCTCTTCAGCCATTTTATAATTGTATCCGTGTGCTGGTTTGAAGGCCTTTGTCGGTTCTGAATCACTCAGCAGATAAAGATAATTCGGATTCTCCTGGCCCCATTTCAAGCTTCCCTTTGAGCCGTATACAGCTATTGTAAGGTTATTTTCTTCTCCCGCGCAAACCTGGCTTGATCTGATCACACCTTTTAGCTTTTTGCTGAATCTTAACAGCACAGTACCGTCAAGGTCAAGTTTTACGCCTTCTTTAACAGGGTTAAGATCCGACAGGACCTCCTTTACCTCAAGTCCTGTTGTATATTCTATTAGATTAAATGCATGCACTCCGATATCGCCCATGCAGCTGCTCGCTCCTGCCTGCTTTGGATCGAGTCTCCATACTCCGGTTATCCGGCTCCCCTTACCATGAATAATTGCGTTGATCCATCCCTGATAGTACTGAGCATCAATACGTTGAATTGTGCCAAGCATTCCCTTTGCTATCATATCCCTCATCTGGCGGATCATCGGGTATCCGGTATAAGTATGTGTAAGAGCAAATGTCAATTTGTTCTTTATCACAAGCTTTTCAAGGTCGAGAGCCTCCTTAACGGTGAGTGTCATCGGTTTCTCACACACCAGATGGAAACCATTATTAAGGAATTTTTTTGCAAAAGGATAGTGAAGGGCATTGGGAGTAACAATTGCAATGACCTCCATTCTCTCATTTTCAGGTAATGCAAGCTCTCCCTTTATAAGTGAATCGACTCTGTTATAACACCGGTCAAGGCTTAAGCCTTCTTTAATAGCGAATACCTTACTCTTTGCATAATCAGCATCAAATACGCCTCCTACCAGTTCATAATCGTTGCATATTCGTGAAGCTCGTCGGTGTGCATCACCGATGAATGCTCCGATACCGCCTCCTATCATTCCCAATCTTATTTTTTTCATAGAGATATGTTTTTTATTATTTTTCAAATGCAGCATCAAAGGCAATTTCGGATGGAGGGAAGTCAATAGCCTTTACAAATTCACAGGCCTCTCTTGCTCCATGCTCACGATCCATGCCGCTATCTTCCCATTCCACCGACAGAGGTCCCATATAACCTATCCGGTTAAGTGCCCTGATTATCTCTTCGAAATTTATATTTCCCCGTCCGGGGCTTCTGAAATCCCAATAACGTCCCTTTGTGCCGAATTCAGTATGACCGCCGAATACCCCGGCTTCTGTCGGGATATCTGACCATCCTGCATCTTTCATATGGACATGAAAAATACGGTCGGCAAAAGTGTGTATGAATCCCACATAGTCAACACCCTGGTATCCCAAATGCGATGGATCGTAATTGAATCCGAATGCAGGATGATTGTTAAGAGCCTTTAATGCTTTCCTTGCTGATGCAATATCGAAAGCTATTTCGGTAGGATGAACCTCGAGGCCAAACCGTATTCCAAGCTTTTTATAGGCATCTAAAACCGGTTTCCAGCATTTGGCGAATTCTCTGAAGCCCTCCTCTATCATTTTTGGAGAAACCGGAGGAAAAGAATAAATAAGATGCCATATCGGGCTTCCTGTGAAGCCGTTAACAACTGTAACACCAAGTCGTTTAGCAGCCTCTCCGGTACTGATCATTTCCTCAGCCGCACGTTTACGAACTCCTTCCGGCTTGCCGTCTCCCCAAACGTATTCGGGGAGAATGCCCTTATGGCGCTCATCTATCCGATCTGCAACTGCCTGTCCTACAAGGTGACTGGATATAGCAAATACCTTTAATCCGTATTTGTCAAGCAGTTTTAACCTTGCTTGGCAATAGGCATCATTTGCTTTATTAACTTCAAAATGATCACCCCAGCACGCTAGTTCAACACCATCATAACCAAACGATTTAGCCTTCCGGCACACTTCTTCCAGAGGAAGATCTGCCCACTGGCCTGTAAATAATGTAACTTGTCTGCTCATAATATTATTTAATTGTACTAAGATAAGAAAATCATTCTCAACCTGCCTGCCGGTTCTGTCAGAAATTGTTTCCTTTGCATGATATTAAAAGAAATAAAATGATGGATAGAGTTTCCGATATGCTTCTGAACCGGCGGACAATCCGCAAATATTCTTCAGAACCTGTTGAAGATAAACTCCTTAATGATTTACTCCAAAAAGCCTGCAGGGCATCAACAACAGGTAACATGCAGGTTTACAGTGTTATAATAACCAGGGATCCCTCTAAAAAGGATGAGCTGGCTCCGCTTCATTTTAACCAGAGTATGGTAACAGAGGCCCCTGTCGTTCTGACATTCTGTGCCGATTTCAACAGGTTCAATAAATGGTGCCGGTTAAGGAATGCAGCGCCCGGTTATGATAATTTCCTGTCGTTTTTTACTGCTGCCATTGATGCACTTCTTGTTGCCCAGACATTATGTGTTGCGGCTGAAGCTGAAGGTATGGGAATATGTTACCTGGGTACCACAACCTATATGGCACACAAGATCATAGAAGTTCTGAAACTGCCTGAGGGTGTTGTACCTGTAACCACGATCACCCTTGGTTGGCCCGGCGAAAAAGTTGAGCAGGTTGACAGACTCCCCCTGGAAGCCGTTATCCATAATGAGACGTATCATGATTATTCAGCCGGAGATATTGACAAATATTATTCGGAAAAAGAGAAAAGGGCAGACTCACAACAATTTATGAAAGAGAATGACAAGGAAACTCTGGCTCAGGTATTTACCGATGTCAGATATACAAAGGCTGACAATGTTCATTTTTCACAAATACTGCTGGGAGTACTGAAAGAGCAGGGATTTATGAACCAGTAGTGAACGCCCCTATTGCTATTTCCTGTAATTAAAACATACATCAGCCTGCTGTGTAGGGGTAATGACCAGATCGTTAATACAGACATGAGCAGGTAATATGGCACAATAATAAATAGCCTCTGCGATATCATCACTGGTAAGCGCTTCGAAACCTTTATATACTGCTTCAGCTCTTTCAGTATCACCTTTGAAACGGACAATAGAGAATTCAGTGTCTGCCATGCCGGGAGCAATCTGAGTTACCCTGATATTGTGCTTCAGCATATCAATTCTCATTGATCTTGTGAGAGAATCCACAGCTGCCTTTGTGGCACAATATACATTGCCCCCTTCATATACTCCCTTGCCTGCTATCGACCCAATATTGAAAATATGTCCTTTACCGCGTTCTACCATTAATGGAGCGACTGCTCTTGTCACATATAGCAATCCTTTAATATTTGTATCGATCATCCTGTCCCAGTCATCGGTGTTACCGTTATAGAGAGGATCCAGCCCGACAGCCAGGCCTGCATTATTAACAAGGATATCAATGTTTTTCCATTCTTCCGGCAGGTTCCCGATAACTGATTTGACCTCATCATTGTTCCTTACATCAAAATTCAGCGGCAGCACTTTAATATTGCCTGATATGCTTAATTTCTTTTCAAGTTCATCAAGGCGCTCTTTTCTCCTGCCGGTAATTATTATATTATATCCGTTTTCAGCGAATTTCAGTGCTGTAGCCCATCCGAACCCGGCAGTTGCTCCTGTTACCATAATTATTTTTTCCATCGATTTTTTCTTTATAGGATTTTTGTAAAAATAGGAATAAATATTTATCGACCTTGCCGGCCCTTTTCTTTATGATTTTCTGTAATAATTTCTGTTGGTTTTTAGTTTATCTTTGCGCATTATTTCAGTCTATGGACAACAGGGGAGATATTCCAAAACCTGATGATAAAGGTGCTATCGGTTCAATGTTTGACAACATTGCAGGCAGGTACGATTTTCTGAATCATCTGTTGTCATTTGGCATCGACAGGCTCTGGAGGGCTAAAGCTGTCAGGATCATTTCGGGCAGGTATAAAAATCCGAAAGTGCTTGATGTAGCAACCGGGACAGGCGCCCTGGCAATAGCTGCCATGAAACTCAATCCTTTTCATGTAACAGGCATAGATATCTCTGAAAAGATGCTTGCAGAAGGCAGGGTAAAAATCATAAAAAAAGGACTTTCAGGCAGGATAGAACTTATCCCGGGTGATTCTGAAAACATCCCTTACAGCGATTATACATTTGATATTGCAATGGTTGCATTCGGAGTAAGAAATTTCTCTGATCCTCTGAAAGGGCTTACGGAAATGAACCGTGTTTTGAAGAACAGAGGTATGATGATGGTACTGGAATTCTCAAAACCAACCTGTTTCCCCTTTAAACAGGTTTATTATTTTTATTTTACGAAGTTGCTTCCTGTCATTGGAAGGATATTTTCAAAAAACAGGACAGCATACAGGTATCTTCCGGAATCAGTAATGCAATTTCCTGAGAGTGAACAGTTTGTTGAATTAATTGAAAGTGCGGGTTTCTCAGATATCAGCCGGAAAAAATTGACAGGCGGTGTTGCTTCTATATATACTGGCATCAAAACAGAAACGCAATAATTATAATTTAAACCAGTTTATTATCTTGCAATACCGGAACAATATATCTGGAAGCTTGAATAAGAGGAAACTCATTATATTAATGTCATTCATTTTCCTTCTTTTCCCCTGCATACTTTGGGGACAGAAGGCGAAGCCCATGAACAGGTCATGGTATGATGAAAAGAAACTTCACTTCGGCTTCAGTATCGGTTTCAATACAATGGATTTCAATATCACTCCATCCCAGGAATACTTCGAAGCCGACTCTCTCTATCCTGAAATCACGCGTCTTAATCCGGGTATAAACATACAGATAGTAACCGACTTTCATCCTTCAAGATATATTGATATCAGATTTCTCCCCGGCGTATCATTCGGCCAGAGAAATGTAAGGTATTATAAGGACCAGTTTATTTATAATCAGCAACAAAGGATAGAATCATCCTTTATGGAGTTTCCTTTATTGCTTAAATATAAGGGAGAAAGGCTAAATAATGTACGTCCTTATGTTATCGGCGGACTGAACTACAGGTATGACCTTGCAGGCAAGAAAGAGTTTGATGAGGAGCGTCCGGTATATATAAGGCTTAAAAGGTCAGACCTCTATTTTGAAACAGGTGCGGGTCTCGATTTTTACCTTCCCTATTTTAAGCTTTCAGTAGAGATAAAAATGTCGAACGGACTACGGAATGTCCTTGTTGACGATACGGCGCCCGGTCATCTCCAGTTCCGCAATGCAATAGAAAAGATGAGATCGCAGATATGGATAGTTGCATTTCATTTTGAATGACATGGCAGAATCATTCATACTGGGTATAAGCAGTGGTCAGCCATAGTGAAGAACTATCAGGAGTTGAGGGAGTTGAATAAAATTATTTTCTTTTTCTTCTGGCGAATTCCGAAAAAACCACCGAAGCGGCCATACTGACGTTCAGTGAATCAATTCCTGGTGATTCCTTATTTATTTTTGGGATCATAATCCTGTCGGTAATGAAGGGCAGAAGATCATCACTGATGCCTTTTGATTCATTTCCAAAGAGGATAATTCCTGTGCCGGATAATCTGCTTGAATAGATTGATTTCCCCTTCATAACAGTTCCGTAGATTTTAATACCACTATTTCTGGCTGATTCCAGAAGTATGCGGATATCAGTATAAAACACATTAACGTGAAGGATTGCACCCATGCTTGACTGTATTACCTTGGGATTATAGACATCGACACTCTCTTCCGAACAGAAAATATTCCTTATACCAAACCATGCAGCAGCCCTTATTATTGTTCCCAGGTTCCCGGGGTCCTGAATACAATCGAGTGCAACTGTAAGCTCATTATTAAGGGTGGACAGGTCCATACTGCCATGAGGCATCTCTATTACTGCCAGTGCATTATGAGGTGTCTTAAGAGTGCTCATTCTCTTCAGCTCATCATAGCTTGCAGTAATTATTTCCGGAATACTCTGCCTGTGAACCAGCGGAAGTGAATTCAGGAATTCAGGCTTGGCAACGAGTATTTTTGCCGGCATCTTTACCGCGAGGAATTCCTTTACAAGCTTATCTCCCTCTATAACAAAGAGCTTTTCTTTTTCCCTTGCTTTTTTTTTCTGAAGGGAAACAATGAAATTCATCTTGCTTCTACTGACCATAATAAGGATGTTTTATCCATAATATTAATTATTATTATTGATATATTTGTGTAATTTTTTATTACAAAATTTGAAAAAATATATCTCAAATAAAAATGTTCATTATAAGGGATATCCTTTAATTTATTTTCTTGCAGTTCTTGTAATAACATCATGTAATCCAACAAAATATGTGCCTCGTGAAGATTCCCTTCTCGATAAAACCCATGTTATTATTAATAAAGAAGGCATAAAAAAATCGGAACTGACACCTTATCTGAAGCAGAAACCCAACAAACGGATCTTCGGTGCAAAGTTCCATCTCGGATTATATAATATGTCAAATATCAACAAGAATAAATGGCCGCATGGATGGTTGAGAGAGATTGGAGAGGAACCGGTTATTCTTGATGAGTATGCTACCTCTAAATCTACTGAAAACATAAAATCATATTTATCATCAAAGGGTTATTTCGACAGTGAGGTGATGGATACAGTTCAGACTACGAACAGGAAGTCGGAGGTTTTTTATAATGTTGACCTTAAGTCGCCATACACTATCCGGAACATCTATTATGAAATTGCTGATACAACAATAGAGACTCTTTTTTATTTCGACTCGGTTGACTGTATGATCGAAAGAGGTAAACCTTATGATATGGATGTTTTTCAGGCTGAACGATCGCGTTTTGAACGATTTATCAAGGACCATGGTTTCTATGGTTTTTCAGGCGATCATATTTATTTCAGAGTCGACAGTACAGTTGGAAACAGGAGGGTCGACATATATTATGTTGTCAGGAATTATCAGATAATCGATGAGAATAACAGGGTTATAGTAGCTCCTCATCCCATGTACAGGATAAGGAATATCTTCATTTATCCCGAATTTGTTCCTAAAGAGGCACTTGAGGGAGGTGATGCCTATATTAAAAACCTTGATACTACATATTACAAGGGATATTATTTTATCACATCAAACAGAAAACCAAGAATAAAACACGATCTTATTCTACAGTCACTCTATTTAAAGCCAGGATCGCTGTTCAATGTTACAAATACAGAACAGTCTCAATCACACCTGCTGTCATTAAAAACATTCCGCCTGGTTAATATCTTCTATAAAGAGATTCTTGAACCCGGAGTCCAGACGAATAAGGAACTTCAGCTCGATTGTACTATTCAGCTTACACTTCTCAGCCAGCAATCTGGCAAAATAGAGCTTGAAGGAACCAATTCAGCCGGTAACCTCGGTGGTGCATTGAATCTTATCTATCAGCACAAAAATCTCTTTCGCGGGGCAGAACTGTTTAACCTGAAGCTAAAAGGGGCATATGAGGCTCTTTCTCAAAAGGACACATTGCGCAGTCTTCAGGAATACGGTATTGAGACAAGCCTCAGGTTCCCTAAATTCCTTTTTCCATTCCTTCAGAAAGAAAGTTTTATTAAAAAATATAACCCTAAAACCACACTAATTGCCGCATATAACTATCAAAATATGCCATTTTATACAAGAACCATAGCCAATGTTACATTCGGGTATAACTGGAATGGCAAGCATTATACAACACATATTGTCAATCCGGTGCAACTTAACCTTGTCAACCTGTTGAGGATAGATCCGGATTATTTTGCGCGAATTGATTCTTCATCATACCTGGCATACAGCTACAGGGACATTATGATACTGGGCGGTAATTATTCCTATATCTTCAACAACCAGAAGATAAAGAAATCAAGAGATTTCTGGTTTATAAGGATCAATGCGGAAGCATCCGGGAATATGCTGGGACTTATAGGGAATATTGCCGGATTAGAGAAAACTGATGGAAGCTATAGTATTCTTGGTCAGCAATTTGCACAGTACATACGCGCTGACATGGATGTCAGGTATAATATGATCCTCAATGATGTCAGCTCACTGGTATGCCGGGGCTTTATAGGAGCAGGAATTCCTTACGGTAATTCAAAAGCGATTCCTTTTGAGAAACAGTATTATGGTGGCGGTGCAAACGGAATAAGGGCCTGGCAGGTGCGTACTCTTGGACCAGGTTCCTATGTGCCCGATTATACTAAATTCCTCAATCAGACTGCAGATATAAAGCTGGAGGCCGACTTTGAATATCGTTTCAAGCTGTTCTGGATACTTAATGGTGCTCTTTTTGTGGATGCCGGAAATATTTGGTCATACAATAATGATCCTTCCCGCCCCGGAGCTCAGTTTACCCTCAACAGTCTTGTAAACGATATAGCTGTTGGTACAGGTGCAGGTCTCAGGTTCGACCTCAGCTTTGTGCTCCTGAGAGCGGATATGGGGATGAAGCTTCGTGATCCATGGCTTACTGAGGGATCAAAATGGATAATAATGAACAGGCCCTACAATTTCAGAAATGATTTTACAGTAGTGGTGGCCATAGGTTATCCTTTCTGATCACCGGAAATAAAAAAAAATCATCGGAATATTTTCTGGATTTTCAGGGAATTCGTAAATTGCAGATGTCTCACTGCATATTTTATGAAAAAGTATTCATTTATACCGGTTTTAAACTGGTTCGGTTTTACAAGGCGGGAGCGCCGATCGACCTTTTTACTCCTTATCCTTATACTTTTTATTGCCGGATTCAGGTTCATTATTCCCGAACGCAACATCACAGTGGAGGAGATCCCTGTTGAAAAAGGTGATATGGTTGTTACCTCTTTCAATGAAGAAAAAGAAAGTGGCTCCGGATCGTATATGAAGAAAAACAGGAAAAACCCGCAAAGACCATTGCTGGAAATAAATACCTGTGATTCAGCATCACTGGAAGCCCTTCCGGGGATTGGACCTGTTCTGTCGGCAAGAATAATAAAATTCAGAAAACTGCTGGGCGGATTTGCCTCTGTGGACCAGCTCAGGGAAGTATATGGACTTTCAGAAGAGGTTTTTAACATCATTTCATCACGAGTCTATGCAGATTCAGCAGCTGTAAAAAAGATTAATATAAATAGTGCTGAATACAAGGAGCTCATACGATTACCGTATTTTGAAAGCTATGAAGTGAACGCCATCCTTAAGTACAGGAAGCTGCAGGGAAACATTAGAAATATGGATGAGATGATTGATAATAAATTGATTGCAAAAGAGAAAACAAAAAAAATAAGGCCCTATCTGGAGTTTGGGGGGAAACGGGAAAGAGATAATTTTAAGTAATTTTTAACATCTTATACTTTGATTTCCTCAGAATATTTCGTATCTTTAATAAATACTTGTATTCAAAAATAACCTTTGTAAATCACTATAAATCAAAAAAATAAGTAGTATGGATAAATTATCTCCTTAAAAGTTTTGAAAAGAATATTTCTATTTCTAACTTTGCGCCTCGTTTAAAACAGAATTATTAATATGATAATAGTACCAATAAAAGAAGGCGAGAACATAGAAAGGGCTCTTAAGAAGTTCAAGAGGAAATTTGAGAAGACGGGAGTAATCCGTGAATTACGCTCACGTCAGGCATTTATTAAGCCTTCAGTTCGCCGGAGGGAAGAAATCAAGAAGGCTAGATACGTTCAGAAGATGCAGGAGAGCGAAGAGTAATCCGCCGGCTGTATCGGTGTTTTTTAATCATAACAGACAGGGTTCCTTCATGGGTCATAAGGAATCATTCCTGGAACATTTAAAAATCGAAAAGCGGTATTCACCGCATACTATCCGGTCATATCAAAACGACCTGGATCAGTTTTTTTCATGGCTCTCAGAAAATGAGATGCCAACAACTCCCGGAGAAATTACATCACACCAGATAAGAGCATGGGTGGTAAACCTTATAGAGAAGGGGATTGCCCCGGTTAGTGTTCATAGAAAAATATCATGCCTCAGGGTTTTTTTCAGGTACCTCAGGAAGGAGGGAACAATAAATAACGATCCGCTTGAAAAAGTGGTGCTGCCAAAAAGAAAAAAAAGCCTGCCTGTATTTGTCGGGGAGGAGGCCCTTGATACACTGCTTGATGATTATAATTTCGGAAATGATTTTGCGGGTATCAGAAACAGGACGATTATAGAAATGCTTTACCTGACAGGAATGAGAAGATCGGAACTGATTGGACTTCGTGACAGCGACGTGGATCTGAAGGAAGCTACTGTTAAAGTCACAGGCAAAAGGAATAAACAACGTATCATACCTCTGACAAAACCATTTACTAAAAGGCTTGAGGAGTATATAAGGGCAAAAAATGATTTTACCGCCACGGAAAATACCAACTGGTTTTTTATTACTGATAAGGGAAACCAGTTGTATGATAAATATGTTTATAATACTGTAAAAGCATATCTTTCCATGGTAACTACGATTGAAAAGAAAAGCCCTCATATTCTAAGACATACATTTGCCACACATATGCTGAACAGGGGTGCCGGGCTGAATGCTATTAAGGAATTCCTTGGCCATGCAAATCTGTCGGCAACACAGATATATACACATAACACATTTGAGAAACTAAAAAAAATATACAAACAGGCTCATCCACGAGCTTAAATTAAACAAATAAACAGGAGGTACTACTATGAACATTCAGATTCATTCAGTTCGTTTTGATGCTGATAAAAAGCTAATAAACTTTGTTCATCAAAAAGTGGGTAAATTAACCCAATTTGGTGAAGATATTGTTAATGCCGAAGTATACCTCAGGCTTGACAATGATCAGGAGCGTGAGAATAAAATTAGCGAAATTAAACTGGATCTTTCGGGTGGACCTTTATTTGCAAAGAAGCAAAGTAGAACTTTCGAGGAGGCTACTGATAATGCTATTGATGCTCTTAAAAAACAGATTACCAGGCACAAACAGAAGAAGAGAGGGATGTAGGATTACTGTGGGGAAAATTATTTTGATTTATTTTGAATTATAAAATATAAATTCATACATTTGCACACCGATTTTCAGGGTGAATTATGCACCCTCGGGACGTTCTTTAACTTGCCGATGTAGCTCAGTTGGTCAGAGCAGCTGATTTGTAATCTGCAGGTCGGGGGTTCGAATCCCTTCATCGGCTCCTGAAGGAGTTGTAGATGTGTGTCTTAAGAGATTAACTCTGTTTCAAAGGGGGAGATACCAAAGCGGTCAACTGGGGCAGACTGTAAATCTGTTGGCGGACGCCTTCGTAGGTTCGAATCCTGCTCTCCCCACATAAACGGAAACCTGACGAAAGCTTAAGCATATAGCCGGGATAGAATACGAATCTCTATGATGATATAAAGCGGGAGTAGCTCAGTTGGTAGAGCATTAGCCTTCCAAGCTAAGGGTCGCGGATTCGAGTTCCGTCTCCCGCTCACTTTTTGATGCCAGAGTAGCTCAGGGGTAGAGCACTTCCTTGGTAAGGAAGGGGTCAGGGGTTCAATTCCCCTCTCCGGCTCAACGGTAAAAAGATACTTTTATAATTGATTACGAATATATATTAAATTTAATAAGCTTGGAGTTATGGCAAAAGAAAAATTTGACAGGTCGAAACCACATGTAAATATTGGTACAATAGGTCATATTGACCATGGTAAGACCACCCTGACGGCAGCAATTACTATGGTGCTTCATAAGCAAGGACTATCTACAATCAGGGATTTTGATTCAATTGATAATGCTCCCGAGGAAAAAGAAAGGGGTATTACCATTAACACTGCTCACGTTGAATATCAGACAGCAGCGCGCCACTATGCACACGTTGACTGTCCCGGTCACGCTGACTATATTAAAAACATGGTTACAGGTGCTGCACAGATGGATGGTGCAATACTTGTTGTGGCAGCTACCGATGGCCCAATGCCGCAGACCCGTGAACATATCCTTCTGGCTCACCAGGTAAACGTTCCCCAAGTGCTGGTTTTCATGAACAAAGTTGATTTGGTTGATGATGAGGAACTTCTTGACCTTGTTGAGATGGAAGTACGTGATCTGCTCAATTTCTATAAATTTGATGGCGACAATGCTCCTGTTATACGCGGTTCAGCTCTTGGAGCCATGCACGGCGAAGCAAAATGGGAAGAAAAAGTAGTTGAACTGATGGATGCCGTTGATTCATACATACCTATTCCTCCACGAGACAACCAGAAACCGTTCCTGATGCCGGTTGAAGATATATTCTCAATTACAGGACGCGGAACAGTTGCTACAGGCCGTATTGAAACAGGCGTTGTTCTTACTGGTGATGAACTTGAGATGATAGGACTGGGTGCACAAAAACGCAAAACAGTCTGTACAGGTGTTGAAATGTTCCGTAAGATTCTCGACAGAGGTGAAGCAGGTGATAATGTCGGACTTTTACTTAGAGGTGTTGATAAGAAAGAGATCAAGAGAGGAATGGTACTTGCCAAACCGGGTTCAATAACACCCCATACAAAGATCAAAGCCGAGATCTACGTTCTTAAGAAAGAGGAAGGCGGACGTCATACTCCGTTCCATAATAATTATCGTCCTCAGTTCTACCTCAGGACTCTTGATATTACTGGTGAGATCACTCTTCCTGAAGGCAGGGAGATGGTAATGCCAGGTGATAATGTAACTATAACAGTTGACCTGATTTACCCTGTAGCTATAAATGTGGGTCTCCGTTTTGCTATCCGCGAAGGGGGAAGAACAGTGGGAGCCGGACAGGTTACAGAAATACTGCAGTAAACGGTTCGAGAACAGTAGCATCAAGATGAATCATGATGCTACCCTATACGGGTGTAGCTCAGTTGGTAGAGCACTGGTCTCCAAAACCAGGTGTCGGGAGTTCGAGTCTCTCCTCCCGTGCAAATAGAACGGAGATATGAATATAAAAGGATATTTTAAGGAGTCATTCACTGAACTCGTGCACAAAGTTACATGGCCAACCTGGAATGAACTCCAGAACAGCGCTGTGCTTGTTATGGTAGCTACCCTCATAATTGCTCTCATTGTTGCAGCCATGGATGCTGGCTTTAGCAGGATAATGGAATTCATATACAATTTGTTATATTAAAGAGGAGATCTTTTTCTGATGAGTGAGAATAGTATGAAGTGGTATGTGCTGAGGGCAATAGGAGGCAAAGAAAAAAAGGTCAAGGAATATATTGATAGTGAAGTGACCCGCCTGAAACTTGGAGATTATATCTCCCAGGTTCTTATTCCTACTGAAAAGGTTTACCAGATACGTTCCGGAAAAAAGATCAGCAAGGAAAGAACATTCTTCCCGGGATATGTACTTGTTGAGGCAGTACTGGTTGGTGAAATACCACATCTTCTGAGAAATATACCAAATGTCATCGGATTTCTCGGATCACAGGACGGTGAACCGGTTCCCCTCAGGAAAGCAGAAATAAACAGGATTCTCGGAAAGGTTGATGAGCTGAATGCAAGCGATGAAGAACTTAATGTTCCCTTCTTTGTGGGAGAAGCTGTTAAAGTGATCGATGGCCCCTTCAACAGCTTTACGGGAATTATAGAAGAGGTAAATGAAGAAAAGAAAAAACTCAAGGTGATGGTTAAGATATTTGGAAGAAAAACACCTCTTGAGCTTAGTTTTATGCAGGTAGAAAAGGAAAATTAACAGAAGATATTGACGGTTATAATATTTATAATGCTTCCTGAATGACTGTCAGACTCTCGCAATAAACACGCAAATTTTAAATTATGGCAAAAGAAGTTGCTGGACTAATAAAGTTACAGATTCGTGGCGGAGGAGCTAATCCATCTCCACCTGTAGGACCTGCTTTAGGTTCTAAAGGCGTGAATATCATGGATTTCTGCAAGCAATTTAATGCGAGGACCCAGGAAAAAGCTGGAAAAGTAATACCGGTAGTAATAACAGTATATGTTGATAAATCATTTGATTTTGTTACTAAAACACCACCGGTGGCTGTTCAGCTTCTTGAGGCTGCTAAAACAAAGAAAGGTTCACAGGAACCTAACAGAGAAAAAGTAGCACAGGTTACATGGGCCCAGGTCAAAACAATTGCTGAAGAAAAAATGGAAGACCTCAATTGTTTTACAATCGAGTCCGCAATGAAGATGGTAGCTGGTACCGCAAGAAGCATGGGGATTACAATTAAAGGTGAGTCCCCGAATAAAAATTAACCAGAAGAAAAATGACTAAACTTACCAAAAATCGTAAGCTTGCTCTTGAGAAACTTGAAAAAGACAGGCTTTATACGTTGAAAGAAGCATCAGCCCTGATAAAAGAGGTGAGCACAACAAAGTTTGATGCTTCAATCGACCTGGATGTAAGGTTAGGTATAGATCCGAGAAAATCCAACCAGATGGTTCGTGGCGTTGTTTCCCTCCCTCACGGGACAGGAAAGACAACACGTGTTCTTGTGCTCTGTACTCCCGACAAGGAGGACGAAGCAAAAGAAGCCGGAGCCGATTATGTTGGTCTTGACGAATTTGTCGAAAAGATCAAAGGAGGCTGGACAGATATGGATGTTATCATAACCATGCCATCTGTAATGGGGAAAGTAGGTCAGTTAGGTCGGATACTCGGTCCCCGTGGACTGATGCCGAACCCGAAAAGTGGAACCGTAACAATGGATATCGGGAAGGCTGTTAACGAAGTAAAGCAGGGTAAGATTGATTTCAAAGTTGATAAAAGCGGAATCATTCATGCCTCTATCGGAAAGGTCTCATTTGAACCTGATAAGATCGCTGAAAATGCCAGAGAGTTCATCTCAACGGTAAATAGACTTAAACCGGCTGCTGCAAAAGGAACCTACATACGTAGCCTTTTCCTTTCAAGCACAATGAGCCCGGGTATTAAAATCGATCCCAAAGGTCTTGATGAGTAATTAATGTTATTGTAATTATGAGACGTGAAGAAAAAAATGCTATAATAGACAGCCTGACAACAAGATTGAAAGAGTACAGCCACTTTTATCTGACTGATACTGCACAGCTTAATGCCGCTGATACAAGTAACCTGAGAAGGAAATGCTTTGAAAATGATATTAAACTTGTCGTTGTCAAAAACACACTTCTTAAAAGAGCACTTGAACAGTCCGGTATAAACTTTGAAGAACTCTATCCGGTTCTTAAAGGTACTACATCCATCATGTTTACCCAGTCAGTGAACAGCCCTGCAAAACTTATCAGGGAATTCCGGAAGAAACATGATAAGCCTGTTCTCAAAGGCGCATACGTTCAGGAATCAATTTACCTTGGAGATGAAATGCTCGATACCCTTGTCTCCGTAAAAACCAAAGAGGAACTGATAGGAGATATTATCCTCCTGCTTCAGTCACCTGCCAAAAACGTTATATCAGCCTTGCAATCAGGTGGAAATAAAATACATGGTGTTCTTGAAACACTTGCAAAAAAAGCGAACTAATTAAAAAGTATAATCAAACTAAAATCTATAAAAATGGCAGATCTCAAGAAATTTGCAGAAGAACTGGTTAACCTTTCTGTTAAAGATGTAAACGAACTGGCAACAATACTTAAAGAAGAGTATGGTATTGAACCAGCTGCAGCTGCAGTAGCAGTCGCTGGTCCAGCCAGTGGTGGTGAAGCACCTGCTGCTGAAGAAAAATCAACATTCGATGTTATTCTTACAAACGCAGGCGGACAGAAATTACAGATTGTTAAACTTGTTAAAGACATCACCGGTCTTGGACTTAAAGAAGCTAAAGCAGTAGTTGACTCTGCTCCGGCTCCGGTTAAAGAAGGTGTCTCAAAAGATGAAGCGGAAGCTGTTAAAAATCAATTAGTAGAGGCAGGAGCTGAAGTTGAACTTAAATAAGCTATACCACATTGCTGGGTTTTAGGTTTAGTCCCGAGTATTCGGGACTAAGCCTTTTGTCGTTTAAATTATAAGTTCACTTAATCTTTTAGAAATGTCCTCAAAAAATACCGAAAGAATAAATTTCACATCCAGGAAAGTTCAGTTAGATTATCCTGATTTTCTGGAAGTTCAGTTAAAATCCTTCGGTGAGTTCTTTCAGCTTGGAACAACTCCCGAGAACAGGAAAAAAGAAAGGCTCTATAAAGTCTTTACTGAAAACTTCCCTATAACTGACACCAGGAATAATTTTGTTCTCGAATTCCTGGATTATTATATTGACCCTCCCAGATATACTATTGATGAGTGTATTGAACGAGGGCTTACTTACAGTGTACCCCTGAAGGCAAAGCTGAAACTCTATTGCACCGATCCAGAGCATGAGGACTTTGATACGGTAATCCAGGATGTATACCTTGGAACCGTTCCTTATATGACGGAACGGGGAACTTTTGTGATAAATGGTGCAGAAAGAGTTGTAGTATCGCAATTGCACAGGTCTCCGGGAGTATTCTTCGGACAGAGCCTCCATGCTAATGGAACGAAACTCTATTCAGCAAGGATTATACCTTTCAAAGGTTCCTGGATCGAGTTTGCTACCGACATCAATAACGTGATGTATGCCTATATCGACAGGAAGAAAAAGCTCCCTGTAACAACCCTTCTCCGGGCAATAGGCTTCGAAAGCGATAAAGAAATACTTGAGATCTTTAACCTTGCAGAAGAACAAAAGGTCTCAAAAACAAACATAAAAAAACTTGTTGGACGTAAGCTGGCCGCCAGGGTTCTGAAAACATGGATTGAAGACTTTGTGGACGAGGATACTGGCGAGGTGGTCTCTATAGAAAGAAACGAAGTTATCCTCGACAGGGAAACAACAATAGAACAGGAACATATTGACCTTATTGTCGATTCAGGTGCGAAAACAATACTTCTTCACAAGGAAGACTCAACACTATCGGATTACGCAATCATATATAATACACTGCAGAAAGATCCTTGTAACTCTGAGAAAGAGGCAGTTATATATATCTACCGTCAGCTGCGGAATGCAGAACCGCCCGACGAGTCAACAGCCCGCGACGTTATCGATAAATTATTCTTTTCAGATAAAAGATATGATCTTGGTGAAGTGGGACGCTATCGTATCAATAAGAAACTGGGTCTTAATACCGACATGGAGGTTAAGATCCTGACAAGGGAAGATATTATCAAGATCATCGAGTACCTTATCGAACTTATTAATTCCAAGACAGATATCGATGATATTGACCATCTCAGCAACAGGAGAGTACGTACCGTAGGTGAACAACTCTATTCACAGTTCGGAGTGGGACTTGCCCGGATGGCACGTACAATACGTGAACGAATGAATGTCAGGGATAATGAGGTATTTACGCCGATAGACCTGATAAATTCAAAAACTCTTTCATCAGTAATCAATTCATTCTTCGGAACAAACCAGCTGTCACAATTCATGGATCAGACCAATCCTCTGGCTGAGATGACACATAAACGCCGTATGTCGGCACTCGGTCCGGGCGGATTGTCACGTGAAAGAGCCGGCTTTGAGGTGAGAGACGTTCATTATACACACTACGGCCGTCTTTGTCCAATAGAAACACCCGAAGGACCAAATATCGGTCTTATATCATCTCTCTGTGTTTATGCCAAGATCAACGACCTCGGATTTATTGAAACACCTTACCGTAAAGTGAATCAGGAACAGGTTGATTTCACAAAGGAAGGTATAATATGGTTGAGTGCAGAAGAAGAAGAAGAGAAAATGATAGCCCAGGCTAATGCCCCTCTTCTGAAAGACGGACATTTTGAAAGTACAAGAGCAAAATGCAGGTATGAGGCTGATTATCCTATTGAAGAGGTCTCAAAGATCGACCTGATGGACGTGGCACCAAACCAGATCGCATCAATTGCCGCATCCCTCATCCCATTCCTTGAACATGATGATGCCAACAGAGCACTAATGGGATCAAATATGATGCGCCAGGCTGTTCCTCTAATTAATCCTGAATCGGCAATAGTGGGTACCGGACTGGAAACACAGGTGATCAAGGATAGCCGGATACTTTTTGTTGCTGAAGGCGATGGCGTTGTGGAATATGTAGATGCCACTGAAATAATCATCAGATACACACGCACTGATGAGGAGAAATTTGTGAGCTTCGATGATGATATAAAAAGATATGTTCTTCCGAAATACAAGAAGACAAACCAGAATACCTGTATCAACCTCGTTCCGGTGGTTAAAAAAGGCGAAAAGGTTAAAAAAGGACAGGTTCTTACTGAAGGTTATGGTACGAAAAATGGTGAACTGGCACTTGGCAGAAACCTTAAAGTTGCATTCATGCCCTGGAAAGGCTATAACTTTGAAGATGCAATAGTGATATCCGATAAGGTGGTCCAGGAAGATATGTTTACATCAGTGCATATCGATGAGTACCTTCTTGAAGTACGTGATACAAAACGGGGTCTCGAGGAACTTACTTCCGATATACCCAATGTAAGCGAAGAAGCCACCAAAAACCTGGATGAAAACGGTCTTATAAGGATCGGCGCCCACATAATGCCGGGCGACATATTAATAGGTAAGATCACACCAAAGGGAGAATCAGATCCTTCACCTGAAGAAAAGCTTCTCCGTGCAATCTTCGGTGATAAAGCGGGTGATGTAAAAGATGCTTCTCTCAAAGCAGGCCCTTCGCTGGAAGGTGTGGTAATCGATAAGAAGCTGTTTACCAGAGCTATAAAGGACAGAAAAACCAAAACGGTGGAAAAACCATTGCTCGAAAAGATCGATCAGGAATTCAATAAAAATGTTGAAGATCTTAAGGCAAAACTGGTGGACAAACTCTTTATTCTTGTTAATGGTAAAACATCACAGGGAGTAAAGGATTATCTCAATGTGGATGTAATACCAAAAGGAAGCAAATTCACCCTGAAACAACTTCAGGAGATAGATTTCCTGAATGTAAACCCGAATAAGTGGACTACTGACAAGAAGAAAAATGACAGCATCAAACAGCTGCTCCATAATTATATAATCAAGTTTAAGGAGATCGATGGCGTTTACAAACGCAATAAATATAATATCACAATTGGAGATGAACTTCCAGCAGGTATTGTACGTCTTGCCAAGGTCTATATTGCTAAAAAACGTAAGGTAAAAGTCGGAGATAAAATGGCCGGACGCCACGGTAACAAGGGAATTGTTGCTAAGATTGTCCGCGCCGAGGATATGCCATTCCTTGAAGACGGAACGCCTGTTGATATTGTTCTTAATCCGCTGGG
>Ga0315534_1000572_pt1 | contig 25691 bp, 31 predicted proteins | sample SalMarSW160240MG_FD_203094 | JGI IMG/M metagenome (GOLD analysis project Ga0315534, IMG submission 203094) | Salt marsh sediment microbial communities from the Plum Island Ecosystem LTER, Massachusetts, United States - Salt Marsh Sediment SW1602-40 ...
CGGTGACGGCGATGAAAGTGGTCTTGTTCAGCCGCATGCGGCGGATGCGCGCCAAGGTTCTCTTGGTGAGCCACGGAAATGCCCGCTCCAGCAGTCCTGGCCTGACCGAAAGAGGCTCCAGACCGGAGGCCAACCGCCACAGCCGGCGATACGACCGGAGTTCGCGTTCCGCCGCCTCCCCGCGCCCGCCACGGTCAAGGCCGAACCAGCGGCGAGGACGATAGCCCAGTCTTTCATAGGTTCGCCTGGCGGAGCGCGAGCTTACGGCGATTCCCCACGGCAGCGGCGACAGGACCCGGAGGAGCCTCAGCATGAACCGCGTCCGGCGGGTTCGGCCGGACGGGCCCGCACCCGGCATATTCCACACCACACGCTTGGCCCCGGTCCCGCTCGCGACCGCCGCCGCAATGGCAAAGAGATGCGCGGGCTGACACCATGTCGTCACGACGTCGGGCCGGAACCGCCGCATCAGGACGATCAGGCGAAGGAGCGCGCCCGGTACCTGCCATGGCGTTGCGAGGCCGAGGCAATGCAGCTCAATGCCGGCGTCTTGCAGTGCCGGGTTGGCGCTGCCGTCCTCTTTGAGAGCGACGACGATGTGGCGCGCGCCGTGCGACTGCCGATCGGCCCGGATCACGCGCGCGAGCAGCGCGGCGCGCGCGGCGTGCAAACCGCAAATCACGTGGAGGCTGGCCGGTTTCACAGCCGCCTGTCCCGTCTCCGGCCGCACCATTGGCGTCCCTTCCGAGGCTGGCCCGCGGCCCTAGCGGCAAAAACCTATACGAAGCAGAGACTGGATCATAGGCCGCCAATCGCCGGGCACGCGGCGCTGTCTGTGGTGTTGATGTGCTTTTTCGGCCACAGCGCCTCCAATTCGTCCTCCGGCCGGAACCAGCCCAGGGTGATCCGGCTTTTCCCTCACGAGACGCATCCGTGAGGCGCGAAATGGCCGGGGACCCGAAACAGTGCAGAGTGCAGGCCGCCTCCTGCCGGGCGCTGGCCGAGATGCGGGCCGAACAGGAGAGGGAACATCTCGGCATTGTGGCCCGCGCTCTAGAACAGCTCGCTCTGGAGTACGAAAGCGCCCAGGCGTTCTTGCGGACCATGGACGCGATCAACGAAGCCCTCGGACCGGGAAGCGCGGCGGAGTTTGCACCTTTTGGCGTCCTTGACGACGACGACCGTGAGGCCCGCCAAAATGTCTGAGCTCAAAACCCAGGAGATGCGCGACATCCGCAGCGACCTGGAAGACCGGGCGGACTGGATCCAGCGGCAAATCGAGACCGAGCAGGCTCAATTCGAAACCCTGATCACGCGCGTGAAGGAGGAGCGGGCCAACCGGCTCGAGGCGCTCAAGCCGCAACTGCAAATGCTGAGCGCACTTGCCCGCTTTGCCACCTGGCATCACGACGTGCGCATGGCGCTGACCCGGGCGATTGCCCTGGCGGCGACGGCGGAAATCGCCGCGCGCCGCTTTTCCGAGACGCATACCCTTGGCGAGCCGGCACCGGTTTCGCCGCCCGATGCTGCTGACCACGCGCCGCCGCCTTAAGGCAACGTTCTAGTCCTCGCCGAGCAGGTCCGCGCGCTCTTGGCGCAGCGCGTCGAGCTTTGCCTGCTGCTCGGCGATGCGGTCGGCGTTGCGCGCCTCGTCGGCCGCGCCGGAATAGGCGGCGGCCTGCTCGATCAGCTCGCGCAAATTGTCTTCTACGATTTGGATGCGCCGCTCGACTTCCTCAAGCTTCGCCGAATTCGTCATCGCTGCTTCCCTTTCAAGTCCACGTCCTTGCGGTCTGCCCGCCGAACAGTCCCTAAAACTGCGCGCCGATGTCAATATCGCTTTGCGGCAAACTTCTGACGAAGGCCAAGCCCAGTTTAGAGCGACAGTTCCGCCAGCATGAGGGACCCATCGTCGGGGTCGCGCCGCAGGCGAAAGCCCATCTTTTTGGCAAGTTCCCGCATCGGCGCATTGCGCGCGTGGATCGAGCCGAAGATGCGCCCATAGCCCATGTCCTTGGCCGCGGCGAACACCGTCTCCAGAGCTTTGTGCGCAAGTCCGAGGTCTTCGGCCTCAGGCCGCAGAGAGACGGAAAACTCCGCCGAAATCCCGTCGCCTGCACCGGCGATCCGGGCGCCCCCCAGGATCTCGCCGGCAAGCGCGCCGCGGCCCTCGATCACGACACACAGATCGGCTTCAGGGTCCGGGCGGCAGAAATCGCGGGCCATATCCTCGGTGAGATGGGGAATGCCGGACAGCAGGCGGAACCATTTTGCATTGTCCGTCATGGCATCGTAGCCGCGCATGAGAGAGGCGGCATCGGCCGGGCGGATCGGGCGCATCACATAGGATTCGCCATCCTTGCCCGGAAGCGCGATCCCGCCGGCATCGAGCCGCTCCCGTACCGTCATCGTCTTCGCGGCATGTCCCATGCGTGGTGTCCCATTCATGCGCCGAACCGGCGCGATGCGGATGATTTTTCAAGATTTTGTCGGCGGCATGTCCGCTTCGAGGCCGCTTGATGCCCGTTGTTGCCCGGAGCCCAACATGTGAAGGTACCGGACCGCCGTTCAAAACCGGGGAGCTTCGCGATGCCGCTCATTCGCTTTGACCTGATCGAAGGCCGCAACGATGCCGAGCTGAAGACCTTGCTCGACGCGGCGCACCGCGCCATGCTCGCCGCCTTCAAGGTGCCCGACCGTGACCGCTACCAGATCGTGCACGAGCACAAACGCGCGCACCTGATCGTCGAGGACACCGGACTTGGCCTTGAGCGCAGCGATCAGGTCGTAATCGTCCAAGTGACTTCGCGCCCGCGCAAGAAGAAAGAAAAAATCGCGTTCTACCGGAATTTGTGCGAGGAACTTGAACGGGCGTGCGGCATCGCGCCCGCCGATGTCATGGTGTCGATCGTCGAGAACAGCGACGAGGACTGGTCGTTCGGGCTTGGCCGTGCCCAATTCCTCGAAGGCGATCTGTAACGCTTGAAACGCCGCCTGGGGGGCGTGAGCCATGGGTACGGAAATCGAGCGCAAGTTCCTGGTCATCGGCGAAGCATGGCGGGCGCTGGCCGAACCGGTGCATTACCGGCAGGGCTATCTGTCGATCGCCAAGACGTGCACGGTCCGCGTGCGAACGGCCGGCGATAGGGCCGCGCTGACCGTCAAGGGCGCATCCATTGGCGTGACGCGGAGCGAATATGAATACGAGATTCCGCCGGACGACGCCGAGGAGATGATCGGCCGTCTCTGCCAGCAGCCGGCGATCGAGAAGAACCGCTACCGGATTCCGATAGGGGAGGTGGTTTGGGAGGTGGACGAGTTCCTTGGCGCCAATCTTGGGCTGGTGGTGGCTGAAGTCGAATTGACGTCGGAGGACCAGGCCTTCGACAAGCCCGATTGGATCGGCCGGGAGGTCACCGGCGACCCGAAATATTTCAATGCCAATCTGGTCGCGTGTCCCTTTTCGGCGTGGTGAGCAAGAGCGGGCATAACCGCAAGCCTCGTCTCAAGCTACTTGCCCTCCACGCGCTAATTCGCCGGCTCTGTCAGCCCGGCTGACGGGACAGCGGATTTTCGTGCCGGGCAGGACGATGGATCCTTCATGCATCCGGTGATCCAATCAGCAAACTTGTCCACCCGCATATAAACGTGTGGCTTGTCGGGCACACATTCTTGTCCAAAACTGACGGTCCCAATAAGCTTGCTGTTGCGTGTCAGGGGACCTCCGCTATCGCCTTCGCAGGGGGTTCCTCTGTTTAAGTCGTAACCAGCACACACCATCCGTTCAGACAAATTGCCATCGTAGTCCTGGTTGCACCTGTCTATGCTTTGCAGCGTCACTTCCACTACCCTGAGCTGGGAAGACGCGTCCCCGCTTTCCGTGACACCCCAGCCTGTGACAGATGCCGTATCCCCGGGTACACCGATGTCGCTTGAGGTGCCGAGCGCAACGGGTTGACCTTTTGCCGGGTCATGAAGCTTCAGAAGCGCCACGTCGTAATCATTTCCTGTTGAAACATAGTCCTCGTGAACAAGTACCGCGGCCACATTGGAAGTCTGCCCCGACGAACGTAAGTCGGCGGTCCCGGAAAACACACGAACCTCCTCGGGATCCAAAACGCCCCAGAAGGGCAAGGTGACACAATGAGCTGCGGTCAAAACCCAATCAGGACGGATAATCGATCCGCCGCATACAAACGCCTCTTGATCTGGGTTCTCGGGATCTACGAGCATCACTGCGATCTGCCAGGGATGGTCTTCCCACTTCGCGTCCTCTCCGTCGATGATGAACGGGCTACTTAGAGCCTTCGAATGCCGGGCCAAAGCATCCCTGTATGCAGCCGTATTTTTTGCAGGCTCGGCGACAGCTTTTTGGCGGTCACTCAACGCGATAAAAGAGGAAATGAAAGCGACCGTAAGCCCCAATAAGACCGATGTTTTCATCTCAAACCCCGCTTCCCACTTGACGTTGCGATCGTGTTGGCAGGACCCCTACAGTAGCTGCATAAGCGCTCCTGTTCACGCTTTTTATCAGTGGTCAGATGAAAGGGCAGGGCGATGAGTGCCGTTGCCTATCGAAGGACGCAGCGCGCCACTGTGATCCTGGCGCTTTTTGCGGCGGCGATCGTGGGCGCAGCGCTCGCGGCGATGCTGGTAAGCCCGTGGTTTTGGCTTGTTGTCCTGGGGCTCGCGGCCGTCGCTTACCTGTTCTCGTCGCTGACCGTGCTGGTCGACGACAAGGCGGTGCAATGGTCTTTCGGTCCGGGCCTGATCTGGAAATCCGTCCTGCTGGCTGACATTGCCGAGGTGCAAAGCGTGCGCAACAAGTGGTGGTATGGCTGGGGGATCCGCTATACGCCGCATGGCTGGCTCTACAATGTGTCCGGCCTCGACGCGGTCCAGCTCGGCCTGACTGGCGGCAAGACGGTCCGGGTCGGGACGGACGAGCCAGCCCAGCTTTGCCGGGCGATCCGCAACGCCAAGGGCGACGCTTAAGGGAAAGTCCGGATTCGACACGCAGGCCAAAGACTTCGGCGCCGGCAATATCCGTTAGGATAAGCGGACATTTGCCATTATTAGCTCTTACAACTGGCGTCTTCTGAGCGTGCCTGGTCTTTGAATACTTAAGATTGTACTCGAACCTAGAGAGGGACACATGACGAAAGCAGGTTTGGCCGTCATCGCCGCCGCCTTGGCCGGAGCTGTTTCAACCGCAGCTCTGGCGCAAACCGCATACCCCGTCACCGAGGAGGAAAAAAATAACTGCGAGTATGACTACCGGCAATACTGCAATCAAGACGGACTCGGCAGTCAACTGCTGGCGCTTTGCATGAGGCAGCACGGCAAGGAACTCTCGGCCGCATGCATCAAAGCGCTGGAAGATGCAGGCGAAGTCACGCCGGAAGAGGAAGCCGAGCTGGAGAAGCGCGGCAACTGATCGCGCCGTCCAGGACCGCGGTTCCATGCGAGGCGGCGAATGGCCGCCTCGCACTGGGCCAACCTAACTCCCGATCGAATGCTAGTGGTTACGAGCTAACCATTCGCGTAACTAATTTGAACGAATTGCCTCGGCAATGTAGGCGGCAAGATAGTCGGCATATTTCTTATGCCCCTCGACAGAAAAATGCGGATCCCACGCCAAATAAACGTCATCCGAACCGACTTTGTCGAAATACGCGCGCGGATCCAAAAATCTCAACTGCCGTTCTTCGGCCCACGTTTTAACGCGATCCTGAAAATCGTGAAATTGCCGAAACTCAGAAAGTTGACCTTTAGCCGGTATGACCGCGATCAACACGGCGATGTCGTGACGGGCACAATAGTCGGCAATTCTGTTTAGGGACTCGAACATCGTCCTATAATTTTCGTCGGGTATGGTCACGCCGGTCAACACACGGTCGAAGTCATCATGGACATCGTTCAGAAAGAGATTAACGATCACAATCTTGGGGCTGAACACGGGAGCATATGTCTCAAGCATCCAAGACATCTCCAATGCGCTATAGCCACTGACGGCAAGATTTATCGGATTGGCGGGGAGCCCGCGCGACCTTAGTTTCCGGCCAACGCGGCTAACGAACGTATCCTTCGGAGCGGTCCACAATCCCTCCGTAAAAGAATCCCCCAAGAAAAATATGTTGCTTCCATCCGCAACGGGGGAAATGGATGGCTTGAAGCCATTTTCATCGGTGCGGAAGCGAATACAGTCGTGCGCTGTGTCTTTGAGCAAGGCCCTAACGTTCTTGCTGTTCCTTAGCACACGGCTCTTGAATCGCAGTCCGGACCAAATGCGACAATTGTATATGCCGATGTTCGGGCGGTAACGAAATTTGAGAGACCCATACATCTCTGTTGGGACAAAGAGGCGTTTTTGAAGCGCTACACCCTGATCGAAGTCCGCAACAGTTCTAAACCTGGGGCCTGATCGCGCGGCGGCGATAAGTCGGTAGTAGGACTCGTTGCTAAAGAGCAAAGCCGCAATCTTGGATTTTCGAACGAGCGGCGTGGTGTCGTGGCCAAACGCTTCGGCCCATTTTACGTGAAGGAAAATCGTACCGGCGACGATGGACAGGCCCGCAATCAAACCTAACATGACCGAAAGGACCGGAAATAAGATGCGCTTTGTGATCACGACGATTCCTGCGGCGCGCGAGGGCCGAACGCGCTGATTGCCGAAAATCAAGACAATCTGGCATATGAAATAGCTGACGTGATCGATGGCGTCGAGAGCATGGGGAACCTGGACGGCTCGCGGCGCTGAGGGGCAAGGCGGAGCAGGGCGCGCCGGCCGCGCCGGAATCGAGTTTCCAGGGCACCTAGCCGAAACCACGAGCATGAAGTGTCAATGCGAGGCGGCGGACGGCCGCCTCGCATTGCGGGACGCTAATGCGTCTTCTTGTAATAGGCTTGGGCCTTGGCAAGGTTGCCTTCCGGGTCCTTCATGAACTGCGTCTTGGCATCCTCACTGCCGAAGCAGTAGCTTTTGCCGCCAATTTCTCCGCTGATCGTGCAGTCCGTGTGGATATCCTTGCCGAGCGCAAGACCCATGGCGCACATATCGTCGAATTCGGCGGCGAGTGCGCCGGTTGCGAACAGCATGGCGCCCGACAAGGCCGAAATGAGGGTAAGCTTTTTCATCTTGATTCCTCCTGACTTGCAATTGGCAAAGAACAAAGCGCCCTTTGCAGATGCGGTCAGGCTAAGAGCGGATCGGCCCAAACCTATGTGACTTGGGTCACGAGGCTGCGCTCACAAGTTCGCGATGTTCAGTTGACCAACGAGCGTGACGCGGGGCGCTAAAGCGTCTTGTCGAGCAAACCTTCGATGGACAGCTCGCTCGTGTCGCCCACCGACCGGTCGAGCTCCGTATCGCCCTTGAAGACGATCAGCGTGCTCTGCGACCGGGCGTTCAGCGCCCGCGCGACCTCCTTTTGTTTGTCGAAGTCGACCTTGAATACGACCAGGTCCTTGTACTTGGGCTCGCGCGTAAGCTGGGTGAGGATCGGGTTCTGCGCGCGGCACACGTTGCACCACACGGCGAACACATCGACCAGGATCGGCTTGCCCGCCTGTTGCGCGGCGGCAAAGGCGTCCGGCGTAAACGGCTTCCACTCGGCAGCCGTAGCGTGCGGTGACCAAAGAAGGGCAAGGCCAACGGTGCCGGCAAGGAAAGCGCGATAAACGGCGACTGCGGCGGACGTGATATACGCTCCAGGCATAGGACAGCTCCTCGATGCGCTTGCGAACGGCGGACCGCCCGCTCCCTACCACTCCGCCCCGGCGGGTTCTGTGACCCCGGTTACGTTGCCGGCTGGCGCCGACCGACCTTACGATCGCCTGGCCCTCTAACGCTAAGGGGCGGCAAAGCTAGATTTATCTACCACGGTCCCGCAAAGCGCCCAATATCCGAAGGCTGAGCGCGGTGGGCGCTCTGCCAACCGGTGGAGACGTTCATGCAAAAAGCATTGACGCTTATATTCGTGCTTACAATGGTCGCCCTGCTCCCTTCGATGTCGCAGGCTGCGGGCGTCAAACTCAACAAAGACCAAGTTGCAACCGTTTGCGGCAAGGGACTGAAAACCTCGGGCAGCATTAGCGGCTGCAAAAAAGCGTGCGGAGTCAATAAAGAGCATACATGTGAATACGGGTGCGAGAACGGGAAGAACTGCGAGGGAACTTGCACTGACTGCGGAGTCCAGAGCCGCACCGTGATGTTCCCAAAAATCTATGCCAATCGTTTGGTAAGACAGTCGCTGAGACCTCAATGAGGACGCACCCATGACGTTCTGCGGCAGCCCATGATGATGATGGCTGACCGGCGGTAATCCGCAACCGAGCCGGAACGACGCGCCAGCTTTCGCAACCGTCGGATCCGGCTCGGGCTCCCGCAGTCGCTGCGACATTGCAGAGAGTCCCGGACCATTCGGCGGCATCACTTTGGCGGATACCGGCGCCTTTTGTGCTCGGCGCTCTCTCCGTTGGCAACAGTGCCGCACCCCACTACCTCCAATCTTGGCGCTAACCCATATAGAGGCTGAGTTTTTGCCTCAACTCGGCCATTGCTAAAACACCATCTAGGAGAAGCGACATGGCACTGGATGAGAACAAGCTTCACGAATTTCTTGGGCGCGCGCTCGTCGATCTCGGCGGCGCCGTCAACGCCGTTCTCATGTCGATCGGCGACGAACTTGGGCTTTACCGGGCCCTTGCCAAGGGCCCGCAGACGCCGGCCGAACTCGCCAGCAACACCGACACCAACGAACGCTACATTCGCGAGTGGCTGAACTGCCAAGCGGCCGGCGGCTATGTCAGCTACGACAAACCAACCGGCAAATATTTTCTGAGTGAAGAGCAGGAACTTTGCCTGGCAAATCCGAACGGGCCGGTCGATCTGCCGGGCGCCAGTTTGGTGGCGCGCGATTTTTTCCATGTCCACGACCGTGCGCTGGAGAATTTCCGCACCGGTGAAGGCATGGAATGGGGCGAACATCATCCTTGCCTATTCCACGGAACGGAACGCTTCTTCCGTGCGGGCTACAACGCCAACCTTCTGTCGTCGTGGATTCCGGCGCTCGACGGCGTGGAAGCCAAGCTCAAGGACGGCGCGCGGGCGGCTGATGTGGGCTGCGGACACGGCGCCAGCACCGTTTTGCTCGCCAAGGCGTTTCCGAACTCCGAGTTCGTCGGTTACGACTACCACGCGCCGTCGATCGAAACCGCAACGGAGCGCGCCAAGGAGGAAGGCGTGACCAATGCGCGGTTCGAGGTCGCGGACGCCACCGGCTATGACGGCAAGGATTTCGATCTCATTGCCTTCTTCGACTGCCTGCACGACTTTGCCGATCCGGGCGGTGCGGCGCGCCATGCGCGAAGCGCCTTGAAAACCGGCGGGACCTGCATGCTGGTCGAGCCGTTTGCCGGCGACCAAGTCGAAGACAACCTCAATCCCGTGGGACGGCTCTATTACGGCGCATCGTCTCTCGTTTGCGTGCCGGTTTCGCTGGCCAAGAACGGACCGGCGCTTGGCGCGCAGGCGGGGGAAAAGCGGTTACGCGAGATCATGATCGACCAGGCCGGGTTCTCGGACGTGCGGCGTGCCGCCGAGACGCCCTTCAACATCGTGCTTGAGGCAAGGCCTTGAGGCGTTGGCCAATGTCTGCTTGTGGCACATAGCGGACATTGATTTCAGCGCTGAAAATGTCCGCTCTTGGAGGTGAAGCGGCCGTGGCTAATTAGGCTACGGTCCTCAGCCGCCGCAGGCGTCGATGCCAGGTACGCAGGTGTTGTTGGCACCGTTGCAGCCACATTGCCCCTCCGGTGTACGGCATTCGCCATAGGGTGGCGGGAAATTTAACTCACAGGTGGTGTTGGGTTCCGGCGTGGTCGTGGTGGTCCGCTTCTTCCGCCTGCGGTGATGCTTGTCGTCCTCGTGGTCCTTGTCATCCTTGCCGTATTTGTCGTCCTCTTCCACGTCGCGCGGCGACGCCTGCGCATGTGCAGGGACGATGACCGATCGTACGAGAGGAGAATGCCAGGCGGCGGGCAACACCACAGTCGTGGCCGCCCCGCCTAGAATAAAGGCCTTCAGAACTTGCCTGCGGTCTTTTCGACCCCGGTCGTCGTCCATTTGCCCAGCCCCCGAGTCGCCTCAAGAACTGCCAAGAATCTACAATATTCCGGCAAGGCGGACTATGACGAAAATATCACAACGATGACATTCCGCGCTCTGTGTTTGCGGACACCAGGGGCATTTTGGCGGAGGGAGGGCCTGCCGCTTCGAGACTTGTTTGCTTTCGGGGGGTGAAACAGACATTGGCAAACCGGGCCTCAATGTTCGCTAATGGCACATGGCGGACATTGATTTCGGCAGTGAAGAGGTCCGCTTTAGGGCGCAAAGCGGACGTCCCATAAGTGCCGGCTAGTGACGAATGGGGATCTCCGCCGGCTCGGGAGCGGCAAGCGGGCCCAGACCGATGAGTGCGGCCTGCCGCACGCTGATGGCCGTAAGAAAGCTCGCCGCAATCATCTCTCCGCCGTCCTCTAGCATCGCAGCGAAAAAAGACAGGCGAGGTGAGGCCAAGCCCTGAATCTGAATGTGAACCATATCGATGACGATGCCAAAGAAGATGAGCAGCCCAAGCCAGGGGAATTGACGGTGCGTAAAGTCCTTGGCTTCGAGATCGGCCGCGCGATAGGCGATCGCCATGGCGCCGAAGAGCGCGATGCCGGCACCTGCGACGGCGATAAGCTCGCCGAAATCCACCGCGCGCAACGCCAAGGCGGGGCTTAAGTCGAACGCGGTCGCGAGCCTCTCGCCAAGGCTCTCATGGATTCGGGTGGCGTCGTCCACCAGGAAATAGACGAACAGCATTGCCCATGTGAGATAGAGCGGCTCGCGTCTCCGCCAGAAGCAATACCCGCAAGCCAAGGCGCTTGCGGCCCATTTGGCATAGTTGAACCACTCGGGAACGCTGCCATCGCGCGCGACGTCGAACCGGGCATCGAACAGACCGCGCGACCGCAGCCATATGTGGACGGCAATGAAGGCCAGATCGAAAATAATGAGCAGAGAGAGCAGGGAAGCCCCGCGTAGACGCGTCAGTCCGTTGATCCACGGATGGGCTCGCGGCTGAAATTTTTCGCCGGCACCTTGGGCATAGGCAGACCGGCTTGCCTGCTTTTCCAACTTGGCGTTTTTGCCCAGCGTGAAGGCGTTCGCCTCGGTCATGGTCCCCCCCCTCCGGATGATCAACACCGGAGCCACAAGCCTTTTAGCATGTCGCCAACATCGATTCCTGCGCTGAGAATGCCAACTCTTGGGGGTTAGGGTAGGGCGATGTCCGAAGCCAACCCGCTCACGTCCGCCCCAGTTGCGCCCGCTACCGGAAAAAAGCATTCGGTCGGGCTTGAACCGACCGACTAGTCGGTCTATATACGCTGCCATGACCCAGGTTGCGATCAAATCTGCCGCCAAAGCCAATACCCGAGGGCGGGCGAAGCGGACCTCCAAGGAGAAACTCATCGGGGCGGCCCGCCGCCTGATGCTCGCTCAGGGCTATCCGGTCACCAGCGTCGACGACATCATCGAAGCCGCCGGCGTCAGCAAGGGAAGCTTCTATCATCACTTCGAATCAAAGGAGGAGCTTGCCCTCACGGCGATGCATGACTTTCTTGCCGACGGCGCGGCGCTGATGATGGATGGCCCGTTCCGCGACGTCGCCGATCCTCAAAAGCGCGCCATCGCCTTTCTCAAACATGTCGAAAGCGTCGCCACGCGGCTTTGGGATCACGGCTGCCTGCTGGTCATGTTCTCTGTCGAGCTGGCCGGAACCAGTCCGAGGGTCCGTGAAGAGACGAGCGCCGTCCTGCGTAAGATGATCGGCAAAGTGGCGGCAATTCTGCGGCCTTTGACCAAGGAAGGGGGCGGGAAGGTGCCGATGACGGCCGATACACTGGCGAACATGTATCTGGCGGTGATCGACGGGTCCCTGGTCTATGCGCGCGCGACCGGCGACTCCGGCGGCATTGCCAGGAACCTGAAGGCCTTCCGTCAGCAGCTCGAAGCCGCGAGCAAGATCGCGTGACGAGCATGCCGACATCCATCCTCCCCGCATATTTTTTTGGATCAAGGGCTAAACCGACTAGTCGGTATATTGCCGGAGCCGTGAACGGATGAGCCAAGCTCTTTCCTCCGCCCTTTCGGTCTGGCCGGGACGCCAGAGCGTCGTCAGCGCCAAGGAGGCGCGCGGGCTGATCGCGCTGACGGCGCCGATTGCGGGCACGGCGCTGACCAATATGGGCATGTCGATTACCGACACGGTGATGATGGGCTGGACCGGACCCGACGCCTTGGCTGCGGGCGCGGTGGTGAGCGACCTCTATTCCATCATCTATTATTTCATGGCCGGCATCCTGTCGGCCTCGGCCGCGCTGATGGCGCATGCCTTGGGCGCGGGGCGCGGCGCCGAAGTCCGGCGGGTGTTGCGTCAAGGATTCTTCGCCGCCGCGATCCTGACCGTCCCGGCCTTCTTCCTGGTGTGGAACGTGAGCGGGCTGCTTCGCATGTTCGGCGTCGAGGAAACCGTCATCGAACTCGGCAGCGGCTATCGCCAGATGATGGCGTTGGCCATCGTGCCGATGATGTTCGTTGCGGTGTGGCGTAACGCGTTTGCGGCGCTCGGACGGCCCAAGATCTTCCTGATCGCGACGTTACTGGCATTGCCCGCGAACGGGCTCGGCAATGCGGTCTTCATGTTCGGGCTGGGTCCGATACCGGCGATGGGTCTCGCCGGGGCAGGAGTGGCGTCGGCGATCGTCGCCGCAGCTCTGGCCGCAGGCTTCGCCGCCTTTGCCGTGCTGAACGGCGAGATGCGCCGGCTCTGCCTGTTCCGGCGCCGCTTTAGGATCGACCGGCGGTATCTCATCGAGATCTTCCGGCTCGGTATTCCGATCGGCTTTTCGAGCATCGGCGAGGTGGGGGTCTATCTGGTTTCCACCGTGATCATCAGCCTGTTCGGCGCGGCGGCGCTGGCGGCCCATGCCATTACCTTAAGGATGGCGGGCGTCGTCTACGCCTTGACCGTCGGACTGTCGCAAGCGGCAACCGTGCGGGTCGGCTATGCCGCCGGCCGTGCCGACGCGAGGGGCATGGCTGAGTCTGGCTGGACGGCGCTCGTGATTGGCACGGGCTTCGGGCTGGGCATTTTCGTTATCCTCGCCGGCACCGCCAACGAGCTGCCTTGGCTGTTCCTCAATCATGGCGAAGCCGGCAGTTACGAGGTCGCAACCGGCGCCGCCGGTCTCTTGTTTTTGTTGGGCGCTCTCAACCTCGCGGTCGGACCGGCCTCGTCGGCGATGGCGATTCTGCGGGGGCTGAAGGACACGCGCGTCCCGATGGTGCTCGGCCTCACGGCCAAATGGATGATCGGCATGCCGGTGGCTTATTTCGCGGCCTTTCGCCTCGGTTGGAGCGCCGACGGCGTGTGGGCAGGACTCGTGGTCGCCGAGGCCGCAACGGCGATCCTAATCGGCGCACGATTATTGCGCCGCGGCATGGAGCGGTAACACAAGGTTGTCATCAACGAAGTGGAGACGGAACATGAACGACGTGAAGATGGAGACTGCCATGAACCCGAACAAAGCCCTTTGGGAAAAAGGCGACTTCACGCGCATTGCGCGGACCATGCGCAAGAGCGGCGAGGCGCTGGCGAACTCGTTCGGCATCGCCAAGGGTCTCAAAGTCTTGGATCTCGGATGCGGCGACGGAACGACCGCACTGCCGTCGGCAGCGCTCGGCGCGGATGTGTTGGGCGTGGATATTGCGCGCAACCTGGTCGAGGCCGGCAACCGCCGCGCGCGTGAGCAGGGGCTGGCCAATTGCCGGTTCCAGGAAGGCGATGCGTCCGATCTGCACGCGCTGACCGATCAGAGTTTCGACCTCGTCGTCAGCATCTTCGGGGCGATGTTCGCGCCGAAACCTTACGATGTGGCCAAGGAGATGGTGCGGGTGACCCGCCCCGGCGGCCGCATCGTCATGGGCAATTGGATTCCTAACGATCCGACTCTGATCGCGCAGGTGCTGAAAGTCAGCGCGGCCTATACGCCACCGCCTCCAGAAGGCTTCGTCAGCCCCATGACCTGGGGCGTCGAAGACGAGGTGATCGCACGCTTCGCTGGCGCCGGCGTCGCAAAAGACCAGATCGCATTCGCGAGAGAGACGTTCACCTTCGATTATCCGGCGCCGCCGTCGGACATCGTCCGCGACTTCAGGCATTATTACGGACCGACCATGAATGCCTTCGCGGCGGCGGACAAGACCGGCCGCGCCGAAACGCTGCAGGCGGAACTGGAAGCGCTGTTCGACAGCCACAATACCAGCCCGAGCAAGGAGGCCACGTGCATTCCGGCGACTTTCCTGCGCGTGACCGTCGCTCGGACATAGGATCGGCAGCTGAACTTGCACTCACTCTGGGCGATGCCTATATATAATGTGCTGGCTTATTGCCCGCAGGCGATGACGGTAAAGATGACCGTGCTTCGGGCACGCCACGCTTTTCCGAACATCTTGGCACTTTGAGCGTGAATCGCGCTCGGCCCCGCGGCTTTCCCAACCCGGGAAGGACTCGCCTGTATTCTAAGCAGTGCCTGAATTTTCGAGGCGCCGATAGACGCTTCGTCAACCGCCGAACGCCCGCGCGAAGAGAGGATTTGCACGATGTCATTGTCATTCGATTATTCAGCCCTAGCGGAACTTTATCCGACCAGAAGCTACAAGCGCAGAGCGGGAGCCGTTGCCTACAAGCGATTCGAGGTTGCGGCGGAAGCCGTGCGCTTCGCCATGGAGGAACTTCCGCCGGAATTTCTTTTGGGCACTTATCTCGAGGTCGACGAGGAAAGGTTCAACGGCAAGCAAATTCGCTTGTTGTACGAGAGCGAAGATTATCCTCTCCCCCGCAAGTCGCCGTCTAAGAAGAGCAAGCGAGCGGCCAAGACCTAGGGCCGCCACTTGCACGGGCGTTCACGGGTCTCGGTGGCGTTTCCTGTGACGCGCAGTGTACGCATATCATACCTGCCTGGATCAGTGCCGCGTGGCCGGGCAGGGCCGGCATCATGCTCGTTCTGAAAACACTCGAAAGGAGGTCGTTCTGAAAGTTTTTGTTCGCGATAACAATGTCGATAAGGCCCTTAGGGTTTTGAAGAAGAAACTGCAACGCGAGGGACTGTTCCGTGAAATGAAGCGCCGCAGAGCCTATGAAAAACCCTCGGAGAGAAAGGCGCGCGAAAAGGGGGAGGCGATTCGCAGGGGCCGTAAGGCGGCGCGAAAGGCCGCGCAACGCGAAGGCCTGCTGGCCAATCCGCGAAAGAAGCGGGCCGCAGCCGGACGGCGCTTCGCCTAGCCATCGCCACTTTTTTGTAATGCGTATGCAGCAAGCCCGCCTCCATTGCGGGCTCGAATGCAATTTTCAACCACGGGAGATATTTCATTATGAGCTCGGCTAGCAAAGGGCGCCCCTTTCGCGTCGGGAAACCGCCTAAGAGGGTGCTTATTGGAGAGACTCTTGAAGAGGAGGCGGCTCGACTTGAAAAGGAGATCGCCGCTCACCCTGTAACGCGGTGCGAACCTGGCGCGCATAACCCGTCCTCGCGGCCGGGTTGGAGCAGCAAGCCCCTTATTTCTCTTTCAGAGCAGGCGGAGGCCGAAGACATCGCCAAGAAGATGATGCGGAAGACAAAGAAGAAATCCTAGGCTCGCTGCCCGCTCATCGGGAGTTTTAGCTTGTAATCTGCGGTCCCAGCGCCTATGTACGCGCATCGACATTTGGCCGGATAAATGGCCGTTTCGCCTTCGCTGATTGCCAGGCGCACGTTCAAGACCCTTCCAAACATCGACGAACCTGCTTCGGTCCGCACCTCTGGTGCGGCCGGGCGCAGAACTGCAACTGACTATCAGCGAAAGGACGACCCCTTATGACTAAGGGAACTGTAAAATTCTACAACGAGCAAAAGGGCTTCGGCTTCATCGAGCCCGAAGACGGCGGCAAAGACGTGTTCGTGCATGCCACGGCGCTTGAGCGCGCCGGCATCAGCCGACTCGTGGAAGGCCAGAAAGTCTCTTTTAACACGGAAGTCGACAGCCGCAGTGGCAAGACCGCCGTGGGAACGATCGAGGCCGCCTAGTCCTGAAACGGACTAAGTGAGCTTTGACATTGAGAGCCGTCCCCTTCTGGGGGCGGCTCGTTAGTTTTAGGGGTTCCCGAAAGGGGACATGCGCGCCTCAGCTCTCTCGCCCGCCGCCGATATCCACTTTGGTTTTCTCGCCCCTGAGCCTGGCGATGATGGTGGCGCAACAGGCATCGCCCCAGATATTCACGCTGGTGCGGCACATATCGAGCACCCGGTCGAACACCAGCAAGACACCGATCGCCTCCACCGGCAGGCCGATGGCGGCGAGAATGATGGCGATCGCCACCAGCGAGGCCGAGGGCACGCCGGCAACGCCGATCGAGGTCAGAAGCGCAATCGTGACGACCGTGAACTGCACGCCAAGACTCAGCTCCAGCCCATAGGCCTGGGCCAGGAACATTGCCGCGGCGCACTCATAGAGCGCGGTCCCGTTCATGTTGACTGTAGCCCCGAGCGGCAGCACGAAGCTCGAGACTTCGTTGGAAACGCCGACTTTCTCTTCAATCGTGTCCATGGTGACCGGCAAGGTCGCCGATGACGACGAGGTGGAGAAGGCGGTGAGCAGGGCCGGGGCCATGGCCCGCATGGTGGCAAACGGTTTGACGCGGCCGACGAACCGCAACAGCAAGGGCAGCGTGATCAGCGAATGCAACGCAAGCGCCGCGACCACGGCGAGCGCGAATATCGCCAGCGGTCTTGCAGCGGCAAAACCCGTCTCGGCGATCACGGCGGCGACAAGGCCGAACACGCCAATCGGCGCGAATTTCATGATGAGCTCGGTGATCTTCATCATGACGTGAAACACGCCATTCCAGAACTTGAACAACGGCTCGGCATAGTCGTGCGACAGATGAGTCATAAAGTAGCCGAACAGGAGGGAAAAGAAGATCAGGCCCAACATCTGACCTTCGGCCGCCGCCTTGACGATATTGGGCGGCACCATGCGCTTGAACACGTCCACGACATCGCCGGCGCCCTTGCCTTCGATCTTCGTGCCGATGTCCGCGGCCGGTGCATCGAGCGCCAGGATGTCGCCAGCCGGTTTGCCGTCGACAGTGCCGGGCGCGACTGTGTTGATGACGAACAGACCGATCAGAATCGCGGCGAGCGTCGTGACGGCGTAGAACAGCAAGGTGCGGGAGCCGAGCGCGCCGATCTTGCCGCCAGAGCCGATGCCGGCAACGCCGACGATGATCGACGATGTGATCAGCGGCACGATGATCATTTTCAGGGCATTCAGAAAGATCTCGCCGACAAACTTGAACACCGAGAGAAAGCTGACACCGAGGAACGCCGGCGTCGCAGCGTCGGTGCTGTAGTGCTTGACGATCGACCCGGCGATGGCCGCGAGCACGATGGCGATGAGAATTTGCCAGTGGAGGGCGAGCTTGCGCGGCATCTCTATTCCTCGAAGCGGGCCGAAAAGAGAAGGAACAGTAGCGAACCCGTGGGAGCTTCGGTGTCAACCCGGAATATCCGCTTATGATGCGGTGCGGGATGTTCGGTCTTTGCCTTTGAGAGAAACCTGATTCTCACCTGGAGCGGGGTGGCTAAGCGCTGCCTCGGATGCTATAGGCACTGGACTTCACTTTTTTTTCCCGACAATCAAGAAAGGAAGGGGGGAGCGATCTCGCACGCAACGAGACCTTTGTTCATTCCCGAGCCTGCGCAAGATTATGGCGAAGATCCTCTCTCCGTCAGAGAAACAGACAAGTATGTATCTGAATATATACGGTCTTTCGTAAAAAAGTGGGATGAGCTGATCGATTGGAAGCAGAGAGCCAAGAGCGAAGGCCGCTTCTTCATCGATGTCCTAAAGTCGCGCGGCAAGCGGAGCGTGCTGGATGTTGCAACCGGTACAGGCTTCCACTCCGTCCAACTTCTAAAAGCCGGGTTTGAGGTGTTTTCGGCGGACGGCTCGGCGGAGATGCTGGCCGAAGCATTCAAAAACGGCTGCTCTCACGGGGTCATCCTCAAGACCATTCATGCCGACTGGCGCTGGCTCAACCGTGACGTGAACGGCAAATACGACGCTATCATCTGTCTCGGCAACAGCTTCACGCATTTGTTCGATGAGAGCGACCGCAGGCGGGCTCTGGCGGAATTTTACGCCGCGCTAAAGCATGACGGCATCCTGATCATCGATCAGCGCAACTATGACAGCATTTTGGACGACGGCTTCGCCAGCAAGCACAAATATTATTATTGCGGCGAACAAGTCTCGGCCTCGCCGGTCTATGTCGACGACGGGCTGGCCCGTTTCGAATATGTGTTTCCCGACGGGTCGACACACAATCTGAACATGTTTCCGCTGCGCAAGAACTACACGCGGCGCCTGCTGCGCGAGGCCGGGTTCCCGCAGATCCATTCCTACGGCGATTTCCAGGAGGAGGGCGAGGAAACCAATCCCGACTTCTTCATCCACGTCGCGGAGAAGACCTATGACGGATGACGGCGCCATCGCACTGACCCGCGACTATTACGACAGCGCCGAGGCCGACGATTTTTACCGCACCATCTGGGGCGGCGAAGACATCCATATCGGTCTTTACGAGAACGGTTCGGACATCAGGCAAGCCAGTAGGCGTACGGTCGACCGGATGGCGAGCAAGATCGGCGATCTGTCCGACCGGCGCATTCTCGACCTTGGCTCCGGTTATGGCGGCGCGGCGCGGGTGCTGGCCGGCGAGCACGGCGCGCATGTGACGTGTCTCAACCTGTCGGCGATCGAAAACGAGCGCAATCGAGCCTTGAGCCGCGTAGCCGGCGTTGCCGACACCGTGGAGGTGATCGACGGCTCCTTCGACAACGTCCCGTGCGACGACGAAAAGTTCGACCTGGTATGGAGCCAGGACGCGATCTTGCATGCACCGGATCGCACGGCCGTGCTCGACGAGGTGGCCCGTGTGCTCAAATCGGGCGGCGACTTTATTTTTACCGATCCGATGCAGGCCGACGGGGTTGACGACAGGAAGGCTCTCCAGCCGATTTACGATCGCCTGAATTTGTCCGACCTCGCCTCGCCCGATTTCTACCGCGCTGAGCTCGGCAAGCGCGGCTTTGTCGAGGTGCAGGTAGAGGATCTGACCGATCACATGCGCACGCACTATGCGCGGGTCGGCGAGGAACTCGATGCCCGCCGTGACGAGCTTGAGGCCGGCGATGCCTTCGTCGATCGCATGCTCGCCGGGCTCGGCTATTGGGTGACCGGAGCCGATAGCGGTTTGCTTTCCTGGGGAATCTTGCACTTCCGGAAGCCGGCTTGATGCCGCCTGGCCGCGACGACGACGCTCTCGCGCATTCCGCGATCGGCGTCCCCGCCGCCGGCAAGCTTGTGGTTGCGGCCTTCGTCCTGCTGACGATCGGCTGGCCGACCTTGGCCAAGGAGAGTTTCGTCTCGGTTCGCAACGTGATCGACCATTCGGCCGGCTGGTTTTACGGACTGGTCGTCTCCTTTGCGCTTATTTTGTGCATTGTGCTCATGCTCGGACGGTGGGGCTCGGTCCGGCTTGGCGCGGACACCGAGAAGCCCGAATTCGGCTGGCTGTCCTGGACCGCGATGCTGTTCGCCGCCGGCATGGGGATCGGGCTCGTGTTCTGGTCCATTGCCGAGCCGCTGGCACATTATGCGGAGAACCCTCTGCTTGCCGATTGGGGTGACAATCCTTCGGACCTGATCCGCGCCCGCGTGGCCATGGAAATCACCTTCTTTCATTGGGGGCTCACGCCCTGGGCGCTCTACGCGCTTGCCGGGCTGATCTTCGCCTATTTCTCGTTCCGCAGGCGCGAGCCGCTCACGATCCGTTCGGCCATGCGTCCGTTGATCGGCGACGCCATCACGCGTTGGCCCGGCAAGCTGGTCGATGTCGTGGCCATTGTCGCCACCGTGTTCGGACTGGCGACGTCGCTCGGTTTCGGTGCGGCGCAGATCAACGCCGGACTTGACCGCCTGTTCGGCTGGAGCGTGTCGACCGAGCACAAGCTCCTGCTGGTGGCGGTGATCGCCGGGGCTGCCGTCCTGTCGGTGAGCTCGGGACTCGAGCGCGGCATCCGCTGGCTCTCGCTTGCCAATATCTGGCTGGCGGCACTGATTCTCGCCGTGGTCTTGCTGTCCGCGCCGGTCGAGCCGATCGCGCGGAACGTCTCGATCAGAGTGGCCGACTATTTGGCCAATCTGCCTTGGCTAACCTACGCGACTGCAAAGGACGGCAGCGGCTGGGCGGCGACTTGGACGACCTTCTATTGGGGCTGGTGGATAAGCTGGACACCCTTTGTCGGATTGTTCATCGCCCGCATTTCGCGCGGGCGGACCGTGCGCGAATTCATTCTCGGAGTCCTCCTGGTGCCGACGGCCATCACCTTTATCTGGCTGTCGATCATGGGTGGGGCCGCGATCTCCGCCGCGCGGGCGGGGCCGGAGATCATTAGCATCGCTCAAGCGACGCCGGCGCTGTCTCTCTATGCCATGATCGATTTCCTGCAGTCCGGGTCCTACGCAACGGCCATCGCCGCGGCCGTCACCTTGCTGGTCGCCGTGTTCTTCGTCACCAGCGCCGATAGCGGCGCGCTGGTGATCTCGACCATGCAATGCGGCGGACATACCGAGCCGCCCGTACTTGAGCGCGTGCAATGGGGCGTGGGGATCGGTGCCGTGGCCGCCGCGTTGCTCATCGCTGGAGGGCTCGGTGCGCTGCAAGCCGCTGCGGTGGCGGCGGCGCTGCCTTTCGCCGTCGTGCTGATCGCCCTGACGTTCGGCTTCATGACCGCTCTACACGACGACGCCACACAATTGTTGCGGGCCCGGCGCGGCCGTTAAGCCCTCAAGCGGCGTCGGCGCATGTGGTTGTAGCCGGACTGCGCATTGGTTGTAGCCGAGTTGACAATGTCCGCTGGAATTCATCGGTTCTTTGGCCCGAGCAGGGAGTCGGGGCGCTGCGACATTTCGCTTGCTGCAAAAGGTTCGATGGAGGCAGAGACTCCAAGCATCGGCGAAAAGGGGTGAGCTACCACCAACCTGAGAGGAGACACTCTCATGGATAAGAGGAGCTTTATCTCCACGATCGTTGCAGCCGGCTGTTTCGTTGCAATGTCACTGCTGATGCCCAGCGCGGGCACTGCTCGCACCGGTCAGATGGGCGACGTCAAATCGTCCATGACGGATTTGAAGGCGCAGACGGCAAAGTTGGGAGCCCCCAAGATCGAGGGGACAACAACCGTCGCCGGAAAAAATGTCCCGAATTTGTACTTCGGCTCCGCCAACATGGATAACAACTCCAAGGTCGTCGATTCCGTGGCGAACAAACACGGTGGAACCGCCACCCTGTTTGTGAAGGCTGGAAACGAGTATGTGCGCGTCGCCACAAACGTAAAGAAGGCTGACGGTTCGCGTGCAACCGGAACGATCCTCGATCCAAAGGGACCCGTGATCGCGATGATCAACAAGGGTGATGCCTATTACGGCAAGGCGAACATCCTCGGCAAGAAGTACGTCACGGGTTACGAACCGATCAAGAATGCCTCGGGCAATGTGATCGGCATCTACTATGTCGGCTACATGAAGAAATAGGTGGAGACAGGGGATTGTCCGCTTTTGGAGTTAAGGCGGATGTCGTCGCCCCCTAATTTCCACGCATGAGACGCTTGCGCCTGCCCTGGAGCGAGGGGGGAGTTCTCCAGTGCAGGCCAGCGTCCTTTTATATCTGAGCCAACGCGAAGGAGGGTGCTGATATGCGGATGATGCTCAAAATCAGAATGCCGACGGACCTCGGCAACCAAGCAATCAAGGACGGGTCGCTCGGCAAGATTCTGGAGGATACGATCGGCAAATTGAAAGCCGAAGCCGCCTATTTTATCGCGGACGATGGCATGCGTTGCGCCATGATCTTTTTCGACATGAAGGATTCGGCGGAGATACCTGTCGTTGCCGAGCCGTTGTTCGCCGGGCTTGGTGCTGAACTTGAACTGGTTCCGGTGATGAATGCCGACGATCTGCGCAAGGGGCTAAAGGCCGCGATGGAGGCCGCGTAGGGCGGCGTGGCTCATTCGTCGCCGATGACTCAAGCCGTAGAGTGTCCGCGTCTGGCGGTAGAGCGGACATCGCCAATCCGCGGCTTACTGTCCCCCAACCGGACGTGCTACGCTCCGGTATGTTTAGCGCCACGCTTGAACGCCGCCGCCGGATCAATCGATGGGCGCTTGTAGTGGCCGCGACATTGCTCGCGACTGGCATTGCCCTGATCGTCGTCTGGACCGTGCGGGCCTATGACATGCTTGGCTTTGCGGGCGCGAGCCGCATGCCGATCGTTTACAGCGTGCTCGCCGCGATCGCCGGCTTGCTCATTCTGTGCCTTCTCGCCTATGCGGCGATCCGGGCCTATGGCCGCCTCACCGAGGCTCGTTAAACTGTTTTCTTCGCCGCGTATGGCGCCTTGCTGACTTCGTGCGAGCATTCCGACTCCATGTGGTGGATCTATTGTCCGGAACACACCATAAGGCCTGACGGGATGACCGAGGGCAGGGGCGCTTGGCCCGCGTTGCGCCGATTTTGCCGGTCCTGTGATGCCGGAAAGGCACAGCACTGACGAAAAAACCCCGCTACCATTGCCAGGCTTGCGAGGTCAGTTATGGGCAAGACGCGGCGGGAGTTCCTTCAGGTCACCGGATCGATGGCGCTCGGCGCAATGCTGGCGCCGAAGCTCGCGGGCGTCGCCCGCGCCGAGACGCAAAGCGCCGATTTCGATATCGGGCAGGCCTTCGCGAAATTCATGGGCGATCTCGGGGCCGCCCCGTCGGACGGCGGCGGCGAGGTCACATTTATCGGCCGCGATCCGCTGCTTCGCAGCCATTTCCGCATCGCCACCTCGATGGCGATCCCAGCCGCCGCGGCCGCTACCGGCGCTGCCGCAATCTGGCAAGAGCGCACCGGCGAAGGCCAGGATGTCAGCATCGATCTCCGCGAGGCCGTATATAATGTCAATCCGATCATCGCGCTGGTGCTTCGGCATAAGCAGGCGCTCGGTGCGATTCCGGCCAGCGACCCGATTCCGAACAGCCTGACCTTCGTTCCGGGCATCAATGGCGGCTGGTATCAGGCGCCGTGGGGGCTCGGCAATCCGTTCTCCTTCGCGCTGCTGAAGACCAAGGACGACCGCTGGGTCACGATCACCGGCGCCTATCCGCATCTCTACGACCGCGCGCTCAACCTGTTAGGTGCGGTGGCGAACGCTGAGTCGATCGCGGCGAAGGTGAAGCAATGGAACGCCACCGATCTCGACGAGGCCATGGCGGAAGCGCGCGTGATCGGCGCGATTCACCGCACGGCAGCCGAATGGGCCGAGCACCCTGAAGGAAAGTATCTCGCTGCAACGCCCGTAGTCGACATCGAGAAGATCGGCGAGTCCGATCCGGTGCCGTTCACGGCCGACCCCGAACAGCCGCTGTCCGGCGTCAAGACGCTCGCGCTCACCCATGTCATCGCCGGCTCCTGTGCCGCGCGGACGCTCGCCGAATATGGCGCCGAAGTGCTGCATATTGCCCGCGACCAGGCCTTCGAGCATCCGGTGATATGGGCCGACGTCAATGTCGGCATGCGCTCAGCCTTTATGGATCTGACCAAGCCCGAGCAGGCGGAAACGCTCTCCGGTCTCGTGCCCGAGGCGGACGTGTTCATCGAAAGCTTCAGCGGCCGGTCGATCGAACGGCTCGGCTTCGGCGTCGAGGAGGTGGCGGCGAAGCGGCCCGGCATCGTCTATCTTTCTCTGCGTTGCTACGGCTGGGACGGCCCGTGGCGCGACCGCGGCGGGTTCGACATGGAGGCGCTCACGGTGTCGGGCTACACCATGGCCGAAGGGGCGGGCGGAGAGCCTGCCTTCGGGCCGAGCTATCCGCTGGTCGACCGGCCCGATCCGATCGATGCGCGGCCGTCCTTCCCGCCGACGCTCGTGCTCAACGACTATATCGCCGGCTATCTCGGCGCGGCGGGCGTGATCGAAGCGCTCAAGCGCCGCGCGCGCGACGGCGGCTCCTATCACGTGCGCATCAGCCTGTCGCGCGCGGCCATGTGGTATCAAAGCCTCGGCACGTTCCCGACTACCGACTTCGATGCCACCGACCCTGCGCACCGCATGACCGCGCCGCGCTCGGTCACGGGCAAGACCTGTTACGGCGAGGTGCTGCGCCTGGCGCCGCTTGCCAGATTGTCGAAGACGCCGAGCCGCTGGCGCGAACCTTTGCTGGTGGTGCGCGGCGGAGACCTACCTAAATGGGAAGGCTGACAGCGATGCGGACCGGAGCGGCGGGTCTCATCCTCTGCGCCGTGTCGCTTCCGTTGATTCCAGCACCCGCGCTTGCCCAGACCGGATTGCAAGTCCAGCCCCGCGTGGCCCAAAGCGGCGACTATCCGCCGGACTATCCGCCCAACCATCCCGATCTGCTCGACGGCACGCTGTCGGGCAAGGGCGATCTTGAGGCCGACGAGAAGCCGAAGCCCGGCGTGCCGCCGGTCATCTCGCCGCTTGCGCCGTGGTTCGCTTTCAAGCAAGGGCTCGCCGAGCGCTTCGGCCTCCATCTCGGCGGCTCTTACGGCGTGCTTTATCAGGACTATTCGCAGAGCCTGATTGGCGAGGACGACGCCCTTGGCGGCAAGTTCACCTTCAATCTGTCCTGGGAGCTGCTCAATCGCAGCAGCCCGAACACGCTGTGGTACGAGTTGGTGGTCGAGCAGAGAGGGCCGCTCGGCACCGACCTTGCGCCGCTCCAGGCCGGGTTCGGCACGGGCTCGATCGTTCCGACCGCCGCGACCTGGGGCGAATTCGATCTCGGCGTGACGCAGAACTACATCCGCCAGGATCTGTTCAATCACGCGGTGCAATACGCGGTCGGCAAACTGTTCGCGCCGAACTTCATCGACGCCTTTCCGTTCTTCGACGACAATCGGCAATTCCTCAACCAGACGTTCTCGACCAGCCCGACCATCCCGGCGCCGCTGCGCGGCTTCGGCATGACCGGCGCGGTCTATCCGACTGAAGGCAGCCTCTATGTGCTGGGCGGCGTCTATACCAATCACAGCGACGATACCGGCATCACCATCGACAAGTTTTTCGGCGAGCCTGAGCATTTCTATCATGTCGAGGTGGGCTTGAGCGCGCTTGCCCGAAGCGGCGTGCCGCCTCAGGCGCGTGGGCCGATGGACACGAACAATATCAGTGTGACCTTCTGGCACCGCGACGCCCAGGATTTCGGCGATCCCGTGTTCCGCGAAGGCTCGGAAGGCGTGGCCTTCAATTTCAACTATCTGGTGACCGACGAGGTGATGATTTTCGCCCGCGCCGGCTGGTCGACCGGGTGGGCGATCGACCGCGCCGGCACGATCGGGTTCGGCTGGCGTCCGTTCGGCCGGCCTGCGGACCTGGCAGGCTTCGGCTTCGGCATTGCCGATCCGGAGAACGAGTTCCTACCGATGCAGAAGACCGCGGAGATCTTCTACCGCTGGCAGGTGACACAGAATTTCG
>Ga0315534_1000573_pt1 | contig 25661 bp, 22 predicted proteins | sample SalMarSW160240MG_FD_203094 | JGI IMG/M metagenome (GOLD analysis project Ga0315534, IMG submission 203094) | Salt marsh sediment microbial communities from the Plum Island Ecosystem LTER, Massachusetts, United States - Salt Marsh Sediment SW1602-40 ...
TGATCTGAATAATAATGGTTTTTTAGATAATCTATTGTAATTTAGCAAATTTATTGATATTCATGGGAGAAAAGAGGGATATAGCTGTAAGCTTTCTAACTGCGCAAAGGATTTTCTGAATCTTCTGTTAATTCTTTTATTATTTGATCTAGCTATCGAAATAAAAGTTGAAAACAATATTATCTTTCATTTACAGAGATTATAAATGGCAGTGACTAATTTTTTTCTGGAACAACTAGAAAGTCAGGGAATGGACAATTTTCACTGGATTTCCATGATGGATACATGGAAACATCCAATAACTCAAAATGTTTAGAGAATTATTAAAAGAAAAACAAGAAGAGATAACTAGATTAACAAAAGAAAATTCCGAATTAAGAAACGTAATAGCATTTAGTCAAGAGAAATTCGAATCTTTTGATGATAGAGATAAAGCCGTACTAAACTGTATAAAGGACAATCCAGGTATTATCAGAATTGCTTTATTAAAAAAACTTGCAAATGAATACGCTCAAAATAGTGATAAGAGTTATGGGACGTCTGTTACCCTCAATAGGCGTATTGATTGGTTGAGAGACGAGAAGATAATTCGAGTGCATGAGGTACATAAACAGAAACATAAATTGTATTTGAACGACAAGAATATCTTGCTAGAAATTAGGATGGATTTAATGCGGTTTAAGGATGAATTTTATAATTTGATGAATCTAATTGTAGAAACTAAGAATGAGAGTGTAGATTTTAAAGATTATGCTCTATCACATATAATGATAGATATATATCATCAAATTATAAATTCCTATATCATCCAAATATTACTGAAATGGCCATACGAATTCAGAAATGATCCTACAATTATTAATCAAATAAATTTCATAGTTTTTTTTACCTTATCTGAAATTAATTCAGCATTTTACAGGAAATTTAACTTCAAAAACATGTTGACTAATAGAGCATACTCTCTAGCACAAGTATCAAGTCCATTATTACGTGAAATAATTCATAATTCATTTATATTAAACCCAAATTTTTTAATACAATCTCTTAAGCACTATAAGAGATCGATCTACATAAGGAATTTCTTTCCCTAGTGGATATGGTATGGGGAATAAGCTTGCCATTATTTAGATATTTATACGTAGATGATCATTAGAACATCTTTCCTGTAATTGGTAAAGAATTAATTATCAAGCGCTTTTCTTTATTAGTTTTATTTTGTCTAAATGAAAATGATAAATATTTAGATAACACTATTTTGAAAAAAGAAAAATCAAAATTATTTGATTTTAGTTTTATATCAAAACAAGAGAAAAAGAACGTAAAAGAGATAATGATTGATTATATTAAAAGTAAATCAGATCTAAGATTTGAATATTTAAAATTAAAAGATTATAAATTGGTAGAATGAGAATCTGATAAAAAATCATCTTTCTTTCTGGAATCAATTACTAATTTGTATATTCATTTTTTTGTCAATATGATTTATCTTATTATATTTGAATTTTCAACGATTAATTTTATCCATTAGAACAGAAGGTTTTATATGTGATAGTCTTGGATTTAGTTGTATCATCGCTAAAATCTTATCAAATTTATCATCCATTTCTTTTTTGATTGATTGAATTTGTTGTTTTAATTCTATATTTTCTTTTTCAACTTTATTTTCAGTAGCATATTGTATTGATAAATCTAGAGAAAGACCGCATCGCCCACAAAATTTTTGAGTGGGACTAAGAGTTTCGGAACAACGATTGCATTTTATTGTTTTTAATTGATATTCATTCTGTTGTATTGGTTTTCCTTCACTAATAGATAATAGTGTATTATCAAGATCCTTTCCGGATAGATGTATGTAACATCGTACTACTTTTGTTCCTATCACCCAACCAAAGAAAACACACATTTGTTGTTCCGTAAAAAATCTAGCCAAGTGAGTAGCTCTACTATGTCTAAGTAAATAAAGACGCTTGTGTTTATGTTGAAGTCCAGCAGTTACTAATGATTCTTCTATGATTTTTTGAGCTTTCCTTAAACCTAGAGCGTTATTTTTGAAATTAGTTGCTTGGGAGATCCATAAAGGATACTGTTCGTTATTCTTCAACGGATGGATATCTAGCCATGACTGTAACAATTTTGTGAACGATACGATTCTCACTCTTCTTTCTCCTGTTTTTCCCCTTAAAATCAGAATAGCATCATTAACATCAAACTTTATGTCTAGGTTCGTGAGTCTTAAACATTCTTCCGGACGGCATCCTGCTTCGTAAAAAACTGCCAAAAATGCTTTCTTTTGTACGGTAGGGGCAGATTCTATTAGTTTAATAACTTCTTCTTCTTCAAGATATTCGGCAATATCAAGTGCTTTTTCGTTGCTTTTTATGTCTTTTCCAACTGATACTGAAAACCATTTGACACAGTCAGGATATTCTTCATTATTACCGTAGACATTTTTATAAAATGTTTTTAAAATTACCCTATACTTTTCATGTGTCGCAGCCTTGTACTCTTTTGTTATCATCCAATCAAATAATTTCTTTATATCATCTTTTGTAACCTGACAAAAAGGTTTTCTTATCTCTCTTCTTAATTGTAAAAGGGCTGTAATACATCTGATAATCCAGAGTATGCTCTAATCTTTTTCTTGTAGACTAGTAACAAATTTCAAAACATCGTTTTTGTCGGGTTCATTATCTTTCAGATCTGTATAGATTCTTTGAATCCAATATTCTAGCTTTGCTTTTCTATTATACAGATCTCTCATTTCATAACTACCCTGTCTGCTATTTACTATTGCTACTTCTGACTTTATAGCTCTCTCTATTTTTGGAATTCACTTGAACCGAGGTTTCAATGGAGGGGATGGGATTCGAACCCATGACCACCTGCGTGTAAGGCAGGTATCCTAACCAGTCTAGACAACCCCTCCTTTCAAACCATAAGTGCTTAGATTGACTTTAATGAATCGATATTAATAGCTTTTTAAAATCTTCATGAAATTTTTACTTTCGACAAAATATCAATAATAATTTCATTTTTTTTCATAATTATTTTAGTTTATTTTAGTGTATTAACTCAGGATATAATATATTATTCTTTTAAATAATATTTTTTAATTTTAGTATAATTAAAAAGATATTGCTAAAATTATGTGACTGAATTATATTTATTTAATATAGTTGACCTAAAAAGAGGATATTTAATAAATATTATAAAAAATTTTATTGAATACATATTATTTTTCAGATGAAAATAATAAGATTTGGATAATTATTTAATAAAGTTTCTTATTAATAAGTTAAATTATTAATGATATTATCAATCAACTCTATTTTATAAAATATAATATCAATAGAATTCACAAATAATGTTGATCGAATATTTAGTTATTTATCAATTTATTATTAAAAAATAAAATAAAATAAAATAAATTTCAAAAGATTAGGTTCTTATCTTTTCTCTTTAACAATATTTTTTTACAAAATAAAAATGTAATAACTGTATGTTACATTCTTTGCAGGAATAACAAAGATTATTTTAGTTCTATAAAAGTAACTCTTTCCAATATAGATAGATGATAATTAGCATGTTTTAATTTATAGTTTTAATGTTTTAAAATATCAGTATCTGATATATTATCATTGTTTAATTTTATTCAATATCTCTTCAAAATTTCATAATTAATATAATTACATGTTTTTTTGAACCTTATTTCTAGATAATAAAAAATAGTAATATCAAAAAATTTATAATTGTATGAACAGAATGATTTTTAAAACTTAATGATAATCTTCAATACATATAAATAAAATATTTTTTATATGAATCAGTTTATTAGCATATTTTTATTGATTTCTGATTTAATTTCGAACTAATTGAGTTACAATTTTACCTTAAAGTGAGCTACATATCATAAGAAGAAGCTACAAAAACATCATAGACTGCTAATTTTGTATCGCTTATTTTATGATTTGATCATCTACAAAACAATATTTTAAATTGGGAAAATAAATCCAGATAATAATAATGAATGCAAAGAAATCCTATCAAAAGATCTTTGAGTTAATGAAAGACCATCATAATTGGTTTAATGATTCTATTCCATTAATTGCTAGTGAGAATATTCCCAGTACTGCTGTAAGAGAAGCAATAATATCTGACTTTGGAAATAGGTATGCAGAAGGATGGCCAGGAGAAAGAGTATATGCTGGTTGTATTTACATAGATGAAGTAGAAATCATTTGTAATGATCTAGCAAAAAAAGTCTTTAATGCAGAATTTGCAGATTGTAGGGCTACTTCAGGAGTTGTAGCTAATCTTGCTATTTATTCTGGGTTTACGAATCCTGGAGATTACATGTTAGCATCTTCAATTCCTAATGGTGGACATATTTCTCATGGAAAAAAGGAACATTATGGTACTGCTGGTCATGTATGCGGATTAAAAATTGAATATTTCCCCTTTTTGAAAGATGATATGACTATTGATATAGATGCTACTAAGAAGAAAATTATAGATATGGATGTTGATGGTAAAAGTCCAAAAATGGCTATGTTTGGAGGTAGTCTATTTCTTTTTCCTCATCCAGTTAAGGAGTTATCTGATTTTATGCATGAACATAATATACATATAAATTATGATGCAGCGCATGTAGCTGGACTTATAGCTGGTGGTCAATTTCAAGATCCATTAAGAGAAGGAGTAGATACTATGACAATGAGTTCCCATAAGACTTTATGGGGACCACAGGGAGGCATTATAGTATCTTTACAGAAACATGCTGAAATTATAAAAAAATCTATATTTCCAGGTAATACTAGCAGTCATCATTTACATCATGTTGCAGGAAAGGCTATAGCATTGGCAGAAGTATTGGAATTTGGGGAAGAATATGCAAAACAACTCATAAAAAATGCTAAAAAATTGGCTGAAAGCCTTGTTGACTATGGATTTACTGCCTTAGGAGAGAAGAGAGGATATACACAATCACATCAAATTGCTATTGATGTTTCAAAATATGGCGATGGAGGAACAATAGAAAAGGAGTTAGAAGCATCAAATATCATTTTGAATAGACAGTTACTACCTGGAGATATCAAGGCAGGAAGAAATTATATGCATCCAAGTGGAGTTAGAATAGGTGCAAACGAAGTAACTAGGCTTGGGATGAAAGAAAGTGAAATGATAGAAATTGCAAATTTGATAAAAAGAGTTGTCATTGATGGGGAAGATACCAAAAAAGTAAAAAAAGATGTTACTGAATTTAAAAAACAATATCAAAAATTACATTATGCTTTTGATGGACAACTTGATGCCTACAAATACATAAGTTTAGTTAAAATTGATTAATAAATTAAGTAGAAATTAATATTTAAGGAGAAAAATCAGGATAGGAATTAAGCCAACAACTTGTTTCGAGCTTGATACAAACAATATCTATAATTATCTAATCTCCCTATGTTTAATTCCTTTTATTAATATAATATTAAACCTATAGGAATTTTTATTCAACAAAATCAAACATTGAAGACTGAGGATTTTTAATTATTTCTTTTTCTTTAAAAACATATCCTAGTTCCATAACGAGTGATTCTATTCTGCTTGAAAGATAATCACTTATTTTAAATCTTTCATTTAGATCTAATGCTATATGTACATATTTTTCAACCGAATTTCTTGTCACAGTTTGAATTAAATAATTACCACAAACAAGACATTTACCCATTAATGTAATTCTTCTATATTTTTCACCACAATTAGTACATCTAAAAGATTGTGATGAATAGGATCTCATATTTCCCATAATATCTGGTATTATATGAGTCGTTAAAACCATTGATGCTACTTCACTAGGATCTACTGCATTAATTAGTTTAGCTGTAGAAATTTGCATCTCTAATTTTTCATTCATTGTAGTTAATCTAGAATAAGAACTACGTTGTACATCGGTAGTTAAAGAATTAGTATGATGAGTAAAAGAGTAATTGTAAAATTGTAAATCTGAATCAATCCTATTTTTTACAATTTCTATTTCATTTACTAGTTTTTCAGCTTTATTTTTTTTAAAAGAACATTCATACAATTGTAGTGGATAATTTGACACTACATCAATATTCAGTGCTTGTCTTTGTACTTCATGAGGTAAAACTATTGGTTGGATTAATAATGGAGCATCCATCAATCCTCCTATTTTATCAGGTAGAAATTCTTTAGAAAAGTTCAAAAATACATCCATAAGGAGCATAATTGAATCTGCATCACCATCACAATCTCTACGTTTTGCAGAATGCCATATAGGTGAACCTAGACATACTTGTGAATTGGTATATCCAATAATTCTACCAATGATACCTACAGAAGTATGTGGAGCTAATCCAACTATAATATGTCCTATTAAATCATTTATGGTAGATGTATTATAAAATGGTTCGAGTTTATACAGTTTTACGAGTTCATCATCTATATATTTAGATACTTTCAGTAAATGTTCTGCTGTTTCCAAGGGGATAATTACATCTTGAATATATATCTCAATTAATTGATCATCATTGGTGAGATCGTTTCCAAGATAGTCTGAAATGTATCCTAATTCCTTTAACTTTTCTATATCAGTCATTATCCATTTAGGTTTAAAATGTGTTAAAGGTTCGTTTGTTGCATCATAGCGTATGGTTCCATCTTTAAATGTATATAGACCAAATGTTTGTCTTAGAATTCCCTTTTCAATTGGTTCAGCTGATCTGTTTTTACCCATTAAAAATTTTACACCTTTTAAAGGTTCTTTAGCTTTTATGTCTAAATTTTTTTCAGCTTCCCTTAAAAATTTTTTCAGAGGATATTTTATTGGAGAATACGTTCGGCCTTCTTTTTTACATCTATTACATTTAGTAATATTTTTATTATTATTAGAAGATAATACAGATATAGTTTCTCTACATATTTTACAAATAATTTTAATTGATGTTTCTGAGAGACAAATTCCGCATCGTACTCCTATTGAAGGTATATTACATAAACTACAATATCTATTAGCTATTTCAGTATAAAGAATTTCTTGATTAGATGCTTTAATAAGATCTCTGGTAGCTCCTCCTTTGTCTCCTACTGGAAATAAAACATGTACAGGTGGTTTCATTTTTCTTTCTGCTGCCTTTTCTGGTCGTCCTACTCTCGCTGCAATAGATGAGGCAAATTTTGGTTTTATTATTATTCCTGACTTTTTGGTTACATAATCATAAGTAGCCATTTTGGTAGTATCTAACTCTTTTATGTTTACCTTTGAAGTATGACCTAACAACATGTATAGAGATTTTATTTGATTTGATTCATTTATCACTATTGATTTTGGTTCATTTTTCAGATAATGAATAACTCCTAAACGTTCCAGTATGTTCTTTAAATTGTCTTGATAAGGAAGTTGAATTGATTCCAAGATCTGAATTTGCTGATAAGAAAATAAATGAAATTGTTTGACAAGTTTCTCTTGTAAAAGAATTAGATCATCTATTGATATTGATTCCCAATAAAATGAATATTTTGGATGAAGAGGAATATTCCAATTTTTACTAATTTCAAATGCCTCTTCCATTGTAGGAATTTCAGTAAGAGGATTATATACTAGATCGATTAACCTTTGTTTTGAAGGCATATTATTCTTATAAATCTGATTATCTTTTTCATCTATCATTTGATTCAATTTGCCTTTTAAATCTAATGACCATAATTCTTCTACATAAGAAGAAGGAAGTAATTTTGCATTATTTTCTAAAAAGTCACCATAACTAATCAAAATATCACCTAAATATAAAATTTTTTCGACTTTTTTTTGTATTTTTAAAGCTTCTTCTACATTTGAAACATAGGTTACTGTTCCATCATTTAGTTTAACTAATGGAGGTTCTATTGAATCCACAAGTGCTACAGTGGATGCTTTTCCAGGTGTATCAATTTTAAGCTGAGTTCCAACTACTATTGCATAATTTAAAAGAATTGGAATAACAGAGTGAACACCAATTGTTGAAAAGCCGGTATTATAACAACGTCCATACCTTAACCTAAAAGCTCCAATTCTATTTGACATTGACAAAACTGGTCTTCCAGTTATTACTTCTGACATTCTGTGAATAACAGTATCATCTTCTGTACTAGTCTCCGTTTGTATAGCTCCCTTTAACTTTTTTAGCCAATCCCAACCATCTAAATTTAAATTTTCTATTATTTTCAATAATTTTCTGCTTCTTCCTATTAGCCCATCATTCATTACTCTAAGGGCTCCTCCCCTAACTCTATCAGTATCAATTCTTTTCATTCCTCGATGACCTATTACCTCTACTGGATCAGTATCTACTCCATCTAATTCAACAGGTAAATTACTGATACATGTAATGACATCTTCATCTAAAATTTTAAATTGGAAGTTTCCTACTTCTCGTTCATAGATACGCAGCTCTTCTACAAATCTTCCTGTTTCATCATCAAAAGAATTTGCTTGATATTTTTCTAGTCCGACTACCTTTCTAACATGATCAGCTATTAGCATTGTCAATGCTGCTTCTGTACCACCAGCTGATCTAATTGGCCCTGCAAATGATACTGAAAGATATTGGGTTCCATTAGCATTAAGCTTAATCTTAACATCAGAAATACCTTGTAATGGTGCTACAGTTACACCTTCAGTAACAATTGCTAGACTTACTCTTACAGCGTTATCTAGTCTCACTTCGAGATCATCATTACTGTATTCTCCTAATGCAATTTCTTCAGAAATTTTTAAAGCAGCTTTTTCCTTAGTTGTTTGTGATAGTAGTATTCGTAATCGTTCAGTAATATCTATATTGTGCATTTTAGCAACTCGATCTGCTAAATCATAAACGATCTGTGATTCGATATTGTTTGATACATCCAATCCTTTGCTACGTGCTTCTAATATTCTTTTATAGATTTCATATACCGATACTAATATTGTAGTATGATACTTTTCATACGATAATGGTCTTTTTAATTTTTTTAGTTCCTTAATTGAATTTTCATTTAAAATTGAAAAGAAATTTGTCATTTCTTTATTGAATTTATAATTTCACTTAATTTTTCTTCCCATTGATCGTCATTTTCAATCATAGTTCCAACTACAATTATATTGGCTCCAGCATTTGAAAGTTTTTTAGCAAGTTCTGCATTACGAATTCCTCCACCAACTATCAATACTCCTTCATAATATTTTTTAACTGCAGATACCATTTCCGGTGAAACATTTTGGTTTGCTCCTGATCCTGCTTCAAGGTACAAAAATCTCATTCCCATATATTGAGCTGCTAATGAATACATCACAGCCAGATTCAATTTATTAAAGGGAATTCCTCTAGCATATCCCACATACCATGCAGTAGTTCCTTCTCCTATAATCAAATAACCTGTAGGTAAAGGTTCTAATCCAGCTTTTTTAATACCCATTGCACCTAATGCTTGGGCTCCGGTAATAAAATAAGGATTTTCAGAATTTAAAAGTGACATAAATAATATTGCATCAGCATTAGGTGAGATTCCTGTGATGTTACCAGGAAATAAAATCACAGGAATTTTAATATTTGATTTGATTTGTGATATCATTTCAGAAAGTTCTATTTGATTATGAATAGATGAACCTCCAACTAATATTCCTGAAGCTCCTAAACTTTCAGCTTTTCTAGCTATTGATATTGAATCTAGTGTATTTTCAGAATCAATCAATGGGAAACAAAGTGTACCTTTTTTTTCTATTTCGCTAAGGATATACTTTTCTACTTTATTTAACACTATAATAAGCTCATTTGTTTGTGTTAGCTAACCTAAATTATATTTTCGGTTTAAACTTTGTTTTTATACAAAAAAATGATTAAATAGATAATGATTTAATTACTCATTTCTCTACTATACAATTATGTATAGTAATGACAAAGAACAATCAAAGAAAGATTTATTTATTTTTGATGATATAATTGAAAAATCTTTATTTACTAGGAAACAAATATCAATAATTTATAATAAACTTAATGGAGTTAAAATTGACCAAAACATTAGTTCTGGAGCATATTATCGTCAAGTTACGCAGTGTAGAAATAAGATTTATTCACTGTTGTATACAATCTTACTTTTTAAGATATTAAAAATAATAGATGATAAAACTTTTGGAATAATTGAATCGATTGTTGAAAAGCTATACTCCTTGTCACAAGAAGGTAATAATCACATCGATGATCCACTTCCTCAAGATGTGATTAATGTGATTGATAAAATAATCAAAAAGACTTTGAGTATCTAAAGTGTATTAAATTACAAATCACGTTAATATTATATATTTGTGTGATATATGTGATAATACTTGGAAATAGTTTTGTGGCATATCCTATTGATCGTAATTTTTTTTTTGATTGGAGTCCTTCTCTTCATTTTATCTAAAAAACCAAACAAGAATGAAATTAATAATGTTGACAAATCTTCATCTGAGAATTCTTACTATGATATATTAGAGGCATTAGAATCTAGAAAACAGAGTCAAATTGATTATATTGATGCTAAAATGAATGATATCTATTCAAAATTAGAGATAATAGAATCTCAATTAAAGGATTATCCACAATATTCAAAAAATAAGGTAACTGAAATTGAGAACAGAGATAATAATATATCCAATCACATGATATCACAAAATATCACTACATTTAATTCTGGAGATAAATATCACAATCAATTTGATACTATACCATTCATTCTAAATCTTCTTACAGAACCAAGAACATCAACTGATATAAAAAATGCGATAGGAAAAACTAGAGAACACACTGCCAGATTATTGAAAAAGTTATATGAAGATAATTTTGTTGAAAGAGATAGTACGAATAAACCTTTTAAGTATAAAATAACAGAACTGGGAAAAAATTATCTTAGTCAAAATAGAGAAAACAATAACAATAATAGTAAATCTGACTCTAAATTTTCAAATTAGTTAAATACATTTTATATATGTAGTTGTAACAAGTAAATGTTCACAAGTTAACAAAATTACATATTTTTATTTTTTTATAAAAATCAGTTATATTATATACTAAGTTAATCATATGTTAATCTATTTCCACTAGAAATTAGGTAATTTCAATGCTTCAGTGGAAATATAGGGGTAGAAAATATCTATTTAACTAAATTAACAGAATTTCAATGCTTCAGTGGAAATATAGGGGTAGAAAATATCTATTTAACTACAATATCATAAGAAATGTTAATTGTGTTATCAACAAGTTAATTTAATTAAGTTTTCCTCCCCCCCTTTATTTCTATTCGAATAAAAAAATAAAAACTAAAAAAAATGAGATTAAAAATAAATTTGAAATTTACTTATTTTGTCAGCATTATTTGATTTAGCTGTTTAAATTTATTGTTAATAACTTGTTAATTAAACTATTAACAAGTTAAAATAAATTTAAATTTGGAAAAGAAAAACAGGGGTGTGGCTTATATTTCAGATAGTGAAATAAAAATATCTTGAGTGATGATCTACTTAATAATATCTTTGATAATGCTGTAAAAGGAATCCAATTAATAAAAAATCGTAAAATGTTAACTATAGATTATGTCCCAGACAAACTGTTTTTTCGTGAAGAAGAAACTACAACTATAGCTCAAACATTATCAGTAGCATTAAAAGGATCCAGGCCATCAAATTTATTATTATTTGGAAAACCAGGTACAGGAAAGACAGCAGTTGTTAAGAATGTTATAAAGAAATTTAAAGAGAAATCTGCATCGCTAGGAATAGAAATAACTGTTACATTTGTTAATGCAAAACTAGCTAATACTGCCTATAAAGTACTTTATGAAATTGCAGAAGAAATGTCTATCAATAAGCTTGAAACTAGAAATCAAGTCTATTTTACTGGATTATCATTAGGAGAGGCCACTAATAGGATCTTGGATTTTATTAAAAAAAGAAAGTTACATGTCATTTTTATTATCGACGAAATTGATTCCTTAGTTGATAAAAATGGTGATGATATTCTTTATAATTTTACTAGAGCAAATGAACAATTTCTAGACTCAGGATTCATCACATTAATTGGAGTTTCAAATAGTCTCACTTTTAAAGATAAATTAGATCCTCGTGTCAGAAGTAGTTTAAGTGAGGAAGAAATTGTATTTAATCCATACAAGATTATTCAACTTCAGAAAATATTGAAAGAGAGAGTTAAATTAGCATTTTGTGAAAATGTTGTAACAGATGGAGCTATAAATCTTTGTGCAGCTATTGCTGGAAAAGATAATGGAGATGCTAGAAAGGCAATAGATTTACTTAGAGTGGCCTCTGAAATAGCAGAACGGGACAAAGTTTCTCAAATTGATGAAAAATTTATTAGACTAGCTCAAAATAAAATAGAGAAAGATACTAATTTTGAAATAGTAAAAAATTCTACCACTCATACAAAGATAGTATTACTTGCAATCACCAAATCAAAAAATGGAAATACTGGTGAAGTATATGAAATTTATTCAAAATATTGTAGAAGTATAGATAATGAGCCCCTTACTCAACGTCGCATAACTCAAATCATCAGCGAACTAGACCAACTTGGATTAGTTAGTAGTAATATTGTTAATCAAGGAAGATATGGTCGTTCTCAAAAAATACGAATAACTATTCCTATCAATACGCTTAAAGAATCTCTAAAAGATGATCCTTTATTTATTACATTGATAAATATTCTTGATTAAAATTGATTTGGAAAGGACGAAGAGTTGCAAGATTAACTAAAATAGCGATTCCTGGTGTAGGAGTTATTCCCATTGTTTGTTGGAAAGGTGTTTGATTTTGCCATGTACCAGAATTAACAATTAAAGTACCTCTATAATTTTGGACATCCATAACATGAATATGACCAGAATGAAGTATATCTGGTATATCACTTATTACCATCATATCTTCTAGCTCTGGAGAAATAGGTGTTCGCTGGCCATAAATTGGAGATAGATGTCTTGCTTTAAGTAATATTTTCATTGCATCAGCAGGATTAGAATAACTTAAACCAGGTGTAGTAGCAATAATATCATCTAATCCTTGACCATGGTACATCAAAATTTTTACTCCATCTAACTCTATAAGACTAGGATTTCCTAACATTACAAAATTTTTAAAGGAATATAATTTTCCAGAATCTTCTTTTGGTATTGCAGGTTGTGGTAATGCTCTTCTACCAGGATCATGATTTCCAGGAATGACAAATACTTGAATTCGATCAGGTATTTGTTCTAATAATTTAGTCAAATGATTGATTTGTTTATATAGATTATTTAATTTTAATTCTTTATCTTGATTAGGAAATATTCCTACACCATCTATCAAATCTCCACATATACAAACAAATTTAATTTTACTCACAATTTCATTATCTGAAGAATTCAACCAATTTAAAAATCTTAAAAATTCTATTTCTTTAAAATATTTACTTCCAACATGAAGATCAGATATTAAAACAACATAAGATTCAGTTTTACTCCTATGTGGAATATGGTCTGGAATATCAGGAGAATAAACATTTTTTACAATATAATTTACACCTTTATTTTCAATTTCTAACATAACCATTTGGTCAAGTGTCAATTTAGAGACAATCTTCATTGTTTCATCAGTAACAGCTAACATATTAATAATTCCAGATTGGTCATCGATTGTTAATTCAATACTATTTCTTTTCGATCTTTTTGACATCAACAAGCCTGCAATTACAGAAGAATTTGTTCCAAAAGAATTAGTATTATTTTCCATTTGATTAAAATTATATTCACTTTTTGTCTTAATGTGTTGTTTATTCATTTTTTGATTTTTCTTTACAAAAGCGATTTTATTAATACGTTTACTATCTGGTCTTAAAGACAAAATTTTTAGAGATTTCGTGAAACGACTATTAAAAAGTGAGGTAAAACCAGTAATTCCCTCTCCGGGATTAATAGACTTGGTAGAATCAAAAATTATTTTAAAAGAATCTTTTAAACTATAACTTTCGTCATTTATAGATGAATTTATGGATTTGTATATGGTCGAGCTTTTAATATTAGACTTTACTTGATTTTTTTTAACATCATAATTATATTCAGATGTATAAATTTTTAAATCATCAATACTAATAACTGAATTATCATTATTTTGTTTTTTATGTTTTACGACTTGTTGAACTACATTCATCCGATTAGAATCAATATCTTTTAAAAAAATAAAAGCATTAGGATGAATCTGATAACCATTAGCTGAAATAAAAGATAATACATTTGATATTTCTTTTTGTATAGACAATTGTAAGTGATACGATAGACCAAACTTATTTAATTATATTTCTATTACTTAACAAAGAGTCTTATTACCATAAAAATCTTCAGTAAACAAGCACGATATTGAAAACTCGGATATTTTATCTTGTAATTGGAATGATAGTTTTTATAATTTCGTATTTTTTTGGTGCAAACACCAATATTAACTTAGATGAGTCAAAGATAATAAAAGAACAATTTGAAGAAAAGATAAAAGGAATTGATGAATTTGGTATATTTGTTAATAATATTATTATAGCACTAGGAATGTTTATCCCAGGACTTGGAATAGGTATTGGAATCTTCTCTGGATTTGGTACTGGATTAGTTTTTAGTGCCATTGCAGAAAACAATGTAACACTTCAAAATATTTCTCCTTTAGCAATCCTTGTCACTCCTTTTGGTATACTAGAAATTTTTTCTTATGGATTAGCTATATCAAGAAGCGCAATGATAATCCATGATTATTTTATTAAAAAAATTCCCTGGAATCGATTTCTCAAACGAACAGTAATCGAGATTATAATTGTTGTTTCTCTTTTGTTGATAGGTGCTGTTATTGAATGGAATATGATTGAACAATTTACAAAAGGACCTATCTAATTTTTAAAGTTTTTTATAAATATAATACTAAAAACATCATAAATATTTATAAATTCAATTTCTTTTAATTTATATTTCTTATTCAATACATTAAAAACTGGTAGGAAGAAAAATGGAAGGAACAAAAATTCATTATAAGCCTAGATTTAAAAAAAATCCAGATATAATAGCAGCACTTCCAGACATGGGAAATGTAGCAGGATTATGCCAAAAATTATTATTAGATAAGATTGAAACCAAGCTTTTCGCAGAAATTTTTGCTTTCTGGCCCAATTTCGTAACTTATAAAAATGGTCTTATTAATTATACACAATCTAGCTATAAATTTTATGCTAATACGAAATATAATATTATAATCTTTACAGGAGATTTTAATCCTTCTGATCCTAGAAGATTATATGAGATATGTTATGAAGTTGTAAAGATAGCTAAATTATTTAATGTAAAAACTTTATATTCATTTGGAGCTTCCTTAAAACCAGTAAATACTATTGAAAAAATTGTCTATGTAGCAGTTAATAAAATAAATCTTATAAAATCGCTAGAAAATCAAAAAATACAAGTTCTTGATGATGGTGGACAAATAACAGGTTTTAATGGTCTAATATTAGGAATAGCTAAGGAACATAATTTAGATGGTATTTGTATTTTAGGAGAAATAGATAATCCCAATGTAATTCAACCAAAAACAGCTCAAGAGATACTAAAAGTCTTATTGAGAATATTAAATCTCTCTTTTATTGATCTATCAGATTTAGATGAAGAAGAAAAAAGAAAAAAATTTATGGAACAACAAATGAATTATTTTAGTAATATAATAAGAGAAAACAATCTTCCTGGAATAAAATAAAATAAAAAACTATATTTATTTCATGTTTAAACTTCTAAATAGGTTTGTCTGTTGTTCTGATCAATTACCATAACAGAAAGATCACTGAATTTTTTATTTTCTAAATCAGATATTTTTCCTCTAAAAATAGTCTCTTTTCTCGAATCTGTCAAATATTCAAAAACCCATACATCTATTTCCGAAGTGTTGATTCCATTGCTTTTTAAAAAAAAAGCAATATCAGATTGCATAAAATTTTTTGATAAATTATTTGGCCAAGGTCTAGGAACTAAAATAACATTTTTTCTATCTAAAACTGCTTTTATTAATTCAATTTTTTTTAATTTTATATCAGATGTAACATGAAAACTTATTATATGAGATTTATCTATGGGAACTCTTGATTTCGAAGAGGCAATTTGAATAGAACTAATACCAGGAATAATTTCGACATTTTCATCTCCAAAAATCTCTAATAAACGATCAACAACCTCCGATTCAGAAAAATTTACATCCCCTGTAAAAGGAATCAAACAAAATTCCCCATCCCTCATTTTCTTATATATATTTTGATACGTTGCCTCCTGATTTTTCATATTTACCTCATAGATAAACTGATTATTTTTATCAAAAAGATGTTCAATAATTTTTAAGGTATATTTATAACCAACAATATAATTTGATAACTGGATTTTTTCTCTTGCTATATAAGTAATATATTTATTATTTCCAGGACCTACTCCTACAACAAATAATTTTTTTGACATATTAGAATAAAGAATCAGGGCCTAATAATATCATAATTTTTTAGAAAATAGATCTAACAATTAAAAATATTGATTATCATCTTGGTAAAAAACAATATGACAAAATAATACAATAATTTTGACATTCTTGTCATTATATAATTTTCTAAACGAGTTTTTATGAGCGAACTAAAGCTGGAATTTGTAGGTAAACAAGTTAAGGACATGTATGGTACACTTATGGGAACAGTTATAGGAATTTTAACAGATACTGATGGTTCTATTGAATCCGTTAGCGTAGATTGTGGGGATTCAGGTCTAAAACCATTACCTTATGAACAATTATTAGTTCAAGGAAATTATGTAATTTTCATTCCACGATGGAGGCTAGATGCTCAGAAATTATTCAGACAAAAAAATCTGACCCTAAAAAGAATCAAAGCACTACAACAATTAGTTGAGGAAGATGATTCGATGAAAGAAGATGCTGAAATAGTTTACTCAAAATATGAAAAAAAATTAAAAGATTTAGAAGATAAAGAAAAATCAATTAAACAAAAGTTAATTGAACGAATTACTGAATTAGACAAATTAACTAAAGACATTAAATCAATTTTATTTGATTCCAAATTACAATATAAAAGTCATGAAATAACAGAAGAGACTTATCTCCAAGTTACTCAATATACAAAAGAATTAATGGATCATATAAACTTAGAAAGGGAAGAAATTAGTAATATAAGGATTAGACTAGAAGAGCAGAATTTAGAAAATACATTACCACCACCCACTTTACCACAAAAAAATGAAATAGAAAAAAAGAAATCAGACGAATTAATAACTGAAAATAGTCTGGATAACAATACAAATCTAGACAAAAATGTAGATTCTGTTAATCCAGAGTCTTCTGCTACTACTCAGACAATTGAAAATATCTCATATTCTGTTAATCCAGAGTCTTCTGCTACTACTCAGACAATTGAAAATACTCAAGATACGAATCTTGATACAAACAAAGAAATGGAACAATACAAAGAAAGTTCAACTTCATCAAATTCAAATACAAAACCAAATAAAGAAAAATCTTACTACTCAAGTGATAATGAAAACGAAACTAACTGGTTAGATCAAGTGATTAATAGCTAAAAATTTCTTTTTATTTCTTTTTATTGAACTATTTTAAAACTAAATCTACTTATTAATTGACTATTTAAAATATTTTGATTAAAGATAACTAGAGCTTAAATTCTTCAAAAGGTCAATGATTAAAAAAATAAAAAGAGTATCTGTTTTTAACAATCGCTTAGAATTTAACTGGAGTTTGTAATAATTCTCCAATCTCATTATGCATCTTGAGGAAATTTAATCCTTTTTCTGTTGTCTTGTAGGTTTGAGTTCCATCAAGATACTCTAAAAGATTGTTTTCAATCAAAACAGAAAGATACTCTCTTAATTGTGCATAACTTAGGAAAGCTTTGTACATAATTTTTGTCTTGGTTGCTCCTCCATTAGCTGCCTCTAGTATCATTGCTACTATTTCTGTTCTACTTCTGTATTTCACGATCATCATACACAATAATTATTTATTTTAATATAATGCCAGAATGTAGTATAACATTATTCTATTCGAAGAGTAAATTGGCTAAAAAACCTTAAAATAGTAATTTATTTACCTGTTATATTTATAAAATTAAGCAAATTTTTGCAGTTTAGAAATTTAAAATTAAAAGTTAAATTTAATTAATTAATTAGTATTAAAAATATAATAATTAATTAATGATTATTTGTTTTTAATATATTAATGCTTGAAAATGATTATATAAATAATAATTTTAAAATTACTTTGGAAAAGGGAGCATTTAAAAAAAAAAGAAATCAATCATTAATTAACATAGAAGAATTTTGGGCAGAAGAAGCGAAAAAATTAGTATGGTATAAACAATGGGATAAAATACTTGAATGGAACCCACCGTTTGCTAAGTGGTTCGTTGGTGGATTATTAAATGCTTCAGTCAACTGTTTAGATAAACATCTAGAATCAGAGAATAAAAACAAAGTTGCATTATTTTGGGAAGGAGATAATGAGGAAACTAGAATATTAACATATTATCAGTTATATCAAAAAGTTAATCAATTTTCTAATGCATTAAAAAGTCTTGGGGTTTCTAAAGGAGACCGTGTAACCATTTATCTGACAATGACTCCAGAACTTCTCATAGCAATGTTAGCATGCTCGCGTATTGGAGCTATACATAACATTATTTTTTCTGGTTTTAGTTCCCAAGCATTAGCTGATAGAGTAAATGATGCACAATCGAAAATAATTGTTACAGCAGATCGTGGGTTTAGAAGAGGAAAGATATTAGAACTAAAGAAAATAGTAGATCAGACAATTGATGACATTCCATCAATACAAAATGTAATTGTCTTCAAAAGGAGCTCAAATTCTATCAAAATGGGAAAGCAAGATGTATGGTGGCATGATATAATTAAAAATCAAAAATCTTACTGTAAACCCCAACAAGTTGAAAGTAGCCATCCACTTTTTATTTTGTATACTTCTGGAACAACAGGAAAACCAAAAGGAGTCGTTCATGGAACTGGTGGATACTTAACACATCTTTATTCTACAGCAAAATGGGTATTTGATTTTAATAAACAAGATATTTTCTTTTGTACGGCTGATATTGGTTGGATTACAGGACATAGCTATATTGTTTATGCACCGTTGATGCATGGAGTTACAGAACTAATTTATGAAGGAACCCCTGATTATCCTAAACCAGATCGGTATTGGTCCCTAGTTGAAAAATATGGGGTAACTATATTATATACGACACCTACGGCCCTTAGAATGTATATGCGTTATGGAAATGAAATTCCTCATTCCTTTGATTTATCTTCCCTAAGATTATTAGGAACAGTTGGGGAACCAATAAATCCTGAAGTCTGGATGTGGTACTTTACCAATATTGGAAAGGAAAAATGTCCTATTGTAGATACTTGGTGGCAAACAGAAACTGGAGGAATAATGGTTAGTCATTGTACTGGTATAGAAATCTTATCCATGAAACCGGGTTCTGCCATGTTTCCTATCCCTGGAATTGATCTTGGTATAGTGAATGAAGAAAATAAATATTTATCCAAAAATCAAAAAGGATATCTCGTAATTAAAAAACCTTGGCCAGGAATGCTTCAAACATTATGGAAAAATAATAAAAAATATAGAAATAATTATTGGAAAAAATTTGAAAATAAACTTTGTTATTTTACAGGAGATTATGCAACAATGGACAATGAATCTTATTTTTGGTTATTAGGAAGATCTGATGACGTAATAAAGATATCTGGACACAGATTAGGTTCTACTGAATTAGAAAGTACCTTCGTATCCCATAAATCTGTTGCAGAAGCAGCAGTAATAAGTAAGCCTAATAACACAAAAGGAGAATCTATTATAGCATTTATAGTGTTAAAAAAAGACTATGTTGAATCAGAAAAACTTCATCAGGAATTAATTAAACATTTACGAAAGAAAATAGGGCCAATTGCAACTCCCGATGAAATTCACTTTGTAAACAAACTTCCTAAAACACGAAGTGGAAAAATTATGAGAAGATTACTAAAATCGATTGTAATTGGAGTACCAACAGGCGATACTACAACATTAGAAGATGGAACATCAATCGAAGAAATTCAAAAAATCTATAATGAAATAAATAAAAAATAATTGACATAAATAACAAAACTTTTCAATGTCTATACATCTACATCAAAGAAAAATTCAAATCAAAGACATTATTTATATCATTTAACTTGGTTAGAAAAGCAGCTGTATTGATACCAGCTGCTCTTGTATCATTTTCTATAGGTTTAGCCGGAATCATTTTCATGCCCGATGAAATTAAAAACCGATCGATTGATTTCGATAAAGGAACAATAAAAATAGACAATTCTGTTATAAATGTAGAAATAGCAGAATCTGATGCTGAACGACAAAGATGGTTAACATTTAGAGACGATAAATTTCAACCAAACTCTGGAATGATTCTTGTTTATCCAAAATTAGATTATCATGAATTATGGTTGATAAATATAGTGTACAATTTAGATATTATGTGGTTCGATGAAAATGGAAATCTTGTGTATATGATAAAAAACGCAAAACCTTGTGAAAATATACTCGATCCTCAAAAATGTACTTTCAAAACTACAATTCCTTCTAAATATATTGTAGTATCATCATCAGGTTTTATAAAAGAAAATAATATCACTAATATCTCTAAATTATCTATAATCTCTATATGAATTGGATTTTGTTAAAATTTAAGTGAATATATTATAATTATACAATTATAATTAAAAATATTATATCACTGTTATACATTTGACATAGGGTTTAAATAGTTTCAAAAAGAATCGAACAACAGAATTAAAATGCCAGTAGCAATAATTCCAGATATTAGTGAACAACATTGTATTGGATGCGCACTATGTGTAGAAATTTGTACTGCTCTTGGTCCAGATGTTCTTAGAGTAAAACCAGTAGAAGGCTGGAAAAGAGGAAAAGCCTTTGTATTTTATCCAGAACGATGCATCTCTGATGGTGCATGTATAGGTGTCTGTCCAACAAAGGCAATATTCTGGATGAGACCAATGGATTATACACCAGGACAACCAATCCCATTGAAGAAGAACGCATTATTTAACAAAGGTTGGGAAGAAGGTTAAGTTCCACCTATTTTTATTTTATTTTTTAGCATTACAAACTAAATCTGTCTAATTAGCTTTTATCATTGATATATGATTATTCTTCTTTAAATCTACTAATTAAAATTAAAAATTTCAAACAACTATTTCTTCAATTAATAATTTAACGAAATATTGGTTAATTTATTATACTCAAATATTAATTTCTTATGTAATTGGTTAATTTAGAGGACTCCTTTTTAGAAGAAGAAAAACGAATTCTCACATTACACTTTTCTAATACAGATAAACCAGTTTTTTCGATAATAACACCTAAACAGGTGGACCGTGGTGCATTAATGTCGAGATATTCTAGATCTGATAAAACAATGCGTAGGATATTTTTAGATGAATTTATCAAAAATCCCAATCGAGGTGAGGAATTTTATAAAAAGGTTCTATTAGAATATGGTGATGACTCTGTTGCAGAACTGGGAGAATCACAAATAGCCATAGAATCAATCTCTAATATAACTGCTAAAAATATTCAGGATCACAGAATAGGGTTATCATATTTAGAAAAATCTTCTAGATATGTTTCTTTTAATAAGAAAATTAAAGGAGAGTATAAATATCTAAGGGAAAACAAAATAATGAATTCATCATATGCTGATTTGTATACTAAAGCTTGTGATTTAGCTTTTGATACATATTCAAAGAGTATTGAACCACTAAAAAGATTTATTTCTGAAGTTGAGCCAATAGAAAATCTTCACTTCTATGATTCACAAACTAACCAAGAAATAAATTTTAATAATTTAAATGATTCCGAAGATATTAAGGCTGCACAACGTATATACAATAGTACTATAAAATCAAAGTCTTTAGACATTTTACGTGGAATTTTGCCTGCTTCAACATTAACTAACATGGGAATTACCGGAAATGGAAGAGCATTTGAATATTTACTTACAAAAATGTATTCTTCTTCCTTATATGAGATGAATAACTTAGCTGATCAGCTGTACCAAGAACTTAATTCTACAATATCTTCATTCGTAAATAGAGTAAAAAGTAATTACGGTAAATCAATGCAAAATTATATTAAAGAAACAAAAAATACAATTCTTGAATTAACTAGTTTACATCTCAATAAAATTATACCAGATCAAGATCCTGATTATGTCAATTTATTATATTTTGAAAATAATTTTGAGGCAGAGATCAGAATAGCTTCTGCTATTTTATATGAACAAGCTCAAGGTCATTCTCTTGCAAAAATAACCAATTATGTTACATCTCTATCTAAAGAAGAAAGACATAAAATTATTAATATATACACAAGTTTGAGAACAAACAGAAGACAACGTCCAGGACGAGCATTCGAAATGACAGATTACACATTTGAAATGTTTACCAATTTTGGTATGTTTCGCGACCTTCATAGACATAGAATACTTACCTTGGAAAGACAACTGTTGTCTACTAAACATGGATATGATATACCAAAAGAGATTATTGATATAGGAATTGCTAAAGATTTTAAGGATTGTATGTATAAATGTGATGAAGTATACAAAAATCTTGTTAAAGAACATCCAGAAGAAGCACAATATGTAGTAAACTTTGCATATAGATATCCATATTTCATAAAATTGAATCTAAGAGAAGCAACACATATGATTGAATTACGAACCTCACCACAAGGACATCCTGATTATCGTCGGATATGTCAAGAGATGTTTAATAAGATAAAAAATGTACATCCAATCCTTTCTAGAGGAATAAAATTCGTTGATCTTAATAATTATAAATTAGAGAGACTATCAAGTGAAAAAAAAATAGAAAAGAAAAGAAGAAATATAACATAAAAATGAAATATTGATTTTAAGGATCTATAAACAGAACTATCTATACAATATTTAACCAAACCATTTTTCCAATGATTCACTACGTTTTTCTTGAACTTGTTTTAATTTTTCTATAGATATCTCAACTCTTTCCTTTGAAAAATCCATTTCATCACACAAAAAATTCATTATTCTATCGTAATCTGGTTTATTAAATTCTAGATTTTTGGCTTGAATATCTGTTGGATAAAGAAAAATTTCTCTGATTTCCTGATAAGAACTATTCTTCAAACTATCTTTTATTTTATCAATATTTTCTAATTTTCCGTATTCTCTAATTAGTTTTAATGCTGTCTTTGGACCAATTCCTTCGAAACCTCCTGGATTGAAATCTGTACCAATTAAAATTCCTACATCAATTAATTGTTCTAATGATAATTTAGTTACTTCTAATAGCAATGATTGACTAATAATTTCTGGTTCTACGATAACAAATTTGTTTTTGTTAGGGATTTTTCTTCTTCCACTTATTGTTAAATTACGAATCAATCTTTTTGCTCCAAAAAGTAATGAATCATAATCTTGGCTCCCACAAGCAAAGACAATTCCATTTTTTGTTAACAAAGATGCAGTTGCTTCTCCTTCTGAAGGTGCCTGAATAATAGGAATTCCTAAAATCTCTAGGAGTCTTTTTGATTGTTCTATGATTTTGTCTGTCAATATAACTGTACCTTGACTATATTTTCGAGCATCTTGTAATCTTCCTTCAGCTATTGCTATCTCATATTTTTGGGTGGCTTCTTGTTTCAGTTTTTTTCTTCTTTCAATTTCTTTAGATTTTAACTGATGAGGAATTCCATCAAAAATATATACCATTTTTATATTTTCTGATAAAAAATTCATATTTCTATAAAATAACCCGCTTAGATGACTTGTTATTTCTCCATTATTATTAGTAAGAGATTCACCTGTTGGACCACGAATAGTAGCGAGAAATTGATAAATTGTATTATATGCATCAATAGCTATTATCTTATCTGATAAATCAGAAAGTCTAACTGGTGAAGCATTTATTATAGGTTTAAGATTTATACCCATTATTCAAACACTATCAAATCATCTCTTTTATCTTTTTAATAAGAAATAATCAATAAAACAATGATAAGAAAAAAATTATTTTAACAATAATTTAAAAAATCAAGCAAGAATTTGAAGGAAATACTAAATTGATTAATATTAAATGATCTCTACTTCTAATTAACACAAGATCAATTTATATAAATAAATTCTACTATCCAAATCAACTATTTTAATTAATGTTTTAAGCGGAATGAATACTATATCTGATAAGTAATCGCTAATATTTTAATATTTTAAATAAATTTAATTTAAATTTAGTTAAATTAGATTTGGATTTATTAATTATTATGATCTTAAAATAATGGTCAAAAACAAACCACCATTATGTAATCAAACATGGATAAATTTGGAATACAATATAGATTTCAATATATCTTTATACCAAAAACTTTCTTATATTATTGCATTTTTGATACTTATCTAACAGGCTTAATAGATCTAATAACGGTTAACATACTGTTATTTTCATTCACATAAAAAAATCCAATTTTAATTGAATATTTTAAATGTATAGTCACAATAAGTTAAACTATTTATTTTTTAATCAATTTTTTACTTTCATCAAGAGATGAAATATTTTAAAATCATTTAATTTGAAATTTAGTAAAAAAATATTTAATTATTAAAATTAATAGAATATACTATATTGAAATTTAAAACTGAATCTAAGAGACCTAGTATTAAGGACCATTTAGGTATTCTGATCGATATTGTATTAAAGTTAATAACTAGATTAGATAATGATTCTAAAATTTCTCTAAAAATGTTATTAACAGAAATCGAAAAAGTTCATACAAAGATAATTAAGATATTTTCACAATTCAGTGAACTTGATAATGATTCAAGATTCCAAGATCAATTCACCTCTAAGTATTTTAACTTTAAAGAATCATATCAAAAAAATCTTGAGGATATAGAATCTAATTGTGATATGATCAAAAATAGATTAGATTATCTGATAGAAAATCATAAATGGAAATATAATAAATTTGAGAAAATGTTGAATATTTTTAAAAAAAACAACGCTAATGTAAATAATAAACTATTAGAAAGTCTTAAAAATATAATAAATGATTATTATTCTAATAATAAAATAATTTATAATGTATTTAAAGAACTACAAAAAAATCTCAATTTAGAACTAAATGACATCAATTCTACATTTAACAAAAAAGATGTAACTACTGCTCGAATGAAACTACAACTTTTTTTTCAAAATGCTGAATACGAAATTGAAGATATTAAACAATTATTAAAATTTCTTAACAAGATAAATGACTATTTATAATAGTCAAAAAATTTGATAAATAATTGAATGTCTTTTTATATTTTAATTTCTATGCTATAGAATAATTAAGTCAAGTGACTTAGTTAACGCCATATTATTTTGACCAATTAGTCTAAATTCTTAAATAGATAAAGCTTAAGGTATCCAGAATATCATAATTCTATGTACCATGTTTCTAAACTCAATCTCAC